>ERZ1026870.780-NODE-780-length-16848-cov-85.877211_pt1 | contig 16848 bp, 14 predicted proteins | sample MGYA00380165_ERZ1026870 | MGnify/ENA primary metagenome ERZ1026870 (study PRJEB33269, sample SAMEA4719801) | human gut metagenome | biome: human-associated habitat; feature: organic feature; material: feces | place: Cameroon | collected 2013-10 ...
AGTGTAATTTGATGAGTATCCCGATCGAACCGACACGACCCTTATATCTTTGTCGAATAGACATAGCATAGGCTATCATCTATTGATAGAAGTCTTTGGGTTTTCTATACTGCAAAGATAATGCAATCTTTTGAAACTACCAAATCTTTCTGCTGATTTTTTCGAAAAATCTTCTTTATCAAAAGTCAGAACTCCCTTTTCCTTGTTTCTCTCAAGGGTCAAGACTTCTTTTTGCTGAGCTCTTCGTATATTTCTTCGAAATATTTCCTGAGTTCTGTCTTGTCTTCAATGATATTCCGCAGCTCTTTCAGAGCCTTCTCATTGGGTGAGTTGGGAATCCAGAGCTTGATGTAGCCGTTGCGGGAATATTTCTCGTCCATGTGGTCGGCGAACCGCTGCCATTGTTCTTCCTTTCCTTTTCCGGGATAGTTCTCCTCTCCGTATTCGATGGCACGAAGAAAGATTTCGTGAATATCGATGTCGCGGTCGGCTTCGGCAACAATCTTGCCATAGATGCTTCGGGGCTGGCGACTGGAGGAGGCGCGGTGATCCTCCACGGCTTCTTTCATGATTTTAATCTGCTCGGGAGTGAACCAGCGCTTCAGTCTGGCATCAGCCTGGAGGATTTTGCCACTGGTGAGGTGGTGGATGGCGCGCGGACCGCTCATTCCCAGGTCGTGGTAGGCGGCAACGATATAAACCATGTCGATGTCGGCACCTGTTACAGGTACGAGTTTCAGGGCGTTTCTAATCACACGGGTCACGTGGCGCAATCCGTGGCTCTCACCAAACTCGTTATATTTGGGCAGAATCTGTGTTTCCACAAACTGCATGATTTCGAGATTTACTTGTTGCTTCATACTTTTTCTTCTTTATATATAATGTACGCGCGTACATTATATAATTATTATTCCTGAATGTTATCTTCTCATTCTAGAATCTTATTATGCCATTCTAAAAGGGGCGGGGTATCTTCTGGGATTACCACATCATTCCAAGGATGATGAAGGTAGAGAAGATGCCGAAGGCAAAGATGTTGAGAGCTGTGTAGCCCAGCACCTTGTTCAGCATTCTGCCTTCTCCTATCTTCCTCATCTTGGCGAATGTTCGGTTGTGCTGCACGAGGTATGCAGCAGCAAAAGGCAAAAACTTAGTATCTGCATCGTAGGCAAGTGCACCATAGATGTTGATTCCTATCATGATGAGGATGCCGATGTTGCCCAGTGCGCAGTAGAGACGTTCGCCGTTTTTCTTTCCGATGTGAACGATCAGCGTCTTTTTGCCCGCCTTGATGTCGTTGTCGTAGTCGCGATAGTTGTTCAGAATGAGCAGCGTATCTACTACCAGTCCGCAGGCGATGGAAGTAAGTATGGCTTCCGTTGATACTCTCTGCATTCCTTCAGGCATCACAAGGTAGTAGGTGCAGCAGACCGGTACGATGCCGAAGAAGAGAAGTACCAGTAGGTCGCCCAATCCCAGGTAACTCAACTTGGTGGTGTAGAGGAAGCAGAAGAGTACGCAGCAGATACCCACGATGATCATCTCCTTTCCTCCGTAGAAGGCGAGGGGCAAACCGATGGCGCATCCCAGAAGGGTGGTGAAGATGATGCCCCATTTCATGGCTTTCATCGTAATCCAGCCTTCGGCGCAGGCTCTCTTTGGCCCCAATCGGGTTTCGTCATCGTTGCCATGCTTGAAGTCAAAGAAGTCGTTTACCAGATTTGAGTCTATCTGCATTACCCAAGCAAAGAGCAGACAGAGCAGGGCTGGAACCCATTGGCAGTGGGCGTTGGAATCCTTGTATGCCAGGGCTACTCCTAGCATCACCGGTACTGCCGCTGCCGAAAGGGTGACGGGGCGGGCGGCGAGAAACCATGCTTTGATAGAATTTGTCTTTATCATCATATTGTTGCTTTTAAATTATAAGGAGCGAGGTTTTTGGGGAACCTCGCTCCTTGTTGTTATTCATTAAGAAAAGATTCGCTTCTATTTTATTTCAGAAGAATCTCTTGTGGAAAAGATTCGCTTCCTAGTTGAAGAAGTTCCAGCTTACACCCATTCTGAAAACTCGCTGGTTCATCGGATAGTGAGGGGTGAAGAAGTAGTTCTTGTCGCCTTGTCCTGCATTCAGATGGCTCATCATCACGAAGAAGCGGGTGTGCTTGATGTGAACATTGGCGTAGGCATTGACGATAGGGTAGTTGCCCACCTTCACGTTCTTCTCGCCGTTGCCCTGCACGGTATATTGACCGATGTAAGGAGAATAGTCCGGAGCCTCGTAGCTGGTGAAGTATCTGGCATCAGCACCCAACTCGATATTCAGTACCTTTACCACCTTGAATTTGATGAAGAGGTTGGTATATACGTTGAGGTCTGGCACTGGCAGGGCACTCTTGCTACTGGTATGCTGGTAGGTAATCATGTTCTGCCAGTTGAAAATACCGAACTTGAAGTCCTGCTGCAGCTGCGCTGTAATCAGATTGATGGCATCGCCGCTCTGCATAGGGGTCACCATTACGCCTGTGCGCAGACCATTTTCAGTAATCGTATATTGCTGTGAGAAATAAGTATAGTTCTTGATTTCATCCACAGCCACACGCAGCGTGGTGTTGGTCTTGCCGAATCTCAGAGTTCCCATGATGCGGGTATGGATAATCTTGCTCAGATCATCATCCCACCAGAGATGTCGGGCGTGATACTTGCGATAGTAGAACGATGGCGTTTCGTGATGGATGAAAGCATCGCCTCTTACCTGTACGGTGTCACCCAGGAATGGCAGGTTGATGTCTGCGCTTCCATCAATGGCAAAGGTACCGGCATCCACTCCGGTGAGTCCTACCTCGCCCACTACATTATAGTGAAGGGTCTTGCCCTGAGTCTTACTCAGCTGACCGCCTACGCTCAGAGCATGCTCATTGAACTTCTCGAATCCGCCTTCGGTATTCGGCAGTTCGTAGTGGCGGAGGTCATAGCTGGCGAAAGCTTTCAGACCAGCCTTTGCCCACTTGCTGAATCCTTCGAGCGTTCCCATTGCCACGGTGTTCTTGATGCGCCAGTGTCGGGTCTGATCGTAGATAGAATCGCCTGTAAACTTGCCGGCATTGTAGTACTCCTTGAGATAGTAGTCCTGTGGAGTCTGGTAAGCCTGGTAGATACGCTTGTAGTTATCAAACTGCACGGTGTGGATGAAGCTGGTTACCGGAACATATTCTGTCTTGTAGAAGAGTGAGTCCTGCGCTTTCTTCTTCTCTACGGAGAGCAGGCTGTCTGCCATAGCCTTGTTGTTTACTGCAATTCGAGTGCTGTCGCTCTTGAAGTCCTGGGCTGCCTTGTTTGCAACTATTGCCTTGTTGTTCTTGGCAGGTTCATCGCCGGCAATCTTTGCATCTGTAGGGCGACCTGAGAACTGCTTCTTCTGGTTTTTGTCGAAAGCCTTTTCGTCAAACTCCCTGCCTTGTTCCCTTGCTTTCTTTCTTGCCTCCTCCTTGGCTTCCTCGGCTGCATTGTCCTTTGCTGACTCCATGGCGAATTTCTTGGCCTTGATTTCTTCCTCGGTCATCTTCACCTTGCGGCTGAAGCCCACATTGTAGCGGTGGGTGAAGAAGATGTGTTGATTGTCGTTGCGATTCCAGTTCTGCTGCAGCACGGTCGGTATTTCGTTGGTGGCAAAACTCTCGGTGAAAAGCTCCGGATGCTTGATGTAGTCATCATTGGTAATACCTCCGTTCTCCGTCACCTTCTGGTGGTTGGTGCTGAAAAGGAAGTGCGCCTGATAGCGGTCGCCCAGATAAGAAGTCCACATCGTATATTTGAAGTGCGCCGTGCTCTGTGCATCGTAGTAGCCGCGACCGTATTTGTAGTCGAATCGGAATCCGCCACCCAGCTGCTTGTTGGCATTCACCGCAAAGATTGCCTTGAAGTCATCCTCACCGTTGGTTCTGTCACCGCAGCTATTCAGCGTGATGTTGGTGATAGGCGAGTAGGTGTTGGTGAAGTGGAAGTCACTCACCGGAGTAACGATGTTGTCGTATGGCTCGGTGAAGATGAAGTTGCCCTGCGTATTGCGTCGGTCGATGAAGATGCGGTTGATGCGGGCGGTACCCATGTTACCCAGGGTGTTGTACTCTCCGTGCAGTCCTTCCGTGAAGGTGGTATTCTGGTACATTGCCTGCATAGTGTCCACCACGGCAGCCCGAGTATCTCCAAATCTCTCATCCACAGTCCATACCCTGATTCCCTTCGGAATCTCCTTGTCGGTGCCCAGCGAGTCGGTGTTGATTCGGTTGCCGGTCTGTGGGCGAAACTGCGAGTCCTCGTTATTGTTGAAATCTGTAAAATCACGTTGTGCCGCAACTGGTAGGGTTGCAGCACAAGCTAGGATTGTAGAGAATAATATTTTCTTCATTTCTTATTTTTTGAATAGTCGGATGCAAACCTCGGCAATTTTCAAGACTACGCCGATGATCAGCAGTACATTGGCAATCGTGCGGTCGTCCATCTGTGTCCAGAGGATGACGCCTACGATGGCGAAGAGCATGAATCCGATGTTGAGCCAGTTTCTGGCTACGAGCATATTGCTCTTGTCTGCATACTCCAGTCTTCTGTGGTGGCGACGGTTTGGGCGCACGGCATAGCTGGTTTGTGGCTGTGTCTGAGACGCCTCGTGGCTCTCGCTCTGTGGCTGAGTCTTTGCGGTTTCCTCGCTCTGTGGGGTGTTTGTTATATTGTTATCTTTTGTCTGATCCATATTTTATAAGATGATTTTTATTTTCTAACAAGTTTGGTCAGATCATTGAAGATCTGGTCCTTGCGGTCGATGGTTCCGCGGCGGAACTTACCGTAGATCTTAGCCAAGTCGTTTTTCTTCTTGGTCAAGGCATATTTGTCGGTGATCACATTCTCTGCAGGCTCCTTGAAACCGGTACTTCTGCCTTCCTCGTAGTTGAATACGATTCGGGTCATGGAGAGGTGGAGATGGTTGTCGCTGATGGTTGCCACCAGCTGGTACTTGGTCTCAGAGCGGTCGAGAGAGATGAACGACTGATTGAAGACAAACCATTCGTCCATAATACAGGCGATGATCTGCTCGTTCTTGTTGTTTCTGTTCACCAGGGCAATGCGGCTGTTGATGTTTTGCTCATTCTTGATGAGCTTGCTCATATATTGGAAAACGATGTTGTAGATTTCGTCTGCACTCTTTCCGTTTGCCTGGGTGTCGAGAACAAATTCCACTTTTCCGTCGGCATTGAGCTGGATGGCTCCCGCCAGGTATTTCGGATCTTCCTTGAGCACCACGCCCTCGGCAGTCTTTTCCACCTTTTTCTCTTCTACCTCCTCTGTCATGGTTGGCACGACCCATCCCGCACCTTCTGAAGTTTCGGTAGTATTCTCCTTCTTGGTGGCAGGCACCAGCTTTGTAGCAGGCACCGAATTCTCAGTATTCTTCTTCAGCTTTTCTGCTTCCTGCTTCATTCTTTCAGCTTCAGCCTTCAATCTTTCAGCTTCCGCTTTCGTTTTCTCGGCTTCCGCCTTTACTTTTTCAGCTTCCGCCTTCACCTTGGCTGCTTCTGCCTGAGCTTTGGCTGCTTCCAGGGCCTTCTTGGCTTCCTCCAACTCTTTTTGCGCCTTTTCCAACTGCTGCTCAGGGGTAAGCACATTCTGCGCCTGCATGGTGAGAGCTGGGATCAGCATCAGTATTGAGATAAATATCTTTTTCATGATTGTTATTTAAATGTTTAATGTCTTGTCCTCCTCGTCCGAACACTGAAACCCGGAGGCGCTTCTAACGTACAAAGGTATAAAAATAACTTGATATATTTCTACAAGGAAGCGATTATTTATACATTCTTTTGCTAAGTTAACAATATTTTTTAGGAAAAACGCTCCTAGTTTCAAATATTTTCGTATCTTTGCAAAAAAATATAGCTATAATTATGGGATTATTCGGATTATTTAGCAACAAAAAAAAGGAAACTCTCGATAAAGGCCTCGAAAAGACCAAGGAGAGCGTGTTTGGAAAATTGGCGCGTGCGGTGGCTGGTAAGTCAACCGTAGATGATGACGTGCTCGATGATTTGGAGGAGGTGCTCATCACATCCGATGTTGGTGTGGAGACTACCGTGAAGATCATCCGACGTATCGAAGAACGCGTGGCAAGAGATAAGTATGTTTCTACCTCAGAACTCAACAGAATCCTGAGGGAAGAGATTGCAAGCCTCCTGGAGGAAAATCATACTGATGACAATGAAAACTGGGATTTGCCTTCCGATCATAAACCATACGTGATTCTGGTAGTGGGTGTCAATGGTGTGGGCAAGACTACCACCATAGGAAAGCTCGCCTATCAGTTTAAGAAGGCTGGCAAGAAGGTGTATCTCGGTGCTGCCGATACCTTCCGTGCCGCTGCTGTGGAACAGATCTGCATTTGGGGCGAGCGAGTAGGGGTGCCAGTGGTGAAGCAGCAGATGGGTTCTGACCCTGCCAGCGTGGCCTTCGATACCCTGCAGAGCGCCAAGGCGAACGGTGCCGACGTGGTGCTGATTGACACTGCCGGACGCCTTCATAATAAGGTGAACCTGATGAATGAGTTGAAGAAGATCAAGGAGGTGATGAAGAAGGTGATGCCTGAGGCTCCGGATGAGGTGATGCTCGTTCTGGATGGAAGTACCGGACAGAACGCTTTTGAGCAGGCTAAGCAGTTTGCTGCCGTTACCAATATCTCTTCGCTCGCCATCACCAAGCTCGATGGTACGGCTAAGGGGGGCGTGGTAATCGGTATCTCCGACCAGCTCAAGGTGCCAGTGAAGTATATCGGACTGGGCGAGGGTATGGAGGATCTCCAGCTCTTCAATAAATCTGAATTTGTTGACTCCCTCTTTAAGCACTAGAATACAGGTGCTTATAGACTTTAAGAAAAGGATTAGATGAAGCTCGATGTAAAATAGTCGAGAAAAGAATTAGATTAAGATTATTATAGGATAAGTAGGATAAGAATGAAGAAAAATCAGATAGATATAGTAACCATGGGTTGCTCCAAGAACCTGGTGGATAGTGAGACCTTGATGAAGCTTTTCGAGGACAATGGCTACCACTGCGTTCATGACCCGAAACGCCCACAGGGTGAAATTGCCGTCATCAATACTTGCGGCTTTATCGAGGATGCCAAGCAGGAGAGTATCGATACCATTCTGGAGTTTATCCAGGCTAAGGAAGAGGGACGACTCCGCAAACTCTATGTGATGGGTTGTCTCTCACAGCGCTACCAGAAGGAACTGGAGGCTGAGATGCCCGAGGTGGATAAGTTTTATGGTAAGTTTAATTATAAGGAGTTGCTCAAGGAACTGGGCAAGGCTGATGTGCCTGCTTGCAGTGGAACCCGCCATCTCACGACTCCTCATCATTATGCCTATATCAAGATTTCTGAAGGTTGCAACCGCCGCTGTGCGTATTGCGCCATTCCTATCATCACCGGCAAGCACGTTTCCCGTCCGATGGATGAAATCCTCGACGAGGTGCGCCAACTGGTAGCCGATGGTGTGAAGGAATTCCAGATCATCGCCCAGGAGCTCACCTACTACGGCGTGGACCTGGACGGCAAGCATCACATCACCGAACTCATCAGCCGCATGGCGGATATTCCGGGTGTGAAGTGGATTCGTTTGCACTATGCTTATCCTAACCAGTTCCCGCTCGATCTGCTCGATGTGATGCGCGAGAAGCCAAACGTATGTAAGTATCTTGACATCGCCCTGCAGCATATCAGCGACAATATGCTCAACAGAATGCATCGCCACGTGAGCAAGCAGGAAACCATTGATCTGCTCAAGACCATCCGTGAGCGTGTGCCGGGCATTCATATCCGTACCACTCTGATGGTGGGTTTCCCTGGCGAGACTCAGGAAGACTTCCATGAATTGCTCGAATTCGTTCGTACTCAGCGCTTTGAGCGTATGGGTGCCTTTGCTTATTCTGAGGAGGAGGGTACCTATAGTGCCAATAACTACGAGGATGATGTTCCTGCCGAGGTGAAGCAGCGCCGTCTTGACGAACTGATGATTCTGCAGCAGGAAATCAGCGCAGAGGTAGAGGCTGAGAAAGTGGGCAAGATACTGAAGGTGATTATCGACCGCAAGGAGGGTGATTACTATATAGGAAGAACCGAATTCTGCTCGCCAGAGGTGGATCCTGAAGTGCTGATCAAGGCAGGAGAGAAGCGTCTGCGCGTGGGTTGCTTCTACAATGTGAAGATTACCCAGAGCGAGGAGTTTGATCTCTACGGAGAAGTGGTAAAGTAATATGGGAGGTAATATTTTGACATCAGAATGAATAACAAGGAGTATATTGCAGAACTTGCTCAGCAGACTGGCTATTCACAGGACGACACCCAGAAGATGGTGCGCAAGGTGATAGATGCCATGATTGCTGAATTTGAGGATGGTGAGGCTGTCTCCATCCCCAACTTTGGTACGTTTGAGGTAAAGAAGCGCTTGGAGCGTGTGGTTGTTAATCCTACAACCAAGAAGCGCCAGCTTGTTCCGCCTAAGCTCGTACTCGGCTTTCGCCCTGTGGCCAGTGTCAAGGAAAAACTGAAGAATGGAGGTGAAGACTATGAGTAAGATTAGTTTAAGCGACTTGGCGCAGCGCCTGGCAGAGAAGTCGGGAATCAGTCTGCAGGATGCCGAATTGTTTATCAGAAAGATGTTTGATGTTGCCAACGAGGGGCTTCAGTCTGATAAGCTCGTGAAGATGAAGTGGCTTGGTACTTTCAAGGTAATGGCGGTGAAGGATCGTGAAAGCGTGGATGTGAACACGGGCGAGCGTATCATCATCGAGGGCCGTGACAAGATTTCCTTCACGCCCGATAATATTCTGAAGGAGATTGTGAACAAGCCTTTCGCCCAGTTTGAGACTGTTGTGGTGAATGATGGTGTTGATTTCGATGAAATCGACAGAAAATTTGAAAATGCTGAAGAGGATGGTCCTGTATCCGATTCTACGTTAGAGTGTGTTCCTGATTCAGATAATTCTTCCTTGGATTCTTTCGTTGAACAGGATTCTCCTGTAACAAGTGGTGTGATAGATTTTTTGGATGAAGAAAACGATGCTCCTGTTAGCGATGAAATGATTGTGATAGGAGAGAGATTGTCTCAGGAAAATGTTGCTGAACCGGAAGAAAAGAAACCGGAAGGATCAGAACCTGTAGCGACAGAACCTGAACCTGCTGTATTTAAACCTGCAGTATCTGAACCGGTAGAATCTGAATCTGCAACTTCTGAATTGGAAACAAAGGAATCTGAAGTTCCAGCTCAGAGTGAAGTTGAGTCTGTTGTTTCTGATGAAGAAAATGAATCGACATTAACAGAGGAAACTCCTATTGCAGAGAAAGTTCCTTCAGATGGAGAAAATACTATTACAGAAATTCCTATTGTAGAGGAAGCTTCTTCAGATGAGGAAACTCCTTCTTCAGATGAGGTAACCGATAAGCGTCATGTTGTTTTGCCTCGTTCTCTAGTTGTTGCTGCGAGCGTAGTATTCCTGGCTATGATAGTAGGCTTTGGCTGGTTTGCTTTTAATTATGGCAAGATGGCTGCCCAGCGTGATCATCTCGCTCTACAGTTGGATAATTACCAGCAGATTGCGGCAGAGAAGAAGGCGCCAACCAAGTCTGCTTCAACGCAGGAAGAAATTCTTCGCAAAAAGGCTATCGAGGATAGTGTAAGAATGGCGCAGGCAAGCGAAGCTGTCAAAAAAGCCGAAAATGCCGAACAGAATATGGATGCTGCCGCAGACAATCAATCAATTGATGCAAAATCGCCTGAGGCTAAGAAGAATTTGGAAGCTAAGAAACTCGCTGATGCAAAGAAATTGGCTGATGCGAAAAGGCAGGTTGATGCAAAGAAACTTGCAGAAACCAAGAAGCAGCAGGAGACTAAAAAACTTGCAGAAGCCAAGAAAAAAGAAGAAGCCAGAAAGCAGACTGAAAAGCATGCTGCCCAGGCAAGCAGCAAATACGACCAGGATGCCCGTGTTCGAACCGGAGCCTATCGTATCATTGGTGTTTCCGAGGTTGTTACGGCAAGAGAAGGACAAACCATCAAGTCGCTTAGCCAAAAGTACTTAGGTCCAGGAATGGAATGTTACGTAGAAGCTCTGAATGGTAATTCCCTGTTGAAGCCAGGTCAGAAAGTCAAGATTCCGAAGTTGGAATTGAAGAAAAAGAAATAATTTTAAAGAAATTATTTGAAAATACAAAAGAGGGTGTGTCATAAGTCTATGGCACACCCTCTTTTTGGTTTCTTCATCCGATGAATAATGAAGCACCCTCTTTCGTAAAAAGCCTTTTGAGATTTTATTTCTTCTCCAATTCCTGAAGGCTTTCCATTTTCTTTGTTTCCAGGAACTCGTAGATTCCACAGAGATGCTCGCGGACGCGACCATGGCCGAATTCGTACACCTTGCTGACCAGACCATCCAGGAAGTCACGGTCGTGACTCACTACAATCAGCGTACCGTCGAAATCCAGCAGCGCCTGCTTCAACACATCCTTCGTCTTGAGATCCAGGTGGTTGGTAGGCTCATCGAGAATCAGCAGATTCACCGGCTCCAACAGCAGCTTCAGGATAGCCAGACGGGTTCTTTCTCCACCCGACAAAACCTTTACCTTCTTGGTAGAATCCTCGCCACCAAACATGAATGCACCCAGCAAATCGCGAATTTTATTTCTGATTTCGCCCTTGGCAACATCATCTATCGTCTGGAAAACCGTAAGCTCGCCATCGAGCAGAGAAGCCTGATTCTGAGCAAAATAGCCAATCTGAACATTGTGGCCCAACTCCAGTTTACCCTCGTTCTGAAGCTGACCCATAATGCATTTTACGAGCGTAGATTTACCCTCACCGTTTCTTCCCACGAAGGCAATCTTGTCGCCACGCTCCACGGTAAGATTCACGCCGCTGAATATCTGCTTGTCATCAAACGACATCGCCACGTCACTCATCTGAACCGGATAGGCTCCGCTTCTCGGACTCGGAGGAAACTTCAATCTCAGTCGGCTGGTATCCTCCTCGTCCACCTCGATCAGTTCCAGCTTTTCGAGCATCTTCACGCGGCTCTGCACCTGGAATGTCTTCGAATACGTACCCTTGAATCGCTCGATGAAGTCCTTGGTCTCGGCAATCATCTTCTGCTGTTCCTCATATTTCTTCATCTGCTGTTCGCGGCGTTCCTTGCGCAGTTCCAGATACTGGCTGTAGGTAGCCTTGTAGTCGTAGATTCTGCCCATGGTAACCTCGATGGTGCGGGTGGTAATATTGTCAACAAATTTCCTATCATGACTGATTACTACCACTGCCTTGGAACTGTTGATGATGAATTCTTCCAACCAGCCGATGGATTCGATGTCGAGGTGGTTGGTAGGCTCATCGAGGAGCAATACATCAGGCGATTTCAGCAGCAGTTTGGCAAGCTCGATACGCATGCGCCAACCTCCCGAAAACTCGCTGGTAGGGCGGTTGAAGTCGGAGCGTTCGAAGCCCAGTCCGAGCAGCGTTTTCTCTACGTCTTCCTCGAAGTGGGTCATGTCGATGGCATAGAATTTTTCTGATAGAGAAGATACTTTTTCGATGAGCTGCATATAGTCGTCGCTATCGTAATCGGTGCGGGTAGTCAGCTCGTTGTTGATGCGGTCTATTTCAGCCTGCATCTCGTGCAGATGTGCGAAGGCCTGGCAGGTTTCCTCGAACACGGTGCGTCCGTCTTCGGTCATCAGGTGCTGAGGCAGGTAGGCGATGACGCAGTCTTTTGGAGCGGAAACGGAGCCACGTGTGGCTGTTCTTACGCCTGCGATGATCTTGAGCAGGGTACTCTTTCCTGCGCCATTCTTGCCCATCAGGGCTATACGGTCCTTCTCGTTGATCTGAAAGGAAATGTCTTTGAATAGGGTGGTGCCGCCGAATTCTACGGTCAATCCATCTACTGTAATCATATTTTTCTTTTGTTCTTAATACTTATTTTATATTATATTCTAAATCACTTTTCTTTCCGATATATTCGTTATCTCAGATATTTCCGATATATTCGTTATCTCAGATATTTCCGATTATTCGTTATCTCCGATATTTTTGATATTTCCGAATGCTACACGGCGATGCTCCCTGATGGAAATTTCAGACAGAAGGGTTACCGATGTCCAGAGGGCTAGATCGCTTAGCGTGGCAGGATAGCGGATGCTTCCCGCCGAATCTGCGCTTGCGGTTTTTGTCAGTTCAGCGGCAACGCATCTCAACATGATGTAGTCCATCCCCTTGTGATGGCTGTCGTGCTTCAGGGCTTTCTCGCCCCAGAGCTGCCATTCGCGGCTTTCGTATAGAGCCAGGATGGCGTGGTCGTCTTGCCAGGTTTCCGAGTTCATCTCCTCCAGGTAGATGCGTCGGTTCACGCCGTCCCAGATGCCCAGCGAACCCTGTACCTCAAAGTCGAGGCTTCTTGGGCGAGGCAGGGTCGTGTCATGAGTGAGTGAGATGAGCGTTCCGCCCTGGGTTTCAATCTGCGTAGAGATGATGTCGCCCAGGGTGATGGGAGTATTATCATCTTCTGACATATGCTGGCGAAGTCCCACCGCCTTGGTGGCGAAGGAAGTGAGCCAGGCGAGATGGTCTGTTTTCCCGATGCCCAGAATCATGCAGAGCGGACCGAGTCCATGGGTGGGATAGATGTCGGCGTTGTGGTGCGAGTAGAAACGGCTTCTCCACACGCTTTCCGTACCTTTTCGTCCACCCAGTACCCCATTGTCATCGAGCAGCAGCTTGCGCAGGTCGTGGCGGTAACCACCTCTCATATAGATGATTTCTCCAAGTGCTCCTTCATCCACCATTCTTTTTACAGCAAGGATTTCTCGTATGAAGAGGGTGTTCTCCAGCGGAAAAACCTTTACTCCTTTCTGTTGGGCGATTTCCTGTAGCGGGGCATATTCATCCTGGCAGAGTCCGCCTTTGATTTCGAGAGCCACATGGCAGTTTCGCAGTATGCATTCCGTGGCGTGGGTGATGTGGAGGTGCCAGGGGGTGGTGATGAAAACCAGATTGGGCTGTTGCTCGTCGAGCATCATCTTGTAGGCTTCCTCGCCCTGATAGAAGGAAGCGCCCGGAGATTCCGAATCCCCGCAGCCGTTGATGTCGGCGATACCGACAATCTCATAGCTTTCAATCGTGCGTAACAGCCGCAGCAATTGTTTGCCCCGATACCCGAATCCTATCAATGCAGTCTTTATATGTTTCATCAGATTTTTTTTTGCTTCTGCAAATTTAGATAAAATTTCTGAATTATAAGCCAGTATAATAAAAAACTTCAATGATTTCCCTCGAATTGTGCGAAATTAGCCTTGTTTTTCGAGAAATCAAGACTGTGGTTTTCACAACTACCCCTCAGATGCACTGTGCGGCTTGTGAGAACAAGATTAAGAACAACCTCCGTTTCGAGAAGTGTATCAAGAGTATTGAGACCAGTGTTCCGGATCAGACGGTTACCGTAAAGTACAATGCCGACAAGACCACTATTCCTTTCTTTTGATTCCTGGTTCAGCAGCCATCATTGGCTGATTCTCTTCAGGCAAAACATACGGCTTATTGAAGTGGAGTGGAGAAGAATTTGTTGTCGCCTCAATCTCGCCACGCAACCGTTCTTTCAATTTCGTGTTTCTGTTGCTCACAGTCAGATTTCTTACAGCATAGGCGAGGGCTTTGGGCTGACCGATGAGCACGCAGATTTTCTTGGCTCTCGTGATTCCGGTGTAGATGAGGTTGCGCTGAAGCATCACGAAATGAGTCATCAGGATAGGGATGACCACGATGGGATATTCCGAACCCTGACTCTTGTGGATGGTGGTGGCGTAGGTCAATGTCAACTCATCCAGCTCCGCTGCCTCGTATTCAGCTGAATGGTCCTCGAAACTCACGGAGATGGTGCGATCTTCCATATTCACCTTCTCTATGGTTCCGATGTCGCCATTGAATACATTCTTGTCGTAATTATTTCTAATCTGCATTACGCGGTCGCCCAGTTTGTAGGTGGTTCCGCCACGGCTGATTCCCAGATTGGATGTGTTGAGTGCCTGCTGCAGCAGCATGTTCAGATTGGCTGCACCTACCACGCTTCTCTGCATCGGGGTAAGAACCTGGATGTTACTCTGTGGCTGATTGTAAGCTTTTGGCAGACGATATTTTACAAGATTCACGATTTCCGTAGCCACTTGCTCTGGATCTTCATTCTTGATAAAGAAGAAATCTGTCTGTTTGCCGTTGCTCGTGTCCGGATAATATCCCTGGTTGATGGCGTGGGCACTCATGATGATTCGGCTCGACTGTGCCTGTCGGAAGATGCGGGTGAGTCGGATGACCGGAATCTTCGCTGAGTCGATGATGTCGCGTAGAACGTTTCCGGCTCCCACACTCGGCAGCTGGTCAATGTCGCCCACCAGCACCAGGCGCATGTGCTCCGGAATCGCCTTCATTAGATTATACATCAGGATGATGTCTATCATCGAACACTCATCCACGATCAGCGCATCACCCTCCAGCGGGTTCTCCTCGTTGCGCTTGTATCCGTCCTGCGGATTAAACTCCAGCAGCCGGTGAATGGTCTTGGCTTCCATACCCGTGGCCTCGCTCATTCGCTTGGAAGCTCTGCCCGTAGGAGCCGCCAGCAGAATCCTCATCCCTGCCGTTTTGTAAGCAGAAATGATACCTTGCGTCGTCGTGGTTTTTCCTGTTCCAGGACCACCTGTCAGCACCATCACTTTAGAGCGTACTGCCTGCTTAATGGCGGCGATCTGCACCTCGTCGTATCTGATGCCTGAAGCCTTTTCTATTGCCTGGATATCGGCCTGCATATTGAAGAGGGTAGGACCCTGACCTTTCATCAACTCCAGCAGTTTCTTAGCCGTTCCACGTTCAGAATGATAGAAAGGGGGCAGATAGATGGCTTCGTTCTCACGGATGAGATTTTCGGATATGATCATTTCCGCTATGGCTTGTCTGATAGGTTCTTCATCGGCTTCGAGCAGTTTCTTTGCGGCTTCTATAAGCTGTTCTTCTACAGCATAAACGTGACCTTCGTTGGAGAGTTCGTTTAGGGTGTAGCTGATTCCGCTCTTGCATCTTCTCAGATCGTTCTTCTCATAACCCATCTTGCTGGCTATGTTGTCGGCAGTCTTGAAACCAATGCCCCAGATGTCATCGGCAAGACGGTAGGGATTCTCCTTCACGTTGTCGATGCTTTCCTTGCCATACTGTCGGTAGATTTTGGCGGCATAGGCAGTGCTCACACCATACTGCTGCAGGAAGATCATCACGTTCTTGATGTCCTTCTGCTTCTCCCAACTGTCGCGGATTTTCTCCACGCGTTTCTTTCCGATTCCGGCAACCTCGTAGAGTCGTTCGATATCATCTTCTATTACCTCGATGGTTTCCGTTCCGAATCTCTCTACTATCAGATGTGCAAACTTCGGACCGATGCCTTTCACCAGTCCGCTGCCCAGGTATTTCTCGATTCCATATACGGTGGCAGGCATTACCTCTTCCCAGGTTTCGCAGGCAAACTGCTGTCCGTATCGCTTGTCCATCTTCCAGTCGCCATTGCACAGCAGTACCGCTCCCACTGGAACATCCAGCAGGTTTCCCACCAGGGTAACCAGGTCGGAATATCCCTTCACCTTGACTTTCATCACGGAATATCCGTTCTCCTGATTCTGGTAGGTAATCCGTTCTACCACGCAGCGTATCTTGATCATACCTTCTTTAATATATTACCTTCTTCAATATATTATCTTTCGATGATGTGATTGATAACGATTCCTGCTATTGCCATTCCGAATGTAGCGGTGATGTGGCAGAGTGAGCCGTTGATCTGCGGCTTCGTAGATGTCCATTCGTCCTCTACGAGTCGCTGGTCGCTCATGTTCTGCATCGGCTTTTCCTCGCTGAACACGCACTGGAATTTGCGGCGAGGGAAGGTCTTGTTCTTCTTGAATTTCTTGCGCAGGGCTCTTGCCAGCGGATCGCCATCAACCTTCCAGAACTCAGCCTTCCTCACCATGAAAGGGTCGCGGCGGAGGGCTGCTCCCATCGAAGATACGAAGGTGATTTCCTTCGGAAGGGCAGTGGCACGCAGAATCAGGTCAGCCTTGTCCTTCAGCGAGTCGATGGCGTCGATGATGTAGTCGTATTCCTCCATGTGGAACTCTTCTGCAGTTTCTGCCTGGTAGATTTTCTGATAAGCCGTGATGTTGGCTTCAGGGTTGATTTCAAGCAGGCGGTCGCGCAGCGCATCTACCTTCACCTGGCCGATGGTGCGGCTTGTTGCCATCAGCTGGCGGTTGCAGTTGGTCACGCATACACGGTCGCTATCCACGATGGTGATGTTGCGCACGCCGCTGCGCACCAGTCCCTCTGCGCACCATGAGCCCACGCCTCCGATTCCGAAGATGAGGACTCGTGCTTCCTGAATTTTTTCAAGATTATCTTTTCCCAGGAGCAGTTCTGTGCGTCGCTGCATTCCCCGCTCCATTGTTGTGATTTGATTTCCCATTCAATTATCTTTTTTATTATCTTTCAACTTTGCTTTGCGCAATTCAGGTGCAAAGATACAAATAATAATTCGAAAAGTAATCATCCGACTGTTTTTTTTGTTTAGAAAAATCTTCCTATTCTTCCATAATCTGCATGATGCGCCTGATGTTTCTGTTGCGATGGTTGATGATGAGCGGAACACGTTCTACCACCACCATGGATGTGTCGAGGCCCAAAGCCTTAGGCTCGTCAATGCCTATCTTGCCGATAAGGGCATAGATGGTCA
>ERZ1026870.783-NODE-783-length-16742-cov-5.404327_pt1 | contig 16742 bp, 14 predicted proteins | sample MGYA00380165_ERZ1026870 | MGnify/ENA primary metagenome ERZ1026870 (study PRJEB33269, sample SAMEA4719801) | human gut metagenome | biome: human-associated habitat; feature: organic feature; material: feces | place: Cameroon | collected 2013-10 ...
CCCGCAGGCAGGAACCAGAAGCTCGACGCCGGCCTGATCCGCCGCCTGCTGCCCGACTGCGAAGTCATCGAAGGCTCGGGCCTCGCCTGCACGAACACGACCGACCCGGAAGTCGTCCGCGAAGAAGGCCGCAAGCTTCTCGACGCCGGCGCCGAGCTTCTGGTTCCTGCCTGCGGGCGCGTGGCGGGCGCCGCCTTTGAACTCATTGCCGAGGGCATGCCCATCGTCGACATCCTGACGAGCGCCGCTCACAAGGCAATCGACGAAACGCCCGTCCGCTCCCCGAAGCCCTTCAAGGTCGGCCTCATCGGCGGCCTCGGCCCGGCCGCCACCGTCGACCTCTACGACAAGATCGTCAAGGCCACACCCGCCAAGAACGACCAGGAACACTTCAAGGTCGTCGTCGAACAGAATCCCCAGATCGCCGACCGCACCGCCTGCCTCCTCAAGGGCGGCGCCGATCCCACGCTCGCCATGTACGGCTGTGCCCGCCGACTTCAGAAAGACGGGTGCGATGCCATCATCGTGCCCTGCAACACGGCTCACGCCTTCCTTCCCTATCTTGAACGCCACATCGACATTCCGTTCATCAACATGCAGGTTGCGACGATGGAGGAAATCAAGGCCAAGTTGGGCGACAAGGCCCGCATCGGCCTCCTTGCCACCTCGGGCACTGTTCAGACCGGCATTTACGGCGACAAGGCCAAGGCTCTCGATCTCCCGATGTTCGTGCCCGACGAAGTTCATCAGGAACGCGTGATGGCCGCCATCTACGGACCGCTCGGCGCAAAGGCCGGCTACACCGACGGCCAGTGCCGAGAAGACCTCGTGAGCGCAGCCGAATATCTGGTGAAGACCTTCGACTGCAACTGCCTCATCCTCGGCTGCACCGAACTGCCGCTCATTCTTGACGAATGCGACGACTTCGAGTGCGCAGGCAAGACCGTCTGCGTCGTCGACCCGACGTCCGCGCTCGCCCGCAAGGTGGTCCGCATCGCCACGGAAACGAACAAGGCACGCGGAACCCGCTGATCAAGCATAAAAAACCACCGGCCTCAGGCCGGACTCGGCGGCTGTCCCACCATCAGGGCAGCCGCCCTTTTTTCCTCGCCTGCTCATGAAAGATCTGTCCGTCTACATTCTGGTGACCTTCGTCACCTGCGTCACGCCGGGATCCGGCGTCCTCTATACCGTGACGAGCGGGCTTCGCGGCGGACTCCGCACAGCCCTGGCCTCTCCACTCGGCACAACGCTCGGCGTCGCCCTGATGTCCTTCATCTCGGCAACGGGCCTGGGCGCCCTCATCGCCTCTTCGCCGACGCTCTATGCAGGCCTGCAGCTCGTCTCTGCCGCCGTTCTTTTCTGGCTCGGATGGCGAAGCTGGAATGCTGGCGCCATGCGCCTTGACAAGCTCGGCAGGCTCGAGACCGACGACTCGCTCACTTTTGCCGCCATCTTCAAGGGCGCGCTCTGCGTTCAGGCGAGCAACGTCATGCTGATCGTCTTTCTGCTTTCGCTCATGCCGCAGTTCATTTCATCCGAGGACGACTACATCTCCCGCGTGACGCTTCTCTCCACGCTATTCGTAGGCATCTGCTTCCTCGTGCACCTGGGCTACAGCATCATTGCCGCCGCAGCACGCAGATGGCTCGCCGGTCCGCGCTTCAGCTTCTGGCTCAACCGCGTGAGCGGAACACTCTTCTGGCTGCTGGCCTTGAGCGTGATTTGGAACGCACTCGCAAATCGCTAAAATCAAAAGGTGAGGACGGCACCCGCGCCCGCCCAGTCCACGTCGTCAAACCTCCGTGCCAGTTCGGCCGCCGCACGAAAGCCCGTGCAGTGGTTGACGCGCCAGCGCCTGACGGGCACCGACGCGAGCGCATCCATCCAGACGGGCAGGTCCTCGGCCTTCGCACCGCTCAAATGCGTGCCGCCCGTCACGGCATCAAAGCCCTTGATGCCGAACCTCTTCATCGCGTACTTCAATATGTTGGGAAGCCCTGCATGAGCACATCCGAGCACAACGGACCAGCCGTCCCCGCCTCTAACGAGCAGGGACACGTCATCGGCAAAGGTGTCGGGGACCTTGCGGCCTCCGGCGCCGGTCTCGAACATGTTGTCGAAGACAAGAAATCTCGGATCCCGCTCGCTCTCGGGAACGGTGAAGGCGATCACTTCAGGCAGGATGTGAACGCCGCCCTCGACGGGCGTAAAGGGAAGGCCGGCAAACATGGGGCCGCCCCCGCTCGCACGCGACGCATCCGCATCACCCCATCTGAGGCGCGCGATCTCTCGAGACGCCCAAAGCTTTGCCGAAGGAGCCACGCGGAGAATGTCCGGGAGGCCAGACGCATGATCGAAGTGGCCGTGGGAAAGCGCAAGATTCTCAATCCCCTCAGGACGAATGCCCAGCGCCTCAAGGTTGTGAAGAAGCACGTGCAGGATGCCGCCGGTGTCCCAGAGCAGATTGCCCGAAGGCGTGCGGATGAAGACCGAAAATCCCCATTCGGCATAGAGCCCCTGCCTTTGGCAAAAATTGTCGACAACGATCGTGGCGCTGATCATGATGAGTCCTCCTTCAGTCTCGACAAGCGGAGCGCCGGACTCGCTCGGTCCGACGCGGGCGAACGCCGCTCCAAACTCCACTATACGCCGGAGGATCTCGCAAACGCAGCCCCCATTCCGCCCGACCCGCCCATTCAAGCCTTGAAGCCTCTCCTTACGCTGCTTGCAGCCCTGCTCGCGGGCGTCGCCGCCGGGCTTGTCGTCCCCGTGCTCGCCGGCTTCGGAGAGCGGGGACTAGCCGTCAGCATCGCCACTTCTGCCCTCATTCTGCTCGGCCTCGGCATTCGCGACCGCGTCCGTGACCCGAACGGCAAAAGCAGCGCCCTTCTCATCGGGACCGGCCTGCTCTGCGTCTTTCTGCTCGTCGCCGTTCTCGTCTGAGGCACCCTCCCAAGCGTCGTCAGTTCCGCGTAACAATGCATCCGTATAGTGAGTTGCGCACATTGAGAAAACAGAACGACCCCGTCATGCACCAACCCAGGATAGGAGCATCCTTCATGAAACGCCTTCTGGCAGCCGCAGCCCTTGCGGCGGCGCTTTCCTGCAGCGCCGCCGGCACGCAGGACCTTCAACAGCACGGTGAGGAATACTTCCGCATCTTCAGCATTCTTCCCGACGGACAGGGCATTCTCGCCCGCCGATGCACCAAACTCACGCAGAGCGGACTCTGCGTCGGCGCACCGGTACTGCTTCCCGCAGACGCCGTCAAGTCGCCCGCCGAGGAAAAGATCGTGCGGCTTGCCGAACCCAAAGAGGACGGCTGGCACACGCTTCAACACGACAACGGCCAGAAGAAGACCGTCATGAAGATGACGGGCCGTGAAGTCTCGGAACAGTGACCCTTCCAGGACCAAAGCTCATTGCAAAAGGCCGATCGCACGCGTTCGGCCTTTTGCCATCGCCCTGTCCGAAAATGCAAAAACGCCCCGAAACATGAGGAGAAGTTTCGGGGCGCTTTTCCAAAAGCAAACGGTCTGCCGAACCACCAGCAGACCGTTGCCTTTCCAACCATGAAGCTTCAGAGGACCAGTCCGAAGCTTCCGTACGTCAGCCTGACCAAGGCTTTCGTACCTGCACAAGCTTCAGGGGACCAGCCTGACTGCCTAAGGCAGGCGCTTGCGCCATTGTTTCTTGTCCGGGGGACTTGAAACCTACAGCATCGTTGGGAGGAGAGAATTGTCCAACGCTGCCTGTTTTGATGTGCCGGCCAAAGGAGAAAATGCCGTCACACCGCGAGACTCTGGCGAACCCTTAAGGGTTACTCCTCGTTCATCGCAAGACGAAGTATATACGGATTTACCCCATAAGGAAACCCCTAATGGCATTTTTTTGACGTCTCCCGCCTCAAAGATGCAACAAATTATTTCAGCCGCCTGCGCGCCTGCGCAACTGAACGATCAAAAACCGTTGCGCTCCAGGATTTTATTCCCTGCTTCCGGCTCCTTCTTCTCGTCTCAACGCTTCTCGGGCGAACCACGCTTTGCCGTGTTCGATCCGCGAACGCCTGCAGCTCGCCCTTTCGTCACTGTCCGGATCAACACTGCTCGCAAACACCGATCACAAAATCCTTCTTTCCTCATGTCCGCAACCTTACAATGACGATAAGGGCGCGAAATTCCTACGCGCCCAATCACGGGATGCCGGCCGCGGCCTCCCGCCGTCTGTGCTCAGCGGGGGCGGGATCCGAAACGGGCCCACGGCTGCCGCCGCCGTCCCTGACCATGGGAGGTATGCGCATATGACAACAACGACATGCAGCTGGAAGCCCTACCGCGTCGCACTGCGCACTCAGGAGTGCAGGGGCGTCATCAGTCTTTACCTCGAACCCGCACAAGGCGCACCCGCGCCTGCGTTTGCCGCCGGGCAGTACGTCGAGCTCCGCGGCCCGGGCATTGAGCCTCGAGCCTTCTTCCTTGTCGGCCCCAGCGGCGACCGTCTTGTTCGCCTGACGATTGAAGTGGGCGACGAGCCCTTCGTCGGCGAAACCGGCCGCATCGCCAAGCTTCGCATCGGCGACGCCGTCGAGCTCTCCGAGCCGCAGGGCGACCTTGCGTTGGAGCCCGGCGAAACGCCCCTCGTCCTCATGACCGAGAACATCGGCTGCGTGGTGGCGCATGCCTTCCTCGCAGAGCTCGCCGAAATCTCGCCCGCGAGGCCCGTGCGCGTTCTCTGCCAATTTCCCAACGGCACGCGCATGCTCATGCATGAAGAGCTCAGGAGGCTCGTCGACCTGATGCCCAACGCAGCCCTCGCGGTCTTTCTCGCCGCTCCCTTCACAACCGACACCGCCGGCAAGGACTATGAGGTCGCAGGCCCCATCACCGTCGCCAACGCCCGAAGCGTCTGCGTCAATCCGGACGCGGACTTCTATCTCGTCGGTAGCGAACCCTTTGTGCAGGCGCTTCGGTCCGATCTGATCAATCTCGGCATCATTCACTCGCGCATCCACGCACAGGTCATCTAGAGGTCAGTCATGACGCTCCAAGGCGCAACCGCGCGCCAAAGAGCGTCAACTGAAAAAATCCCCCTTCCGTCAAGTGAATTGCCGCCAAAAAGGTCTACAATTCATCCTAAAGCACAATATTATTCCAATATCAGGGCCCGGCGACAGTCAGTTGCCGGCCGGGTTGCCCCCATTTAACAGGACCCTTCGATGCATTTAACCCGCTTCACCGACTTGAGCCTTCGCGTGCTGATGTACCTCACGCACACCGATCGCAAGAGACTCGTTACCGTTACCGAACTTTCCGAGCGTTTCCAATGGTCCCGCAACCATATGGTCAAGGTTGTTCATTTCATGAGCACCAAGGGGTGGGTTGAAACGCACCGAGGAAGGCTCGGCGGCCTGAACCTCAAGCTTCACCCCTCGGAATACAAGATCGGGGACGTCGTGCAGATTCTCGAGCAGCAGCAGGAGCTCATCGACTGCTTCGAGCCTCATGAATGCGCGCTCTCGGGCTGCTGCAAGCTTCGCTCCCTTCTTCGCGAAGCCGCCCGCGACTTCTATGAACGCCTCAATACCGCCACGCTCGAGTCGCTTACGAGCGGCGACGACGTCAAGGCCATCATCTCGGGCTGCCAGATCGAGCCCGACAAGGACGGCAACCCGTCCCCGGCCTGCAGCGAACTCATTCGACAGATGGAACAGCGCGTTCACCTCGAACGCATCAGGGCCACTGAAAAGAAGTGACCCAATTCCGAAAAACCCCGTCCGGCAGTCTCCTGCCCCGACGGGGTTTTTCCTTTGGGTTCTTTGACGGCGCCGGTGTTCACACCAGGAAAAAGCGTGCCGACACCCCGAAGATGCCGGCGAGCTTTGCGGCGAACTCCGGCGTAATGGGTCTCACGCCCTGCTCCATGTCTGAAACTCGGACCTGATTCGTGCCGAGCTGCTCTGCAAGCGTCTTCTGCGAGAACCCGCGCTCCTTCCTCAGCTTCTTGAGTATGGGGCCCGGCGGCAGTTCCGGCGCCTCCTCCGGCATGCCGAACGTGACGACGCTCTCTCCGAGAAGCAGCATCATGCTTTCGAGATGCCGTCTCACGGCTTCCGCCTTGTCGGCGGGAACGCTCAATCTGAACACCATGTCGGCACCGGCGCGTTCTTCAGTAATCGCCCTCATCAGCCAATCCTCCTCATACCCCTCAAACAATTGGCAACTTTCGATCCGCCCAAGACGAGCCGTCTTCGCGGTATTCTACAGGCAATACGCCCGCTCCCATGACTGGAGCGGCACATGCCGACCGGAATGCACACATGACAAAAAAATCACTGCAAGACCTGCGCCGCGAGGTCTCCGATCTCACAGACGGAATCCGCCGTGAATTGAAGGAACACGTCTCTGAAATTCGAGACAATCTTGACCGGCAGGTCAACCGCCTGCGCGCCGAGGTCGAAGACGTCAAGGAGGAGCTTGAGCGGCGCTTCGGCTCGGACGACTCCCACGTCGTCTTTCGCGCTCTTCCCCAACCCCGTCGTCTCGACATGCCCCTCACGGCAGTTTTTGAACGACGGCAGACCCGGCGCACCTTCAGCGACGAGCCGATCTCCGACCTCGACATGGCCACGATTCTCTGGGCGGCCGACGGCATCAATCGTTCGAACGGGCGCCGAACGACGCCCACGGCGCTCGACTGGCGGGAAACCGACATTTATCTCCTCAAGAGCAACGGCATCTGGCGCTGGGTGCCGGAAAAGAACGGCCTGCTCTTTTGCGACCTGTCGGACCTCAGAAGCGAGACCTTCTTCGCCGCGCCGCACCTCAAGGTTGCACCCGTGCACATCGTCTATGTTTCAAGCCGTCCCCGTACTGAAACGCTGATCTCGCGTCTGGGAGAAGGCGTTCTTGAAAAGCTCAAGCACTCCGCCTGGACGCCTGAAAAGCTCGAGGAAATGCGCACGCGCAGCATGATCATCGACGTGGGCGCCAAGATCCAAGCGGTCTACATGGCCGCCGCCGCAATAGATCTTTCCTGCGTCGCCCGCACGGGCTTTGACGCCCGTCACGTCGAACGCATCCTGCGTCTCAAGAAGGGCGAATCCGTCGTCGCCATCCAGACGCTCGGCTACCGGCCGAACTCGCTTCTCGACACCATCAGATAGACACCATCAGGCAGACACCATCAGGCAGCGGCTCAATCCTCCTGCGGATCGATCACGCCCAAAAGCCTCGCCTCGCTTCTCGCCGCATCCACCACGAGTCCCCTCACCCACTGAAGGAAGGGATCCGTGTGAGTGCAGTGATGCCAGACGAGCCGGGGCTCAAAGGGCGGGGACTCCTCGGGCATCGGAAGAATCCTGAAGTTGAACTGCGTGTCCTTCATGAAGCGCCGCAGCGTGATGAGGGGCCCCTCGAACGTAAAGTTCGTCCTCGACACCACATAGGGAACCGTCAGAAAGTAGGGCACCGTCACGCCCACCTGGCGCCCTTCAACATTGGCGCCGTCCTTCATCCCGACATTGACGGAGACGACGGGCCATCGCTTGAGAAGCTCCCGCGTCATGACGCCCTTTTTCTCAAATGCCTCGACGATGGGATGGCCGTCCCTGACGAGAATGCCCTTTTTAGAACGATAGAGTCTGAGCGAATGGAAGTCGGGCGGCAGCTCCTCGGCGGGGTAAAACGCCATGTCCGCCTCGGCGCTGCGCAGTCTTTCGAGAACCTTGGCGTCCAGAGGCTCGATCACGAACCGGCTGTTGGGAACCGCATTGTAGAAGCGCTCCACAGCCGAGCTCAGCAGCGTTGCAATGCCGTTGTCTGCCGAAATCAGCCGCACCGCCCGGCTCATGTCGTGAATTTCGAGCGGATCCGGGTTTAGGAGGCGGCGCGTCTGTGCGACGAGTTCCGCAAGGCGTTCCTTGAGCTCACGCATGCGGCTCGTGGGCAGCATCGCCTGCCCCGAACGCACGAAGAGTTCGTCGTCGAAGACTTTCCTCACGTGCGCGAGACGACGCGAGGCCGCCCCCATGCTCAGTCCCATGTCCGCCGCCGTCTGCGTGAGGCTCTGAGTCTTGTAGAGGGCCAGCGCAAACTGCATGTCCTCGAAAGAGAGATCGATCTTGTCCTTTTCGCCCTTGGTCATGTCCGCCTTGTTCTTCCTTTTGCCTCCGACTTCCGGCACGTAGCGCCGGCGCCGTCCATTAGTATCGCATTTTCGAGCCCGGCGCCGAAGGATCCCTTTGCCCATGCGAAAACCCCTACGGTCAGCCCGGATCCTTCGATTCTAGAATGGATGGGATTGCCGCGGCCCAAGCGACCCGGTCTTCCCCCAACCGCGGCCCGATCGCCGCACCGACCAGCAAGGAGAACAGCAACATGTGGGATCGTCTTCTCAGGAATGCCCGCGTCGTGGACCCGGTCAACGGCCGCGACGGCGTCATGGACGTGGCCGTCATGGACGGCCGCATTGCGGCCGTGGGGGCGGCGCTTCAGGGCGACGCTTCCGAAATTGAAGACCTCGACGGGCTCGTGCTGATGCCGGGCCTCATCGACCCGCATCTGCATCTGGGCAGCATGTTCGGCTCCGCCTACGGCACGCGCATGGCCGCAGCCGCCGGCGTGACGACCTGCCTCGACATGGCCGGCCCCGTCGACGAGATTCTTGAAACCTCGAAGACCTGCGGCGCAGGCATCAACGTCGCCATGCTCGAGGGCTTCTCTCCCATGAAGCACTGCGGCACGATGACGCCCACGCGCGCTCAGCTTGAGACATTTGTGCGCGAAAGCCTTGAAAAGGGCGCCGTCGGCGTCAAGATCATGGGCGGACACTGGCCGCTTCCGCTCGAGACGAGCCGGGAACTCGTCAAGACCGCCAACGACATGAACGCATACGTCGCCTGGCACGCCGGCTCGCTCACGGCGGGCTCCAACATCCTCGGCATGCGCGAAGTCGTCGAGGCCGCCAAGGGGCAGCGGCTGCATCTTGCCCACATCAACGCCTACTGCAGAGGGCGCGTCAATCCCGTCGACGAGGAGTCGAAGGAGGCGATCGAAATGCTGCGCGCCAACCCGAACCTCTGGTGCGAAGCCTACGTGAGCCCCAACAACGGCACCGTGCTCGACTGCGACGAAGAAGGCATGATCATCGACCACGTCACCCGCACCTGTCTCGAAACCTTCGGACTCACGCCCGATGCGGCCGGCATGCGCGAAGCCTTCCTCACGCGCCGCTGCTTTGCCATCGCCGACACGGGCTTCATGTCCGAGCTCGTCGAAGGCGAGGCCGCACTCGAGCTCTGGGAAAAACAGGGCATGAAGGGCGCGGGCAGCTTCCCGGTCAATCCGGCCCTCTCCCGCTTCATGATCGCGACGGCCAAGCGCGAGGACGGCAGCTTCGTCGTCGACGCGATCTCCACCGACGGCGGATGCATTCCCCGCAACGTGGCCATCTCGGTCGGCCTCTCGCTCGTGAAGTTCGGCGCCATGACGCTTCCCGAATTCGTCGTCAAGACCTCCGTCAACCCGGCCCGCCACCTGCGCCTGCACGACCGCGGACACCTCAGCGAAGGGGCGGCTGCCGACATCACCGTCTTCGACTTCGAACGCCAGAAGGCCGTCGAGACGATCGTCGCCGGCAAAACCGTCATGAAAAAGGGCAAGGTCACCGGCAGCAGCCTCACGCTCATCACCACCAAGCTCGGCATCCCGGCTGCCGAGCGCAACGGCTTCAAGTGGATCGAAACGGAGTTTGAAAGCCCGGAGCCCGAACGCTTCGTTCCCTGACGGCCTCCAAGCCTCAGCACGGCGGATTATCGTTTTCCGCCGCACGTAAGGAGCTCACTGCACGGGCAGACCGATCCCGTTCCGCCCGTGCATCCGGAATCGACTGAAGCGAGTCGTCCATTTTCATCCCTTGGCGGCGGGCGCCTCATTCGCATCGCGATTGTTTCGACACGCGCTGAACGATCCGTGCTGAACATCCGTGCTGAACGATCCATCCTTCCCGTGACCGGAACGCTACAATGACTTGGGTTCCATCATTTTCGGAGGACGTCATGCGCACGCCCGCCTCATCCGCTCTTCTCGCAGTCGTCTTCACGGCCTTCCTCACGGGATGCTCGACCTACGTCACGGTCGTCTCGGATCCCGAAGGCGCGCTCATCACCGACGCATCGGGAAGCATCGTCTATGGTCGAGCGCCTCTTGACGTCGAGTACGACACCGACGAACTCAAGCACCGCGCACATCCCGGGCAATGCCCTCAAATTCCGGGCTTCACCGCACGGTGGCCGAGCGGCGCGAGCGCCTCAAGCGCATCGCCTCTTCCCGTCTGCGACCTTCGCCGCGGGCTCACCGTCAGAATTCCCCGTCCGCAAGCCGCACCGGGCCTTGAAGAGGATCTCCGATGGGCGCTCGAACGCGCCCAGAAGCGCGCACGCGACGCCGAGATCGAGCGCGACCGCATGATGCTCTACATGGACCGCGACTGGTTCTGGGGACCGGGCTGGGGACTTTGGCCCCACATGATGCCTCCGCCGCCCGCACCCATTCACAGGCCCTGACTCGAAGTCCGTGGGATAATCTTTTTTTTACGGATCACGACGGGATACATCATGCTCAAAGGCAAAAAGGCGGTCATCTTCGACCTCGACGGCACGCTCATCGACTCTCTGGGCATCTGGAACGCCGTTGACGAACAGCTCGTCGCGGGCCTCGGCCGGCCGGACCTTGCCTCCGATCCCCGTACGCTCGCTCGCTTTCGCGAGGAAGCGCTCGTTCGCCACGCTCTCAAACCCAATCCCTACGTCGGCTTCTGCTCGGATCTAGCGGCCTTCTGCGGCAGTTCGCTTTCGGGCGAAGAGGAACCCAATCCCTACGTCGGCTTCTGCTCGGATCTAGCGGCCTTCTGCGGCAGTTCGCTTTCGGGCGAAGAGGTTCACCGCGAGCGATACCGCATCTCGCGCACGCTCCTCAAGACCCGCGTGCGCCTCAAGCCCGGCGCAGCCGCGTTTGTGAAGCTGCTCGCCAGGCGCGGCTTCAAGCTTGCAATAGCCACCACGACAAAGCGCGCCAACATCGACATCTACGCCAACGACAACCCGCACATCGCTCCCGAGCTTGCGTTCGAGCAGGTTTTCGACGCCATCCTGACAAGGGAGAACGTCAGCCGCATCAAGCCGGATCCCGAAGTCTACAGGCTAGCGTTGCGCACGCTCGGCGTGCGTCCCGACGAAGCGCTCGTCTTCGAAGATTCACTTCCCGGGCTTCAGGCAGCTCACGCCGCCGGCATTGAGACCGTCGTCGTCCGTGACCCTTGGTCCGAAGCCGACCGCGAGAGCCTGCGCGAAGCGTGCGATCTTTACTTGGAGAGCCTTCTCGAAGCGCCGGACGCCCTGGGCCTGAACCCTCTCTGACGCTGCGCGGCGTCTTGTGCTGGAAAGCGATGTACCGGAGAGCGACTATTCCCGAACATCCCGCGCTAGAATGAAATCAAGGCCATGGGCCGGCAAGCAAGTAAACAGGAGGTTTCAACCATGCGCATTCTTCTTCCCGTTGACGGCAGCAAGCACAGCCGAAACGCTCTCCGCTTTCTAGCCTCCCGTCAGGCGCTCGCACCCGAAAGGGAAGCGACCGTAGAGCTCCTCAACGTCCAGCACTCGATCCCCGAAGCCGTGATCAACGCGCTCGGCCTCGACTCCGTGCGCAAGGCCTGCCGGGATGAGGGCATGAAGGTCATTGAGGCCGTGCGTGAAGACGCGGGCCCGCTCGACATCCGCGAAAAGGTCGAAGGCGGCGAATTCGCCCCCGTCATCGCGCGCGAAGCCGATCACATGGACGCCGACCTCATCGTCATGGGTTGCCGCGGCCTCTCCGCCATGGAAGGCTTTTTCGTGGGCAGCGTCTCCGCCAAGGTGATCAGCCTCACGAAGCGTCCGCTCCTGCTCGTGCGCGACAAGATTCCGACGGGCTCCCTGCGCGTCGGCATCTGCGTCGACAGCTCCGACTATGCACAGGCCGCCGCCGAATTCGTCGTCAACCAGCGGGAGTTCTTCGGCGGGGACGCCGTCTTTGAAGTCATCAACGTCTCCGAAACGGAGGAAGCCTTCCATCAGGCGGTCGAACCCGTCGCGACCATTTTCGAAGACGCGGACATCCCGGTCCGTCGCGTTCACCTCAAGGGCAACGTAGGCGATGCCATCTGCACCTACGCCGCCGAAGGCAATGTCGACATGCTCGTCATCGGCTCGCACGGCTACGGCAACTTCCGCGCAGCCTTCATGGGCTCCACGGCCATGCGCATCACCGCGGGCTGCGAAGTGCCGCTTCTCGTCCTCAAGGCCTGAGCGCGGCCATTTTCCTCACACAAAAAGCCGGCCTCTCCAAGAAGCCGGCTTTTTGCTGTCCCAAACGAACTTGAGGTTCAAGGCTTCTGCAGTCTTCAACCGATGGCCTCGAGATCGTAAGGCGTTTCCTGATACACGAAATAATTGAGCCAGTTGGCGAAGACGAGATGCGCATGCGCCCGCCAGCTCATCGCCGGTGCGGCGCCGGGATCGTCGTTCGGGTAGTAGTGAGCCGGCACCGGGACGTCAAGCCCCGCCGCCACATCGCGGCGGTATTCGGCATCAAGAACGCCTGCGTTGTACTCGGCATGTCCCATGAAGTAGATCTGCCTTCCCTCCTGCGTGGAGACGGCAAAAATCCCGGCCTCATCGGATTGAGCGAGCACCTTGAGTGCGGGATGTTCGCGAACGGCATCCTCGTCAACCGTCGTATGTCTCGAGTGCGGAATATTGAAGACGTCGTCGCAGCCTCTGAAGAGCATGGAGCCGCGCCTTTCAACGCGATGGGCATACACGCCGGAGAGCTTGCGCGCGAGCATCTTCTTCGAGATGCCGAAATGATGATGCAGACCCGCCTGCGCCGCCCAGCAGATGTGCAGCGTGCTGTAGACGTGCCCGATGCTCCAGTCCATGATCTCCACGAGCTCCGGCCAATAGTCGACTTCCTCGAAATCGAGCTTCTCGACGGGCGCTCCAGTGATGATCAAGCCGTCGAACTTCCGCTCCCGCACCTCGTCAAACGTCTTGTAAAAGCGGCTGATGTGACTGCGGGCCGTGTTTTTCGACACATGCGAACGCATGTGCAGAAGTTCGAGCTCGACCTGCAGCGGCGTATTGCTCAACAAGCGCGCGAACTGCGTCTCCGTCGCAATTTTGTCGGGCATCAGATTGAGAAGCGCGATGCGAAGCGGACGAATGTCCTGCGTCGAAGCGCGCGTCTCCCGCATGAGAAAAATGTTCTCACGGCTGAGAACCTCGGCGGCGGGCAGGCTGTTCGGGATCCTGATCGGCATGGCGTCAACGCTCCCGACGCTCTCAGTGCCGGCTCTCGAGTTCGACCGCGGCGAGCGCCTGATCAATGTCGGCGATCAGGTCTGCCGCAGCCTCGATTCCGCAGGAAAGGCGCACGAGCTCGGGCGGAATGCCCGAGGCCCTGAGCTCGTCGTCATTGAGCTGACGGTGAGTCGTGCTCGCCGGATGCAGGCAGCAGCTGCGGGCGTCGGCCACGTGGGTGACGATCGAGATCACCTTGAGGTGCTGCATGAAGCGCTCTGCCGCCTCTCGACCGGCCTTGAGGCCGAAGCTCACAACGCCGCATGCGCCGTCGGGCAGATACTTTTTGGCCAGCTGAGCATCCCGATTGCCTTCAAGCCCCGGATAATTGACCCAGCTCACGGCGTCGAGCCCCTGCAGATGACGGGCGACCGCAAGCCCGTTGTCGGCATGGCGGCGAATGCGAAGGTGCAGGCTTTCCAGGCCGAGATTCAGCATGTAGGCGCTCAAGGGAGACTGCTGGCTGCCCAAGTCGCGCTGAAGCTGCGCAGTCGCCTTCACGATGTAGGCGCCGGCCAAACCGAAGCGCTCTGCGTACACGATGCCGTGATAGCTCTCGTCAGGCGCGGCAAGTCCGGGAAACTTGTCGGCGTGGGCCGTCCAGTCGAAGCGGCCGGCGTCCACAACGGCGCCGCCCAGAACGGCACCGTGTCCGTCCATGTACTTCGTCGTCGAGTGCGTGACGATGTCGGCTCCGAACTCGAACGGACGGCAGAGAACAGGCGTCGCAAACGTATTGTCGACGATGAGCGGCACGCCGTGCGCATGAGCCGCAGCGGCAAAACGCTCGATGTCGAGCACCCGAAGGGCGGGATTGGATATCGTCTCGCCGAAGACGGCCTTCGTGTTCGGCCGGAACGCCGCCTCGAGCTCCTCATCCGTGCAGTCGTTGGACAAGAAGGTGAAGTCGATGCCCATCTTCCTCATCGTCACGTTGAAGAGGTTGTAGCTGCCGCCGTAAATCGTCGAAAGCGCGATCACGTGGTCGCCCGCATTGGCGATGTTGAAGACGGCATAGAAGTTGGCCGCCTGACCGGAACTCGTCAGAAGCGCGGCCGTGCCGCCCTCGAGTTCGGCGATCTTGGCCGCCACGGCGTCGGTGGTCGGATTCTGGAGGCGCGAGTAAAGATAGCCGTTCGCCTCAAGGTTGAAGAGTCTGGCCATCTGCTCGCCGGAATCGTACTTGAAGGTCGTGCTCTGAACGATCGGCAGCTGGCGGGGCTCGCCGTTTCCCGGGCGCCATCCGGCCTGAACACAAGCAGTGTCTATTTTATGCATCACGTAAACTCCTGCAAATAAGGCGTTTCAAAGAAATTCGCAATGCAAGAGTATCAGAGCCAAACACCTCCCCTCAGAGAAAAGCGCGAGAGTCTTGAGGTATTACCCGTCCCTTTTTCGCGCACCCGCACATGAGGCCCGAAAACCGGCTACATCTTTCGGCCCCAGAAGAAATAGACGCCCCAGCCCTCATCCATCGTGCGGCCGGCCATCAGGTAGATGGGACCGATCAGGCTGTCGACGCCCACGTATCCGCCCAAGGCACGGTGCCAGTCACGATCGCCCGATTCGCCGGCCTCGCCCCGGTTGAAGGCGCGGCCCGCCTCAGCCGAAGCGCCCAGCCAGACCGTGCGCTCGCCTGCGCCGAACCAATCCGAAATGTTGCGCGAGATGCGCACGGTTCCGAGCTGAACGTCGGAACCCGTCCACCGTCCGTAGGGGCTGCCGGTGAGTTCGAAGGCCCCGCCCAGCGAGAAGACGCTCGGCATGACGGAGCGGCCGATCTTGCCCGAAAGAAGCGTCGTCCACCTCCCGTAGGTGAGCGGCACGCAGGCGCTCGCCTCGTAGATGTTCTTGTAGCCGGGGCCATCCGTGTCAAAAATTCGCTGGCCCTGCAGCGCAAAGCGATAGCCCTTGGTCGGGAAATTGACGCTGTCGAGCGTATCGAGCAGGAGCTCCGCGCTCACGAAGGGCGATTCGATCTCGGGCGTTTGGAAATCGGTTGTGCCGATCGTGCGCGAGGAGGTCTGGGAGACGTAGCCCGCGGCCACGCGCGCGTAGCCCAGACGTTCGATCGAATAGCCCAGCCCCACCTGCCCGGTCATCATCTCATTCTTGTAGCGTGCGACGGCTTCTCCGTTGTCGTAGACGTTGAAGGGCGACACCAGATATTCGACGCTCGGATTGACGAACCAGTCGGAGCCGGGCCCCAGGGGCTGATAGAACTCAACGCCGGCTCTCCGATTCTTGCCCGCCTGAATTTCAGACCTCAGTTCGGCGCCCCAAGGGTTGAGCCACCCCCAGGTGTGCGACAGAAGGACCGTAAAGGTATGCTCGTCGCGAAAATCCGTTTCGAGCGAGCCGCCGAACCGAATGCTCGAATAGCCGGGCTTCTTCTCCTTGGGCTCGAAGACGAGCACTTCAGTCCCTTCGGGCCCGGGTTCGAAGCGGTAGCCCACCGAGCTGTAGGCGCCGTCCGCCCAGACGCGCCTGCTCGCCTCGTCGATTTCCGCATTGGTGACGGGGCGCGACGTATCAATGTCAAGCTCGTTGAGAATCGCTTCGGGATTGGCGACCTTGAGGCCCTCGACCCGGACGGCTGCAACCTCGTGCGCGTCCTTGCGCGTGTGCGGCATGACGGCGCCCTTGCGGGTTTCGTCCCAGGCGATCCACTGCGCGCGGTCGGGAGCGGCGAGGCGCTCAAGGCGGTCGCGGACCTTCTGCGCCGCATCGTAGCCGCGCGCGATGATCTTGTCGCTCTTCTTGAGATCCGCGCTCGTGAAGTCATCGAGGTCGGGCGTGATCAAGATGTCCTCTGGACCCAGATCGGCGAGCGACTGCCTGACGTTCTGCTCGGTCAAGAGGTTCACCATCTGCGCCATCACCGTGACCACGTTGCCGAGGTCCGCGCGCTTGAGAAGCGGCGTGCCCACATTGACCGCAATGATGACGTCGGCCCCCATCTCCCGGGCGAGCGTCACGGGCAGATTGTCAAGCAGTCCGCCGTCGACGAGCATGCGGTCGTGAATCATCACGGGCGCGAAGACGCCCGGCAGGGACATGGATGCGCGCATCGCCATCCCGAGGCTCACGTCCTTTTGAAGCACCACGCGCTCGCCGGACACGAGATCGGTTGCGATGGCGCCGAACGGGATGGCAAGCTCCGTCAGGTCGTTCACATAGTTGACCGGCCCCGTCTTGTCATTGAGAAAAAGGTCGAGTTCCTCGGACGGAATGACGCTGTCGGGAAGCTTCACGCGGCCGTCCCGTCCGAACTCGATACCCGAGACCGCCAGATTCTTGTAGTCGTCCACCTTGAGGCGCCAGGGCAGCTCGTCGCGGTCGG
>ERZ1026870.789-NODE-789-length-16637-cov-7.464600_pt1 | contig 16637 bp, 19 predicted proteins | sample MGYA00380165_ERZ1026870 | MGnify/ENA primary metagenome ERZ1026870 (study PRJEB33269, sample SAMEA4719801) | human gut metagenome | biome: human-associated habitat; feature: organic feature; material: feces | place: Cameroon | collected 2013-10 ...
CGCCACGAGCGATGCGGCAGAACAAGCAATCATCAAGCTGCATGTAAACCTCTGGTAGAAAAGAGCGGTCCCTTGGCAAAAGGCCGGAATCCGCTCATATCGCACCTCGCCATAGCATTTTACTGGCCAGGGTTATACGTAGCTTACCATCGGCCAGAAAAAACGCTTGCATTATGAAGGGGATTCCCCGCCTGCGCTACCTACTTTGGTATGGGTTTGCACCGAAGCGGAAGCCCCGCCGCCGTTACTTGTCGTACATGTCCTCGGGAGCGCGCACGACCGGCTCGCACTCGCGCCATCCGCCCGGCGCAAGCTCACGCCAGTAGCAGCTTGCGTGTCCCGTATGGCATGCAACGCCTCCTTGCGGATCCACGCGGTAAATGACCGATCGTCCGTCCGCAGCCAGCTGCATGCCCAACACGACCTGATGGTTGCCCGACGACTCGCCCTTGCACCAAACGTCTCCTCTCGACCGAGAGAAGTAGACGCCCCTCCCGGTGGCAACCGTAGTCTCAAGCGCGTCCTTGTTGGCCCATCCGAGCATCAACACGCGGCTTGTCTTCACATCCTGGACAACGACGGGCACAAGCCCCTCCTCGTCAAAGTTCACTTCATCAATCCAGCTCATTTCAAGCTCCTTGTGAGTCAGCTAATTCGCATTAAACATCAATGCGGATGATGTCGGCACCGAGCGCCCGAAGCTTCTCCTCCATGCGTTCGTAGCCCCGATCCAAATGGTAGATGCGGTCTACGGTGCTCGTCCCCTGAGCAGCAAGCGCCGCAATGACCAGCGAGGCGGATGCACGCAGATCAGTCGCCATGATCGTCGTGCCGGCAAGGCGTGCGACACCTTCAACGATGGCCGTGTGTCCCTCTATCGTAATATGCGCACCCATGCGGCACAGTTCAGGCACATGCATGAAGCGGTTTTCAAAAATCGTTTCGGTGATGTTGGCCGTTCCTTCCGCGAGGCAGTTTAGCGTCATGAACTGGGCCTGCATGTCAGTCGGGAAACCCGGATGAGGCACCGTACGGATGGAAACGGGCTTCGGTCGCCCCGTCATCTGCACGCGAACCCAATCGGCACCGATATCCAGAACGGCCCCCGCTGCGCGAAGCTTGTCGAGAACCACTTCCATGTGGGAAGGCTGACAATGCGTCACAAGCACATCGCCCTGCGTGACCACGCCGGCCACAAGGAAAGATCCCGCCTCAATGCGGTCAGCAACAACCGCGTGCTCGGCGCCGTGGAGACGCTCGACACCTTCAATTCGGATCACCGGCGTGCCCGCTCCCGTAATGTTCGCCCCCATAGCGTTGAGGCAATCGCACAGATCAACCACCTCGGGTTCGCGGGCCGCATTCTCGATCACCGTCTCGCCCTGAGCGAGTACGGCGGCCATCACAAGGTTTTCCGTACCGGTCACCGTGACCATGTCGGTTACGATGTGCGCGCCTTTTAGACGCGGCGCCGTCGCCCGCACATATCCATGGTCAATATCGACCGTGGCGCCCAGTTGGCGAAGACCGCGGATGTGCTGATCCACAGGACGCGCTCCGATGGCGCAGCCTCCCGGCAGGCTCACGTCGGCGCTGCCGAAGCGCGCAACGAGCGGACATAGCGTCAGCACGGAGGCGCGCATCGTCTTCACCAGCTCGTAGGGAGCCTTCGTACTCGTCACGTTGGCGGCATTGAGCGTCACGTCCGTTCCCGAACGAGTCACCTTGACGCCCATGCCCTCGAGGAGCTTGAGCATCGTGCGAACGTCGGCCAGATCCGGCACGTTGTGAAGCACGAGGTCGTCCGCCGTGAGCAGCGCGGCCGCGAGAATGGGAAGTGCGGCATTCTTTGCGCCGGACGTACGGATTTCGCCCACCAGGCGGTTCCCTCCGTTGATTCTGAGCTGTTGCATGATGCTTAAATTTCTTATGTCTTCAGGAATGTTCTGTCTTCATCCGCCGAGCGGATCCATTTTCCAAACGCTACCACAATCAGGCTGGCGTCGGCGAAGAATCCGCAGCGGATTCAATTGTATCGGCGAAAGGACGCACGGCCTTTCAACAAGACCGCGCCGCCGCTCAAGCCCTCAATAGCATAACGGCGCGAATTGTCATCCGCGCCGTTATCGTCTACGCCGTTCACTCGTCCGTTGCCCGCAGCTACGCCTTCTCAAGCGCCGGCATGAGAAGCGTCTCGAGCCCATAGAGCTTGATCAGATCCGCAAAGCCCTCCGGCGCCGCCTGGATCCGAAGCGTCCGTCCGGCCTTCTTCGCTTTGCGCAACGTGTAAAGAGAGAGCGCGAGCACTGTGCTGTCAATGTGCCTCACCCCCTCAAAATCGAGCACGAAGTCCCCGTTTCGCACGGCAACTTCAATGTCGTCCTTGGCCTTCTTGGCCTCGCGGAACGTAATGCTCTCTCTTTCAAACTTCATGGCTTACTTCACCTGTCGGGCATTGGCGTCCACAAGACCGTCCGCCTTCTCCTCAAGCAGCTTGATCAGTCCGGGCACGCCTTCGGCATTGAGCGTGGAAGCAAACTGAGAGCGATAGTTCTCGACCATCCAAATGCCTTCGACGTTGACGTCCACGATCTTCCAGTCGCCCGCCTTGTTGCGATAGATGCGAAAATCGAGCCCGATGTCCGGATTACCCGTCGACTTGAGAAGCGTGCGGATGACCATTTCGTCCTTGACCGTCCGGTTGCGGGTCGGTCTGAGTTCGCACTTGTGATCCGTCACAGTCTTGAGGGCGCCGGAATAGACGCGGATGAGCAGCTTTTCAAAACCGTCCATCAAGCGCTGACGCTCCTCCTTCGTTGCCTTTCGCCACTTCGGACCGATCGTCATGCGCGTCATCATCGCAAAATCCGCAGACGCCATGACACGCCGATCCACGAGCGCCTGAAGCGCCGCCTGATCCCCGGCATGCAGCTTGGGATCCGCACGGATCTCGTCAAGAATGCTGTTGTTAAGAGAGACTATCCATTCAAAGGGATCGACTGCTTCGGCCGCGAAGACCGGCATCGCGGCCAGCGCAAGACTGCAGGCGGCGCCCCAAACCACAGTACGTCTTTGCATGTTTATTTCTCCTTGTCCGTTTCCGCCGGCTTGCCGGCATCTTCCTCTTCGTCGTCAAAGCTCAAAGGCGTCAGACTGTTGAGCTGAGCATCCTCGTCAATTTGACCATCCGCGACCGCCATGCGGCGCGACTGGCGATAAGCATCGCGCACCGCCACATATTCGTCGACCACGTTGGCGCGCATATCGTCGAGACCCGCATCCATCATGCGCGAGCGGGCATCAACCGCATCGACCGCCGCGTACGCCGCACTCCAACCCCACTCGTCCCATGTCACATAGGTGATGGGATTGGTGGCAGTCTGGACCGGCCACTTAAAGATGTCGCGCGCTCCGGATGGACCGAGAAGCGGAAGCTCAAGATAAGGCCCCTCCGGCACGCCCCAAACGCCAAGCGTCTGACCGAAATCTTCCGGAGCACGTTCCATCCCGACCCAGCTGGCCACATCCAAGAGCCCGAATACGCCGACCGTGGAGTTGAGCAGAAAGCGGAACGCGGACGTAATGCCCCGGTCCACCTTGCCCTGAAGCACATTGTTGAGCGTGTTGTTCACCTCTCCAAGGTTGTCAATCGCATTAGAGACCCCGTCCTGAGCGAACTGGGGCATCACCCAGCGGTAGCCCTTCGTAACGGGCTTGAGAGCCGCGTCGTCGAGCATCACGTTGAATGCATGCATGTTGCGGTTAAAGCCTTCGTACGGATCATCAGGATGCTGCCCCGCATCGGGCGGCACGTTCGCGCACCCCGACAACCCAAACGATACGGCACAAAGCGTGAGAATGAGGACTTTCTTGTTGTGCATTTTTGTGACCCCTTGCTTCATTCCTTGCCGGTCTTTTCCGCCGTGCTGTAGAGGAACTGGCTGATCAGGGTTTCCAGAACAACCGCACTTTGAGTGCGGCGAATTTCATCACCGTTCTTCAGATTATCTTCGTCGGCGCCAGCCTCAAGACCGACGTACTGCTCGCCGAGAAGTCCAGAAGTGAGGATCTTGGCCGAGGAATCAGCCGGAAAAGGATAGGCGGCGTCGAGCTCCATCGTAACCTTCGCCTGGAAGGATTCGGGATCAAAGACGACGGACTGCACGCGCCCCACGACGACGCCTGCGGACTTCACCGCAGCGCGTGCCTTGAGGCCGCCGATGTTGTCAAAGGCAGCCGTTACGCTGATCGTCTTGCCGCTGCCGGCAAAGCTGCCCAGATTCGCTGCCTGCAACGCCATGAAGAGCATGGCGACAAAGCCGAGAATCACGAAGATCCCGACATAAAACTCGAGTGTGCGATTCTTGTCCATTTCTATTATTCCCATCCGGTTATACGGTCGTAAACATCCACGCCGTCATGATGAAGTCCAGACCGAGCACGAGAAGTGATGCCACCACCACGGTGCTCGTCGTGGCCCTTGAGACGCCTTCGGGCGTCGGACGCGCGACATACCCGTTGAAAAGCGCAACCAGCGCGACGGCAATGCCGAAGACCACGCTTTTGACAAAGCCGTTGCCGATGTCGTGCCAAACGTCGACCGCACTCTGCATCTGGCTCCAGAACGCACCGCCGTCCGTTCCGATCATCTCAACGCCCACGAACCAAGCACCGAGAATGCCCACGGCGGAGAAAATCGTGGCAAGCACGGGCATCGCAATGAAAGCCCCTATGAAACGGGGAGCCAGGACGCGGCGAACCGGATCAACGCCCATCATCTCCATGGCGGCAAGCTGTTCGCCCGCACGCATGAGCCCGATTTCCGCAGTAAGTGCCGTTCCGGCCCGGCCCGCAAAAAGCAGCGCCGTCACAGCGGGGCCAAGTTCCCGAACAAGAGCCAGCGCAACCATGGTGCCAAGTGCCTGTTCGCTGCCGTAGGTGACGAGCACGTAGTAGCCCTGAAGACCAAGAACGAAGCCTACGAAAAGTCCCGAAACCGCAATGATAAGGAGTGAATAGTTGCCGATGAAGTGAATCTGTTGAACAACATGGCTCAACCTCGCCCCGCCGAGCCGCATAAAAAGCGTCCAGGAGAAGAGTCCGAATCTTCCGACCTTGCAGAATAGTCCGACCACGAAACGGCCGATTGCCGTGAGGAGTTCTCTCATCGCCGTTCTCCCGCAAAGCAGGCTTCCATGCTGTCGGCCGGATAATGAAAGCGCACAGGGCCGTCGGGCAATGCATTGATGAACTGCTTGACAAAAGGCTCCTCGGAACGACAGAGCTCCTCAGGAGAGCCTTCGGCCGCCACGCGACCCGCATTGATCATATAGACGTAATCTGCAATCTCGAAGGTTTCCGCAACGTCATGAGTCACGATGATCGACGTGGAATGCAGCGCATCGTTGAGCTTGCGTATCAGGTTTGCGGTGACGCCGAGCGAAATCGGGTCCAGCCCCGCAAACGGCTCGTCGTACATGATGAGCGCAGGATCAAGCGCGATGGCGCGCGCAAGCGCGACGCGGCGCGCCATGCCCCCCGAAATCTCCGACGGCATCAGATGCGCAGCCCCTCTTAGGCCCACGGCGTTGAGCTTCATGAGCACCAGATCTCGAATCGTCTCCTCGTCAAGGTCCGTCTGTTCGCGCATTGGGAAGGCCACGTTGTCAAAAACTGAAAGGTCGGTAAAGAGCGCGCCAAACTGAAAAAGCATGCCCATGCGCCGGCGTATGCGATACAGTCGCTTCTGGTTCGACGGATCAAGCGTTTCGCCCGTCACCTCTACCCGCCCGCCCTGGGGAGTCAGCAACCCGCCGATCAGCTTGAGCAGGGTCGTCTTGCCCATGCCGGAGCCGCCCATGATTGCAACCACCTTGCCGGCACCGAATTTCATGGACACATTCTGCAGTATCAAGCGACTGCCGTAGCCGAACGTGACATCTTCAATTTTGACGGTGTATTCCATAGTTCCTCATTTGGGCGCTGAAGCGACTCCCGCACTTGGCGCAAAGCGGACCATCCGCCGAATCCCCATCTTTTTGAGAACCTCGGCATCCGGTGCAATCGGTTGAAACGAAACGCGCATATCGTCAGGAATCTGTACGGGCATACGCTTCTCATAGTCGATGAGCACCCATTCCGTGGCTCCCACGGTCAGGAGTTCTTCGCCTCGAAGGACGGCATAGCGCCTCAGGGAGGACAGTCTTCTAACATTTTCCACCCAGGTCGCCACGACGAGCTCGTCGCCCAGATGCGCCGGACGCAGATATTCGATCCAATGCTGACGGACAACCCACACGCACCCCGCTGAGCGAAGCGCATCAAAGCTCCAACCCAAGGAAGCCGCATGTGCCGTAGCCGCAATCTCCATCCAGCGCATGTACTCTCGATTATTGACATGTCCGAGAAGATCGATGGACGACTCACTGACGACAACCGGCATGCTGAAAACGGATTCCTGCATTTTATTATTTCCATCGAGGCTTTTCCAAACTCGTACATTATCACCCGAAATCCAATGGTGCTACGACGCTCAAGCGCTCCCCACGCAGCAACTCGCACGAAGAAGCCGCGGTCCGCAAGCCGGTGACGTACAAAAAATACAACACCGCTAGCTCCAGAAACCTTGCATTTCCATACAAAAGACCCCTATTCGAAAATGGATCAAGCCCCCTGCAAAACTCCGCCTGAGCATCTTCTCGATTAGAATCGTCACATCCCGCCGACACGGCCGCACACGACGGCCGTTTTCCATTTTTCTCTTTCCGTCCTCACACATTCACGACGACGCATCCACGTGACACAGACCAAACGCACCACCACCGCCAGAAAGAAGCCGGCGCGCAAAACCTCGCGAGCGGGCTCGATTCTGACATGGCTATTCGGCATTGCGGCGGCCGGCATCGCATCCGGCATTCTGCTCGCCGTCTTCGTCTTTGCCTTCATCTACAGGCAGCTTCCTCCGATCGACACGCTCGCCGACTATCGTCCGCGCGTGCCGCTTCGCGTCTGGAGCGCAGACGGCAAACTGATCGGTGAGTTCGGCGAGGAGCGCCGCGACTTCGTGCGCCTCTCCGAAGTGCCCGAACACGTCAAGCATGCCATTCTCGCCGCCGAGGACGACGGCTTCTACGAACACCCGGGCATTGAAATCACCGGCATCATCCGTGCCGCGCTCTCCAACGCCCTGACGGGCCGGCGCGGCCAAGGCGGCTCGACCATTACGCAGCAGGTGGCACGAAACTTCTTCCTCTCGTCCGAGCGCACCTACACGCGCAAGCTCTACGAGATCGCGATGTCCTTCAAGATAGAGAAGAACCTCACAAAGGACCAGATCCTTGAGATCTACATGAACCAGATTTATCTGGGACAGAGAGCCTACGGCTTCCAGAGCGCCGCCCGCACCTACTTCGGACGTTCGCTCGACCAAATCTCGGTCGGCGAAGCCGCCACGCTCGCCGGCCTGCCCGTCGCGCCTTCGGCCTACAACCCAATCGTCAACCCGACCCGCGCCACGATGCGCAAGAACTACGTGCTTGGACGCATGCGGGATCTGGGCTACATTGACGAGCTCACCTACGAGTCGGAAAAAGCCCAGCCAATGCAGACCCGCCGAGTTGCCACTCAGCAGGAAATCGTGACTGCCAACATGAGCGAGGAGTTCGTCACCGCAAAGTACGCCGCCGAACTGGCACGCATGCTCGTCTATGACGTATTCAAAGAGGAAACCTATTCGCGCGGCCTCAACGTCTATACGACGATCGACATGGGCGCCCAGAAGACGGCCGTAGACGCCGTTCGCCGCCAACTCATCTCCTACGACCGCAAGTACGGCTACCGCGGGCCCGAGGCCTACATCGACCTCGGCTCTGCCGAGAAGCGCGCCGAAAACATCCGCGCTGCGCTCGCAAAGACGACCGCCTCTCCCTTCATGGTTGCGGCCGTCGTCACCGAAGCTGATTCCAAGACCATCAAAGCCGCCTTGTCGGCCAATGAAATCGTGACGCTGGACGCCGAAAGCCTCAAGTTCGGGCGTCGGCATCTGGGCAAGGTGTCCAAGCAGTACAAGGACGCGGCAATCAAGCCCGGCGCCATCATCCGCGTCATGCGTTCAGCTGACGGCAAGCACTGGACGCTCGCCCAGGTGCCGCGTGTTGAAGCCGCATTCGTCGCCGGCGACTTCAACACGGGTGCCGTGCGCGCCCTCGTCGGCGGTTTCGACTTCAACCTCAACATGTTCAACCACGTGACGCAGGCTTGGCGTCAGCCGGGCTCGTCCTTCAAGCCCTTCATCTATTCGGCCGCACTCGACAAAGGCTTCACGACCACCACGATCATCAACGACGCCCCCATCAGCATCGACCCGAAATTAACGGGAAACAAACTCTGGGAACCGAAGAATTACGAAGGCCGGTTTGACGGTCCGATGCCTCTTCGGAAAGGTCTTGAAAAATCGAAGAACCTCGTATCGATTCGAGTCATGCAGGCCATAGGTCCCGAATACGCGCAGGAATTCGTGCGCAAGTTCGGCTTCCCGCCTGACAAGCATCCGGCCAACCTGCCCATGGCGCTTGGCGCCGGCAGCGTCACGCCTTGGCAGATGCTCGGCGGCTACACCGTTTTTGCCAATGGCGGGTATCGTGTTCAGCCCTACCTGATCGAACGCGTCACGGATGTTGACGGGCGCACGCTCATGCGTACGACGAATCGCACTGCGGGAGACGAATCCATTCGCGCCATTGACGATCGAAACGCCTACATCATGCAGAGCCTGCTGCACGGCGTCGCCACTCAGGGCACCGCCGCCCGCGCGAGCCGAACGCTCAAGCGAAGCGACATCGGCGGCAAGACCGGCACGACGAACAACAGCCACGACGCTTGGTTCTGCGGCTATGCGGGCGGACTCGTCGCGGTCTCCTGGATGGGCTACGACAATCCGAGACCGCTCGGCGCCCGGGAAACTGGCGGCGGTCTCGCACTTCCCATCTGGATTGACTTCATGAAGACCGAACTCAAGGATGTGCCGGCCTACACGCGCGTCATGCCTCCGAGCGTCGTCGAACGCGACGGAGAGGTCTTCTACCGCGACCCCGTCAAGGGCGGCGCAAGCGGTGCCTTCTCGGATTTGCTCATGTCAGACCGGGACGAGACCAGTGAGCTCGTGCGCGACCAGATTTTCTGATTCCGACGCCCAGAAAAACAAAAAGAGACCGAAGAACGCATGTCTTCTGGTCTCTTTTCCTTATATGGCATACGGAAATGTCCGCTACACTCTTCTGATCAGATCAGATGTCGCCCCCAAGCTTTCTGAGAGCCTCGGCGATCATGTCCTCGAGCGTGCGACCCGTTCGGCTGTCGCGCCAGGCGTCTTCTCGCCACGAGAAGTGATGTCCCCCGAAACGCGAGGCGCACCAGATTTCATGCATCGGCGTCTGAATGTTGACGACGACCTGCTCGCCGCTGTCGAGCTCAATCGTCAGCACATTTCCGCTGCGGCTGCAGTCGAAGTCGTCCCCCGCCTCTTCAAGCCAGTTTTCGAGGGACGTCATTTCGTTCTCGGCCATTGCCAAAAATTCAGTGTCTTTATCCATTGCAAGGAATTCCTATGTTGAGAACCGCCATGCTTCTGAGCATCATCGCCTCTCTTTGTGCCGGCCTCTCGGGCTGCGGCCTGAAGGGCGACCTCTACATGCCCGACCGGCCGAACGCCGAACAAGCGACGACCCAGCAACCCAGCCTTTGATTTCCGGACTTTAACACACGATCTGCAAGATGTCTGAAAACATTTCCCGGCCAGGCTTTCACAGAGAGGACGGCGTCCTCTTCTGCGAAGGCGTCTCCATGCTCGAGCTCTCGCATCAACTCGAACAGACCACCTACGTGTACTCCCGCGCCCTAATCGAGCGCAACTACCTCGCTTATGAAGAAGCCCTGGCGGGCGTTCCGCACGCCGTCTGCTACGCCATGAAGGCCAACTCCACAGCCGGCATTCTTCAGGTGCTCGCCCGCCTCGGCGCCGGCGTCGACACCGTAAGCGGCGGTGAAATCGCGCGAGCGCTGCGCGCCGGATTCAGTCCTGAAAAAATCGTCTACTCCGGCGTAGGCAAGACCGCCCGGGAGATCGCGTTCGCCCTCAAGGCGGAGATCGGATGCTTCAACGTCGAAAGCGAACCCGAACTCGAACGCATCAACCGCATCGCCTCTGAACTCGGCATGCGCGCGCCCATTTCGATCCGATGCAACCCCGACGTGGATCCGAAAACGCATCCCTACATTTCGACGGGTCTCAAGAACAACAAGTTCGGCATCGCCATCTCGGACGCGGAGAACATCTATCTGCGCGCTGCCAACATGCCCGGAATTGAGATCAAGGGCATCGACGCTCACATCGGCAGCCAAATCACTGAGATTCAGCCCTATCTGGACTCCGTGCAGCGCCTGCTCGACACGATGTGCGCACTGCGCGACAAGGGCCTTGCGCTGCATCACCTCGACATGGGCGGCGGTCTCGGCATCCGGTACCGGTCCGAGGATCACCCCCCCACGCCCCACGCCCTTCTGCGGCCCGTACGCCGCATGATGGAGGAACGAGGCTTCGCAGACGCCGTCCTCATGGTCGAACCCGGCCGCTCGATCGTGGGGGATGCCGGCATCATGCTCACGCAAATCGAATACATCAAGCAGAGCGAAACACGCAATTTCTGCATTGTGGACGGCGCCATGACGGATCTCATTCGTCCAGCTCTCTACTCCGCCTGGATGGACATCGTTCCCGTTGCCGAACGTCATGACGCAGCCCCGCTCGTCATGGACGTCGTGGGTCCCGTGTGCGAATCTTCCGACTTCCTGGGACGCGCCCGTGAGCTTGCCGTCAAGTCCGGCGACTGGATCGCGGTGTGCGATGCCGGCGCATACGGCGCAAGCATGGCCAGCCGATACAACAGCCGCATGCTTCCGATGGAAATCCTAATCGACGGCGATCGCATACTTCCGCTGCGCTCGCCCGACACGTTCGATGAAATGGTAAGCGGAGAATGCCTGCTTGAGCTTTGAAAGGCCTACTACTTTCGACCAACTTGCGATTACTAGAGTTTGCCCCGTAAAATAGGAAAACGCCGGATCTCGGAGACAATCCCGAGATGCGGCGTTTTTTTGTGCCTGCAGAAAACAGGGTCCCGGCCCGAACACACAGACAGAAGGAGTCAGCCATGCATCTTGAGAATTCCGTCAAACTCGACTTCAAAGACGTTCTGATCCGCCCGAAGCGCTCTACGCTTACAAGTCGAAGCGAAGTGGACATCACACGCGAATTCAAGTTCCTGCACTCGTCCGAGCCCTACCACGGCATTCCCATCATCGCCGCCAACATGGACACGACCGGCACCTTCGAGATGGCATCCGCACTCGGTAAACACAAGATGTCGACCGCACTTCACAAGCATTATTCCGCCGAAGAATATATCGACTTTTTCCGAACTCTTGAAAACAAATCTGCCGCGTTCTATTCGCTCGGCATTGGCGACCACGACTGGCAGAAATTCCAGGCCGTCATGACCGCGGCACCGGGCGCAATCCGCTACGTCTGCATCGACGTTGCGAACGGCTACACTGAAGCCTTTGTCGCTTTCGTGAAAAAGGTTCGCCAAACCTATCCGGACATTGTTCTGATGGCCGGCAATGTCGTTACGGGCGACATGACCGAAGAGCTCCTCCTGGCGGGCGCCGACATCGTCAAGGTTGGCATCGGCCCGGGATCGGTCTGCACGACCCGCAAGATGACGGGGGTGGGTTATCCGCAACTCTCCGCGATCATCGAATGCGCGGATGCCGCACACGGTCTTGGAGGCCGCATTTGCGCCGACGGCGGCTGTACGGTGCCCGGCGACATTGCCAAAGCCTTCGGCGGCGGGGCCGACTTCGTGATGCTCGGCGGCATGCTCGCAGGACACGATGAAGCCGCCGGTGACATTGTCACGACTGAGAACGGCGTCTTCAAGCGCTTCTACGGCATGAGTTCACGAAACGCCATGGACAAGTATGCGGGCGGCGTGGCCAAATACCGGGCGGCTGAAGGCAAGGCCGTTCTCATTCCGGCGCGCGGCCCCGTCGAAGGCACCGTTCAGGACATCCTCGGCGGCGTGAGAAGCGCCTGCACGTATGTGGGAGCACGCCGCCTCAAGGAGCTCACCATGCGCACAACCTTCGTTCGCGTATCAATGCAGCTCAACGAAGTGTTCGGCAAGGCACCGTAGTCTCCGAACCCGGCCTTCAAGACGCAAGCCCTCGATCCTCGACGAAACCGATGAGGAAACCGAGGGCTTTCCTTTCCCTCGCGCAGTACAATGACGACACTCCAAGACTATTCTTCAACGAGGTTACCTTGAGCATTTTCGACACCGCTCGTTTTGTCATCTCCGCTGCCAAGCTCTCGGGGCTCCCGCCCGAGGCCGTGCCAGAAATCGCCTTCGCCGGACGCTCCAACGCCGGCAAATCGACCACCATCAACGTGCTCACGCGCAAAACCCGCCTTGCATTCGCCAGCAAAACGCCAGGCCGCACCCAACTGATCAATTTCTTCGCCCTTTCGAAGAAAAATGAAGAAGGCATTCGCGAGGACATCGGCTGTCTTGTCGACCTGCCGGGTTACGGCTTTGCCAAGGCGAGCGAAGACACCCGCAAGACTTGGTCTCAGCTTGTAGGCGGCTACATTGCGCAACGTCCGAACATGATAGGCCTCGTTATCGTGATGGACGCCCGGCGTCCCTTCATGCCCACGGACGAATGGCTCATCGAGTTCATGGCCGGCCGCCCCAATGTGCGCATGCACTGGCTTCTCAACAAAGCGGACCAACTCAAAAACATGGAGCGCAAAACGACGCTTAGGAATGCTCAGAAGCGCGCTGCCGAAATCGGTCCTCACGTCACGGTTCAGCTGTTTTCAGGCATGAAGAAAGAAGGCACGAAAGAACTCGGCGCCGTTCTCGAGGGGTGGCTGGGCCTTAATGCTGAGGAAAGCCCGAAGGAATAAAGTACGGACCATGCTTCAGAAAGGCTTCGGCATCTCCGAAGCCGCTTTTTATTCGTAGGAACATCAAATGCAGACTCTTGGCGCTTATCCCAGCGTTCGCATGCGCCGCATGCGTCATGATGACTTTTCCCGCCGTCTGATGCGCGAAAACGTTGTGACACCCAACGATCTGATTCTCCCGGTCTTTGTGATTGAAGGCACGGGCCTTCGTGAACCGGTTCCGTCCATGCCCGGCGTCGACCGCCTGAGCATCGACGAGCTGCTCAAGGTGGCCGGCGAGTGCGTGGAGCTCGGAATCCCGATGATCGCACTCTTCCCGCATATTGAAGAGAACCTGAAGACGCCCGACGGACGTGAGGCTGCCAACCCGAACGGCTTGATTCCACGCGCCGTCAAGGCCCTCAAGGCCGCCTATCCGCAGCTCGGCGTCATGACCGACGTTGCGCTTGATCCCTACACCACGCACGGCCAGGACGGCCTGATCGACGAGGAAGGCTACATCCTGAACGATGAAACAATCGAAATGCTCGTTGAACAGGTTCTCGCCCAAGCTCGCGCAGGTGCCGACGTCGTCGCTCCGTCCGACATGATGGACGGTCGCATCGGCATCATCCGAAAGCGTCTTGAAGATGAAGGCCTCATTCACACGCGCATCATGGCCTATTCCGCCAAGTACGCCAGCTCCTACTACGGTCCGTTCCGCGACGCCGTTGGCTCTTCGTCCAATCTGGGCAAGTCGAACAAGGCGGTCTATCAACAGGATCCCGCCAACAGCAACGAAGCTCTTTGGGAGGTGGGCCTCGACCTTGCCGAAGGCGCCGACATGGTCATGGTCAAGCCGGGCGTTCCCTATCTCGACGTGCTCTGGCGCGTTAAGCAGGAATTCAAGGCACCGACCTTTGCCTACCATGTCTCGGGCGAATACGCCATGATCAAATTCGCCGCTCAAGCCGGAGCCATCGACGAGAAGAAGATTACATTCGAAACAATGGTCTGCTTCAAGCGCGCAGGTGCCGACGGCATTCTGACCTACTGTGCCTTGGACGTCGCCCGCTGGATACGAGAAGGCTACAACTACTGATCCTCGATTCCTGAATCGAAATAGGAAAGCCCGCACATCGACCGTGCGGGCTTTTTGTTTCGCAAAACGGCAGCCCTCACTGAAGAGTGTGCTGCCAGTCCCTGAGCGCGCGTCCATCCTTCTTCGTAGGACGCCCCTGTTTGATATAGGAGGCGGGCTCGGAAGCAAGCCTGAGCATCTCCTTCATCTGGGTGCGCTTCATCCTGCTCTCTTCGGTCTCGCGATACAGCTTCTGAGCCTCGCTCGCAGGTCCTCGAACGTTCGAGAGGGCCTCTACATAGACATGGAAGACCTCATCGCCACGCCTAATTGAAAGGCGATCGCCAACTCGGACATCTCGCGAAGGCTTCATGCGCTGACCGTCCATGAGCACGCGCCCGAGCCCGACCTCCTCCTGAGCGAGGGTGCGCGTTTTGAAAAATCTGGCGGCCCAAAGCCACTTGTCGATGCGCATGGCGTCCATGCTTGCCTCCATTACAAAAAAGGCCCGACCGCAACGACGATCGAGCCCTTGTGATAGCCAGTAAAGCCTCAGAACTTATTCTTCGGACTTGACTTCTTCAACGGCAACGGCCTTTTCCGTGAGTTCCATGTAGGCCATCGGAGCGTTGTCGCCAACGCGGAAGCCCATCTTGAGGATACGGGTGTAGCCGCCGTTGCGGTTCGCAAAGCGCGGACCGATCTCATCAAACAGCTTGCAAACGACTTCACGGTCACGGAGACGGTTGAAGGCGAGACGCTTGTTGGCAACGGTGGGTTCCTTGGCAAGGGTGATCATCGGTTCAACAACGCGACGGAGTTCCTTAGCTTTGGGAAGGGTCGTCTTGATGGCTTCGTGCTTGATGAGGGAGCACATCATGTTGCGAAGCATGGCGAGACGGTGAGCGCTGGTACGGTTCAGCTTGCGGAGACCAAGACGGTGACGCATTTTGTAATTTCCTAAAAGTATCTATAAATGATGCCGGCGTTGACCGGCAGGCTTGCCCCGAGTCTTCTATCTCTTGAGAAATTCGAGCGGTCGGGTGAAAGCTATGGGCGTGACTTCTCAATCACGCCCATCTGAGCCGAAACGGCAAGCGGGGATTATTGCACAGCAGCAATCGGCCGTCAAACGAAATCAGGTGAATTTTTACGCCTCCACCCGATGTGTCAAACGGCCGTCCAACGCATTAGTGTTCCTGGGCAGGCGGCCAGTTTTCGAGACGAGAGCCAAGCGTAAGGCCGTGAGCGGCGAGAACTTCCTTGATTTCGTTCAAAGACTTGCGACCAAGATTCGGAGTCTTGAGAAGCTCGTTTTCGGTACGCTGGATCAGATCGCCGATGTAGTAGATGTTTTCGGCCTTGAGGCAGTTGGCGGAACGAACCGTAAGCTCAAGATCGTCGACAGGACGCAGCAGGATCGGATCGAGCGGGGGCGGAACATCTTCGTCCTCATCGGCCACAACTTCATTGGAAGCCATGTCCTGATGGATCGTGCCGAAAACGGCAAGCTGATCCTGAAGAATATGGACTGCTTCGCGCAGAGCATCTTCGGGTCCAATGGCACCGTTCGTTTCGATCGTCATTTCAAGCTTGTCGAGGTCAGTACGCTGGGCAACGCGGGCAGCCTGAACCTGATAGGCGACACGGAGAATCGGGGAGAAGGAGGCATCCATGATGATGCGGCCAATGGCGGCCTTGGAGTAATCATCGCGGAAGGCTCTAACGTCGCCGGGCTGGTAGCCGCGGCCCTTCTCAACCTTGACCTGCATTTCAAGACGACCGCCGGAGAGATGGGCGATCACATGGTCGGGGTTAACGACGGACACATCGTGCGGAAGGTCAAAGTCAGCAGCGGTGACGACGCCCTCGCCATCCTTGCGGAGGATGACGGTCACTTCATCGCGGCCTTCGAGCTTGAAAACAACGCCCTTGAGGTTGAGCAGGATGTCAACCACGTCTTCGAGAACGCCATCAATCTGGGAGTATTCGTGAACGACGCCGGTAATCTGGGCTTCCGTCGGAGCAAAGCCGATCATGGAGCTCAGAAGGATGCGGCGAAGCGCATTCCCGAGCGTGTGACCGTAGCCGCGCTCGAACGGTTCGAGCGTAATAACGGCGCGATTCGGATTGTTTTCAGAGAGCGCGACATCAACGGAAGTCGGCTTCAAAAGCGTGGTGTTAGCCATAGTTATGGATCCTTTACATTCCCCCGGGCGCGTTAAGCCCGAGAACGAATAAGGCGACAGCCATGAAATTGCGGCGGCTGCCCTGCCGCTCGGCCATTGTAGACCATTTGGAAGCGCCCTCAACGAAAAGGACGCTTTCAAATGAGACCGGCAACACGGCCCCTTGAGGCAAGAAAACGCGGACACTTGCGTGACCGCGTTTTCCGATGCTTTTCCTGCCTTGTGTCTGCGGAGCTACAGCGCACTACACCGTGCTCCGCAAGTACATTCAAGCGATATTAGCGGGAGTAGCGTTCGACGATGAGGGCTTCGTTGATTTCGTAAGCGATTTCATCGCGAGCAGGAACGTTCTTGAACGTGC
>ERZ1026870.791-NODE-791-length-16636-cov-5.701888_pt1 | contig 16636 bp, 12 predicted proteins | sample MGYA00380165_ERZ1026870 | MGnify/ENA primary metagenome ERZ1026870 (study PRJEB33269, sample SAMEA4719801) | human gut metagenome | biome: human-associated habitat; feature: organic feature; material: feces | place: Cameroon | collected 2013-10 ...
GCTTGGAGCTGATGAATCTCGGAGAGCCGCCCTTGTAGATGTGGCGTTCCACCGAAGTCCAGGCCCTTGAAGCGATTTTCTGACATTCGTTGACGCCAAGAAGATGACCACGCCCGGACGCCTTTCGATGCTGAGCAACGTCGGCATGGAAGTCATATTCGCTCAGGCGAAAACGAATGCGCAGATCTCGGAAAGCCTGTGTCCTTTCCTTGCCCTTCGGCATGGCTTTTGCGGCTTGCCACTCGGGCGTCGCACGCATTTTCAGAACACGAGCCCATCCACCGCCCATGACGGCGTTCTGAAGGTTGCAGCCGAAGCTGAAACTCTTCCTAAGCCATCGGCGTTCTTCGTCTCCGGTAATGATCGGAAGGGTGATGATGAAGGATTTCGTGCTCATGGAAGAACCTTAGCACAGGGTTGCGAAATGAGCGTCCCCTGCGCAGGGGCGCTTTCGGGTATGGATGAGTGCCGCATTCCTCCATCCGAATGAATTCGGAGGCTTCCTGCGGCAGTTTCTGTGAAGTTTTGCAACGTAAGCTCCCTATCGCTTAGGACGCAAAATCTGTAGGTAGGCGAGAATGGCCCGCGTCATCACCCCCACTTGCAGACCACCATGCATTTACCCACCTCTGAGCTTGATTGGTTCAAGATCTTCGCGGCCTACAACGAAACCGGCGTGAGCAAGCCGGAGTTCTATACCCACCACCTGCCTGGCCTCTTGCCGCACAAAGCCAAACGTCCGACGTGAATTTCCACTAAAACGTTACAGAACCATCTAAAAATAGCAGTTTTTTCAGAGTCCTCAATTTCCGGGCAACCCCTTGCGCGCCAAGGTCGGTTGCCTTTTTTATATTCGCTTGAAATATTGATTATCCAGTGCTACAATTAGTTGTAACCGTAAATTTCCGCTAGCTGGCTAACACGAGCCTCACGCACGCTCACTCATCAAACGTTTTTTCGATAGAGCAGATGCCTTACTTCCAAGGCATCTGCTCTATTTTTTTGCTTGCAAAACTAACTGAAATATTGTACAATCATCAGTTAGCCATGGCTAACGTTTCTAGAGAGTTTTCATGTCGCATATTTACCGTTAACTAAAGCCCATTCCGATTCCTGATTTCTGCCTCATCAATCGAGGCAACGGTCGTGTCTTCATCTCTACGCGCACCAAAGACAACCGCCGCAATCAGCTCGTCCTTGGACGTGCCGTCAAGGACCCTGTGACGGGGACTCTCTCGCTCATGTACCCCAACGACACCTTCCGCATGCGCTACCCTGCCGAATGGGCGAAGGTTTATGGAGAACCGCGTCTGCCGTTCGAATTTCACATCGGACTCTACTGCGCAACGCTCGCCATCGGCCGGAGCACGGGCCTCTACGACATTCTCCAAGAGGCCATGGGCCCCAAGAACGGCAATGCGGTGATGGACTACGCAATGTTCCTGCTCCGCTCCCGAAGCAACACCACGCAGCTCTTCGCCGAAACCATGCGCACTCAAGCACTCTTTTCGGAACGGGCGTATGAAGACACTTGGTACTCGGAGCTGTTCGGTAGCATCTCCAGCGAAGAAATCAATGCATTGCGATCCGGTTGGCTAGACCGGTGTAAAGCAAATGGCACCAAGCGCGTATGGCTTTGCATTGACGGCTCCAACAACGATTGCGCCGTTTCTGAAAGTCGCCTTGCTGCCAAGGGAGCCGCCAAATCTCACAAGAACGTCAATATCGTCAGCTACATATGGGCTGTTGATGAAGCCAGAGGTGTTCCGGTTACGTGGTTTGTCAACCACGGAGGGATGGTTGATGCCAAGGCAATCAAGCGCCTGGTCAAGACTCTGACGGACAAAAGCATTGATGTCGCAGGCATCATTCTCGACCGCGGCTTCTGCTCTCAAGAAGTCATGTCGCTGATTGAGGAGTGCGGCTATGCCTGGGTCATCATGCTCAAGGAGTCGACGGCAGGCTTCAAGGAGATGTACAAGCGGCATTCGGCGGAGATCCGCTGTCAGGTCCGCCACATCGTCGATCAGAAGTTCCTCTTCGGCATTACTGACAAAGTCAAGCTCTTCAAGGAGAGCACTCACGAGGACTGCGTGGCGCTCTTCTACGACCACGTCAACGGCGCCGCTCGAGCGGAGCACTTGTCGTTAAAGATCCTCTGCGAGAAGGCAAAGCTCACCAAGAAGCTTGCCAAACCGCAGAAGGCAAACGGCAAGGAGACAATCAGCGTTTCTGCCGTGTTGCGCCCCTACCTTGAGATCGTTGAGGAGGAAGGCGTCAAGAAAGTAGTCGTTAAAGAACAGAAGTGGCAGGAAGCCTTGGAGGCGAAGGGCTTTTATGCCATCGCTTCGTCCGAAGACATGACTGCCGACGAAATCGACGAACGTTACGATCGGCGCGATGCATCAGAGAAACAGTTCATGATCCTGAAGAACCAGCTGGGCTTCCATACCACGCGCGTCCACAGCGACAAGAGCATTGAAAGCAAATTCGCCGCTGCCTTTGTCGCAGCCATCATTCGCTCGCAAATGCTCAATCTCTGCAAGCGGCTCGGTTTTGACGTAAACAAGATGATCTTGGAGACGGATCGATGCCGGATTTTCAAAACCACAAGCGACACGTATGACTTTACCAATGACATGCTGAGTTCTACGAGCAGCTTTCTGGCCGGGCTAGGATTGTCGCAGAGGCATTTCGAGGCGGTTGCACTGGACATCTCCAAGAGAGCGGCGGATCAGCACTTCGAGAGCATGACTCGCACGCTGCCGCCTCTCGATGAAACGAAGTTGAATCCACAGAATGAGGAAGAGCCAGTAAGTGGCAATGAGTCAAAGCAAGAGTCGCAGGCAGCTGCGGCCGAAGACGTCGTTGTTGCAGATGAAGCACCGTCAAAAGCTGAGCCGGAGCGTCGCGGTCCGGGTCGTCCCAGGGGCTCCCTGAACCAAAAGATGACCATCGAAAAACAGGCTCAAGCCGAAGAAGAACGCCGCAAAGCCGAAGCGTTGGGTTTGAAGGTCGAAGAGCCCGTGAAGCGCAAGCCAGGCCGCCCGAAAGGCTCAAAGAACAAGAGTACGCCGACACAGGCGAATCTCTCGCAGGAGACGAAGGAGAAGCGCAAACCAGGACGTCCTAAGGGAGCTTGGAATCAGAAACGCATCGACCGGGAAGTCTCCAAGTTGGTCGAAGCAGCCAAGCGCGAGGCGGCTCAGAAGGCTGGGGAGCGAACGGTCGGACGCCCCAAAGGGCGCAAGAACGACAAGACGCTTGAAAAAGAGGCTAGAGAGAAGGTGATGGCGTTAATGCGGGCAGAGCAGGAGCGGCTTCAGAAGGGCGAGACCGGAGTGTGAGAAAGCCGGTCTAAACGGTTTCGCTGAGGGGTAATATTTTTGCCTTCTCGCGAGGTCCGTGTTAGCCGGCTAGCGGAAATTCACGTTTAGCGGGAAAGCACCAATGGTAGGCTTTCGACGTGAAGCAACGTTCTTCATTGTTTGGTTAGATCACGATTTCTCGTTATACGACCACTAATCACAAACTGCCTTTCTATCACAGACCTCGCCACGAGGCGCCCGTACATCACGCACTCGAAGACCCACGAGCACCAAGCCCAAGATCCGCTACATCGCAAAGCACATGGACGTCGCGAAAATAGTGGTCACGCTCGGGTAAATCCCGCGCTTTGAAGCCGGCAGCCTGATCTAAACGAAGAGGCGTGCGTCAGCAAGCTGACACCGAAAGATCAAGATTACGTCCAATAGCATTAAGAGCCTTGGCGATTGTATCAATCTTGGTCGAGTGATGAAGGTCGGTGATTCTGGAAACTTCCTGGCGTGAAAGTCCTAACTTGCGCGCTAGATCAATAGGGCGGGTGTTGGTCTCAATCATTGCATTGAGCAGAAGGACTTTGGCAATTACGGAAGGCGGAAGCTCAATCTTCAAATCGCCCGGGCCGAACGAGGATGGTTGCGGGAATGGACGCCGCTCTTCGATGTAGAAGTCGATAGCCGTAATCAAAGCGTCGAGCGCGTTCTTTTTCAGCTCCTCCTCGGTCCATGCTTCGGTCAGGGCTTCCGGAACGTCTCTGAAGGATGCGATGAAACCTCCATCGCCGTTTGGTTTGATTTGAGCCGGATAGCGAAAAGCAGAAGTCAAGTTTTTTTCCTTTTGTTTGAATTCGTAGGCGAGGCAAGGAGCCGAGTCACCGAAGCCCCTTGTTCATTGAAATCCGCCGAAGAAATCTCTGTCAAGCAGGGATTATTGGCAGGCACCTTCTTTCATATAGAACACCACCATTGTACGCATTTTTGATGACATTATTGGCTAAAATGTTGACGCCCGGAGATGATCTGATCGCATGGCAATTATGCACGTATGTGCGGGGCCTTCCTGGCTGTCAACATGCCGCCGCGAATCCGAAGCGCCCTGACGCGGCGCCGCCTCGCATGTGACACCGTTTGTGACGACGGCCGAGATTTCCGCCTCCACTTCCTATAATGGATCCATCACGCATCTTTTTGACAATCTTTCGGCAAACTTTCGGAGACCCAAGAATGGCTGTTTTTGAAATAACCGGCGGGATCGATCCGCTGCTTTCGGTGACGCTTGAAAAGGGCGAGGCAATTCTGGCCGAGTCGAACGCCATGGTCGCCATGGACACGGCGCTCTCGCTCAAGGGACGGACCCGCGGTGGCCTCATGGGCTCGATCGCGCGCAAGCTCATGAACGACGAGACGTTCTTCCAGCAGCGCATTGAAGCCGACGAAAAGGCCGGCACGGTGTTGCTGGCGCCGAATCTGCCCGGCGACGTGCGCATCCTCGACGTGGGCTCCGCCCAGTATCTGGTCTCCGACGGCGCGTTTCTCGCCTGCACCGAAGGCGTGGAACTCGAGACGAAGTCTCAGGGAATCGGCCGAGCGCTCCTCGGCGACTCGGGCGGCTTTTTCGTGATGGGCACCGAAGGCAGCGGACGCATCGCCGTCTCGGGCTTCGGATCGATCAGAGAGCTCGACGTGACGCCAGAGCGTCCGATCACTGTCGACAACGGCCATCTCGTCGCCTGGGACAAGAACCTCAGCTACGAGCTCAGCATCAACACGGGCAAAAGCGGCTTCCTCGGCAAGCTCGTCAACAGCCAGACGACGGGCGAAGGCGTCGTGCTCAAATTCCGGGGCTCGGGCAAAGTCCTCGTCTGCTCCCGCAACAAGGGCGGCTTCCTCGACTGGATTCTCGGCAGCATGCCTTCTCAAAAGGCAGTAGAAAACTGAGACGAAGGGAACCGGGCCAATGAGAGCCGCTCGAGTTTCGTCGGGCTCCCCGGACTTTCCGCCTGCGAACCCTCCATGAGTCCGTTTGTTCTCAGGATTTATCCTCGCGCCGAATTGGTTACCAGCGGCTCACGGGTTCCGGATCCGGTCGCGGCCTTTGACAGAATGCCGTTGAACCGGCGCAGGCTTCAGGCGCAGCTTTTTCGACAAAACCCGCGAAAACAGGCATGATAGAGGTATGACGTCCTGCGCCCGAGGCCTTTCGGCCCAAGACAACACGAGGCGCAGCAGACAAGGAGGTCTTATGAACATTCTCATTCCCGTTGACGGCACCGAACACAGCCTGCGCGCCGTTGAATTCCTGACCACCCGCACCGACCTGCTCGGCGCCGCTCCGAAGGTCACGATCTTCTTTTCGCAGCATCCCGTGCCGCAGCGCATGATCTCGAGCCTCGAGCCGCTCACGATCAAGGATTACTACGCCGAGGAGGCCGAAAGTCTCTTTGCGTCCGTGCGCGCCCTGCTCGGCGACACGAAGCTCGACATTGAAATGCACTATGCCATCGGCACGCCCGCCGAAGAGATCGTCAAGGAGGCCGACCTTATTGACGCCGACCTCATCATCATGGGCATCCGAGGCCATACCGCCGTCAACAGCTTCCTCTTCGGCTCCGTCTCGAACGCCGTGCTCGCCCACACGCGACGCCCGATCCTGATGCTTCGCGACAAGCTGCCAGAAGGCACGTCGCTCCTTCGCATCGGCATTGCCTGCGACGGCTCCGAATACGGCGAGCGCGCCGTGGACTTCGTGCTCAAGAACCGCGCGCTGTTCGGCTCCGACACCCGCTACGAACTTCTCAATGCCGGGCGTTCGACCCATACGATCGGGCTTTCCTCCATGGCGAGCATGATGTCGAGCCCGACGGCCGCCGCCGACATGGTCAAGCTTCGCGGCCAGCAGTTCGAGGCCGTCATGAATGCCCTCATGCCCAAGTTCGAGGCCGCCGGCATCAAGCCGCGCCCCGTGCGCCTTGACGGCAATCCCGGCGAAGTGATTGCCGACTATGCCGAAAACACGCCGCTCGACCTTCTCGTCATGGGTTCTCACGGCTACGGCAACCTGCGCTCGGCGCTCATGGGCTCCACCGCTCAGAAGATTGCGGCCAACAGCTCCGTGCCGCTTCTCATCATCCGGTAGGTTAAGCGCGGCCCTCAACGCCGCTTGACGACGGGCGTCCTTCTATTGGAACGGCGCCCGTTTTTCTTGAACCATCTGCCCGACAAGACTTTCCCAGAGCAGCAACCGGAATCACCGTCATGGAGGACATGCAGTCTCAACTCGCCGCGCTGACGCGGCTCGTCACGGATCTTCAGAAAACCGTGCTTGAACTCAAGGAAGAAGTTTCCGCGCTTCGCGCACAAAATGCCGCGTCCGCAGCCGCCGTTGCCCAATCGTCCGACCCTGAGCGCGGGACAAGGCGCTCAGAGCCCGCACTCACGCCCGAGCCACGGACACCGGCTTCTCCTCAAGCGCCCCAAACAAAAGACCGCTCCCGCAGACTGCCGGGAATCGTTGCCGAAAGGAATCTTTCGCCCCGAGAAAAAGTCGAACTCTTTGCCGGCCTCTTTGCCGGGCGAACCGATGTCTACGCAACCCGTTGGACATCCAAGCGCACTCCTCCGACATCGGGCTACTCGCCCAAATGCACGAAACGCTTCAGCGACGCCTGCAGCCTGAAGTGTCACCTATGTGCGCATCGCGCCTACGAAGGCGTGAGCGAAGGCGCCTACTACGCCCATCTCAAGGGCGAAATCGTCATGGGCGTTTATCCGCTCCTGCCCGACAACACCTGCAGATTCGCCGTCCTCGACTTTGACGACAGCGACTGGAAAAGAGACGGCCGTGCGGTCATTCGAACCGCCCGCCGGCACGGCATAGCGATTGTCCCGGAAATTTCGAGATCCGCGAGCGGCGTGCATCTCTGGCTCTTCTTCACCGAACCCGTCCGCGCAGCCGTTGCGCGCCGGGTGCTCGAGCGACTGATCGCTCTGACGATCGCCGACGAGGGCCTGCTCAAGCTCGACTCCTTTGACCGCATCATTCCCTGCCAAGACGAACTCCCGCGCGGGACTGCGGCCATCGGCAACCTCGTCGCGCTGCCCATGCAGCCCGAAGCCAAGGCCCGGGGTGGCTCCGTTTTCGTCGACGACGATCTGAACGTCATCGAACGCCCTTGGCAACACCTGCAGGCCGTCCGCCGCATGACGCCCGGCGAAGCGGAGACCTTTTTGCAGGAAACGGCTCGAGCCGACCTCAAGACTGCGGACGGCGCCGCCAATGCGGAGCTCCTTCTGGAGACGCTCCCATGGGAGCGCGTCGAACTCACCAAACCTCTCCATGCGGCCGCGAGCGTTCAGGCGCTCTCGATTCGCCTTGACAACGCGCTCTACCTCAAGGCCGACGAACTCTCCGCGCCTCTTACCAACGCGCTCGTGCGACTGGCGACCTTTTCCAACCCGGAGTTCTACAAGCAGCAGGCCTACGCCAAACCCGTTTGGAAGAGCGGCCGCATCGAAAACGGCAGAAATCTTCACCGCTTCATCACCTACGCCCGTGCCTATCCCGAATGGCTCTCGCTTCCCCGAGGCGCCTGCGCCGACATGTGCAGACTCCTTGAGAAAAGCGGCATTGCGTATCGCCTTGAAGACGCGAGAAGCGCAGGAAAACCGATAGACATCGAATTCACGGGAGCCCTGACACCGGAACAGGAAGGCCTGCTCAAAACCGTTCTCAAGAAGGAGCAAGGCATCGTCGTTGCGCCGACCGGCTTCGGCAAAACGGTCTTTGCCATGGCGCTCATTGCCGCAAGGCGCGTCAGCACCGTCGTCATCGTGCACCGCAAGGACCTCCTTGCCCAATGGCGCAAACGCATTGAAAAATTCCTCGAGCTGTCCAAAGATGGCGTCGGCGAATGGAGCAGTACGAAAAAGCGCCTCACGGGCACGCTCGACCTTGTGATGGAAGGAACGCTTGCCGGGAGGCCGGAAGAGGAGCTTCGAACCTTCTTTGCGCAGTACGGTCAAGTCATCGTTGACGAATGCCATCATGCGGCGAGCAGCGGCTATGCGAAAGTGCTCGGGCAATGCAGCAGCCGATGCCTGATCGGACTCACGGCGACCTTCGAGCGCACGGACGGCACTCAAAAGGCGACGACCTTTCTTTGCGGCCCGATTCTCAAAAAGGTCAAGACGCCCAATGCCCTGCCCGTCCGCCTTGACGTCCGGCGCTTTGAACACCCCGAATCCTTCAGCGCCGGACTCGTTCATGCCGAGCTGATGAATCGACTGGCCCGGCATCCTGAACGCAATCGCTTCATCGTCTCGATTCTGCGCGAACTGGTTGAGCGAAGACGCCGCGTCCTCGTGCTCACCGGCCGGCAACAGCATGTCGAGGATTTGGCCGCAATGCTCAAGGCGCTGCCCGTTCAGACCTTCGTCCTTTCATCCGACATGGCGGGCCGGGACCGCGCGCTCGTCGTGAGGCAGATCGAAGAGCTCCCCGCATCCGAACCCCGAATCGTCGTGGCTACGGGCCAGCTCATCGGAGAAGGATTCGATCATGCGCCGCTCGACACGCTGCTCCTGGCCATGCCCGTCGCAAGCGCTCCGCTCCTGACGCAATACATCGGACGCGTCGTGCGGCTGCACGAAGAGAAGACCGACGCCGAAATCATCGACATCGTCGACAGCGGCATCGCCATGCTCGAAAAGCAATTCATGAGGCGACAGAAAACCTACAAGGCCAGAAAAGTGCTGTTCGAGCGTCCCGACGCGGGCGGCCGTCTCTGGGAATAGCCCGAGCCCAACCCAAAAGCGGGCGCTCCCCTGCACAAGGAGCGCCCGCTTCTCATTCATGCGCCGAATGCGTTTGACGGAATCCGTCATTCGATGGCGATCATCTTCTTCGTCTTGGCTTCGATCGCCTCCTTCTTCGGGATCGAAACGCTCAAGACGCCGTTCTCGTACTTCGCCTTGACGTCCTCTTCCGTCACGCCTTCGCCGACGTAAAACGCACGGCTGAGCGCACCGGACCAGCGTTCGCGACGCACGCAATGGCCCTTCTTTTCATTTTCCTGCGTCTCCTCGACGGCCTTTTCGGCACTGATCGTCAGATAGCCGTCCTTGAGCGTGGCGCTGATGTTTTCCTTCTTGAAGCCCGGAAGCTCGACGTCAAGCTCCCAGCTCTTTTCGCCTTCGCGCACGTCGGTCTTCATCAGGCGACCGGCGCGATTGCCGAAGAGCTTGTCGCGGCCCTGCTGATCGGTCAAGCGAGCGAACGGGAACGTGTCATCAAAGAGGTCTTCACCAAAAACAGACGGAAGCAGCATTTTATTTTCCTTTCTTTGCATCTGCCGTCGACCATGGCGGTAAACAATCGGAGAAGCGGTCGTGCGGAGCTCTTTCGAGCCCTCATCGCTTCCCTCTGAATCCTATATGGAGGCCGGCGGCGCGGTTTCAAGAACAGGAATTGCACATCCTTTGCCTAAAGGCAAAAGTCGGCAAGGAATGTGCCCGCGCCCTCCGTCTACGCCTTTGCAAAGACGCCGCGAAAGACGGGCACGACGCGCAGAAGGCAAAAGAGCGCGCCCGCGCCCGCAATGGCGCCGCCCGCCCAGCCGATGTCGCCGATCGCGGCATGCGTGCAGACGAGCCCTCCCACGAGGGCGCCCGACCCGATCCCGACGTTGTAGATGCCGGAGTAAACGCTCATGGCCACGGCGGTGCCCGAAGGGACGGCTCGAATGATGGCCGACTGGAAGACGAGGTTGTAGATCGTCACCGAAAGGCCCCAGAAAATGCACAGGAGCACGATCGTAAGCTCATGCCCGCCCAAGGGTGCCATGAGGAGCATGCTCGCGAGGATGCCGACAACGGAAAACTGCATGAAGGCGATCGGCCGGCGGTCGAAGAAGTGCGAGAAGATCCAGCTGCCGAGAATGCCCACGGCGCCGTAGGCGACGAGCACCCAGGTGATGCGGTCGGGATGCATGCCGGTGACCTGCGCAAGGAAGGGTTCAATGTAGGAATAGACCGTGAAGTTGCCCGTCATGATGATGGGCGTCAGGATGTAGATGCCCATCAGAGTCGGCTGTCCGAGAAGCGCCGGCACCTTGTCGAGCGCGACGGCGTTGCGGCTGTGCACGCTCGGGAAGAAGCGCCAGAGGCAGACGAGCGCGAGCGCTGCGACGATGCCGATGGCGAGAAAGGTCATGCGCCAGCCGAGATAAAGGCCGAGCACGCGTCCGAGCGGCAGGCCCGCGATCATGGCGATCGAGGAGCCTGCGACGACAAGGCCGAGCGCGGTTGAGGTCTTGTGCTTCGGAGCGACCTCTACGGCGAGCGGACTCACCACCGACCAGAAGATCGCGTGCGAGCATGCCACGCCGAGGCGCGAGGCCAGAAGAATCCAATAGTTGGACGCGACGGCCGAAAGGACGTGGCTCGCCACGAAGAGCGCAAGCACCGACATCATGAGCCGGCGGCACTCCATTTTCGAAGCAAGGAGCATCAGCGGCAGCGACATGAGCGCGACGACCCAGGCATAAGTCGTCACCAGCCAGCCCATCTCGGCCTCGGTGCGGCCGAAGTCCCGCCCGATGTCGGTGAGAAGGCCGATCGGAATGAATTCCGAAGTGTTGAAGACGAAGGTGCAGAGCGTGAGCGTCAGCACGGGAAGCCAACGCATGAAAAGAGATTTCTCGCCGGTGTCGGTCATGATGTCGTGCGCTTTTGAAATGGATTTTTTGTTCTTCACCGAAGGCCGGGCCTTCGGTTTTTTGGAGGACGATGATCATAGCGCAGCGCCCGAGCCCGGGAAGCACGGACGAACGAAGCGCGTGATGCAGGTCAAGGCGCCGAAGCGCGCTTTCAAAATGCGGACGCCATCAAAGCCGCCGGATGCGCGGGTTTTCTCTTCAGGCGTTCCCGGGCGCGGACTCCGGGCGCGTTGCCTGCGGGGAACTCACGGCGTCCTTTTGCGCAAGAATGAAGTCGAGATAACGGCCGACGTATTCCCGGGGGTCTCCGATGAGGTCGCCGCCGATGATCATGTTGACGAAGATCGACTGAATGATCGGCGCGAAGAGGACGACGGGACGCTCGCGCACGAGGTCCGGCACGTCTTCGCGCTCAAGCAGGCCGGCCAGAAGACCGCCCTTGTTGAAGACCGGAACAACGAGCGAGGCGTAGATTCCGCGCGTGATCTCGGGCGAGCGAAGCCCTTCGCCCCAAATGACCCTCAGGACGCGCAGATTGCGCTTGGAGCGCGGCGTTCCGTCGATGAGGGGCGAGACAATCCTCAGGAACGTCTCCTTGAAGGAGAGGTCCCCGTCATGATCCCGCGCGACGTTCTCGAGGTTGCGGCGCATGACGCCCGCAAAGCCTTCGGCAAGCGCGCGAAGGAGCTCCTCCTTGCTCTTGAAGTAGTTGTAGATCGTCCCCTTGGCAACGCCCGCGCCGCGTGCGATGTCGTCCATTCTGGCGGCGCCGAAGCCCTGCTTCTCAAAGCAGTCGAGGGCGGCGGAGAGGATGCGGCGGCGCTTGTCTTCGGTTTTGACGGCCATGGCGAATGTATTCCTTTTGAGAGGCGGATCAGGAGATCTTGTGCCTGAAGAGATAGGCGGCGACGCTCATCGAGCCCAGTCCCACGAGGGCGACCGGCCAGCAGAGCGGCAGTATGTCGAGAAGGCCCGCGCCCTCGAAGTAGACGGCGCGGATTGCCTGAATGCTGTATCGGAGCGGATTGAGGATCGTGATGGTCTGCATCCAGTGCGGCATGGCGCGCACGCTCGTCATGAGGCCTGAGAGAATCACCATCGGCAGCATCATCATGATGATCATGACGATCGACTGCTGAATGTTGTCCGCAACGGCCGAGACGCAGAGTCCGAGCCCCACCATGCAGAGGCTGAAACCGAAGATCACGAGACCGAGCAGCATGAAGGAGCCCTTGAAGGGCAGCTCGAACCAGAGAAAGCCGATCGCGAAGATCAAAAAGGCCTGCACGCAGGCGATGAGGGTCGGCATGACGGCCTTGCCGACAAGAATCTCGATGCTGTCGGCAGGCGTCATGAGCATCATGTCGAAGGAGCCGTCCTCGCGCTCGCGCGAAACGGAAAGTCCCGCGAGAAGCAGCACCTGAATGAGCGCGAGCACCGGAATGAGGCCCGGCACGATCGTGTAGCGGGTGATGCCGTTCTCGTTCCAGCGGGCGCGGTCGCGCACTTCGACGGCGAGTCCCGCGCCGTGCGCGGCGTTGACTTCGGCCGCGATCGAGCTGATGTAGCCGTACGCTATGCCCGCGGTCGTGGAGTTTCGCGCATCGGTGACGACCATCATCTCGCCCTTGCGCGCGAAGTCGTTCGGGAAGGCGACGCCCACGAGCGCCTCGCCCGAATCGATGCTTTGCTCAAAGTCGGCGAGCGAGACGGCGTTTCTCTTGAGGTCAAAGATGCCTGCGCCGGCGATGCCGCGCACGATCTCGGCCGACGCGCTCGAATGCGATTCGTCCAAGAGCACCCAGGGCACGCGCTCGAGATTGAAGGTCGCGCCGTAGCCGAAGAGAATGGCCTGCAGTAAGACGGGGGCGATCAGCACCACCCGGGAGCCCTTGTCGCCGAGGGTCACGATGAATTCCTTGACGACGATGGCGAGAATGCGGTTGAGGGATGCAAGGACGTCCCGAAGAAAGGCCTTCAGCATGGGGCGTCCTCCTTCTTCAGCGGCGGGCGCTTCCTGAGGGCGCGCACCGCAAGCACCATGAAAAGCCCGCTCCAGCAGCCGAGAATGGCGACGTTGCGCCAGAGAATCGGCCCGTCGCCCGCAAGAAAGCACTGCTTGAAGGCCTCGACGGCGTAGGTGGGCGGCAAAAGCCTGCCGACCCATTCGATCCAGACGGGCACGCTTCTGAGGTCAAAGAGAAAGCCCGAGAGCATCAGGCTCGGCAGATAGGCGAGCACGACCGCGAGCTCGATCGCGAGGAACTGGTTCTTCACCCGGGCGGAGATGAAGAGGCCGAGCGCCGTGCCCATGGCGGTCAGCGAGAGCAGGATGGCGAAGACGCCCAAGAGGCTTCCCCTGAGGGGCTGTCCGAATACGGCAAAGCTCACCAGAAGCGAAAGGAGCGCGCCCGCGAAGGCGATCGCCCAGTAGCTCAGCCACTTGGCAATGAAGATCTCGAGGGGCGAAGCCGGCGTGGCGAAGACCGCGGCCATGGTGCCGCGCTCCCACTCGCGCGCAATCACGATGGCGCTCATCATGGTGGACGCCGCGCCCACGACGATGACGAGAATGCCGGGCACGAGATACCAGGTCGAGATGCTCGCCTCGTTGAACCAGCTGCGGGACGCGAGCACCTTGACGGGGCCCGCGGTGATGTTCGAGGCGGCCGCGGGCTCGAGCATGCCGTTGGCGACCATCTTCGCGACGGAGGCGTTGAGCTGCCCGAGGACGTAGCTCTTGAAGAGCACTGCGGAATTGCTGTCGACACCGTAGATCGTGAGGCCGAGCTCGGCCGCCTCGCCACGCTGTGCATTTGCGGCAAAACCCGCCGGAATCGTGAGAATGCATTCGACCTCGCGCGCCTCAAGCGCCTTTTCGGCGGGCGGCCTGGCGTAGTAGACCTGGGTGTCGAAATAAGGGTTTGCGGCGAAGTCGACCGCAATGCGCTGCGCCGCGCTCGTGCGCTCCTCGAGCACGATCGCCACGGGCACGTCCTTCATGTCCATCGAGATGCCGAAGCCGCATACGAGCAGCATGAAGAGCGGCAAAATGACGCCGATGACGAGCGCGGACGGATCGCGTCCGATCTGGCGGCACTCCTTGACGATGAGCGCCATCGCGCGGGAAGCCGAAAAGCGCAGAAGGCCGGAGCCGCCTTCCTGGGGCCTCTTCGTCCTGAATCGTTCTGCGGTCATGGCGCGTCCTCCTTTCCCGCAGCTCGGGCGGATTCGACAATGGCGATGAAGGCGTCCTCGATCGAGCGGATCGTGCGCTTGGGCGCCCCCAGAGCGGCCCGGGCGCGCACTTCGCCGGGCGTGCCGAGCGCAAGAATGCGGCCCGCATCCTGAATGAGGAAGCGGTCGCAGTATTCGGCCTCCTCCATGAAGTGGGTCGTCACGACGATCGTCGTGCCGCCGGCCGCGAGCTGCGTGAGGCTGCGCCAGAAGGCACGACGTGAGGCAAGGTCCGCACCCGAGGTCGCCTCGTCAAGAAAGAGGATCTTCGGCCGATGCATCAGTGCGCAGGCGATGGACAAATCGCGTCTTGCGCCCACGGGCAGGGACTGCGCGGGCGTCTTCCGATAGGCGGCAAGCCCATAGCCGCGCATGGCCTCGGCGACGCGCCGGACGAGCTTCATGCCCCGCAGGCCGTAGCTGCGGGCGAAGTAGTGCAGGTTCTGCTCCACCGTGAGCTTGTCGTAGAGGGAAAACTTCTGCGCAACGTAGCCGATCTCGGCGCGCACTTCAGCCTTGGCCCGGCGTAGATCCCAGCCCAAGACGTCGATTTCGCCCTCGGACGGCGCCAGCAGTCCGCAGAGCATGCGAAAGGTCGTGGTCTTGCCCGCACCGTTGGGACCAAGGAGTCCGAAGATCTCGCCGCGCCTCACGTCAAAGGTCGTGTCGGCCACGGCGACGAAGCGCCCGAACGTGCGGGTGAGGCCCCGCGCCCGGATGGGCGCATCGGCAGCCGTGCGGGCGTCTTCCCCGTCACCATCTTCATCGGGCCCCGAGCCCTGCGGCTCGCAAACGGGCTCATGGGCCGGCGCAGCCGTCGAAAGGGACGACCGCCTGCGCGCGTCGTCCCCGGCAAAGGTGAGCTGCGCATAGGCATCCTCCATGCGGGGCGCCCGGGCGACGACCCTGAAGGCGGGCATGGAATCCGTCCCGGCGTTGTTGAGCGCCTGCGCCGCCGCGCGCTCGGCAAATTCTCGCGATTCAGGCTCATGGAGAAGCAGGTCGATCCCGCCGTCACGCGGTACGACGTCAAGAAAGGGCGATTCGGCCGGATCGGACGACGCCGCGAGCATCATGCGCCGCGAGAGCGACTGTCTTTCGGCGTCGGAAAAGCCCGTGAGGTCGAGCGCGTAGGTGTGGCCCTTCGTGCGCTCGAGCAACTCGGCGGGCGAAGCTGCGCCGATGATGCGGCCTTCCGACATGCAGAGAACCCAGTCGGCCGATTCGGCCTCTTCCAGATAGGCGGTTGAAAAGAAGCACGTCGTGGCGCCCTGCGCGACCATGCCCCGGATCACCGTCCAGAGCTCGCGGCGCGAGAGCGGATCGACGCCCACGGTGGGCTCGTCAAGCAAAAGGAGTTCGGGCGCGCGCACGAGCGCGACGGCAAGCGCGAGCTTTTGCTTCATGCCGCCCGAGAGCTTGCCTGCCGGCCGGTCCTCGAAGCCCGCAAGCCCCGTGAGCGCCAGCAGGCGGGCGTATTGAGCCTCGATCGTGAGCCCCTCGGGCGGCTCGGTGCCGCGCAGCGCACCGAAGAGCTGCATGTTCTCCATGACGGAGAGATCCTTGTAGAGGCCGAGCGTCTGGGGCATGTAGCCCACGGCGTTGACGAAGGCCTCGTCGTCGGGGTCGGGCACGGCCCCGAGCACGCGAAGCGTGCCCGAGTCCGGGCCATCGAGCCCGCAGATCATGCGCATGAGGGTCGACTTCCCGGCGCCGTCCGGACCGATGAGCGCAACGAGCCGCGCCCCGGGCGGAACGGCGAAGTCGACGCCGTCGACGGCGCGAACGGGCGCGAGCCCCGCGTCGGACGAAAAGATCTTGGTGAGCGCCGACGCCTCAATGACGCTGGAAGTCATGTCGCTTTTCCTTCCCCGGCCGGATTCAGGGGGCAAAGTCCACGGTCACGGGCTGGCCGAGGCGAAGGCGGTTCTCCGGATCCTCGACGTTGAGCCTCACCTCGTAGACGAGCATCGTGCGCAGGTCCTGCGTGGCGACCGTCTTGGGCGTGAATTCGGCTTCGCTCGAGATGTGCCCCACGCGGGCCTTGAGCGGCTCGGTCGTATCGGTCGTGACGAGCGCCTCGGCGCCTTCGCGCACGAACTTGAGCTGCGTTTCGGACACGTAGGCGCGAACCCACTTCGGATCCATGATGCTGATTTGATAGACGGTTCTGGCAGCCGCAGCCATGTCGCCGGGCTCGGCCATGCGGGTGCGCACGACGCCGTTGACGGGCGACGTGATGACGGCCGCCGTCTCGATCTGGTAGACGAGCGCATCGAGGGCGGCGCGCCCGGCCTCGAGATTGGCCTTGGCCTGGCGGCTGTCTCTTATACACATCTCCGAGCCCACGAGACCAGAGAG
>ERZ1026870.794-NODE-794-length-16612-cov-5.133659_pt1 | contig 16612 bp, 9 predicted proteins | sample MGYA00380165_ERZ1026870 | MGnify/ENA primary metagenome ERZ1026870 (study PRJEB33269, sample SAMEA4719801) | human gut metagenome | biome: human-associated habitat; feature: organic feature; material: feces | place: Cameroon | collected 2013-10 ...
GGCCCTCTGCCCGGCCTGCGAGAGCCCGTCTTGGGCGAGCGCAGGGCTTCGCCGTCCGCTGCGCCCGAGTCGGGCCTTGTGATCGGCGACATCGGCAGCGCGCCCGCGCCGGATGCGCCCCGCCGTCCGGAGCCGGAACCGGAGGCGGCCCCGGAGTCAGCGGCACCTGTTCAGAAGCCGCGCCTCAAGATGCCTGCGTTCAGCTTCATGAAAAAAAAGGCCGAGGCCGCGGCTGAGGCGGAAGATGAGGTTCCCGACGAGGAGATCCTCCTTCAGCATCAGCGCACCCGCTACAAGCTCGTGGGCGCGGCCGCTCTGATGCTCGGCGTCATCGTCGTTGCACCCCTCGTGCTTGACAAGGAGCAGGACGCCAAGCCGCCCATCTCGACGGAAATTCCTGCCGTGCCCGAGAAGGCCAGAACGACGCTCGACGCGGTGCCGGGCAGCTCGGGCGAGGTTGACGTGACGGAAAACAGCGCGACGAAGGATCAGTCCACCTCAAAGGCCAATCTGGCCAACGAGGCCCGTCAGCCCGTCAAGACTGATCCCGCGCCCCGGACTGAGCCCGTTGAGGCTCAGGCGAAGCCCGAGCCGAAGAAGGCCGCTGAAAAAGCGGCTGAAAAGTCCGACTCCAAAAAGAGCCCGGCCGCGGATGCCAAGGGCTTCTATGTTCAGGTGCTCGCCACGAGCAGCGAGCGCAATGCCGAAAGGCTTGTCAAGGAGCTTGCCGCCAAGGGGTATCCCGCGTACAAGGTGTCGGTGAGCCAGAAGGCGGGCACGCTCTGGCGCGTGCGCGTCGGGAACTATTCGACCCGGGATGAGGCTCGGGGCGTGCAGGGCACCCTGGTGCTCGAGGGCCATACCGGCAAGCTCATCGTGGGCAACAATCCGTAGTGCGGGTGAGGGATTTCCCGAAACGGGCTCCCTCAATCCTGCTATAGTAACGGCTTCTCCAATTCTGCAGCCTTTTCAAGATGACTGAAATCGACTGGATCATCTGTGCTCTGCTCGTTCTCTCGACGGTGGTCGGCATCATGCGCGGTGTCATCCGCGAAGTGCTTTCGATCGTCGGCTGGGTGGCCGGCTTCATGCTGAGCATGAGCTTTGCGGGTGAGATCGCCGAGCGCATTCCGCTCGAAAGCATCGGCTACATCCCGCGCGTGATCATCGCGGCTGTTCTGATTCTTGTGGCCTGCCTCTTCATCGTCGGGCTCTTCGGCTTCATCCTCCGAAAGATGCTCGAGGTCGCGGCCCTCACGTTCGAGGACCGCATTCTCGGCGGGGCGTTCGGCTTCGTGCGCGGCATCATCGTGGTTGCCGCGTGCGTGTTCTTCTTCGGCTTGTCGCAGTCGCTCAGCTCGAGCCGCATGTGGCAGCAGTCCGTCATGATCGGACCTGCCGAAACCGTGATCGAATGGGCCATGCCCTATATGCCGGAGTGGATTCAAGCCCTCAAGGGCACGAAGGTGACGGGATTGTGACGAATTTCATCAAGGGGACCCTGCATGCGCACGGTCCCCTTGATCGTTTATAGGCAACTTTTTTTCTCAACTCTCCTCAATCTAGACCGGCCGCCGCCGATCCCTCGTCGGTGCGGACGGGAAAAAGGAACAACACATCATGTGCGGGATTATTGGCTTGATGTCCGATTCGCCGGTCAACCAGCGCGTCTATGACGCGCTTCATCTGCTGCAGCACCGCGGCCAGGACGCTGCCGGCATCGCGACGCTCGACGGCCTTCAGTTTCACTTCTTCAAGGGGCTCGGCCTCGTGCGCGACGTCTTTCGCACGCGCAACATGCGCGACCTGACGGGGTGCGTCGGCATCGGCCACGTGCGCTATCCGACGCAGGGCAACGCCACGTCGCCCGACGAGTGCCAGCCTTTCTACGTGAATGCGCCGTTCGGCATTGCGTTTGCGCACAACGGAAATCTGACGAACGCCGACGATCTTCGCCGCGAGCTTTATGAGACGGACCGGCGGCATCTCAACACGACGAGCGACTCCGAAGTGCTCCTCAACGTGCTTGCCTCGGAGCTTTCGCGCGCCACGAGCGAAGGGCGCCGTCTCACGAAAACTTCGGTCTTCGATGCGGTTCGCGCGCTGCACCGCCGCGTGCGGGGCTCCTACGCCTGCGTGGCCGTGATTGCAGGAAAGGGCATGCTCGCCTTCCGCGATCCCTGCGGCATCCGTCCGATCTGCTGGGGCTCCAACAAGCTTGAGAACGGCTTCACCGAATACATGGTGAGCTCGGAATCCGTGACGATGATCGGCCTGGGCTTCAAGACCGAGCGGGATCTCAAGCCCGGCGAGGCGATGTGGATCGACCTTGAGGGAAATGTTTCGTTCGCCCAATGCGCGGACGAGTCCGCGCTTCATCCGTGCGCCTTTGAGTTCGTCTACTTCGCGCGTCCCGATTCCACGATCGACGGCATCAACGTGTATGCCGCCCGCCTGCGTCTGGGCGAGATTCTCGCCGATCACGTCAAGGCTGCCGTGGATCTCAATGAGATCGACGTCGTGATGCCGATTCCCGACAGCGCCCGTCCGTGCGCGCAGCAGCTCGCACAGGCGCTCGGCCTTCCCTACCGCGAGGGCTTCATCAAGAACCGCTACATGGGCCGCACCTTCATCATGCCCGGCCAGACGGTGCGCAAGAAGAGCGTGCGCCAGAAGCTCAACGCCATGCCCGTCGAGTTCGAGGGCAAGAGCGTGCTGCTCGTCGACGATTCCATCGTGCGCGGCACGACCATGACTGAAATCGTTCGCATGGCCCGGGAGGCCGGGGCCGTGAAGGTCTACGTCGCCTCGTCCGCACCGCGCGTCATGTATCCGAACGTCTACGGCATCGACATGCCGACGCGCTCCGAGCTTCTCTGCGGCGACGGCAAGAGCGCCGAAGAGGTCGCCAAGATCCTTGGTGCCGATGCCGTGATCTATCCGCCCGCCGAGGATCTCAACAAGGTGCTCTGCGGCATGAATCCCGCAGTCGAATCCTTCGACTGCTCGTGCTTTGACGGGCGCTATGTGACGGGCGACATCACGCCCGAATACCTCGACGAGCTCGATGCAAGGGCCGCGGCTGCCAAGGCGCCGGGGAAGACGCCGTCGGCCGACGACTGAGTTTTGGCTTGAGGCGCTTCTGCTGCAGGCGTCTTCGCCTTTGCGCGGCGAAGGGGGAGACGCTTCTTCGGCGTCTTTGATAAGCTTGCGAAAAGGCCTGCAGCAAGTGGTGCAGGCCGCCAGCACAAGGAGAGCCTCATGGCCAAAAAGCCCATCAGCGCACAAGCGCTTGATCCCGCCGATGACGTTGTGGACGGGACCGCATGTTCTCACCTCGATCTGTTCGACCTTTTCAAGGCAGACGAGCTTCTCGAAGCCTACCGGCAGCTGCCGCAGGAGGCCCGCCCGATCTTTGCCTACATGCACAACGGCATGCTTGAGGTTGTGGACACGCTTCTTCAGGATCGCGATCCCGTCGAGGTTTTTCAGAAGGAGCTTGTCAAGGCGTCCGATGTGAACGGGGAACAGATCGTCGAATGCCGCAAGCTTCGGGACTTTCTCAAGGAGGACGCTGCGGCGTTTGAGGCTCAAAGAGATGATGTGGACATGATGGCGCAGCGCGACATTATGGAGAGGGCGGTCATGAGGCTCGACGATCCTCTCAAGACCGAATGCCTGGTTTGCGCCCTTGATTCGGTCTGCTGGGCACTTGATGATCTCGGCCTCCATGAGGAGGAGCGGGACGAGTGGCATGCGCGTCTCGAGCGCTGCGGCCTGGATGAGGCTGGAGTCGAGCGCCTGATTGCGATGCGCGAGGATGGTGCGCTCTGGAACTTTTTTGATGACTTGTCGAGCTTTGAGCAGGAGCCGTCGGCCGAGCTGATGGAGATGCTTCGGGAGAACTTCAAGAAGAATCTGGAAGTCGACAACGTCATCATCACGGCCGAGAACATTCTGAGCACCGCCCGCACGCTTTCGAAGAACGGCCGGCAGCGCATGGCCTTCATTCACAACGAACTGCTCAAGGTTGGTCTTGCCATGGCGCAGGGCAACGTCAACGCCTGGGAAGAGACTCTCAGGAAAAACATGGAGGACGATCCGGCGGCGTGCGAAGCCGTCTCGGGCCAGATATTCGAATCGATCAAGGCTGCGGACGAACTCCGAAAGGAGCTGAAGAACTTCAATCCCGCAATGCTCCCCGATGAGCTTGATGAGGCCGTCAAGCCGCTTGCCAAGGCCTTTGCCAAGCATGGCGAGCAGTATCCGGTCTACATCGTCTTCGCTCATCTGATTCGGGCCTGCTGCCGCGCAGAAGGCAAGGATGACTGCGAACTCCTCGATGTCGTTTCTCAGGCTGTCGTCGATGACACCGCACCCTCTTCGGCTGCGGTCATGCTTTCACAGCTTTTCAACCTGCTCACGGACGAGCAGCTCAAGGGGGTGGCCAGAAGCTACGAGGCTCTTCAACGTGAAGAAGAGGACGAGTACGAGGAAGATTTCGAAGATGACGACGAGATGGGATGGTTTGAAGACGCCGAAGGACTGATGTCCGACATTCGACGCGACTTGGACGAGCTCGATTTTTATCGCACCTCTTTCATCGTACAGGCGACGTTCCACGCTGCGAACGAGCTGCTTATGGATAAGCAGCTCTCAAAAACGTTCGTCGAGACGGTGGGCTTGTCGTCGGGGGCGGCACGCATGATCATGTTTGAAGTCGAACCCGCAGGTGAATTCTTCCTGGGGATGCCGCAGGCGCGCATTCCCGAAAACAGATTTGAAGACCTGATCGGAAGAAAACGCAGCCTGAGCGAGGATGAGGCCATCGAGATGTGGCTGAGGCCGCTTGAACGCTTTGACGCGGCGTTGACGAACCTTGAGCGGGAGGATGCGCGCTTGCTGCAGGATGCCCTGTACCATCTCGGCTTGCTGGCACATTTCATGCTCGAGCTCCCGCCGAAGAAGCGCAAGCGCCTTTCCAAGCTGATTGAGGCTCCCTTTGAAAGTCAGGCCTTCCTCTTCAGCCTGGCGACGTGGTTCGGGGATCAGTCGGAGGTTGCTCGAGCCAAGCATGAGGAATATGCCGGGGAACTGAACGGAGACGACATGTCGGACGAAGATCAGTCGCCCGAACGCTGACCTCTCGCTGCGCGCCCGCTTCAGCGGGCGTCGCAGGTAGGCTACAATCGGCACGCATCCGGTACGCGACCGGAGCGTGCCGTTTTTTTTGCATGCACATTGTTTTTCAGGAGGTCCGACATGGATGACCACGCCCCGGAAGGCTTCGCCACGATTACGCCCGAGGAGGCCAAGGCCATGATGGGCGGCGACGTTGTGATTCTTGACGTGCGCGAACCCGCCGAATTTGCGACGGGGCACGTGCCCGGTGCCGTCAACGTGCCCTTGGGCGACATCCGCATGGGTCGCATTCTTCCCGAATGCCCCGACGTGAACAAGACCGTGCTCATCTATTGCCGCTCGGGACGCCGAAGCGACGTCGGCGGCCGGATCATGGCGGCAAGCGGCTACCGCGACGTTCGAAACTTTCTCGGCGTCGTGCAGTGGCCCTACGAGCTCGTGCGCTGAGCTTTCCGCCCGAAGGGCGCGGGAACGGCCGAGTCTGCGCGGCATGAGCAGGATCGTCTAAGGGACTTTACGTATACGAAAATCTACATTCGGATGTAAGATTTTCTATAAACAAGATGCCGTCACCCTCAGGCGCTCTCCTTGAGGGCATCGCGCAGGGGACGGCCGCATTTGGAGAAGCCGCCATGGCCCGGACCCTGTACCAGAAGATTCTTGATAAGCACGTGGTGCGCACGATAGACGAGAACACCGTTCTTCTCTACGCAGACCTGCACTTTGCCAACGAATATACGAGCCCGCAGGCTTTTGCGGGCCTCGTCGAGCGAGGCGTGAAGGCTTTTGCGCCCGACGCGCATCTCTGCGTGGTCGACCACATCATTCCGAGTGCGGACGTCTCGCCGCGCATCATTGCCGATGCGGCCTCGCTGCGGCAGGCGCAAACGCTCGAGGACAACTGCCGGCGCAACGGCATCGAGGCTTTTTACGGTCCCGACGACGCTCATCAGGGCATCGAGCATGTCGTGGTGGACGAGCAGGGGCTCGTGCGTCCCGGCATGGTCGTCATCTGCGGCGACAGTCACACGACGACCCACGGTGCGCTCGGCGCTCTGGGCTTCGGCATCGGGACTTCCGAAATCGAACACATTCTTGCGACGCAGACGCTCGTCTACCGGCTCGCCCGGACGATGCTCATCCGCATTGAGGGCAGGCTCCCCGAAGGGGCGACGGCCAAGGATCTCGCGCTCACGGTGCTGCGCACGATCAGCGCCCGAGGGGCGCTCGGCCACGTGGTCGAGTATCAGGGGGAAGCGATTGATGCCCTGCCGGTCGAAGGCCGCATGACGCTCTGCAATCTGACGGTTGAGGCGGGAGCACGCGGAGCGCTGATTGCGCCCGACGAGAAGACGGCGGCTTGGGTCGAAGCGCATGCGCCGGATCTCAGGGGAGCCGGGCTTGAGGCCGCCCGCGCCTACTGGAGCACGCTTGCGCCTGACGAGGGCGCGGCCTACGACCGGACGATCGTTTTGGATGCCTCGGGCGTCAAGCCCATGGTCACCTGGGGAACGAGCCCGGACCAGTGTGCGGCGATCGACGAGGCGATTCCGTCGCCGGATGACTTTGAAGATCCGATTGCCCGCGCGGCCGCCGAGCGCGGCCTCGCTTATCAGGGACTGGAGCCGGGCATGGTGCTCGAAGGCCTGCCGGTTCAGCACGTCTTCATCGGCTCCTGCACCAATGCGCGGCTGGCGGATCTGCGCGCCGCAGCGGACGTTCTCAAGGGGCGACATGTGGCGCCGGGCGTTCGCGCCCAAGTGGTGCCGGGCTCCATGGAGGTTCGCCGACGGGCCGAAGAGGAAGGATTGGCGCAGATCTTTCGCGATGCGGGCTTCGAGTGGCGAAAGAGCGGCTGTTCGCTCTGCCTCTGCATGAACGACGACATTCTGGAGGCGGGCGTTCGCTGCGCCTCCACGACAAACCGCAATTTCGAGGGACGCCAGGGGCGAGGCGCACGCACGCATCTCGTGAGCCCGCAGATGGCCGCGGCCGCAGCCGTAGCCGGCAGATTCACCGACTGGCGCAGGCTTTGAGGAGCAGCATCATGGAAAAACTCACCACGCTCACGGCCGTTGCCGCACCGCTTCCGATCGACAACTGCGACACCGACCAGATCATGCCCAAGCAGTTTCTGCGCGGCATCGACAAGTCCGGACTCGCGCAAGGGGTCTTCTTCAACATGCGGTGCAATCCGGACGGCTCGTCAAGGTCCGACTGCGTCTTCAACCGGCCGGGGTTTGAGAAAACCGCGATCATTTGTGCGGGTCCGAACTTCGGCTGCGGTTCAAGTCGTGAGCATGCCGTATGGGGTCTTCTGCAGATGGGCATCCGCGTTGTCATTGCGCCGGGCTTCGGCGAAATCTTTTACTCGAACTGCTTCAACAACGGATTGCTCGCCTGCCGCGTGACGCCCGAGGTCTCCGTCGAGATCATGGACGCACTCTCCGACACGACGCCCGTTGAGCTCACGGTTGATCTCGTGCGCTGGGAAATTCGCCGGGGCGCAAGCGTCTGGCCCTTTGAGGTGGCGCCGAGGCACCGCACCATGCTCATGGAGGGGCTAGACATGACTGCAGCGACGCTCCGGGAGATCGAAGAGATCAAACGCTTCAGGGCCGCGCACGAAGCCGAGTTTCCCTGGATGACGGGGCTCGCCGGAAAGGCGAAGCGGCGCCTCGAAGGTCGCTGAGCTTGATTTGTTCAGCCTCCGCCCGCCTTTCGAGCTCCTCTTGATTTACGGTTGCCTCACGGTCACCATTCTCTGAGACCTGCGTCCCAGGTCGTCCACAGCACTCACGCGGTGAGTGCCTGGGGCGGCCTGCCAGACGACGGTGCCGCCCGCTTTGGCCGCGCCGATGAAGCGGTCGCCGGCAAACCAGTAGACGAGCCTTGCGTCAGGGGAGAGGCTCGCCTTTAAGACGATTCCCGCCTGCTTCAATCCGGCCGTGCCGGTGTAGTACCGCGTGCCGGCACGAGGACTCAGGATGGCGGGAGGCGTGCCCGATACGGCGCCTTCGGGCCTGCATTCTGGCTTCCAGTCGGGGAGCGGCGCCTTGACGACGCCCGCTTCAAGGAAGCGCTCTTGATATTCGCTCGGCCACGATTCGACGAAAATGCGCCTTGTCCCTTCGCCTTCTTTGCAGGCTCGCAGGCCCGTAGCCTCGTCAACGAGGATTTCCTTGAGAAAGCCCGTTTCCCGGATAGGGCTCACGCCGGGGATGAACCAGGCGTTCACCGTGTCGGTGCAGCGCACGCGTCCTTGTGCGTCAAGCGCAAGGTCGCCCGTTGACCGGCAGACGGGTTCGCTCACGACGTTGCGGGGCTGCGCCTCAAAGCGCTTGAGTTCCTCTCCGCTCATGGCGAAGGCCCGGTCCGTGAGAAGACGCACGGCGGCGCTGCGGAAGACGGGCTGCGCGACGAGTGCGCCCTGAAGCCAGGGATCGGGCCGGCCGTTGAAGTTGCCCAGCCAGACGACGATGATCCAGCGGCCCGCATAGCCAGCCGTCCACGCATCGCGAAAGCCGTTCGAGGTGCCGGTCTTCCAGAGAAGCGGTACGGGGACGCCCTCGACCTTGAGGGTTTCGCCGCCGTCGGCGAGCATGCGTCGCACGATCCAGGCGGCCTCGGGGGAGAGCATCGGCCGCGCGGCGGCAGGTTCTTCGTCCTGAAGCCGAACGAGCGGTCGCAGCAATCCGCCGTTGCCGAGCGTGCCGTAGAGCCTTGCAAGATCCTCGGCGCTCGCTTCGGCGCCACCCAGAACGATCGAGAGGCCGTAGTGCTCGCGGGGATGCTTGAGCGGGACGTCCGCTTCACGCAGAAAGTCGTAGAGGTCCGGTCTCAGGGCGCCAGCGAGCGTGACGGCGGGCACGTTGCGCGAGTCATTGAGGGCTTCGACGGCGGGAAGAGGGCCGCGGTACTTCTTGTCGGCATTGCCGGGCTCATAGCCGCGGAAGCTTTTGCGGGCGTCGAGAAGAATGGATCGGGAATGTATGAGTCCCTGATCAAGCGCCAGGCCGTAGATGAAGGGCTTGAGGGTCGAGCCCGGACTTCTCGGCGCACGGGTGCCGTCGACTTCGCCCGCAATGTCGCTCGCGAAGAAGTCGACGCTGCCCACTTGGGCGAGAACCGACATGTCGCGCGAGTCGACGACGAGCATGGCGCCGTTTTCGACGCCGTAGGGACGCAGGCGCGCGACGCTCTCTGAGAGGATCTTCTCCATCGCGTTCTGAATCGAGAGGCTCAGCGTGGTCTTGAGAACGGGGTCGGGCCGCACGCCCTCAACGAGCCGCGTGAAGTGCGGAGCTTCAAAGGGGAGTTCGCGTGCGCTTCTTGCTTTGAGGGGGCCTTCGACGGCCGGACGCAGGCGGGGGCTTACGAACCCCTCCTCGATCGCCTTTCGGCCGGCGGCGAGACGCGCGCGGTCGAAATCCGTGCCCGTGACGGGATGCCGCTTGACGGGATTCTGAGGCACGACGGAGAGCGCGATCGATTTGGCGGCGGTGAGCTGCGAAGCGTGCTTGCCGAAGTAGACGAGCGAGGCGGCTTCGATTCCCTCCACGTTTCCGCCGTAGGGCGTTACGCTCAGATAGGCCGTGAGGATTTCATCCTTGGTGTAGTGCATGTCGTAGCGCAGGGCCCAGAGCATCTGCTCGACTTTGCCGCGCCAATGGCGCGTGTCGAGGTTCTGCAGCTTGCGCGCGAGCTGCATGGTGATGGTCGAGCCGCCGATGCGGCGCGGGCCCGTGAAGGTCGACCATGCGGCGCGGACGATTGAGAAGGGGTTGACCCCGGGGTGAGAGTAGAAGAACCGGTCTTCGTAGCGCACGGCTGCGTCGAGGGCCTCGCGCGACACCGCCCCCTGAAGGACGGGCAGGCGATAGGCGCCGTCTTCGGAGAGCGTGAGGTGAAGAAGCCGGCCGTCGCGATCCGTGACGGCCTGGGACCAGTGCGTGTCTTCGGGGATGAGTCCGGGCTTGGGCTGGGTCTTTGCCCAGATCATGAGTCCGCCGCCGGCCGCGGCCGTCAGAACGGCGGCGGCCAGAAGCAGACGGGCCAACCTTCTCATGAGTTGCTCCGCTTCGGGTGTTCCGTGCGCGTCATGGCGTCACGGTGAGGGTAGAGGACTTGTCGTGCGCCTTGATCGTCGGATCGGCGCCGTCGGCCGCATGTACGGCCGGCACCGTATATTGTCCCTGTGTTTGAGCGCGAAGTCGATAGGTAAATGTCGATTCGGAGCTGTTGAGCATGCAGATGCCCACGAGCCGATCTTCCGAAACAACGCTTTGTCGCACGTCAAGCCCTTCAAGCCTCTCGTCCGTTGCGGCGGGCGCAAAGCCGCCGGGGAAGAGATCCGTGATGACGACGGGCGATTCGACCGAGCCCGAAATGCGGCGCGCGCGGATTTCGACCGTGACAACGTCCCCCGCCTTGACCGACGAGACGGGCTCGCCCGAGTCGTTGAGAAGGCGCTTGACGATTTCAAGTCCGTTCCCGACAGCCTTTTGGGGAGGTTCGGCGGGCCAGCCCTCGGCGGTCGTCTGGCTGTAGAGTCCCTTGAGGGAGGCGTCGGACGAGATGCTGAAGGCGGCGCATCCGGGCGCCGACAACGTCACGAAGCCAGGGCCCTTGAGAAGCGATTCGGCGGGTCGGCGTTTCGGCTCGGGCGAGGTGCAGGCAAGAGTGACGGCGTTGAGCCTCTTTGCAAGACTGCCGTCGGCGGGCGTTGAGAGAAGCGCGCTCGCAAGGAATGCGCGCTCGCGCGTGGAGAGCGATTCGATCGGTCGGCTCTCGAGCGTCTTCAGAAGAAGCCCGGAGGTTTCGCCCGAGGGCGAAAGCCGCACGGCGGCCGCCAGGGCGGGAATGCCGCCGATCGTCATGAGGTCGCCGCCGGCCGCTTTGGAGACATCGATCTTGACGGATTCCTTCTGCAGTACGTCCGCTTCATGCGAGAGGCGCATCAGGCGGTAGGCGTACGCCATGTAGAGCGCGGCCGGGTCGTTGCGCCAGGGAAGCTTGCGGGCGTCCATTCGATTTCTGAGCGCTTCAATGCGCTCGGCCTCGAGCGTGCCTTCACGGGTGAGTTGGGCAAGGGCCCAGGCGGCGGTGCGGCCTTCGGCGAGCGTTTCGGGCGTGAGGTTGTCGAGCGCATTGCCGAGCGATGCGACGAGCCGGTGCACGAGTTCAGGACGAACGTCGCGGCCGTGTTCGCGAAGCGTGAGCACGAAGTCAAGCGCCCAGGCGGTCTGCATGAGGCTCGGCGCACTCCACGGCCAGGTCGAGAGACCGTTCCAGGCGAGCTGCGACTCGATTGTCTCGAGCGCCTTCTGAATGCGGGCGGCCGCATCCCGACGCCGGGCATCTGCGTCGGCATCGGGAAGACCAACGGCGGGCGCATCGACGAGCAGGGCCCACGGCATGGCCGCGCTCAGCGCCGCGTCGGACGAATGCCATGCGGCCTGCGGAAGGCTCTGCATGAGGCCGTGAGCGAGCGGCAGCGGAGTGGCCGAAAGGGTAAGCGTCGTCTTGTTTTCGAAGGGCAGAAGCCGCGGGGCGATCGTTGCGGTTGCGCTCTTTGCATCGCCCAAGGCCGACCATGCGACGTCGCAGGCTTTCGGGGCGGCCGGCCGGATCGAGAGGGACGAGGTTCGCGCGAGGGAGACTCCCTTGTCCGAGGTAGCGGTCACCGTGACGGGTACGGCGCCCGGCACGGCGCCCGCCGTGATTTCAAAGCGTGCGGCGGCTTCTCCGGGCGCCTCAAGCGAGATGGGCGCGCTGAGCGCCGAGGCCTTGAGGGCGTTGGGCATGCCGAGCGTCAGGACGCCCTTCCAGGGGGCCTCGCCGTTGAGGGAGACGACGCCCGTGAAGACGTCGCCCGGTGCGGCAAAGCCCGGCAAAATCGGCGTGAGAATGAAGGGGGCCCGCACGGCGGTCTCGATTGAGGCGGCGCCGACGCGGCCCGGGGCGGCGCCTGCGGCCATCAGGCGCACGCTGCCGTTGAATTCGGGCGGGAGCGAAACTGTTGCGGTGCGGCCGCTCGAATCGGTTTCGAGACTGCCCGCCCACCAGACGGCGGCGCGGTCCATCGTGCGGCGGAAGGGATTCGCCATGGCGTCGGCGGCCATGGACTTCGAGGCAAAGCCGCCTCCGAACGGCGCTTCGCCGGGCAGCTTCATGCCTTCGGGCATGAGGCCCTCGAGCGTCTGCCGCGTGTCGACCTGAAGCGCGCGGTCTTCGAGGAGGGCGTGAACGGGCGAAGGCGTCCGATAGCCCGTCAGAGAGAGAATGCCGGTGTCGACCGCCCAGAGGAAGACGCGGGCCGGAACGTCGGACTTCACGGTGACCTTGAGGTCGCGCGCATCGGCGACGGCATCGGGCGCCTCAATCGCAATGTTGAGGGTGCGGGGCGCCATGTTGATCGAAACGGGTTCGGTCGTGCGGGCGTAGGCCTTGAGAAAGCGCGCGGCATCCTTGGAGGCGCGCACGAGCGAGGCGCTCGCGAAGGCGCGCCCGCTGTAGTCTTCGGGCACCCGGATCTGCGCTCTGTTCGTGCCGGGCTTCACCTTCACCCAGTGCTCGGCGAGCACGCGGTCGGCTTCGAGCGTGACGAGCGCAAGTCCCTCGAAGGGAGAGACTATGTCGACCAGCATGGATTCGCCGGCTTCATAAGTCGACTTGTTTGTGATGAGCTTCGCAGTGGCGGACGGCAGTTCGCCCGCGAGCGCGGGCCGCAGGTCTTCGCCTGCAACCCGGTAGGGAAGGCGGGCAAGGATGCGGCCCTCGCCGTCCTTCACGACGAGGGTGAAGTCGCCGGGCATCGAAGTTTCGAGCGCGGCCGTCGTGCGGCCGTTGTCGTCTGTGACGAGACTCGATTCGGAGAGTTGGCGCTCGAGGCTTCGCTCGTCGTAGCGCAGCCGTCCGGTGCTGTCGGCGGCGAGTTCCGTGACGGATCTGCGCGCCATGACGGCGACGGTGAGGGGGCGTTCGGCGCAGGGCTTGAGGAAGCGGTCGACGAGCAGGAATTCGAATGTGCGGTCCTCATCCCGGCGAATCCAGCTGAAGGCCTCGGAAGCGGGCATTGCGATGCCGTCCTTGGGAAGGGTGGAATCGGCAAGTCTGCGCCAGCCGAGTATGACGTCGGCAGGAGAGATCAAAAAGTCGACATTTTCCGTTGCCGCTCTGACGCCGCCGTTTTCAAAGCCTTCGAGAAGGAGTTTTCCCTGAAGGGTGCCCGCGGCGCTGCTCAAGGGAAGCGTGAGCGCAGCGTGTCCCGATGCGTCGGTTTGGACGGCCCTTACCTTCACGTCGTCAAGCGCGCCCTCAAAGGGCGTCGGATCGACGAAGCTCCAGCCGGCAAGGCCGGGGAACTTGAGGGTGCGCGCGGGCGAGAGGACGAGGCGCCCCCGCACGGTCTTGTCCGCCGCGGCGGCGCCGTAGGACATGGCGAGCGAAGCGTCGACCCGCAGGTCCGAGGGCTTCATCCAGCCCAGGGTTGCGCCGTCGATGCGGGCAGAAAGGCGCATCGCTTCAGGCGTGAAGTCGCCGATCGCCGCATGGTGCGTGGATAGCACGACGTCCCCTGCGAGGAGATCGAGTCGGATGGCGCCCGGCAGCGCGTCCGCAGGGATCGTCCAGTCGGCTGAGGCCGTGCCTTCGGGCGTAAGCGCGGGGGCGGTTTCGAGCATCGTGCGGCCGGCGGCGTCCGTGATGCGGAGCGTGACGGGGAGGCCTGCGGGGAGTTCGTGCCAGTCCGCGGTCTTCACGATGAGGCCCGCATGCACGGTTTCGCCGGGGCGGTAGATGCCGCGTTCGGAGAAGACAAGGCCCGTGAGGCCGTCCTCGGAGACGAGACGTCCGGCCGTGCTGAAGTCATGGTCACGATCGATGTTCGAGGCGTCTGCGAGCGAGAGCCATGCAAGGTCGCCCGTGGCTTCGTTCGTGACGACGATCGCAGCGGGCGCCTTTTCACGCACGAGACCGCGCGTTGTGGCAAAGCGGGCGGCGCCCGAGGCGTCCGTCGAGACGGCTTCAAGCGGCACGCCGTTGGCGCCTAGCAGTTCGGCGCGCAGGCCCGACGCAGGCGCGCCTCGGGCGAGGTCCGCCGCGTAGACGACGTGGCTGCCGTCGCGCGCAGTCTTGGCGATGAGGGCCGTGTCGGTGACGAGCACGCGCTTGGCGGCCGAGGCGGCGGCAGTCCAGGCGATCCTGCCTGAGCCGTCCTTCGCTTTTCTTTCCCCCGTGAGCATGATCTGAAAGAGTCCGGCGCGACCGCCCGGGAGCGCCGCCTCGTCTAGCGACAGGGAAAGAAAGCGCCGTCCGGGTTCGACGGGGATGACGCCTTCGGCCGATTCGGCGAGCGCGTCCGCATGCGTCACGGTTTCATGAGCCCTCGGGCTCTGTGCCGTGAGTGCGAGGTAGGGATCCCTGATGCGTTCGATGCGCCAACGGATTCGCTCGACGCCGTCGGCCATGAGCGTGAGCGTTCTTGCGCCCGAGAGCGTCATCATGCTGCCCGGCTGCAGGAAGCCGACGGCTGCGCCCGGATCGGCGGCTGAAAGCACGGTCGACCAGGTCCGGTCAAGCACCGCGTGCTTTTCCGGACCAAAGCCTTCGGGAAGGCTCAGGTGCAGGAAGTCGCCCGGCTTTGCCTTCAAAAGGAAGCGGATGCGGTCGGACGGCGCATCGGGATCCTGGCCGATCGTCACGGAGACGGGCTCGCCGCGCTTGAGCACGTCGGGCGTCACGGCGGGCGCCCTTCGCCAGTCGGTGGGCGAGACGGCCTCCTCGTTCATGCGTGCTGGAAGTGCCGTGACGCGAAGCGCTGCCGCAAGGTCGGAGGGCTTCGTGAGAAGCGAGGGACGAAGCGTCAGTTCGTAGACTTGCTCGAGCGTTTCGGTGCGTTGCGGGCTGAGCGTGGCCTCGCCTATTTTGTAGAGGGCGTGGGCGGCGGGCACGGTGAAGCTCACGGCGGCCTTTTCAAAGCCCGGCTTCACGACCGGATGACGGCCGTCCTGAGCTGTCCAGGCCGCAGCCGCCTTTGGAAAGGCAATGCGGACGTCGGCGGCTTTGCCGAGCGTTCTGACGGGGAGCTTCACGTAGAGTCCCGTTCGGTCGTGGTTCCAGATGAAGACGGGGCTTGCGAAGACAATGCCGCTTTGCTCGGGAACCTCGATCGTGATCGATTCCTCGAAGGCCTTGGTGTCGGTGACGGTGGTAGAGAAAACGGCGTCGACCGTCAGCGCACGTTCGCCCGAGACGGCGGGATCCATCCAGAAGTTCGCGCGCCCTGCGTTCATGGTGAGGGGCGGCGTCGCGAAGTCGACGCTCGGCGTGCTGAGCGTTGTTTCGGAGGGAAGCCTAAGGCCGGACAGGTCGATCTTAAAGGACGTGCGTTCGGGCCAGGGGTCCTCAGGCGTGAAGGCAAGTTCGCCCGGGGATTCCCATCGCCAGACGCCCTCGAGTGCGGGGGTCAGCGAGACGCCGGCAACGCGCGAGGCGGCCAGGCCGAGGCGGCGGCTGCACTTTTGAGCCGCCTCCTTTCCGTATTGGGCCCGGCAGGCCTTCATGTCGGGAGAGAGCCTCACGACGAGCGGGGAGCGGCTGTGCGCGGGAAGCGAGACCTCGGCCTTGAGCCAGGCGGGCGGCACGGAGATCGAGAGCGCGGCCATGGCTTCAAGGGACGCCATCGCGAGGACGGAAAGGGTGAGCGTCGGGACGGTTCGCATGTGGGCTCCTTCGGAAGGGATCTGAAGTTCCTTCACTATAGCCCGCGAATGCGGGACCGGCCATGGGATTAACCTCTGACACGGGAGGCGTGCGCAGGCCGGAAGGAGCGACGCTCAGCGCAGCATGCGGGCGTGGGCGGCTTCGCCCAGAAGGCTTTCCGCCGACGGCGCGGACTTGCCTGCGAGCATTCGGGCGGGCACGATGCAGAGTTCCGCATAGTCCGAGGCGCTGATGCCGCTTCTTTCGGCATAAGGCTTCACAAACGCTGCGGCGGCGCCGATGCGGTCGGCCAGAAGGGAGGCAAGCGCCCGGCCCGGCCTTAGGAAGTAGACGGCGTTGTTCGTGCGCAAAACGGGCGCACAGGCGACGCCTTCGGAGGCGGAGAGCACCATGGCGCCGATGACGGTCTGGAGCAGATCCTTGGGACGAAGGCTTCCCGGAATGTCGGCCGGGTCGTCCAGGCGGCCGCCTCTCGACTTGTATTCAACCGCAAGCACGCCGCCCGACTTGAGGGCGATGACTGCGTCGGGCTGTGCGTAGAGGCCTCCCGCCTGAAAGGTGCGGCGGTCGGATTCGCGGCAGAGCAGTTCGCCTTCGTCTTCGGGCAGAAAGGGGGCCAGGCGAAGCACCGGGTCGCCGAGGCGGTTGATCGGCTCGGGCGCAAAGAAGACGGCTTCAATGCCGATGCCGAGCATGTCGGCGTGTCCCGTCGAAAGTCCTGTCTCTTATACACATCTGACGCTGC
>ERZ1026870.798-NODE-798-length-16574-cov-26.072038_pt1 | contig 16574 bp, 16 predicted proteins | sample MGYA00380165_ERZ1026870 | MGnify/ENA primary metagenome ERZ1026870 (study PRJEB33269, sample SAMEA4719801) | human gut metagenome | biome: human-associated habitat; feature: organic feature; material: feces | place: Cameroon | collected 2013-10 ...
ATCTTATGAATTATTATCGGGGTCATATCCCCATAGAGGAACCCTCGGTGGGTTCTATCAGACCATGCTGTTGAAGAACTCGATCTCCTTGGAGTCCTTGGTCAGGGTCACGATAGCCTTCTTGGATGCAGCGGTGTAACCAGCGTGCATACCCTGACGGCGGAAGCGGCCACGGACGGAGACGGTGTTCACCTTAGCGACCTTGACGCCGGGGAACAGAACTTCAACTGCCTGAGCGATCTCGACCTTGGTAGCATCGGTAGCGACCTTGAAGGTGTACTTCTTGTCAGCGATGCCAGCCATGGAGTTCTCGGTAATGACCGGCTTCAGGATGATATCATGTGCGGTTTTCATTAGCCAAGCACCTCCTCGAGCTTCTTAGCTGCGTCGACGCTGATGATCAGCTTGTCGGCGTTCAGCACATCGTAGGTGTTCACGCTGCCTGCGAAGGTGGTCTTGACACCGGCGATGTTGCCAGCGCTCTTGACGAACTTTGCATCGACAGTCTCGTTGACCAGCAGGTTCTTCTTGCCGGCGCCCACAGCGTTCAGCATAGCGACCACAGCCTTGGTCTTGTACTCGTCGCAAGCGAACTTGTCAACGACGACCATGTTGCCATTGGCAGCCTTGTCGGACAACACGCTCAGCAGAGCCAGACGCTTGACCTTGTTGTTGATGTGGTAGTTGTAGCTGCGGGGCTTGGGGCCCAGAGCAACGCCGCCGTGGGTCCACTGCGGAGCACGGATGGAGCCCTGACGAGCGTGGCCGGTGCCCTTCTGACGCCAAGGCTTCTTGCCGCCGCCGGAAACTTCCATGCGGATCTTGGTGTTCTGGGTGCCCTGACGCTGGTTGGCCAGGAAGTTCACCACAGCAATGTGGACAGCCTTCTCATTCGGGGTGATACCGAACACGGCGTCGGAAAGCTCGATCTCGCTAACGTGCTGACCGTTCATATCGACTACATTAAACTTTGCCATTGTAGCTTTCCTCCTTACGCCTTGACGCTGTTGGCCAGGGTGATGATGGTGCCCTTGGAACCGGGAACCGCACCCTTGACAGCGATCAGATTGTTCTCGGTGTCAACCTTGACAACGGTCAGGTTCTGCACGGTAACGCGCACGCAGCCCATGTGGCCGGGCAGGCGCTTGCCGGGGAACACGCGAGAGGGGTTGGAAATAGCGCCCATAGAACCTGCATGACGTGCCACCGGGCCAGTGCCGTGGCTCTCACGCAGACGGTGCTGGCCAAAGCGCTTGATAACGCCCTGGTAGCCCTTGCCCTTGGAAACGCCTGCAACGTCAACCTTGTCGCCTGCTGCAAAGACGTCAGCCTTCAGGATGTCGCCAACGTTCATTGCGGAAACGTCGTCCAGACGGAACTCACGCAGGGTCTTCTTGGGGGCAACGTTTGCCTTCTTGAAGTGACCTGCAGCTGCCTTGTTGACCTTCTTGGCGGAAACCTCGCCGAAGCCCAGCTGAACAGCCTGATAACCATCGCTCTCGACGGTCTTCTTCTGCACGACGGTGCAGGGACCAGCCTCGATGACGGTCACGGGAATGACCTTGCCGCTCTCATCGAACAGCTGGGTCATACCGACTTTCTTGCCGATAATGCCTTTAACCATTTTCTTTTCCTCCTGTAAAGGTTATTGGTTGGCAGCGCACGTCACTGCCAACATGACCCCTCGGGAAACGAGGGCATCGAATTTGATCGTGTGTGGTTTACAGCTTGATCTCGATGTCCACGCCAGCGGGGAGCTGGAGGCTCATCAGAGCCTCGACCGTCTTGTTGGACGGCTTCAGAATGTCGATCAGACGCTTATGAGTGCGGCTCTCGAACTGCTCGCGGCTATCCTTGTACTTGTGGGTAGCGCGCAGAACGGTAACGACCTCACGATCGGTGGGCAGGGGGATGGGGCCGGACACGCGTGCGCCGGTGCGCTTTGCGGTCTCCACGATCTTCTCTGCTGCGGCATCGATCAGCTGAGCATCATAGCTCTGCAGACGGATTCTGATTTTCTCTTTGACTGCCATTGCTTACGCCTCCTGAAAAATTGTTTTTGCCCTAGGCGAGCCGATAAATTGCTCTACACAGTTCCGGGTGTTCCTCGATTTGGCACTATAAAAACCGGTGAACCGCATGGCAGTTCTCCCGGAAACATATTAGCAAATCAAATCCGAACATTGGTTCCACCCGTTTCGCAGAGGAGTAACTTCTCTGCCGAGGGAACGTATTCCATCGCTGTCAGTAATTTTTTCGCCCGGTTCTAAGATCGGACATACTCCGCGGAAATAACCCATCGCAGCTATCGCCGGATGACAACCTCCCGCATCTACGCATATCGCTGGCCTGCACGACTTGTATCGCACAAGCCTTTTGCAGCCGAGAGATATTTTATCACATCTTCGTCTATTTGGCAAGTGTTTTTTGCAGAAAATTACGATTTTTCTTTTTTATTTTCTCTGTTTTGTCAATGGCCGCATTTTCTGTGCAAGATGCACAATCCCGGCGCTTTTTGCCGGTGGAAAACTCCCCTGTTCCCCTTTGCAGCATCAGTATGGGCGGGAAAGGCGGGGGTTATACCTATTATATAAAGGATTCTCCTATGGCCACCGTTTAAAAGGCCATAGGAGAATCCTTTATATATGTATTCAGAATTTCCAGATATCTTCTACCAAGAGATAGTCCAGTGTATGTATCGTTTGTTTTAGGAGTTCATCTGTGTACATAACCGGACGCATATCGCAGTAGTATACGCCGTCCAGTGGATTCAATTTGACCGTATATCCTTTATAGTGCCCTGTCAGAAAAGTAGAGTTCACTCCATAGTACGGTTCTTTCCCTTTTCTCTGAACATCATTCAGAAACACAGCAAAATGTGGCGTTTCCATGTTCGTCAGCTTATTGTAAAGAAATTTATCTATGAAAATTTTGTCAAGCCTATCCTTGCTCGATGTTTTTACAGACCCTATCGCCGTTACTTCTGCCCCATTCCTCAAAATCAAGTCATGCTGGTAGGCCATTTCAAACTGTTTTTGCCCATCGACCATAACCGGAACTTTAACCGTTCCCTCTTGAACATCAATTCCCATATCCGCTATAATTCTTCGAATAAAACGCTCAAATAGGTCTCCGTTAAGTTTTCTTGCACGATTACTTTCTCCTGCGGGCAAGGCATCAAGCGTTGCGCCTATACTTTGCTGGCAAGTGTAAACCACTTTGTTCACTGCTTTTCTTGCCGCCACATCGTTTTTTATATCCCGCATATTGGGAACAGCTTTTCTAAAACAATCCCACGCTTCATCAAATTCCTCTGCCGAGAGCATCAACTCGCTGTTGATTGGTCTGGTAACGGCAAACATCCCATCTTCCTTATATTGAAAGAATCTGTACTTGTTTTCATTTTGTGAAACGATTACCGCTTGCAGTCCATCGTAAATAAATTCCAGATATCTTCTGCAATAATCCGCATAATCCTCTACTGTCGCAAATCTTGTTTTATCCTCGGCGATCTGGAGCAATTTATCTAATTTCATCTTATCGACATCCTCCTTCTTGCATTTTCCTTGTCAAACGCAATCCAATCCTCTACCGATTTTTTTACGACATGGTCTATTCGGTTTATTGCCCATCCATTATACTCTGCATTTATATCACAGCCAAGCCATTTTCTCCCCAATTGTTCCGCTACCACAATCGTTGTCCCAGAGCCAGAAAAAGGATCCAAAACAACCTCACCGGGATTACTTGCAGCCAGCACAAACTTTCTGACAAGTTCCTCTGGTTTCTGTGTCGGGTGCTTCGTTTTTTCGTTCATTCCATTGCAGGTTGTGGGAATCTCTATCACGTCTTTGGGCTTTGCCCCAAGGGGATTAGGTTCCCACGCATCTTTCTTTGCCCTTCCCTTTCCATACTGACTGCTCTCTGCCTGTGGATGGGACGGATATTTCAACGTATGTTCTCCGTATGGGATACGAACCATATCAATGTTCATCGTGTAATCAGATGCTTTGCGCAGAAGAAGAATGCTCTCATGGGAACGTCCCCAATCCATTCCCAGATTTGCTTTATTTTTATAGTGCCAGATCAACCATTTACAGCTTTTAAAATATTTCATCGCAGGATGCTTCAAATCTGCCAAAATCTCTGTGAATCCGCATATAAAAAGCGTTCCCGATGGCTTTAGCAGTCGTTCTGCCTCCTGAATCCAACGAACAGACCATTCAATGTACTGTTCTTGTGATTCGAACTTGTCCCATTCTGCCTTTTTAATATTGTACGGCGGGTCCGCAAAAATCATATCCACAGATTCCTTCGGCAGTTGCTGCATCCATTCCAGACTATCTCCATGAAAAAGCAAACCATTTTTTCGGCAATACTGCGGAGTCCATGCCGTTTTATTGCCTTCCAAAATTTTTTGATACAGTTCAGACTGTTCTATTGGATATTCTTTTTCCTCTGCTGGAAGAGTAAATTCCAACTGTTCTATATCAGTTTGTTTTTTCTTAGGCATAACGTTTACTCCATGCAATAATCATTTCTTCTTCAGCTGCTCTTCCAGCCCATCCCGCGGGGTGATATAGACGGTGGTGTACACCTCGTACAGCACCATGCCGGGCTTGGCACCGTTTGCTTTCCAGATGTTCTTCACCTCGGTGGTATCCACTGCCACCTTGGCACCGGTGCCCGCCTTGTAGGCGCTGGAATGGATGACCGCCAGCTCCGCCGCTTCCTGCTTGGTGGTGTCCGGGATGTCCTCGCCGTGGCTCATGACCACAACATGGCTGCCGGGTGCCTTCTGCACATGGAACCACAGGTCCTTGCCCCGGGCGGTGTGCAGGGTGAGCTTATCGTTCTGGGCGTTGTTGCGGCCTACCAGGATCTCAAAGCCATCGCTGGAGGTATAGCGCAGAAAGTCCGCAGGCTTCTGCTTTTTGTCCCGCTGCTTGTAGTATTTCAGGTAGCCCTGATTTTTCAGTTCCATGCGGATCTCGTTCAGGGCAGCTTCGCCGGAGGCGCTTTCCACCTCATAGAGCACCGTTTCCAGATAGGCGATCTCCTTTTCGCCCTCTGCCAGCAGGTCTACCAGCATCCGGGCGGCAGTCTGCTTCTTTTTGTAGTTCTTAAAGAAGTTCTGAGCGTTCTGGCTGGGGCTGAACCGCAGATCCAGCGGGATGGTCACCTCTTTGCCCTCATCGTACCAGTTGGGCACGGTCAGGCTCTTCATGCCCTTTTGCGCCAGATAGAGGTTGGCAGACAGCAGCTCACCGTATAGGCGCAGCTTTTCGCTTTTGCCGCTGGCGGCAAGCTCCTCCTGCCGGGCAGCCTGCTTGCGCAGAGCGCGGTCGTACATATTGTGCACCGCCTTGTGCAGCTCCTTGCTCTTGGTGCGCAGCCGCTCGGCGCGGTCCTTCTCGGCGTAGTAGCCCTCCAGCATCGCGTTGAAGGACGGCCACTCCCGGATGGTGTACTGCTCGCCGTACTGCTGCGGACGGAAGAAGGTATACTCCACCGGCTTGCCGTCCGGCGCGGTGACGCTGCACGGACAACCGCCCTGCGCGTGCAGTTCCTTCAGCTCGTCAATTGCTGCCATCAGGCTGCGCTTCTGGGCATCGGTCAGCTCGTTGGCGGGCAGATGTTCTCCGTCAAAGGCGCGCCATGCGGCTTCGCGGCAGACCACCGGCCCTACGCCGGCCACCGTCTTGTTCAACGCGTCCGCCACCGGCAGCTCCCGCTGACAGGCCGCTGCCACAATGGACGCACTGCTCACCAGCAGAAAATCCGGGCGGGCAGGCTTGGGGGGTGTGGTGTAGGGCAGACCCGGCAGCAGCTGCCGGACGTCGCTGTCCTCAAAATCCACCCGCTTGAGGGCATCGATGATTTTGCCGCTCTGCACCAGCACAAGGTTGGAGTAGCGTCCCATCAGCTCGGCGCACAGGGTATTGCGCACAAGGTCGCCCATCTCGTTGGTGCACTGAAAATCAAAGTAGACGATACGGTCGCCCGGCTCCATGTGCACATCCAGCAGTCTGCCGCCGGTCAGGTGCTTGCGCATGAGCATACAGAAGGAGGGCGGCGTCTCGGGGTTTTCAAAGGTTTCCTCGGTCAGACACACCCGGGCAGAGCCGCTGCGGGCAGACAGCAGCAGCGCATAGGTATCGGTGCGGGTGCGCAGGGTGATGACCAGCTCATCCCGGGTAGGTTCAAAAATTTTTGCGATCTTGGCATCGGTCAGGGTGGCTTTCAGCTCCGCTGCCGTCAGCGCCAGTGTCGCGGCATCCAGTGCCATAAATGTTACCTCGTTATTACGAAAAATTGCAGATGTATATTTTAGCGGGCTCGCCCTCTCCGTCATTGCTTACGCAATGCCACACTCCCCCTTTTGTCACCTATGGTGACATCTTCCCCCGGCGCGGGGGAAGTCTTTCCTCAAAGAGAGAGGCTTTGGCAGTACGGCAAAGTTTCCGGTCTTGCCAAGGGCTCCCACTTTGGGGGAGCTGTCGAGCGTATGCGAGACTGAGAGGGCGAGGTCGTTCATCTTATTTATGCAGTTTTTATAAATAAGTATAAGGGTCGCGGTTCTCGGTGCTCACCAGCACCTCCAGCTCCGGCAGGGCGGTGCGCAGAGCAGCCGCCACGGCGGCGGTCACCGGAAACTCGGTGGCGTAATGCCCCGCCGCAATGAGGGACAGCCCCAGCCGCTTGGCATCCAGTGCATGGTGGTGGTTGGCTTCGCCGGTCAGCAGACAGTCCGCGCCCTCGGCGATGGCTTCGGCAAACAGACTGCCGCCCGCGCCGCTGATGACTGCCAGCCGGTGCACCGGCTTTCCGGTGTCGGCAAACTTCACCTGTACTGCCGTGCCGGTGTCCGGCGCGTTGCACAGCGCAGCCAGTTTGTGCTGCGCCAATGCGGCCAGCTCCGGCACGGTGATGGGGTCGATGTTCCCTACCCGGCCGCAGCCGTCTGCAAAGGCGGTGCGCTGCCGGATGCCGAAAAGATCCGCCAGCACATCATTCACCCCGCCCTCGGCGGCATCCAGATTGGTGTGCATACAGATGGCGGAAATGCCCGCCCGCACCAGCTGATAGGGCACATCGGCGGGGCACAGCCGCTTGAGCGGGTCAAAGATGACCGGGTGGTGCGCCACGATGACCGTGCACTGCTTTGCCGCAGCTTCTGCCACCACCTCCGGGGTGATGTCCAGCGTCACCAGCACCCGGCGCACGTTGCCGCCGCAGTCCACCAGCAAGCCGGGGTTATCCCAGTGCTCTGCCAGTTCCGACGGGGCAAGCCGCTGCATTACTTCGTATACCTGCTGTACCGTGGTCATTTCAGTTTCCCTCTTTCAGAATGGCATCCATCTCTGCGGCAAGCGCACTGCCGTCCGGCACGCCCAGCCGCATCCGGGGCAGCTTTGCCCGCTGCCATGCGGCGTAGCCCGCGCCCTCCGGCCAGCGGCCGGTCTCGCCCAGCAGACACTGGGTAAAGGTGGGCTCGGTCACCTCGCCGGTGTACTCCGCCGCCATCACCGCATACCAGCGGCCTGCGGCCTGCACCGGGCGGTCTGCCACAAGGGCAAAGCCGTGCTGCCACAGCCAGCGGCGCAGCTCGCTGTGGCGGGTGGCAGGCACCATGACAAGGCGCGGCCCGCCCACAGCGGACACCCACGGCGCTTTTTCGATGATCTCCCAAGTGGTCTGCGCCGACACGCCCGCCAGCACGATGCTGCCCACCTCCCCGGCAGACAACACAGAAAGACCGTCGCCGAGCCGAAGCTCAGCGCGGTCCAGACAACCTGCATTTTCCAGCGTCTGTTTTGCCTTTGCCAGCGGGCCGGGGCGCAGGTCTGCCCCGATGACCTTCGGGTATCTGCCCGAAGCCGCCAGCACCGCCGTCAGCTTGCCGTGGTCACAGCCGATGTCCGCCACCGGCTGTCCTGGGCGCACCAGCTGGGCCGCTGCGGTCAGACGCGCATCCAGTGTGGGCAGCACTCAGGCCTTCTTGGCTGCCAGATGGGTGTTCAGCTTCTCCAGCAGCTCATCGCAGTTCACGCCGTGCACTTCGCAGGCTTCCTCGATGGTCTCGCCGCGGGAAGCCGGGCAGCCCAGACAGTGCATCCCGATCTCCATAAAGTAGGGTGCGGTGCTCTGGTCCATATCCAGAATGTCGCCGATGATGGTATCGCGGGTCACCTGCTTGGGTGCGGAGTGTTCCTCTTTTTTGAGCATATTGAAAATATCAAACATGATAGCTTTTCCTTTCTGTTTTGGGTGAGATACAGTATAACCTACTGTTCCTCTATACTATACCCCAAACCGGGGCAGTTTTGCAAGAGCCTTGCGGAAATCCGCTTACCCCTCCGCCTGATAGTCCTTTTCCAGCGAGAAGCCGCGCCCGCTTACCTCGGTAACGTGGCTCACGATCATAAAGCAGGTGGGGTCGATGGCGTGCGCCAGCTTTTCCAGCCTTGGCAGCTGCCGGTTGGAGACCACGCTCAGCAGCACCGATTCCGGCTCCCGCAGGTAGCCGCCCTCGCCGTGCAGAATGGTCACGCCGCGGTCCAGCTGCGCAAAAATAGCGGCGCAGATCTCATCGGACTTGGCACTGATGATCTTTACCTCGGTGCGGGTGGTGCCCAGCATGAGCACCTTGTCCAGCACGACCGTGTAGATAATGGCCATCACCACGCCGTACAGGGACTGCCGCACCGGGCTGAACGCCGCCTGCGCCGCCAGAATGATAAAGTCGAAGACCATCATGGTGCTGGACACCGGCAGGTGGAACCACTTGTTCAGCACCAGCGGGGGGATATCCATGCCGCCGGTGGATGCACCGGCGCGGATGGTGATGCCCAGCGAGATGCCGATGCCAAAGCCCGCGAATACGGTGTTCAGCACCAGATCATCGGTCAGTACAAGATTGCCCAGCAAGCGCTCCCACAGCGCCATAAAAAAGGGGCTGAGCACCGTGCTTGCCATAGTGTTCAGGGCAAAGCGGCGTCCCAGCACCCACCAGCCCAGCAGCAGCATGACCACGTTGACCACGAACAGCACTGCAGACACCGGCAGCCCGGTGACCTTGTTGAAAGCCAGTGCAATACCGGTAGCACCGCCGGTGATCAGGCCGGAGGGCATCAGAAATAATACCACAGTCAGCGCATACATCGCGTTGCCCACCACGATGGACAGTGCGTTGAAGAGTTGCTGTTGCTTGCGTGTTAATTGCGTCATCTTCATCTTCCTTTATTTATAGTTGAAGTATCTTCTACTATGATAACGAAAATATCCGCATTTATCAAGCCTTCGGCGATAAATGCGGATATCGGGATCAATTTTTAAGGGGTCACAGGGCAGCTTCCGGCTGGGCTTCGTCCTCTTCCATCAGCCGCAAACCGGCGGTATCGGTCACCGGCAGCGAGAACACGATGGCGCCCGCCTTGGGGTTTGCCCCCTCCATAATGGCCTTCATGATGGTGTTTTTCTGGCTGGTGCGGCTGACGATGAGCACCAGCTCCTTTTCGTTCACCAGCTCCACGCCCAGAAAGGCGGCTGCACCCTCCATGCCGGTGCCCTTTGCGTGGATCACCGTGCCGCCGCCTGCACCGGCGGTGCGGGCAGCGTCCATAATGGAGCCGGTGTAGCCCTGATTTGCCACCACCAGCAGCAGTTCATAGCGGGTATCCTTCAAGGTGCTCTCCTCCTTCCATGTAAGGGGCTGGTGCTCGGTGAGGAACATCAGCGCCCGTTTGCCGCCGATGCTGCTCAGCGGCACAATGAACGCAATGCCGGTGCCCGGCACATCGATCTGCATTTTGCGGCGCAGATCCTTCTGGATCTTCTGCCAGCTTTCTGCGGTTACCACGGCCAGCAGCACCGCCTTTTCGGTCTTTTCCAGCCCAAGGGTGGAAAGCGTCTCCTGCACCGCCGTGCCGGAGCCTACGGTGCGCATACTTACCGTTACGCCGTGGCTTTTGTACAGCTGCAAAAAGCCATCGGTAGAGCGGCGGTCGGTGATGGTGATCATCAAAAACAAACTGCTCACGTTCTGCCTCCTTTACAGCTCGATAATGGCGTCATCCGGCAGGTCTGCAAACACGGTGGCAAGCACCGCAGCGGGCTGCGCCGTCCGTGCCTTACGGGTGCGCAGCTGCGCCACCAGACCCATCATCTGCACGGTGATGAGCGGGGTCATGGCAACCATCGCCACCACGCCAAAAGCATCGGTGACGATATTGCCGCCCACCGCCACGCAGGCACCCTGCGCCAACGGCAGCAGGAAGGTTGCGGTCATGGGGCCGGAGGCCACACCGCCCGCGTCAAACGCGATGGCGGTGAACAGCTTGGGCACCACAAAGGAGATGCTGATGGCGAACACATAGCCCGGCACAAGGAACCACAGGATGGAGATGCCGGTCAGCACCCGCACCATGGCAAGACCCACCGAGATGGACACGCCTGCGGAAAGTGCCAGACCCATGGCCTGCGCCGAGATAGCGCCGTCGGTCACCTCTTCCACCTGCTTGTTCAGCACATAGACTGCAGGCTCGGCCTTGACGATGAAGTAGCCGATGAGCATTCCGATGGGAATGATCACCCAGCGCATCCCACTGCCTGCCAGCACCTGACCCAGATAGTTACCGGCGGGCATAAAGCCCACGTTTGCGCCGGTCAGAAAGAGCACAAGGCCGATATAGGTATACACAAGACCCACGCCGATGCGCCCCAGCGTGCGGCGGTCCAGCCGCAGGGCGATGAGCTGAAATGCTCCGAACATCAGCACAATGGGCAGCAGCGAGCGGGCGATCTCGGCAAGATAGGTGGGCAGACCTTCCCGGAACAGCTTCCACAATTCCACCGAGTCTGCCACCTCCGGCAGAACAGGCGGGATGTAGGTGCTGTCCGCTGCGCGGAACGCGATGCCCAGCGTCAGCACCGCCAGAATAGGGCCGATGGAGCACATGGCCACCAGACCAAAGCTGTCGTCTGCCGCGTGGCGGTCGCTTCGGATAGCAGAAACGCCCACGCCCAGCGCCATGATAAAGGGCACGGTCATAGGGCCGGTGGTCACGCCGCCGGAGTCAAACGCCACGGCAAGGAACTCCTTGGGCACAAAGGCCGCCAGCAGAAAGATGAGCCCATAGAACAGCACCAGCAGCTTTGGCAGCGCAACGCCAATGAGCATACGCAGGAAGGCAAAGACCAGAAACAGGCCCACGCCCGCCGCCACCGAGAGGATCAGCGTACCGCTGGGGATGGAGGGCACCTGATCTGCCAGCACCTGTAAGTCCGGCTCGGAGATGGTGATAAGGAAGCCCAGCAAAAAGCCGAGCACGAGAATGAGGGGCAGCTTGCGGCTGCGGGTGATGACTGCACCCACCCGCTCGCCCATGGGGGTCATGCTCATCTCTGCACCCAGAGTAAAGAACATGATGCCCACCACGATCATGGCAGCGCCCAGCAAAAAGCACAGCAGGATGCTGGGCGACACCGGTGCTACCGAGAAGCAGAGCACCAGCACAATGGCCACAATGGGCAGCACCGCCTGCAGCGCCTCCAAAAGCTTTTCCCGCAGCTTGGGGAGCGATCGTCTGAGAATGATGTCCACCGCCTTTCGTCTGTATCCTGTTTGTACACTTTTGTACAAGATATATTTATAGTATACGAATTCCGGGGGATACCGTCAACCGGCAGAAGGAAAAAACTTGAGCAAGTTCCATAAATTGTAAAAAACATTTCATAAAAAGGGGTTCTGAAAAGCCATAGGCTTTTCAGAACCCCAAAATTAAAATAATTATTTTTACGCCTTTTTCGGCTTCAGCCAGCCGTCCACGGCGGCTACCAGCGCCTTGCCCCGGCGGCCCAGCAGGCGGGGCAGCAGCAGCCGCGCCATCGCCCATACGCCCGCAAAGTTGTATAGGATGACCGCCAGCGTGATCAGCCCCGTCCACAGCCCGTACAGCGGCGGCTCTGCCAGCAGCACAAAGGCTTCAAATACCAGTGCGGCGGCATTCACCAGCACCCGCGCCGGGTGGACGTGCATCCCGATCATGCGGCGGGCGTCCACCGCACGCAGGGTGAACACCAGCGCAAGGCCAAGGAAGGACGCATAGGTCGCGCCCACAGGCCCCCACCACTTGATAAAGAAGTAGTTCATGATGCAGTTGCTGATGGCACCCGCCATCATGGTGACCATGCTGCGCTGCGACTTTTTGGTCACCACATAGACGCTGTTCATGAACTGGTTGAAGCAACTGCAGGTGGAAGCCAGCACGAGGAACGGCACAAAGTGCCATGCGTAATAGTAGTTGGACTTCATGACGTGCATCACCGGGCGGCACAGCCAGATAATGCCCGCCGCACAGCAGAACAGCACGCTGGAATAGGTGCGGAAGATCTGGGTAAAGAACCGCGCACGCCCTTCCTCCTCGGTGACAGCGGAAAGCTGCCACGCATCGTAGAAGATCAGACCCAGCGTGGTCAGGATGGTGGGCAGGAAGTAACCGGTGGAAAGCAGGCCGCTCCATGCGTTGCCGGTGCGCCCGTCCAGCCCTTCGCACATCTCGCGCACAAAGAACAGGTCAGACGCGTTGATGATCCAGAAGCTGATCTGCGCCGGGATCATGGGCAGCGAGAAGTTGAGCATCTGCCGCCACAGCTTTTTGTTGACGCCCTTCAGCTCCACATAGTTCCACAGCTTGCCAGTGAACAGCAAGAACAGCACGCTGGTCAGGTCGCCGCTGATGATGGCCAGCAGGTAGCCGTTGGCGCCCCACTTGAAGCCCACCAGATACAGCACATAGAACGCCATGGTCGCCACGGTGCACAGCACGCCGTCCACCGCCACAAGCTTATTCCACTGGCGGCTGCGCACGAACTGGGTGCACAGGGTGCGCAGGCAGCTCATGAGCACATAAATGTAGATCAGCAGGCCGTACTGCGCCATATCCGGCAAAAACTGGGTGACCGGCCAGCACAGCACCAGTATGCCAAAGCCGCCCAGAATGGTGAGCAGGCCGTTGGTGAACACCTGTTTTTCGCTGTTGCCCTTGTCCAGACCAAAGCGGATGATGGCGTTGGACATTCCCATAGACACAAAGGGGATGAGCAGGTTTGCGTACTGGCTCAGGATCTTGGACAGACCCAGATCCGAGATCTCCGCCATGGCGTAGGTCAGAAAGGGCTGTACGATCAAAGTGAGCAGCTTGGACGAAAAGCTGGAGATTGCAAAGATCAAAGTATTGCCGGCCAGTTTGGAATATTTATCACCGGTCTTTTTTTCGTTTTCCAAGGGAATTTCCCTCCGTTTTTACGATAGATTATTTTTTCAGCAGTTCCCGCCGGGCCTTCCAGTCCGGCAGCAGCTTTTCCACCTCTGCCCAGAAGGCCGGGCTGTGGTTCAACTGCAAAAAGTGGCAGTACTCGTGTACTACCACATAGATCTGCGCCGCAGGGGGCTGGTTATACAGCTGCAAAGCAAGGGTGATCTGCCGCTTGCCCGGGCAGCACACGCCCCAGCGGCTGGTCATGCTGCGCACTTTCAGAACGGGCTTCTGCCCGCCCAGCACCCCGGCAAAGGCCGGGTAGACCTTATCGCTCATGGCGGTAAAGTAGGCCAGCGCCGTGGCCTTGTCCGGCAGGTCGGCGTTGTCCTTGTTCCGCTTGGTGATGTTCTTCACCCGGGTGTCCCGGATCCACTGGGCGTTTTGCAGCACAAAACGGTCAGCCTGTTCCAAGCTGGCCGTCAGGGGGATGCTTACCATCACGGTGCCGTTGTCCCGCACCCGCAGATGCAGCTGCTTTACCTTTTTGCGCACCAGCTCGTACTGGATGCCCTCCACGCTGCGCAGCTGGGCGCACGGCTTTGCCGCCACCTCAGGCCTTGCTCCGCATCAGGCGGCCAAGGGGCAGCTGTGCCAGCACCACGGCGGCAAACAGCAGCACGCAGCCGGTAGATTCCCGGATAGAAAGGTTCTGGTGCAGCAGCAGCCAGCCGCCCAGGGCGCTGAACACGCTTTCCAGACACATGATCAGGCTGGCCACCGCGGGGTTCAGGTCCCTCTGACCCAGAATCTGCAGGGTGTAGGCCACGCCGCTGGACATGATGCCGCAGTACAGGATAGGCCCGGCGAAGGTGACAAACTCTGCCATGGCAGGCTGCTCGAACAAAAACGCCGCCACGGTGCTTTCCACCGACACCACAAAAAACTCCACAAGGCTCAGGCGCACGCCGTCCATCTGCGGGGAAAAATGATCCACCGCCATGATCTGGAAGCTGAACAGCACCGCACACAAAAGCAGCAGCCAATCGCTGCTTTGGATGCTGCCAAAGCCGTCCTTCATGCACAGCAGATACAGCCCCACCACGGCAATGGCCATGCTTACCCACAGCTGCGCGCTGCCCTTGCGCCCCAGAAACAGGCCGAACACCGGCACCAGCACCACATACATGGCGGTCAGAAAGCCCGCCTTTGCGGTGGAGGGGTCCAGCGTGATGCCCAGCTGCTGCGCCGCGCTGGCCAGAAACAGCAGCGTGCCGCACATAAGCCCCGCTTTCAGCAGCAGCTTGCGCTCGGCAGCGGTCTTGGGCTTGCCGTCCGGCCTGCCCTGCCGGTGGTGCAAGGCGTCAAACGCCTTGACCGTGGGCAGCAGCACCAGAACCGCCATCCAGCTGCGCCCCGCCAGAAAGGAGAACGCGCCCATGCCGGAACCGGCGCTCTGCGCCACAAAGGCTGTGCCCCAGATCAGGGCGCACAGCATCAGCAGCATTGAATTTTTCGTCTGGTTCGTCATCCGGCAATGCCCTCCACCTTCATCAGGCCGTACAGGTAGTACCGGCTGGAATCATAGGAGATGGTCACGCGGTACTGCGCCGCCGGGTCCAGCCCGGAAATGGTGCAGCGGTAGTCGGTGCCATCGGTTTTGACGTAGTAGGTGCTGTCCGGCACATACGCTGCGCCGCCGTCCACCTTTTTCCACAGTGCCACCTTGAACTTCTGGGTGCCCTCGGCGGTGCCGCAGGCCATGATGTTCAAACTGCCGCCCGGCACGGTAAAGTAGCCGGTGTTGCGGCTCCAGATGCCGTTGAACACCGCGTACAGACAGCCGTCTGCGGTGGCGGTGGCATACTTTGCCGAGGCATCCGCAATGCCCTGAATGATCAGCGGGTCGGCGGTGGCTTCCGCCCAGCGGATGGTGTCCTCCTCCTGCACTTCCTCGGAGTGGCCGGTTATCTTCTGCGCCACCTTTTTCAGGGTCTCCTTGCAGCCGGTCAGGCTAAGCACCATCACCGCCGCCAGCAGCAGTGCCAAAAGCTGTTTTTTCATCTTCATAGCTTTCCTCATAGAAACAAAGAAACTTTTCTTTTTCGTGCGTCTCTGCCAACGGGCAGATACAGGGTAAGTATACCGCATTTTGCCGCTCTGCACAAGATACCTGTGTTTATTTTGTGCGGTTTGCCGCCTGTTTCTGCACGAATTTTCACTTATTCAGCGCCCGCAGCGCCGCGCACTCGGCCCCGGCCAGCGCAGGAGCCTCCGGCCCGAACAGACTGCCATAGCGGTACAGCGCCCAGCCGCCCGCCGCCTGCTGCCGTAAGTCCTTTACCTGTGCCGCCAGCGCACTGCCGGTGCTCCAGCCGGACACGCTGTCCGGGTTCGCGCCGCCATCCCCGGTACCCACCCGGTACGCACCCAGCCCAAAGTACAGCGCCACATCCCCCGCCCGGGGGTAGCTAAGCCACGCCGGAACGATGTTTTCAAACGCAAAGCGGGTGCTGCCGGAGTGCAGGGTAAAGCCGTAACCCCAGTACACCTGCGGGCAGAGGTAGTCGATGACCTTCTCCTCCCCGCCCGCCGCCAGCCATGCGGTCACATCGCTGTACTGCTGGTCAAGGTCGTTGTCCGGGTTGCCCTGCGGGCTGATGCCGAACCGCAAGGTCGGGTCTGCCGCCTTCACGGTGCGGTACACTTTCGCCACCAGCGCGGTGACGTTCTGCCGCCGCCACGCGGCAAGGTCGGCTGCGCCGCTCGCCGCAAACTGCACCGCGTCCACGGCGGCATCGGTGGTGGGGTAAAAGTAATCGTCAAAGTGGATGCCGTCCACCGGGTAGTTCTGCAAAAGCTCTGCCACGCCCTGCACCACATAGTCTGCGGCGGCAGGCACGGCGGGGTTCAGGTACAGCCCCTCCCCGGCGGTGCACAGCCAGTCCGGGTGAGTGTTTGCCAGATTATTCTCTGCCAGATTCGGCGGCATCGCCGCCGAGGAGCGCAGACGGTAGGGGTTGACCCACGCCTCCACCCCGATGCCCCGGCGGTGTGCCTCGGTAAGAAAGACATCCAGCGGGTCAAAGCCGGGGTCTTTGCCCTGCACCCCGGTGCACAGATGGCTCCACGGGAACAAACTGCTGCGGTACAGCGCGTCCCCGAAGGGGCGCACCTGCGCCAGCACGGTGTTCAGTCCCAGCCCGGCGCAGTTGTCCAGCAGCTGCGCTGCCCCGGCGCGGAAGGTGTCCGCGGTGGAGAAATCCAGCAGCGCCCAGTCCAGATAGCTCCTGTCTCTTATGCACATCTGACGCT
>ERZ1026870.799-NODE-799-length-16570-cov-105.520012_pt1 | contig 16570 bp, 14 predicted proteins | sample MGYA00380165_ERZ1026870 | MGnify/ENA primary metagenome ERZ1026870 (study PRJEB33269, sample SAMEA4719801) | human gut metagenome | biome: human-associated habitat; feature: organic feature; material: feces | place: Cameroon | collected 2013-10 ...
CGATGTTAGTTGGAATGTCAGAAAGTGATTATTCTGATTACATGCAGGATAAAACAGCAGTAAGTAAGGGTGCTGATTTTGTTTTTAATCATCAAAGATACCAGATAAAAGCTAATAGACCAAGTGGCAAGCCCGGAAGTAAAGTCACAAAGGTTCCTAAAGCAACGAATTATCTTTGGGACAAACTCATTTGGATTCTATATGACCAACATTATGTAATGCAAGAAGCTTGGGAATGGGATGTTGAGAACTATAAATTAGAATTTGATGACAAAAGTAGAATTTCTCCCAATGATTATAGAAAAGGGAAATGCCTATTCACAAAGATAGAAGACAAAGTTCAAAAAGCCACCACAGGAAACATATAGATTTACATAGAGAGGATGCATTTTATATCTAATGCATCCTCTCTATTTTATTTATACGATTTAACCAAATCGTATTTTACATGCTTATACAACATATTTTCTTCCTCCACAATAATATCATACGAAGGAATATTGGGGCATTCAAATGTACCTAGCGCATCCACAACTAAGACAATGCCTTCCTTCAACACATCACCACATAGGAATGTGACTTGATCACCAACCTTGAATAGATCGTGACTGAACGTTTTACCGTCTTTTCCTATTATTGCCATATTCTCTGAAATTTAAAATGATTATTTTGCAAATATACAGCAATATTTTGAAACCACCAACTTTTTTCTCCGCTTTTTATTCTTTAAAGCTACTTTTTTATAACCAAGTGAGCGTCATTTCCAGCACATACATTGCTATAAATGGTAGAAAACAAAGATTGGGAACGCAGTGCGTTCCCAATCTGTTAGCCAAACTCCTCCTTCACATCAAAGCAAGGACAAGCCTTGCTGGCGAACTCATTGTGTCCATGAACCACTGCCTCCGGATATTCCTCTTTCAGCTGCTCTATGAGCGCTTTCAACGCAGCCTTCTGCTCTGGGGTTCGGGTGTCCTTCGGCTTGCCATCCTGGGATAAGCCGCCGATGTAACATACTCCGATGCTCACGGTGTTGTGACCCTTGCAATGGGCGCCCACCTCTTCTATTGATCTGCCCACGTGGATGCTGCCGTCACGATAAATCACGAAATGATAACCGATGCTGAAAAAGCCACGCTCACGATGCCAACGGTCTATGTCGGCTACCGTGTAGTTGCGACCCTCTTGGGTCGCACTGCAATGAATGATGATTTCCTTAATCTTACGCATAATATATACTATTAAAATAAATTTATAATATAAAATCAAAAATAATCTATAGGGGGATTTCATCAGTCCCCAAATCGATGATAGTCAAAGTGACACCATCATGAGTCTTTACCCCCTTCTTCAATCGCTCATAAAGACGGTCGAAGTGTTCACGGGAATGAATCACGAGTCCGGTAGCAACTGCCTTACCCAAAATGATACAGCCCTTTTTCAACGTCAGCGGACCATTGCCCGGCATGAGATAAGGAAAATCAGTGGTGTATTTCGAAGCACGAACCCCTTTCTTCAGAAGAATAGGCATTTTCTTGCTCTGCTGATTTTTCTTTCCACTCTTCTTTTTCTCCTTGCTCATGACAACGGAAAAAAGATCTACCCAATACTCCCCTGCTGGCAATAAACGCTCAGGATGCTCCAAGGTGTTGCAAACCTTTACACCTTTTATTACCAATGTGCCATCCACACCCCAACGGGAATAGCGACGGCGATAAAGAATGATATTCATGATAATTGACAATTGATAATTAATAATTAATAATTGATAATCTGGCTAAAGGTGGTCATCAAGGATTCATTTGATTGAAAATCCTTAATGACCGAAAATGACCGTGACCGTTAATGACCGGATTTAGATGCTAGGCGAAACCTTCTGGTAGCGCATATCAGGCAGAACACCTATCAATCCCTGCCGTTTCCAGTTTTTCAGCATCTGTCTTACCACCTCACGAGTTACGTTAGCTCCCTTCACGGCTATGCTTTGCTGCAAAGCCTGTTCAAAGGAAAAGGTAACATCCAGGCGCTCGAAGATGGAATCATTTCTGCCACGGCGGGTGCGGTCGTAAGCCGACTGACCGCAATAGCTCTTCGATGAAAAAGCATCCTCAATGCGGCTACGGAAGAAATAGAGTGCATTCTCCAACTGATAATCGGCAAGAATATTGAAGGCTGCAAGCATAGTAGGAGTCTGCGTCTTGACAATCATTTCCTTCCATAACAGCGGATTCTGCTTCAACAGCTTCTCTGCACCCTGAAAACCATGCTTCTGAATCAGCGATTCTACCACCTTGCAGAGCATGATGCAGGTCATCATTCTCATTGTGGTAGGACAGATACGGAAACGCTGACGGGCTTTCACCTTGTCATCATTCTTCATGGTCTCCAGGCGAATCTGTTCCAGCCACTCCCTACCCTTGGCTTCCAGCTTCGGCAGTTCCACTTCACCCTCCATCAGCGGCAGCAGATGGGCAACCTGGATGATGCGGTCGCGCTGGCGATCGGTAAGCACATACAGATTATCCGTAAGCGGAGTAAACGTATTGTCCGGGGTTCTTGCCACGGTAATACGGCTCTGAAAACCATCCGTATAATTGTTCACCACACGGTAAAGCGCATCAGGAGTTCCGCACATCACCACGTTCCATAACAGTCTGTCTATATGTACATTTACAGCTTCTGCGCTTCTTGCCTCACGCTCATAGCTCGTGCCATCATACGCCTGACGGAGCATTACGGAGAAGTCGCTCATCGCCGACTTCCACTTCTGCGCCACGGTGTCAGCTTCCGGGGTAAACGAGAAGGCGTGCTTGCCTTCGGTGTTAGCCAATCTTTCTGCCAGGTTAGCCACAGTGTTGTTCAGCGTCAGACATCTTACGGGCAGTTTCGGCTCTTCCGGCTGCTCCTTCTTGTTCTTCGCCGCACGCTTTTTGGCTCTCCATTCATCCTCCTGCTGCTGATACATTTTGTCCATATCCTTCACTTCCGAAGTCCAGGCATCAACCACGGGGTCGATGCTACCCTTTCCGGAAGCAAAATCACCGGCTATGTAGGAGATGAGATTCAGCGAGTTCATCTTGCCGTGCACGGCCACCTTAACGCCCGTAGCCAGCATTCCGATGACCGGACAGATGGCAGTAATTACGGGCATTGCCAGGGGTGGCCCCACGGCGTTGATAGAATCGCGCACGCCTTGCGGCATCTTGGGCAGAGCATTGAAATAGAACATTTCGTCCTTGGCATTTGCCTCGTCCAGCGCATTCACCAGTGCCTCGCTGTCTTCATTCGCATTCCCATTCGAAGCCCCCTGTTTCAGCTTTTCCTGTCGCAGAGCAGCAAGCACATCCTTCAGTCGCTTAGGCATTTGCGTAATCTTCTCGTTCAGCGCCGAGTTGATGCAAGCCATCTTCTCCTGCTCTGGGAAGCCATCGTAGCAGGGAATGATCTGAGCCATGAGATTGCGGTCAAAGCCGCAGATGTGGCGCAGGTTCACGGCAAGCTCGAAGGTAAGCGTGTTGCGATTGGAACGCATAGGTTCCTGGCCATCATTATACATCTGCCACCACTTCTTGATGATTTCAGAATATGGGATTCCGAGGTAATCATTGCTGGAGGATGAAGAGGATGAAGGAGAGGAAGATGAAGAAGAAGCGGAAGCAGGCTGAGCCTGATTCTTAGAAGAAATCTGAGGATTCTGAGAGGCTTGAACCTTTCGAGAATTCTGATTCGCTTGGGATTTCTGATTCACTTGATTCATCAGAGAATTCTGAGAATTCTGAGGATTCAAAGTTTTCTCTTCCACATTCTCCAACCAAGGCTTGTAATGCTTATTCGCCTTATGCGCCCCAGGAGGCAGCTCCTCCTGTCCATACTTCTCTCGCTCTTCCAGCATCTTGCCTTCAGCTGCCACGGCAGCTTCCTCATAATCATCCTTGAAGAGTTCGGGCGATAGATAGAGCAAATCTTCAGCATCAGCAGAAGTCGTGAAATACACTCGGTTAATATCATGAGCCGACGTATCCATCTCGCACTCCATCATCTTGGCAATTCTTACCTGGTTCTCCAGGATAGTCTTGCCCATCTCTCGCTTGCAAACCGCATGACCGCCTTGTCGTGCGCTGCGTTCCAGCATCAGCAGACCATATTTCTCAGGCTCCTGCAGCATCAGCTTGGCCGCCTTCTCGAAATCCTGCTTATCATCCAAATCGAAGCCGAAAGCCCGGCTTGGCAGCTTCATACCCTTCACTACCCCCTGCGGATAATGTCCGGAATAATTAAACTGCACCAGTCTTCGCTTCGCCCCATCATTTCCTTCGCGAGCCAGTCGCAGATTTGCCTTCTGCTCATAGCTTCCACGAATCAGTTTATACTCCTCTTGCGAGGTGATGGAGCGGGCAACCTTGTGCCCGTTCTCCACCCTTATCAAATAACAGCTCATCTATGTGTTTCTACTTACTATTATTAAGTTGAACATCCATATATTTTATCGCTTCAACTGATATTCTACCAAAGCATCTGCAGCCTCTTCTGCCTCCTTCACCAGAGCGTTGCCGATATTGATTCCCTCATCGCAGAACACCTTCAAAGTGAGCTGAATAGCTCCATCCTTGGTCTTGCTCAATCGTCCGTGAGCCAGCTTTCTGATCAGTACAGACTGCGAACGGACTCGTGGTTTAACCACGAAATCAAAAGTGCCATCCGAAAGCTGCTGGGCAACGCCCTGCGAACGGAATCCCTGCACCTTCTCTCCCCCTCCGTGCTCACTAGGCGCAAAGAGGAAACACTTGCTTTCATCATAGAAAGCCATACCACCCAGCTGCACGTGCTGGCTACCATTGTTATTCACCTGCTGGCCATTAACCTGCTGATTGTTTACATTTATCTTCATAAATACTTAAATTAAAATAAGGTTGAACGAAAGAAGTGTCGTAAGTTTCAGTTTGCGCAAATTATCCCGGGACAATTCTTACTCCACCTATTTCAATTCAAGATTCATTACTTGCCGAGCTTCTCAATATCTGTTACGAGGATATCCTGATAAACCTGACCATTATACTCACGAGCCGTGAATCGGAGCGTAACCGCCACCAATGTTCCCGGAGCAAACTTACACTGAGCCACATTGCCCAGCATAGCCGCAGCATATTGGTTCTCGTACTTACCGCCCATCTCCTGCAACACGATGTTGCACTTCATCATCTGGCCGTTCTCACTCTTCTGACTCTGTACAGCGAAAGCCTCGCCCTGCTGCACCACTCTCATAATCTTACTATTCATATAAATTCAAGTACGAAGATGTTTCAAGATCTCTTTGATATTTCGAGCTGTCTTGTTCTTCGACGATGCAAAGGTAGGGAAAAAACAAAAGCACCGCCCATACCATGTGGTACGAGTGGTGCTATCTTTTTTGCTTGAGGTACTAAGTTTTTTAATTTGTGGTATTATCTATGTAATTTTTGTGGTATTATCTATTCTCATATTCTACGTAAAAGAGTTCATTTTATATTGAACATAAACATCAATGCATTGCTTGAACTTTAAGCCAAACTCTCTTTTTGCTTTCAGCCTTCTATCTCCTTTATCCCATTCCTCGATTTTGTTTCCTAGTTCATTTATAGTTTTCCTCAAAGCACTTTTGTCCAGCTCTACACTAAAGATTGAATTCATCTTTTTACAAAAAGCATTCACATTGTCTTCAATCCATTCTTTGTCCAGTAACACACAGAAGAAACATACCCAGTAAGCCTTAGGCATATTCTCACTCATCTTATCCATAATGGTGAGCACCATTGGGGCATGCTTGCTAATGCCAGAGCGCTTACCTTCTTCTTCACTAAATTTGCATTCTATTTTGGAAAAATCGAAATCAAATATCTTACTAGGCACTCTATTCGCTTCTCTCAACTCATCAATATCCTGATAAACATAAGTAAGCGTTAATACAAACTTAAAGAAAGCACAGATCTTATCCTCATCCTTTCTTATCTTAAACAGCAGTCTGCCGGCTTTTACCTTATCCAGAGAATACTTACCACCCTTAAAAACGCAAATGCTCCTAAAGCAGTTATACAACTTATTGGCGTTCATCTTCTTGGGAATTTCATGCTCGGAAAAATCAATTTCAGTCTTATAGTCATCCTTCTGCTTTTTAGTGACGTTGACCTCAATATTATCCAATACGCCTGACTTGAAGAGTTCAATAAGAACCTTCTGAACATGTACTTTTAACGACTCTTCGGTTATTTCATCATCCAAATACATTTTTCTCCATTCCTTATGAGATTTCAGTACAGAGGATCCAATCTTATTGGTATAGGCAAACAACTGATTATTATAGAGGTCTTCATAAAGACTTCCCCCATGCTTTGCATCTATTATATTTGCAATATTCAGAAGTGCAGCACAAAGTTTTTTTAGTGCAGAATCTATGGCAAAATCAAGAACCTTATCATTAAATACATTATTATTCATCAGGTTGTTGATGGTTGTCTTGAACTTATCTCTTTCCGTATAGGTAAGCCCATCGAATTGATTCTTATTGTTGTCATCAGAAGAGGTTTCGGGAACCGGTGGCAACATATCAGCCATACTATTGGCAAATAAGGATTTGTCCATATTCAGAGACTCATAGGTCAAAGAAGAAGCATACTGATTAATCTTAGATTTAGTTTCTATCCAAGTTTCCCGGTTACTCCATTCCACGTAATCAACATCTCTATCAATATCGATGATTAGATTAGTTTTAAGTTTCTGCCCTATCTTTTCAAACATTTCGCTACTTTCAAACATAGCAATAAGTAACGATAGTTTATGAATGGTTCTATCGCCAGCACAATCCCCATAGCAGGTTTTATATTCCTGCATGAGCATTTCCAAATCCTTTAAGTATCTTGTTTTGTCTGCTGCCATATGATTAGTATTAAAAAAGCGTGGGCAAAAACCCATACGCAATCATCGCTCAGAGGCCGACCAAAGCCCTAACTCCAGATATACATACAAGTCTTGCCCACGTCGTAGATTTTGACTTCTACACACATGAGCGCCGCTTGTTGCCATCCTTGAAGTTAGCTTATCTTCTGTTGAAGTTTGGTCGTTTCTGAGCGATAAGATTTATACTTGCTGACAACGCTTTCCGTGCACCTACCTATAGGGATAGGCTCCTGTTTCTATATCTTTTCTTTCCTTATATTATAATAGTTTATAAATCAATGAATCGTTCTACGAATCGCTTGAACTTTTCAATGACAGTTTTCTTTTTCTGTTCACGTTTATTGCCGGCACCAAAGATAGGCATCGGGGGCAGTACTGTTGTAATAGCCATTCCACTCTCCTCTACGTAACCGTCATGCAGAGACTTGGTGATAAAATCACGGGTTGCCTCTTCCTTTAGGTTCTCTTCGCTAATAATGACTTCCAGTTCCCTTTCCATCTGCTGACGGATGTAATTCTGCCATTCTTCGTAAACATCTACATCCTTACCTTCTTTTATCACACGAAGGTAGCCCTCTATGAGGTCTTTCTTATCCCTCAGCTTCGGACTTGATGTTATGCAACGGATAATATCCTTGATAAGATCTGCATCTTCACAGTTGCTATCATGATATTTTTTCACAAGAGCCAGGATGTAAGGAATATCAATATCAAACTGGCGAATCAGTTCTATCTCAAATTCCAAATCATCCGTTCCGCCAGCTCCGTCTCCGCCTGTATGACCACCACCGCTACCTGTAGTTCCGCCTTTCAAATCATCACAGAAGCTGAGGTACCAAGATTGGTAGTCCTGCCTGTCACCTTCACAGATGATGCGGATTGCATTACGCTCTTCCAGGGTTTCCGGATTAAACAGATCAAAACTTATCAGTATATTAGTCTTCTTGACGAATTGCCCATACAACTTAATGAAGCCTATCTTTTGAGCCAGCGGGATGGAAGGATTCAACTTGCAGAGCGGATATTCCTGCAGAAGTTTCTCAGCCAGTTCCTTATATCCTGCCTGATGTTTCCCATCCTCTTCGTAGCCATTGTAATATTCCTCAAAGGTTCGCATCAGAATAATGCTGTTGGCATTAGCATCGCCGAAAAGCCCGAAGCTCCTGTTGGTGGCTTCTATGAGATTGCGGAAACAAACGATGTTGCCACAATTCTTATAGGCATTCAGAATACGGTTGGTTCGGCTGAAAGCCTGCAGCAATCCATGCATTCGCAAATTCTTGTCCACCCAGAGCGTATTGAGACATTTTGCGTCAAAGCCCGTCAGGAACATTCCTACCACAATGAGCAGATCAATTTCCTTGTTCTTGGTGCGCCAGGAAAGATCCTTGTAGTAGTTTTGGAACAATTCAGCACTCGTATTGTATGAAGTTCCAAAGCAATGGTTGTACTTTTTTATACAGGAATCCAGAAATTCCCTACTCGTAGAGTCCAGTTCCTTAATGCTTTCCGGGTCTTCTTCTATATTTCCGTTACTATCGTTCTCAGCCTCGTTTGCTGCCGAAGTAAAGATGGTTGCAATCCTTAGCTGGGGGGCACCTGGCTCAGCCATCTGCCGCTCCAGCTCCTTATAGTATTCTATAGCCATTTGAACACTATCGCAGGCAAGTATAGAGTTGAATCCCGTGGTGGAAACCTTTGCCTTCTGTTCTTCAACCTGATCTTCCTTCTTTTTCTTGTAGTTTTTTATAACTTCCTCTACATTGGTCAACACCGAGGCTGTCCATTGAATTGAGCGCTTGGTCTTTATATCGAAATGTTCAAGAAGATATTTCACATTCAAAGCTATGCGCTTGGAGTCGAGATAATTTGTATTCTCCACCTTCTTGCCATCTACCATAGCCGTCTGTGTGTGGTATTCTACATTGAATTTCAGCACATTCTTATCGTTGATGGCATTGATGATGGTATAAGTGTGGAGAGGCTTAGTATGATTGCCCTTTTCGTCCAACTCTCCGCCAAACACATCTGCAGTGGTCATCATTTCTCCCTTTTTACCACTGGCATTAACTCCAAATATCGGGGTGCCGGTAAAGCCAAACATGATGTACTTCTTGAAACTCTGCTTAATCTGTTTCTGCATGGCACCAAACTGCGAGCGGTGACATTCATCAAAAATGAAGACGAAAACCTGGTCAAGAACCTCCTGCTCTATCTTCTTTTTCCTCAATAGGCTCGACATCTTCTGTATCGTTGTGATGATGATGTTCGAATCATTGCCATCGGCATTTAGCTGACCGAGCAATATTTTACTGTTCACATTGCCATTAGCACAGTTAGGGCAGAAACGGTCGTATTCCTTCATCGTCTGATAGTCCAAATCCTGTCGGTCAACGATGAATACTACCTTATGTACTCCTTTTATATCGCTTGCAAGCTGAGCCGTCTTGAATGAGGTCAGGGTTTTGCCCGAACCAGTTGTGTGCCAGATGTAGCCTCCTGCCTTTCTAGAACCTTCCCAATGATGATTCAAGGCAATCTTGATACGCTGGGTAATACTCTCAGTAGCAGCTATCTGGTAAGGACGCATCACCAGCAGTTCCTTATCTACATTGAACACACAATATTTGGTGAGAATTTCGAGCAGCGTGCGTTTTATGAGGAAGGTCTTGGCAAAGTCCTCCAGGTCGCAGATAAGGTTGTTTTCCCTATCACTCCAGTAGCTGGTAAACTCAAACGAGTTGCTCTGAATTTTCTTTTTCTTCCCCTTCTGCTTGTCTGCTTCCTGCTCACGAGCATAGCGGGTGGTATTGCTGTAATATTTAGTTTCCGTGCCATTGCTGATGATAAACAGCTGGATGTAATCAAACATTCCCTTGCCTGCCCAGAAACTTTCACGAGCATAGCGGTTTATCTGGTTGAAGGCTTCCCTGATGCTTACACCGCGGCGTTTCAACTCAATATGAACGAGTGGCAGACCGTTAACCAGGATGGTTACATCATAGCGGTTGGCGTGGGTTCCGCCAGCGGGCACGTACTGGTTGATAACCTGCAGATTATTCTTGAACACGTTATCTTTATGGATAAGGTGAACATTGGTCTTAATACCATTGTCACGTTCTATTTCTACTGCTGTATTTTCCTTTTGAATCATGCCGGCCTTATCCTCCATCGTGAGCGTTTCGCTGGTTAATTTATTCAGCAGACTTTTCCACTCCTTGTCAGAGTATTCTGTATTGTTTGCCTTGCCCAGCTGTATGCGCAGGTTCTCCAACAATTCTTTCTCGTTGTGGATGGAAGGATATTCGTAACCTTGTCTTTGCAGCTGTTCGATAAGCCAGCGTTCCAGATCCTGCTCGCTTTGGTAAGCATTACCATTCTTCCTTGATGACTCATATTTTGCCACCACGGTACAATAGTCTTGCTCTGCTATGATTTTATAACTTTCTGCCATAACGTTATTAATAAAAGAATTTATTCAAATGTCAGCAACTTTTCTCTGTAGTATTCATACTGCTTCTGGCGTAGCTCTATCATCTTCTCCAGCTTCGAGATGTAGGTCTCGAATGTGTCGAGGATGGAAGCGATTTGGCGCTGCTTGTCCTCTGGTTGAATAGGGATATAAACTTTCCCCAATCCTTCAGCAGAGAAAGATGAAATCTTACCGCTTGAAACATACTTTTTCAACTGTTGATGATAAATGTTCGAACGCAGATAATATGAAATATACATAGGTATTTGATGATGTTTAAGTATATAACATGCATCATGGACTGCAGCAGGTTCTTCCCCCATCCAAACGAGCCCAACACCTATATCATAATCATTTTCACCAGCACCAACTATAACAACATCCCCCTTATGCGCATATCGCATCTTTTTAGGAAAATCTCTTTCGAGAAATGTCTTAGCAGTTACAGCCATGGTTCCATAATATGTATACATATCTCCATAATGAATGCACGGTTGCCCCACTGTTCGAATATCATCACGAACAAAACGTTTTCCCCGAATTATAGGGCCTAGGTCAGAAAATTGTACAACAGAATTCCCAGGAATGTCTGCTAACCTCATCATGCCATCAAAATCTCCGCCGTAAAACTTATCTATATAATACACCATCTGTTTCTTCCTCATCTCTACTTCCTGTTTCATCTTGTCGATGAGCGAGGTGAAGGAATCAAGAATAGAGACTATCTCCTTTTGAATGTTAAGCGGAGGAAGTGGAATTTCAAATTTGCTATATAATGAAATCCAATGTCGCATATGATTTGTCGGTATAAAATGAATGGTTTTCATAGCCATATAAATATACCTAAAATCTGCCTTTTGTTTATCTTTTATTTTCAATATTTTCAATGCAGAGCTTTTTACCTTAAAGTCAAAATCTACCCACTGAAAACTTGTTGTAAAATCATCAAAAATGATAACCGGTTTTTGGGACGAGGCATTGTATATTCCTTCTTCCTCATTTGTATATCCAAGAATAAAACTTTGTCCAGCAGTCAGAACAGGAGTACTATAATGAGCATCATACTCTGTTGAACTAACAATATATGGACCAGGCTGAACATAGCTTACCAAAGAATCAAGCGTTTTAAACTCAACTCCATCTGGACATAATCTACTTATTAATTCAGCAATCTTGTTCATAATTCCTTGATTATTTCATTCAATTTTAACGACTTACTTGCAACATCCTTGCTCAAAGCTTCAATCTCTTCATTCAATGCCACAATATCTATCACTTCCCTTTTATCTTCTTTCTCTACATAAGAAGAAACGGAGAGGTTGGCACCATTGGATAGAACTTCATCGTTGCTAACGAGCTTTGTAAAATATTGTTTTTCCTTGCGCTCCTGATAAGCATTTACAATTCTATTTTGGTTTTCATCCTCAAGCTTGTTCTTGTCGCCCTTCTTCTCACATTCTTCCGAAGCATCCACAAACAAAATATTATTATCTTTCTTGTTCTTCTTGATAACAATGATGCAAGTGGCAATACCTACGCCAAAGAAAAGATTGGCAGGAAGCTGAATCACCGTATCCACAAAATTGTTCTTAATCAGATATTCGCGGATTTTCTTCTCTGCTCCACCACGATAAAGCACACCAGGGAACTCTACGATGGCGCAAGTACCAGTCTCACTAAGATGGTAAAGCATGTGCATCGTAAAAGCAAGGTCTGACCTCTGTATAGGAGCCAGCACACCAGCAGGACTGTATCGTACATCATTAATCAGAATCGTGTTATTCTTTCCCTCCCAACTCTTGGAGTATGGCGGATTGCTCACGATAGCATCAAACTTCATTCCAAGATGATGAGGAGTTGTAAGCGTGTTACCCAACTGAATATCAAACTTGGCATAGTTCACATTATGCAGGAACATATTGATGCGGCAGAGATTATAGGTTGTAGGGTTAATTTCCTGACCATAAAACTCTATTTCCGATGCTTTTTCACCAACATATTTCACAAACTTCATCAGTAAGGAACCCGAACCGCAGGCTGGGTCATAAACCTTCTGAATATTAGGATTGTTGCAGCAGGCTATGCGGGCAAGTACTTCACTCACCTCCTGTGGCGTAAAGTATTCACCACCACTTTTACCAGCCTTCGATGCATACATCTGCATCAGGTATTCGTAGGTGTCGCCTACTGTATCAATACTGTTGTCTGTAAACGTCTTGCTGAGCTGCATATCACGCACCTTGGTCAACACCTTGGAAATGCACTTGTTACGCATTTCTACAGAGTTGCCGATACGGGAGCTGTCAATGATGAAATCAGAGAAAAGTCCCTTTACCTGTTCCTCGCTATCAGTACCGGCAGCACTGGCCTCAATAGAACGGAACACTTGGGCTAGCGTTTCATTGAGGTTGACATTCTTTTCAGGTGAAGCAGCTACTCTCTGAAACAATTGACTTGGCAGAATAAAGAAGCCCTTTTCCTGCACCATCATTTCGCGAGCCTCCTTTGCTTCTTCATCTTCCATTTTAGCATAATCAAAGTCCTTGATTCCGGCAGCAGCCTGCAAATTATTAATGTAGTCGGTAAGGTTTTCTGAGATGTAACGATAGAATATGGCACCCAAGACATAAGCCTTGAATTCCCATCCATCAACAGCACCTCTTAATTCTTCAGCGATACTCCAAATAGTTTTATGAAGTTCTTCTCGTTCTTTATTGTATGTTCCCATAATGTGTTTATTTATTTTCTACTAGTACAAGCTTCCAGTCCTTATTCTCAAGAACTAAGGAGCCGTTTGAGTCAGTAATTGTGAAAATCTGCTTATCTATCTGAATTTTGTTCTTCTTTATTAAATAGGTATATCGACCATAAGGAACTATTTTCTGGGAAGTTTGCAGGATATTCCCCATATCATCAAATTCAGTGACAGTTTCCTCCAGTTGGAAAAATACGCTATCAGCGATAAAATGGCAATAGGCTGGTCCCTCTTTCACATCTACACCGAAGTCTCCTATACGCTCTATTGCCTCTGAAATGACCCATTCGTGGTCTGAAATTTGGCTTTTATAGTCGATTACTCGCTCTTTTTCAGCTTCCTCGTCGCTAGAACAGGCGGAAAAAGAAAGCATAAAAAGGACGAATACCAGCGTCTGAATCCACGCTGATATTCGCCCTTTTATATGTACACAATGATTTGAGGTTAATTTTGACGAAGCAAAATTACCCCCCCCCTAAAACACTGATTATCAGACTATTACACATATTATTATACTCTTTTTAAATGTTTTGTAATTTCATCATTTTTGCAAAGGGGCTTACCTCTAAGCATTTGAGAAGCAAAGGTATAAAAAGTGGAGCTAACCACCAAATTTTATCACGTTATTTAACGGAAAAGTGGTAATAATGGCTAAAAAATGCGTAATCAATAGCCCTTTCACCTCTTTTAGCAAGCAAAATGTGAGGGACAAAAGTAGGGTTAGTACGATAAAATATAGAATTTTTAAAATATTTCTGACTTAAATTTATAGCATTAAGTTCACGAATAGAGTTTAGCGAACAGCACTTTGAAAAAAATCCTACACAGTACAATGCATAAAGTATCAAATCTATCAACTAAATCTATCTATTTAATTATCAAACAATTATTCTTTCTTCATCTATCGTTCAAATCACACATATATACGTCTAAAAACCGGTCATTAATGACCGGTCATTTTCGGTCATTAAGGTTTTCGGGGCGGCAAAAATGTATATAGTATAATATTAAAATATTTTAATATTATACTATAAGGCTAAATGACCGGATTGATTTTTCTTAATGACCGATAATGACCGGTCATTAATGCCCGGATATCTTTGCTTCGTCATTCCACTCACTTCCCTCTTATCTCATCCCCCAGGTTTCACAACATACGGGAAAAACGAATTCAAGTGACGGAAAAAGCCATTGCTACCTCAGCCTTTTTTCGTATCTTTGCACCGGCAATCGAAAGAACAGCCTTTTGTGCCTCAGGGCGGTCATCATAGAAGACCGCAGCGGGTCTTAGATGATGGCAGGCGCCGGTCATCAATGAAGACCAGAAAAGCACAGGAAAACGGGCTTTCTGGGTAGTTGTGATTTACAAGAACTCTTAAAACGAAACAGAGTATGATTAACTACAGCATCGTAATGCGCAGCGTGAACGCAAACCTTTTGGAGATCAACCAGGCAAAGTCACGCATCAACCAGGCTAAGCAGGAGGGTAAGAATCCTGACCAGAAGGACCTTGACCTCGTGAAGACCGAGAAGCAGAATGCGTTCGCCATCTCGCAGTACACCGATGTGATGACCATCGAGAAGTTTGCCAAGCACATCACTTCTCACGGCAGTGTGTATTCAAGAGCTGACATCAGCGCCATCCTCTACATGGCAGTGGACTGCATGAGAGAGATGCTGCTTGAGGGCAAGAAGATTCGACTGGGCGACTTGGGCGACTTCTCCGTGCTGCTCGGCTCCCAGGGCGCAGAGTCTGCCGACAAGTTTACGGCGCAGAACATCAACCAGGTGAAGGTTCAGTGGGAGCCTGGCAAGGAGTTCAAGAACCTGCTCGACGACGCCGAGTTCAACCTCGTGGCTAGCCGCAGCGCCCAGGCTGCCGTGCTGAAGGCCATCAAGGAAGGCAAGACCAACGTTGACCTCAACGCCCCTATCGACCCTGACGACGGCAACTGCGGCAACGGCGGTGGAAGCAATGCAGGTGGCAGTGGAACCACCGGCACCGAGGGCGGCAACAAGGGTGACACGGGTACTTCCGGCGGCAATACCGGAGAGGGCTCAGGCAAGACTGACCCAGGTTCCAGTGACGGCGACAACACGGATGTAACTATCTAGCCTATAGAGTTCCAGCCCTCACACGGCTGGAACTCTCCCCCATCAACTCCATCCAACCCCAATCGTAGAACCTATTAAAAAGTAGAAGATGATGAAAAAAGAAACTTGGAAAATGGTGATTCAGATAGCCATCAGCATCCTGACGGCCATCGCCACCTCGCTCGGCGTAACGAGCTGCATGTAAGCTACTACCGCTCCACCTTATTATATATATAGGTGGAGCGTTTTTATTATGTTCGGACAATTTCCCCGGTCATTTCCGGTCATGGTCATTTTCGGTCATTTTCTTATCTCCTAAAATTTTGGGCATGAAGGGTCAACATCCTGCTAGCTTATAAATAAGGTTAAATCAAGTTTATGCTTCAAAAAAAATCATCCATATAATCACTTTTCTGAATATTTTTTGTATTTTTGCAGAAATTTATCGCCGATATGAGGTTGAGCATGGATTATCCTCCTAGTATCTGGGCATAATTAACAAATATAGAATTTCAGAGTATGTTACATAGCAAATATGCACATAAAAATAGTTATGAGGATCCTAAGACATCTGCTGTTTTCGAGAACCTTATGTTGTTGCCAGACAATGTATTTTGGCACATATTAAAGTCTTCTTGTTTTAACAATGCTAAAATGCAGATCAATTCAGGCAGGCTAGTATCATATGACTTTTGGCCACACTGGGATAATACTGGTACAGATAATCAAAGCTATGTAGAGCCTGATTTATTTATATCTTTTGAGGAATTAGATGTAATTATTGAGGCAAAATATGGCGATTATGACGGTCAAGGTTCAAGATTGAATCTCTGAATTCTTTCATGATTCTACTTCTTTTACGGTTATTGCTCCTATCGTATCATGGGTTGCTATCTTCAGAAGAAGTCCAAAGAAATCCTTCTCATCCAATCGCCAACTTCTGCAGACTATCTTTCTGTTTGCTCCTTCTGGAAGCATATTGGTAAAAACCGGGAATAGATAATCAGACTGATAAGGCTCTTCCCTGAAAGGCATGGTAAGTGAGACTGGATCATGGGTCCTATCCATCATATACTGCTTGTCGTATGTGAAGGTATAACCTCTGCCAGGAGTTGACTCCTCTAAGAGTCCTGCTTCTGTGTCGTGACAATAAACGATAGCTTTTCTCATAACTTACTTTATTTAAACTGTTTGACGAATCTCATATTTAACCTCCATGCCAAGGATATCCATGATTTTTTCAACCGTCGATAGAGAAGGGTTTCCTTTACCGCTCTCTATTTTCTTGATGGTAGAAATGGCTATCTCAGACATGTCAG
>ERZ1026870.801-NODE-801-length-16532-cov-144.098137_pt1 | contig 16532 bp, 14 predicted proteins | sample MGYA00380165_ERZ1026870 | MGnify/ENA primary metagenome ERZ1026870 (study PRJEB33269, sample SAMEA4719801) | human gut metagenome | biome: human-associated habitat; feature: organic feature; material: feces | place: Cameroon | collected 2013-10 ...
TTGTAGTCACGATTCGCCGAGACAAACAGTCTTCTAACGTGCGACCAGCAACATATCTATATATATTTATATATCCGCAGTAGAACCACCTATATCAGAAGGCAGTTTATTCAATATTTCATCAAATGCATCCATATCAACTTTCAGTGTTAAGAATTATACATAAACTCCATTTCAATTCACCGAATACATATAATACTGCGCCATCTGGTAATCGAAGATGCTTACATTACCGGCATTTACAGTAACAGAGAAATAGGTGGCGGTATGATAGTCAAAGCCATTGATGGTATTGCCAGACATCATCATGTTTACATATGAGGCAGTAGAGTAATCAAAGAGGTTAGGGAGATAACCAGAAAGATAATTACTCCTCTGATAATCATATACTGACAAGAAATTGCCAGTATGCGAAACACTCATCAGATGATAACCACCATTGGTAAAATCAAACACACTTGAAGCCACTCTGTTTGTCACCATTACATAAGAAGCTACGGCAACAGCTCTTCTAACATCAGCTATCATCTCTTTCTCCTCCCATATCATTAGAATGTACGTCATCCGTTTGAGGCGCAAGAGGAGGAACTGGTGATGGTGGTCTCACCCCATGCCCCTTTTGTTGCGCCATCATAATTTGACACTGAGTGGTTATAGTCTCAGTAGTCTGTTTTGCCTCATCCAATAACTTATGAATGCCTTTTGCCTCAGTTTCAGCCTTATTGAGCATTTCATCGGTCTTGAAGATAGAATATAACGAGAACACCAAGAAAATGATCATTAGGCAGCTTGCAGCAAACATAAGTATATTAAAATCCGCCTGTAGCTTATTGTATTCCAAATGCAAAAGAGCCTCTTGACGCTCTTGATGCTTATCAAGCAAAGCTTGAAGCTGGTCGATATTCTCAGAACTCTTACTCTTCACATTCTTACTGCTGTTTAAGACCTGCTCAAACACCCAAGCATCCTTCCGTTGCAAAGCCACAATATCATTTTGCGCCTGCTTATAACAACAGGAAAGATAAGCAAATGTTGCACAAGACACAAGAATCACAAGAATGACGCAAGCCACGAACCTATGCCTACCGCTGATCGTGAAGACTGATTTTGTTTGACTATTCTTTTCCATACAACTCCCTTATTATATTCTTTGGCACTTTGAAAATTCTCATTACTTTTGCGCCCTTTCACTGGGCTTACAAGACTATCCGAAGATTCTTTCTGCGATAAACTTGGCTGGGAAAAGCAAGCCATCCATGAGGTAACCACTTGACAATCCCAGTTCTATTACCATCCGTTGCCACCATGCCTTTCTACAAGGCAATACCCAGCCTATCCCCAACCTTTCCCCATGCGGTCCCAGCCCGCACAACATGGCGAGGGCTTTGACGCCCCGCCAACCTTAGAGCGTAGCGGTTCTGAGCACCGGAGGGCGGTTACATCCTCTCGTCCCTGAGGGAAGAGAGGCTTGGTGAGAAAGGTGGAGCCTTCCTTAAGGGTAAGGAAGGACGGGTTGGTTTTCGAAAAAACTCCTTTTGCTAAAAGGAGGCAGAGGGTTTCAAAAGTGCATACCCTCCAATCACTCCATAACATACCAGCGGTATGAGAAATGCAATCGCCATACTCCCCGTAGTATCCGCAATATACCCCATGATTACAGGAGCAATCGCACCACCCACTATCGTCATGATAAGCAACGAAGAAGCAAGCTTGGTCTTAGTACCCGCATCCCTCAATGCCAGTGAGAAGATAGTCGGAAACATGATGCTCTCTCCCAGATACAGGGCGAAAAACGCAATGAGAGATAAGGTTCCGCTACATACCACCACAATCAATGTGGCAACAAAGGTGAGGATGGCACAGGCCAGCAGTACCAGCCTTGGCTGGACATAATTCATGATGACACCACCAGCCAACCTGCCGATAAAGAACAGACCCATTCCGCCAAAGGCGAGATACAGACTGGCAGTCTGCTTCTCTATATGAATACTCTCCTCAGCATAGTTGATGAAGAAACTGTTCACACCCGTCTGGGCAGCCACATAAAGAAACAAGGTCAGCATACCGAAACCGAATGCCATCACTCGCATCGGCTTCTCCTCCACCTTCTCGTTCGTATCCGCCTCATGCGCTCTCCTTGGGTCCGGCAACTTAATCCTTGACAGGACCAGCGCCACAGCAAGCACGAAGATACCCACCAGGGCATAAGGAATGGCGATGTTGACACCCGAGAACAGGAGCTGACCGCCAACCAGCGGTCCTACAATCCAGCCGATACCATTGAGCGACTGTGACAGGTTGATTCTGCTCTCCGCCTTGTCAGGATGTCCCAGTACCGTAGTATAAGGATTCGCACTCGTTTCCAGACAGGTCAGTCCGCATCCTATCACAAACAGCGACAGAACGAAGAAGTAGAAACTGTTGATCCTGCTTCCCGGTATGAACATCAGGGCACCGATACCGAAGAGAACCAGTCCTGTTATCACTCCCCTCCTGTAGCCCCACTTCCGGATAATCCATCCGGCAGGCAGCGCCATCAGGAAGTAGGCACCATAGACAGCAGCCTGCGTCAAGGCCGACATCGCCTTGCTGATATGGAACGACTCCTGGAAATGCGGATTCAGCACCTCCAGGATGCCATGGGCAAAGCCCCACATAAAGAAGAGGCTGCTGATGATGAGGAAGGGCACCAGATAGTTATGCCCTTCGTATCTGAAGATGGATGGCTTCGTCATGATTCTCTGCAAATTTAAGACTGTCCTTTACTACCAGTGCCAGATAACCACCGCCACCGGCTCCCGGCATCTTCCATGCCAGAATCGCCTTCCAGCAGGCATCAGCTGCATCAGCCAGTGCCTTCACCTTCTCAGGCGTGATATCCTTACCTTCCACCACACTGCATCCCGGTCTTCTCGGTTCCATCGGAATCATCACCAGATGGTCTTCCAGGAAACGGAGAGTCATCTCATCCTGCGTACTCTCAATCTTCTCCGGCCAGAAGTTGTTGTCATAATAATGACGCACCAGACCGGGAACACAGATACCGATAGAATCCTGGGCACCTGAGATGATACCATCGTGACGCTCCGGATTGTTCTCGAAACAGAAAACCAGTCGGGCGAGCATCTCCGGATCCATCTTCGGCAACTTCACAGGCCAAATCTTCTGAATCATCTTACGGGTAGAGGTAGAAAGACCACAGCGGTCACGCACCTCAAAGGTTGGTTCCAGCGAGATGGTAATCAGACCCACCTTCAGCGTTCACCACAAACACATCCGGTTTCACCTTATCAAGAGTAGGCAGGAAGTCGATGACTCCGCTTCCCTCATTGATATACGCATCCTTCACCGCCTTGATATTCTTGACCATGAATAGCCTTTCCTCCTGCGGAAACATAGGCTTGCGATGCTTATACTCCAGATAAGTAGCATCCGATCCGATACCCACATACAGGTCACCATACCGTGATGCCTGCTGGAAAAACTCCACATGACCGGAATGCAGCAGGTCGTAACATCCGCTCACAAAAACTTTCTTCTTCATTTGTTGTTTATCACTAATTATAGAATCTCCGAAATCAGAATAAGGGAGATGTGAATGAGGAGTTTCCTCTAAGTTGTCTATTCTTTCTTTCCTTTTTCCCATCAGTAATAGTTTGTGTTGTAAATATGTGATTTGTTTATCTTATTTGTGTCATAACCGCCCCAAAAAGTATCAAGTTCGATAAATGCCCATTCTACTTCACATCCGCGCCTCATCACTAGGATGAAACGACTCCGGATGTTCAGACAACCAAAGGTTGAATTTACTTTTATTCTCGTTATTCATAAATTAAATTAATAATAGTTGATGGTATCTGCAAATCAGTACCATCAACACTTTATATTTTGTTACTAAAAACTAGGTCAAAAAACATTCATAGCATTGAAAATAATATAGTAAAAAAGCCCATTTCTAGTATGAAGCAAATAAGCCTACTAGATAGGCAGAACTTCATCAAAAGCCCTGCCCATCTTATTTCCATTCTCTTCTGAATAACCTCATTTAAAGGCAATTCAAAAACAAAAATATAACTAATTTTTCATTTCGAAAAATCATTTGGCACAGCAATACGAGCCATATAATTCATAAGTTTTGAATATAAAACTTGTGAAAGTAATTCATTGTATCTCCCAATACGTTGAACTTGGAATTCAATAATCTTCCCATCCTTTAAACAAGGCATAGTCAGAAAACAAGATTTACAAAAATGTCGAATAGATTCCTTCGCTTCACCTTTATCATAAACTTTAAGAATTGGCATAAGTTTTTGGGAAAATTGCCAAATATTATGATAACGGATAAGCATATTAGGTTGTAACAAATTTGTATCATCTATAGGACAATTTTCCTTAGTTACATCAATTATAGCTTTTCCTTCGTTATTAAAAGAAACCAAGTCTAACACATCAAGACTAACACGCTTAAAGGATGCGATATTTACGTATGAGAAGCCTGGTATATCAGAATTCTCCAATTCGACTTCGTTTACATTTAAAGATTCCTTATTATTCTTAATCTCAATTATATAAGCAGAAGCTAATTGTCTCGATCTTTTCCCATCATGTCTAATTGCTAAACTACATGGTTGGAATAGGAGGATATATTTTTTTGATCCGATTTTAAATATATCACCATTAGTCACTGGACTATATGTCTGATTTATATAAGTTCCAGAAGTGTAGAGTTCAGATTCTCTCAGCTCTCTTAACCAAGATTTGTCAATTTCATTATCAGAACAAAAGACACTTGACATTCGTAATTTACAAAGGTCATTTTGAAGTTTCTGAAAATTATTTTCTCCAACTATTGACGTTTGGATAGAATTCTTAAACAATACCATAAAGATTCTATTCAATGTTACGTATTCCCAACAACCTTCTTTTTGGGAAGTTTTTACAATTGCAGAATCAAAACTAGCGGGATCCATATTTTTGAATGTCATACAGGCCTGATTATATCCATTATCAAAAACTTTCAAAGCATCTTCTTTTAAGTTAGATACATGATTAAGCCATAAAATATTTCTTAACCCCTCTATCATTTTTTCCTCAGGCTCATCCAAAATACGTTTTTTAGATAATGGATAAACCATGGTAGAAGAGCCTAATTCTTTCCATACATTAATTTCTTCGTCAATAGAAAATTTGCCCGAAAAAAGTCCGCAATGCAAATACTGAGTATCTTCCACTTTCTGTAGTAGTGTTTCACCTCCATGTTTTTGGTCTTCGAGCTCTTGATCCATAAGTAACAGAACCTGAAAACTGTCTTTAACTTCATTTTTCAAATCACCTATAAAAGCATCAGTAAATTCTGCTGGGGACATGCATTCTACCTTAATTTCATGGTTTTTTATATTATTTAAACATAAAAGAATATTCTGCCCTTCATCGGATAATTGCATGACATCAAAAACACAATTGCGCTTGTCATCATCTGTTGCACCATTCCACCAAGAATCAAACTCTTCTTCTAAAACGTCCTTATCACTAGATATAAAATCCAGTTTATGATAATCATCTGTTTCCAACCATGTTCTTAGAACAGCATGCGCATCCTCTAGATATCTTTCAACACAAAAAATATCATCTACATAAATAATCTTCTTAACATTTGACTGATTAAGAAGTTGTACTAATTTCTCTATCATAATAATACTAAATTAAACCAGAAAGATTCAATACAAAACAATACTTCCGTCCCCAACTATTACGGGCATCTGACAATGAAATATTACACCCAAAGTCATCCAACATTTGTCTTACAATGAATAGTCCTAATCCTCTTCCCTTACCTACAGGCTTACAGGTCATAAAAGGATCAAACAGCGATTCTTCAATAGACTGATCAATACCAAGCCCATTGTCAGCAAAGTAAACCCAAGGACTATCAATTTTAATATTAATACATGGATTTTCTACTTTGAAATGCTTAAGCCAATAAACAGAATTATTGATAAGATTATCAAAAACCTGAATTAGCTTTCCACTATTTACAGTTATATTGAAATCATTAACTACATCTATTTGAGGAACTATGTTATGCTCTTCAAACTCATGAGAATAATAAGCCAGTTCTTCTTCTCTCAAAAATTTTGTTAGTGACAAACTTTCTTTTTTATCACGTGAATATTTTAAGGAAGAATCCAAGTGCTTTATCTGAGTTTTTATAGAGGTACATGTACTCTTAATATATTCTACTACACTATATAATAGCACTCTGTCCAATTCTTTTCCTGATTTAAGAGCTTTATCCAGTTCGATACCCTTAACCATCAATCGAGAAGCGACCTGACCTAAATCATGCGATACCATTTCAGATATTAACCCCAATGAAGCCAATTCCGAAAATTCAGCAAGTTGCTCTTCCAAACGATCCAGTTTTGGTCTTAAGATTGCCAAAACTTCATCCATCAATTTAGATTTCTCCAGAACACCTTGCACCTGATTTAATACTTGCTGAGTATCATCCACTGATTTTGAAATATCCCTAAAAGAAGAAGAAACCACAGTTCTATATTGCACATCATCTATGGAAGTAGCATCAAGTTCTACAATATCATTAATTTTCTCTTTTATTCGAGAAAATTGTATTTGAACCGTTCCATATTCAGAAGAAGCTTGCTCTGCATAATCACTTTGTTTGGCTATTTCAGAAAATGCCTGTTCTAGCGTTTTAATCTTTTGATTTTTTTGAGCATATATTTTCTTAAAATCATTATAAGCTCGACGTAAGATATTGAATTCTTGATTCAACACCTCAATTGCTGTTATTAAAAGATTTCTAAAAGAAAAATAATACTCATTATCAACCAAACCTTCTCTATCAGTTTTATCTTTCAGATTTATATTTATCCCTTCACTAATAGATACATACCCTATAACATTTCCTGGCCTCAACCCATAAAAAGAAGCACCAGAAGTCTGACCAGAGCTTAAATCTAACCAATCTTGTCCATCAATACCATAAGGACGAATGGCAAAGCCATCACGGAAAAGCTTTATGCCAATTTGTTTCTGCACGAAAGTTTTATAGGCATTAAAATTGTCATAAAGTTGATTCCATGACATGGTAGAAACCTCATCCCTACTAAAAGAGAACTCTCTAATTTTTGCAGAAAAATCACATGGATCTGGGAAAACAGAATTAAAGATTGTTGGCGTAAATATTCTACTTACACCAAAACCGGTGTTTAACCTTAGGAAATGTTCTTTTCCATCATCCAATTTAGAAAAGTTTTTGGAGTTCTTTTGCGAAAGAAAATAATCACAAAAAGCCTTTCCTTTATCATTTTCTATTATTCGTTTATATGTATCACTATCATTACCTAAGAGCTTACGAGGACAAATATCAGCAATGATTTTCATCTCCTGATTTTTATATACAAATGTTATATCAGAAACTGCCGATTTTGTCAACTTACTCATCTCTTGATCCAAATCTATTTTCTCGCCATTAATTGATACATATACAGAAAAGGGACGTAGCTCCTTATATGGCGAAACCAATTGACACAACATTGCCTTGAATCTCACCATACCATCTTCCGTCCATGTATTACTTGAAGATATGAGATCCTCAAGAATTAATTTTGTCCCATGCGGTTTATCCCAATCTATTGCTTCTATGGGAACATCCACATCAGAAAATTTCAAAGCAGTATCAAAAGATCTCCAATCAAATCCAGCATGAACTCCTTTACCATTCTCTTTCTTAGAAATTATTTCGCAAATATTAGCCAGTCTTTGCGTACTTAACCTTCCCAATCCTTTGTCACCTAATGGCGTACGTCCTTTTTTACTTGTTTTTTTCTTGCCCCCCACAGCTCTTTTGCTTGAGTAAGATATTGTAAGCCAAGATTTAGTGATAGTGGCTTCATCCATACCGCAGCCATTATCTTCTACAAGAATATACCCTTTGTGGTCAGGATAATACAATGAAGCTTCTTCATATTTTCCCTGAGTATCAATAGTTACTTTTACGTATGTAGCATCTGCATCATATGAGTTTTTAATTAACTCCATTAATGCAGTTACATGATCCGTAACAAGCTCAGCTCCCAACTGTCTAACAACATGCGGGCTGATACTAAACTGTCCCTTTGCCATAATTAATTATTATGAAATATTAATATATGTTCCCGTTCCATAGTTCGAGAACTTTTATTTTTACATGCTTGTTTTTTATTTAAAATATTTCGTTCCGCCGTATAAATATGACAAATACCACGATATTTCATCAAATCTAACAGGACCGAGGAATTAGGGATTTCACGTCCACCAACAAAACGATTTCCAATTGTCCAAACATAATATGCATCAGGTTTCATATGTGATATAATTACATCTAAGCATTCGTCAAAATCATTAATAAAACAAATTGTCTTATTATATTTTTCTTTTTCATCTGAAGGTATAGCCTCATAAAAAGATTTAAACGATGATGATCTTTGACACAAACGCTCAACCTTTAATTGCAATTGATTTTTATTAACAACACCACCGAGACTTTTACGGTCGATTTCTGATGTCGTTTTTACATAATCATAAGGACATTCTATATCTTTAGGATCTATCCACAATAGAGGCAAAAAACTGGTCTGACCATAAGTGACTGTCGTTAAATTATCACCATAAGGTGGAGAAGAAACTAAAAGATCAAACTTTTCATCGGCTGAAATATCTTTTTGAGTATTTCCCCATCTAATAACAGAAATCCCATTATAGTGACCATTCCGCAAATGTCCTTCTTCTGTAAGTTTATCACTATACAATCTTAAATCAGCAATACTTCTATCAGCCAATTTTAAGAATTCTGTTATGACATCTACTTTCCTTTTCGCCAATTCTTCTTTACTCCGTTGATGAAGCTTAAATGTTGTGGTTCTATCATTACTACCAATACGAATTGTTTCTGACATAACAACCCAAAAAAATCTTCTATAATCTACATTTTTTTCATTAATTATGGCTCTCCGTATCTTAGAAAATGATATTTGTACTTCTTTTTTAAACCACTTATCTAAATTATAGTAATTTATATCAATACTATCAGAGCTATCAATTTGTATGAGTTTTTTTATCCTTTGAAGAGAATGTTGCAACTTCTCTATTTCATAAAAGCATGTTTTAGACTTTGCCAACAAAACTGCGAAAGGATTGATATCTTGTCCATAAACATTCATACCAAATTCCATACATGACATCAATGAAGTACCAGATCCCATAAAAGGATCTATAGCCCAACTATTGCCAGGCACGACATCAGAAATAGCTTGAAGAATAGCATTCTGTGTTGCAGGAACCATCATTGCTGGATACATAAATAAGCGATGCAAATTCTCCTTACGATCTGCATCTTCTGCATCAAGGATTCCTTTTTCAGAAATCACCTGAAGATAATTTATTAATATATCTTTTGACATCAATAAATCCTTCATTATCTTTGTTTCATTTCATTATATTTATGCAAAAGTAAGGTTTATTTTTAACAATAACAAAAAAAGCACTTAACATTTACTCTTTTTTAGCATTATTTAAACTTTCTACATTATTTATCTAATAGGAATAGGTATAAGAATAGCACTAACATATAACCTATCGATATTCGAGTACAAATGCTTATAGATTAACCTTCTGCGCTTTTAATAAATTAAAAATATTCATTATACGTTTGAAAACCGTCACCAAAGATTCATCGCCAGGCGGTCCCATCCCGCACAACCTGGCGAGGGCTTTGATGCCCCGCCAACCTTATAACGAAGCGGTTCTGAGCACCGGAGGGCGGTTACATCCTCTCGTCCCTGAGGGAAGAGAGGCTTGGAGAGAAAGGTGGAGCCTTCTTTAATGGTAAAGAAGGACGGGATGATTTTAGAACTTCTCGCACGCTTCCTTATACGTATCAAGGCTACCAATATCGAATCTACCTGCTGTCATTTTCCAGGCATGCATCTCCACTTGTTCCACCATGTAATGAGCAAGATTGCCAGGGGCATCCTTGCCACAACCATTCTCCACGGAATGTCTTACCTTATCCAAATCCTTCTTCAAGTAGATATAGAATGGTGGCACAGCCCAATGACTCTTTGGCTTCTGAGGCTTCTCTTCCATATTCAATACCTTGTCGTTATCATCAAGCACTATCACACCTGTGCGCTGCAACTTCTCTATACTAGGCTGCTCATGACACATGATACATGAAGTACCCTTCTCCTTGGCAAAATCCACAAACTCCAGGAAACTGAAAAAGAGGATGTTATCAGCTGCTACCACCAACATGTCATCATCAATCTTCAACTTGTCCATCGCAAACAGCAAATCACACACAGCACCCAGTCTTGTGTCATTCGTCTCCGTACCGTCATCCACTATCGTAACAGGCTTTGTATAACTCTGTTTTGATGCCCACTCCTCAAAGATACCGGCAAACTTATGGTTCGTGATAATGATATGCTCATCTATCTCCGGAATCTTATCAATATCATCGAGCATTCTTCCCAATATCGTATTCTCACCAATCTTCAGCAATGGCTTTGGAAAGTTCTTGGTCAACTCACCCAATCTTGTGGCATATCCTGCCGCTATCACAATATTCTTCATAATATACACAAAACAAATTAATTCTTCACTCTTCGTTCTTCACTCTTCACTTAAACGAATCTCGCTCCGTCATCCGGCTTCACCCAGAACACCTTGAAAGTCTTCTCATACTCAGGGAACTTTTCCAGATATTGACGGGTCAACTCCTTCTCTACATTCTCCTTACAAGCCGGATCCACCAAGGCAATGCAAGCGCCTTTAAATCCTGCCCCCGAGAATCTGCCACCATATACGCCCTCCAAACTGCGCATAATCTCATAGATGGCTATCAACTCAGGCGAACCACACTCATAGTTATGGATAGAAGACTCGCAAGAGTCAAAGCACAATTTTCCGAATAGTTCCAGATTACCTGTCTCCCAAGCCGTCACACCCTGTCTTACCCTGCGATACTCCGAATAGAAATGCTCGGCTCTGCGGGCAAAGCGGGCAGGCATTCTTTCCTTACATGCCTCATACGACTCCTTAGGAATATCTCTCAGGAAAGTCTTGTTAAACTCCTTCAATGGCTGATTCTGATACGCCAGCACATTCCAGGCAGCCGTCTTGCACTCATAAACCCTCAGGTTGTAGTCACTGTTCACCAGACTTCTCGTCAGTCCCGAGAAGAAGATGCCAATCTCGAAATCTTTCATCTCCGGATTTCTTCTGATGATGCGATAATCGTCCGAATCACAATCCAAAAACAGGAGACCATCCTTCTTGCCCAAGGCGATGCAAGCCTGGTCCAGCAAACCATTGTTCAGTCCGATATACTCTCGCTCCGCCTCCGAAGCAATCTTCACCACCTCGAAAGGTTGAAGCGTGATATCATTCGCCTTGGCAAAAGCCATTACGTAGGCGATAAGTACGGCAGCACTGGATGACAATCCTCCCACAGGCAACGAACCCTGTACCACGCCATTGATACCCTTCTTCAGGTCAAAGCGTTTCTTCAGTGCGTATTTGGCACCTCTGGCATAGTCGCCCCAGTGCATCTCTCTTACCAGCGTTCCTTTAGTAATGTCAAAATCAACAACACCATCAAAGGTGCGCGACTCCAAGTGTACTTTGCCATCCTCATTGGGCGTAAACCACAAATCCACGCCCTTGTCAATGGCGAAACCTGTCACGATACCATGCTGATGATCCACATGAGCGCCCAACGGACAAACCCGATAAGGCGAAAAAATATGATATTGAAATTCCATACAATATTTATTTAATAGATTAGCTTTAAGTAGCCTGTTAACTATAAACTAATAACTGTTAACTATTAACAGTAGTATTCCTTGTACCACTCTGCGAAGGCTCTCAGTCCCTCTCTCAGCGGAGTAGCTGGCTTATAACCGAAGTCCTCCTCCAGCGGAGTAGTATCAGCATAAGTCACAGGCACATCGCCCGGTTGCATTGCCACCAGTTCCTTATGCGCCTCAAAGTCATAATCCTCTGGCAGCACACCGGCACGAATCAGCTCCTCCTGCAAGATGCTTACAAACTCCAGCAGATTCTCAGGATGCGAGTTGCCGATATTGTAAACCTTATATGGAGGGATTGGCAAACCGTCCTCGCCATTCTGCTTTTCAGGAGCATGCTGCATCACTCTCATGATACCCTCCACGATGTCATCCACGTAAGTGAAGTCACGCTTACAGTTACCATAGTTGAAAATCTTGATGGTATCACCCTTCACCAATTTGTTGGTAAATCCGAAGTAAGCCATATCAGGTCTACCCGCAGGACCATACACGGTGAAGAATCTCAAACCTGTACTTGGAATGTTATAGAGCTTTGAATAGGCATGCGCCATCAGTTCGTTACTCTTCTTCGTAGCAGCATAAAGGCTCACTGGGTTATCCACCTTGTCATCCGTAGAATAAGGCACCTTCTTGTTTGAACCGTAAACAGAAGATGAAGAAGCATAAACCAGATGCTCTACCTCATGATGACGGCAAGCCTCCAGGATATTATAGAAACCTATCAGATTACTCTGGACATAAGCATCCGGATTCGTGATAGAATATCTCACGCCAGCCTGGGCAGCCAGATTCACTACCACCTTTGGCTGATGCTCCTCAAAGAGCTTGTCCATCACCGCCTTGTCAGCGATGCTGCCATATACCATGGTAAAGCCATCGAACTCCTGCAGTCTGCGAAGTCTCTCCTCCTTGATATGCACATCATAGTAGTCGTTCATGTTATCAATGCCCACTATCTTGACGTTCTTCACTTCCTTCAACAGTCTAAAAGCCAGGTTGCTGCCGATAAAGCCAGCAGCACCCGTCACGAGGATTGTCTTCCCCGTTAAATCAACATTATATTGTACCATAAAAATGCAAAATTTAAATTCAAAATAGTTAACTATAAACTGTTAACTATAAACTATAACTTAGTCTCTTCTAAAAATATCACGTGTATAAACCTTCTCCTTGGCATCATCCAGACAGGCATCATAGCGGTTGGCAATAATCGCCTGACTCTGCTTCTTGAACTGCTCCAAGTCATTCACCACCTTGCTTCCGAAGAAAGTACTGCCATCTTCCAAGGTAGGCTCATAGATAATCACCTCAGCACCCTTTGCCTTGATACGCTTCATGATGCCCTGGATAGCACTCTGGCGGAAGTTATCGCTGTTGCTCTTCATCGTCAGACGATACACACCAATCACGCACTCATGCTCCTTACCAGCATCATAGCTGCTGTTCTCGTTGTAATACCCCGCCTTTCTCAACACGGCATCAGCGATATAGTCCTTGCGGGTACGGTTACTCTCCACAATCGCCTCAATCAGGTTCTCAGGCACATCAGCATAGTTTGCCAACAGCTGCTTGGTATCCTTAGGCAGACAGTAACCGCCATAGCCGAAGCTAGGGTTGTTGTAATGTGTACCGATGCGAGGATCCAGACCCACGCCATCAATGATAGCCTCAGAATCCAAGCCCTTCATCTCTGCGTATGTATCCAACTCGTTGAAGTAGCTCACTCTCAGAGCAAGATAAGTATTGGCGAAGAGCTTTACAGCCTCAGCCTCCTTCATACCCATGAACAGTGTATCGATGTTCTCCTTGATGGCACCCTCCTGCAGCAAAGCCGCAAAAGTCTTGGCAGCCTCCTTCAGCATCTCCACATCCGTTACACTCCTGATAGCCTCATTCTCCTCAGCAAATTCAGGGCGGTCGATAATCTTAGGATAGCCCACGATGATGCGGCTAGGATAGAGATTATCATAGAGCGCCTTGCTCTCACGAAGGAACTCTGGCGAGAAGAGCAGGTTGAATTTCTTCACACCCTTCTTGGCATACTTCAGATAGAGACTACGGGTATAGCCCACAGGGATGGTACTCTTGATGACCATCACCGCATCCGGATTCACCTCCAATACCAGGTCAATGACCTCCTCCACATGCGAAGTATCGAAGTAATTCTTCACCGGGTCGTAGTTGGTAGGAGCAGCAATCACCACAAAGTCTGCATCCTTGTAAGCTGACTTGCCATCCAATGTTGCCACCAGATTCAGTGGCTTCTCTGCCAGATACTTCTCGATATAATCGTCCTGGATAGGAGAAATCCTCTTATTCAGTTTCTCCACCTTCTCTGGGATCACATCCACTGCACTCACATGATGGTGCTGAGATAGCAAGGTTGCAATACTCAGTCCCACGTAGCCAGTACCGGCTACTGCAATTTTCAAGTCTTTGAATTCTTTCATTTTTCCTAAATAATGAATATTGATGAAAATGGAACTGATGCCTATTGACGAGCAATAGGCTCAGTTCGAAAAAATAGTTAGATCACGTCAAACTCACTCAACGCCTCTCCCCATCTGCGCTTTACTTCCTTGAATTCATCTTCATCAACAAACTCTCGGAAGGCAAGTAACACTTGCTGATAGTAACCCAGGGGATAGGCACTGGTTCCTACACCCTTTTCAAATCAGAGAAAGCACTGCGGTCGAAATGGCAGTACTTTCTGAATGCCTCCACCGTGATACAGTGATGCTTCAACTCTGCACGAAGGAATGCTCCAAACTGGCGGTTAACCGCCTTAAAATTTGATTTTGGCATAACTTTTTGATTAAAAATATTAAAAAATGTAATTAAATATAAAACCTGCTTCGCCAACGCTTCTCCTCACGGCAAGCAGGGAGGAGGTGGCGACAACAGAGGCGACAGCAAAACGGCAACAGTCGAGGAAATCAAGTCTTTCCTGGATGGTCATATATCCCTCAGATTCAACGAGATAACATCCCGTGTAGAATATGAAATTCCCGCAGATAACACAGATACACACAGATTCATGCCTGTCAACGACCGCATCGTCAACTCCTTATGGAGCCAGATGTCCACCATTACCCGTGTCAATATTCAGGATATGTATCGCGTCATAGAATCAGACTATGTCCCAGTATTCAATCCATTCAAAGCGTATTTAAATAATCTGTGTCAATCTGTGAAATCTGTGGGAGTTCAAGATAAAAAACAATCTGTGGGAGACAGAGATTATATCCAAGAACTTGCTCAAACCGTCCGAGTAAAGGGCGGCGAGCAGGAGCAGAAGCTGTGGCACCTCTACCTGAAGAAGTGGCTCGTCGGCATGGTGGCGAGCTGGCTCTCAGAAGATGTGGTCAACAACGTCATCCTCGTACTCATCGGAGAGCAGGGAGCGTACAAGACCACGTGGTTCAACTGCCTCCTTCCACCCCCACTGAAGCAGTATTTCTATACCAAGACCAACGCCAACCGCATGTCGAAGGACGACATCCTGATCCTGGCGCAGTATGCCCTTGTCTGCTGCGAGGAGCTAGACACCATGCGCCCAGCCGAACTGAACCAGTTGAAGGCAGCCGTCACCATGCCGAGCATCGACGAGCGAGCAGCCTACGCCCATTATCATGAGCACCGCAAGCACATAGCGTCGTTCTGCGGAACGGGCAACAACACCCAGTTCTTGTCAGACCCCACCGGCAACCGCCGCTGGCTACCCTTCGAAGTGGAGAGCATCCTCTCGCCCAGAGACCATGCCTTCCACTACGAAGGCATCTACGCCCAGGCCCTTGCTCTCTACACCAGCGGCTTCCAGTACTGGTTCACGAAGGAAGAAATCCAGGAATTGAACCGTCACAACAAGCAGTTTGAGACACCCCATCTCGAACATGAGCTAGTGGACCTGTATTTCCGCAGACCAATCGATAGCGAGTTAGGCGAGTTCATATCCGTGGCCCGAGCCCTGCAGATAATCAGCAATGGTATCAGCCAGAAGCTGAGTGCCGTGAACGTAGGCAGAGCCTTCAGTGACTTAGGCTTCAAGCGTGTACGCACCAACAGCTGTCGGGGATTCATCGTAGTCTGCCGCACGCCGGAGGAGATAAAGGCATACCAGCACCGCCTCCTGATGGATGCCGAGCCGGATTCGTCCCCCGAAGCACCCTTCTAAGCCGTCCACCAGCGTGACACATGACACTTGTGACACCTGTTTTCATAAAAACCCTCGCGCACAGGCAGGAAAACAGCATCTTAAAAATATAAACTAATATATAATTAGAAGAAAATAAAAAAAAGAAGAGTCACATCCGTCATCTGTCACTCAAAAGAGCCATAGATAGGCATCCTAACTAGCATAGATAGCCTCCGTAAGTGCCATAGATAGACATCCTAACTAGCATCGATAGACATCGAAACTATCGTCGATAGAAATAGTAATCATCATAGATAGAATAACATCTCACATATGCCCCACTTCCAACCAAGGCGGTATAGCTTTAATCAAGCTTTAATCAAGGCGGTATAACACCGCACAAACAATCGCTACTCTGTTGCGTAGACAATCATCGGCAGCCCCTTGTGGGCACAGGCTCCGCTGCCGATACCAAAACTCTGGCAGAGCTATAGCGTCGCCAGCTACATCCCCGCTTCCTG
>ERZ1026870.802-NODE-802-length-16529-cov-8.103254_pt1 | contig 16529 bp, 16 predicted proteins | sample MGYA00380165_ERZ1026870 | MGnify/ENA primary metagenome ERZ1026870 (study PRJEB33269, sample SAMEA4719801) | human gut metagenome | biome: human-associated habitat; feature: organic feature; material: feces | place: Cameroon | collected 2013-10 ...
TGAAACTGCCGATGTTCACACTTATCGGTTCGTTGATTCTGATTTTTAAAGAGCATCGCTGTTTCAACAGCGTAGGAATTTAATTTTATAGAACCAAATTCCATTTGTCAAATCTTTTTTGACTTGCTTTTTCATCGACCTCCGAAGAAGTCAGGTGGCGTATTATGCACAAAGGTTTCCGCCCTGTCAAGGCTCGCCGTATTTTTTTTCTGCACGCTTCTCATGCTCCATTACTCAGTCGCACCGAACCCTCGGGCTCACCTTCTTCACCTCTCTCTGGAAATCGCCCCCGCAACAAACTTCATCATTCTCCAGATGGCCGCTTGGACAAGCGGGAGCTACCTCATCCGCGATTATGCGGGCCGCATCCGGGGCCCGCGCACAAACGCTGGGACACTCGTGCAGAAGGACAAGTGTTGCTGGATCATCAGCAACCTTGAACCCCAAGTCCCCATTCGCATCGAATGGGACGTTTTTGCCTACTCCTCCGGCATCCATGACGCTTGGTTGGACGAATATCGGGGCTTCTTCAATCCTGCCGCAGTTCTCCTCGTTCCAGAAGGCCATGATTCCCCCTGCACGATTGAATTCGCCGACTGTGCATTCACCCCTCACTGCAGTCTCAAATCAGCTGACGCATTTCGGTTCACAGCATCCGGCATTCAGGAGCTCCTTGACGCCCCCGTCACCTTCACGACAGAGAGAGGCGAGCACTGCATTTTCGACCTTGCCGTTGCCGACATTCGTCATAGGCTCGTCTTCACGGGACCTGGCACCTCACACCTCAAATCAAGCATGATTCTTCACGACGTTGAAGCCATTCTGAAGGCTACGCTTGATTTCTGGGGAGGCGCACCCTTCGAGCAGTATCTTTTTCACATCCAAGTAGGTCCGCATCTCTTCGGCGGTCTTGAACACGATGCCTCCTGCGTGCTGCAAACCGACTCGCTCGCACTTCCCGGCGCCGGAGAACACTCTCGTCCCAAAGGCTATGACGACTTTCTTACCGTCCTTGCTCACGAATACTTCCACGCCTGGCTGGTGAAGCATCTTCGTCCGGCAGCCTTTCTGCCTTATAAACTCGACCGCGAGTGCCACACGCACGATCTTTGGCTATTCGAAGGCTTCACGACTTATTACGAGAACCTCCTGCCGTTCAGAGCAGGCGTCATAGACAAAGAGAAGCTCCTGTCGCTTACGTCCGCCCGATTCAACCGTGTTCGCGAGCGAGAAGGCTTCTTTGCCGAATCTCTTGGCTGTGCAAGCTTCAATGCCTGGACCCATCTCTACAAGCAAACGGCCGACAGTCCGTACAGCCAGACTTCCTACTATGGGAAGGGAGCCGTGCTCGCCTTCATGCTTGACGCAGCACTCCGCAAGACCGGCCGTTCGCTAGACACCGTGCTCCAATCATGGTTCCATGAATCGCTGGAGAACCCTCAGATCCGTGCTCTGCCTGACGGCGCCTTCTTTGAACGCATCACTGACAAGACAATTGCCGATCGCTTTAAAAAACTCGTAGACACAACCGACCGGCAGCTTTGGGAGTCAGAGTGGCAGGCAGCTCTCGAAACTCTCGGCATAAAGGAAGAACAAAACGGAACGGAACCTTTTACCCAAACGCATCTCGGCCTTCATCTTGACGGCACTCGAATTCGATACGCAGAAAGCCGCGGTGCCGCATTCGCATCCGGGCTCTTTGCCGGAGATGAAATCGTCGCCGTCAACAACCTCCGTGTTGAGCCTGCAGGAATCGATCGCCTGTTTTCACAGTTCGCCGGCTCAACCGCGCGCACTCATTTCTTTCGAGAACACCTTCTTAGAGTTGCCGAAGTGACCGTTCCTTCAGAACCGCTTCCTCGCCCCGGCGTGCTTAAAATGCCCGACCCGACCGAAATCGGACGAGCTTGGCTCAGTTCGCCCAGTCAACAGGATTGATCCCGTGTTCAATCAGCCACGCGTTGGCAGTTCCGAAATGACCGCAACCGACGAACGGCACGGGCGGGCGCGTGGCCGAGAGCGGAGACGGATGATTGGCACAAAGCACCAAATGCTTCTTCGTGTCGATGAGGCTGCGCTTGGATTGAGCAAAATTTCCCCACAGCATGAAGACGACATGCGGCCCCTTCTCCGACACAGCTCGAATGATCGAATCGGTAAGCACTTCCCAACCAAGCGAACGATGACTTGCAGCTTCTCCGCCTCTCACCGTCAGAATGGCGTTCAGAAGCAGTACGCCCTGGCGTGCCCAAGGCACAAGCGAACCCGTGGGCGTCACCGCCATGCCCAGATCCCTCTGAAGCTCCTTCTTGATGTTGCGAAGCGACGGCGGGACTTTAATCCCTGCAGGGACGGAAAAAGAGAGACCCTCTGCCTGCCCGGGGCCGTGATAGGGGTCTTGCCCAAGAATCACAACGCGAACCTCACCCGAAGGCGTCTCATCCATCGCCCGAAATACGCGCGGCGGATAAACAGCGTGACCTCCGGCCAGATCTGCGGCAATTCGATCAACCGTGTGCCGGCCTTCGTCCGATGCAATGAAGGCGGCGACAAGCTCATGCCAGAGCGGATCCGCCGGCAACGTCATGTCCGGCATGGAGATTTCAGAAAACAAACTGGCCGTCATTGCTTGGCGGAACTCAGGTAGCGGTTTTCGAGCATGTCCGTACGCATGCGCAAGAGGTTGATCCTACAGGCAAGCGCCGCATTGTTCTCCTGCGTCTTATTGCCCTTGGTCGTGTTCTTTACGAAATCGCATTCCCGTTTAACGAAATTGTCGAAAGCTTGATTGGCTCTCATGAGCTTGTCCCAACGCGTCCGGTTGCGATTAGGCTTGTCCCAAGCCTTCGCCACCACGGTTACGCGCTCGACGGCGTCCTTGTATTCCGCCTGCACGAGCTTGCTCTCCTGCTCGAGGCACGCACCAATCTTGACGGCATCATCACCAGCCCTCTGGTAGCACATGTTGATCTCCACCATGGGAGAAGCGGCGTGTGTCCCCGCGGCCGTTGCGCCGAGTAACAGCCCGCAAAGCAAAATTCTTTTCAGATTCATTTCCCTGACGTCAATCCCGTCGATTTCATCTGCGCCGGCCCCTCGGGACCGGCATCTTTCCATCCGTTACAACCTTCCGGAGGCAGTGATTCTCTCGCACACCTTTCTCGCGCTCGGATACACACGGCTGAACCCCGCCTCACGCGCCCAGTCCGCGATGCTCACGCCTTCGTTGTATCCGGTCTCGACCAATGCGACCGAGACCCCCGCAGCCCGCCCCGCCAAAGCATCGTTGCGACTGTCGCCCACCATGAGGGTTTCCGACGCGCATACCTGCATTTCGTCCATAGCCTTGAGCAACATATCCGGCGCCGGCTTATTGTTTGGACAGTCATCCCCGGCCACCACGGTGTCGAATAACTTCTCCAACCCCCGCGACCTGAGAAAATCCATCGTCAAACCTCTGAGCTTGTTCGTCACGAGAGCAACCTTGATGCCCTTTTCCCTGAGCTTCTCAATGCTCTCCAGAACTCCCGGATAAAAGGCTACGCGACTTCCTGCCGATGCCTGCCATGCCTTGAGAAGGCGGGAAAAGAGTTCAGCCCTTTGTTCGGATGCCGGATCAATGCCCAAGTCAGCACAAATGCGATCGACAAGCACGCCTATGCCACGGCCGATCATGGCTCCAACCGCCTCTTGCGTCGGCACCTTGAATCCCATGTCCGACAGGGCTTCCTCCACACCGTAATAGAGCTCAGGAAGAGAATCCACCAACGTGCCGTCCAAATCGAACATAACGGCCTTGACTGTACGCATTTTTCAGTCCAATGCCGCGACAGCAGCCTTCATTGCGGAGATTACCTCGGCATAGCCAGCAGCACTTCCAGCACCAAAGACAGCAGAACCGGCGACAAAAGTGTCCGCCCCCGCCTGTGCCGCCTTGGCAATATTGCTCGGCTTGATGCCTCCGTCGACCTCAAGCGCAATTCGCCTGCCGGTTTCAGCCTCGTAGCGATCAAGCCTTTCCCGCACGGCACTGATCTTGTCAAGCGTCGCACCGATGAAACTCTGTCCGCCGAAACCCGGATTCACGCTCATGAGCAATACCACGTCAATACGATCGAGCTCATAGTCGAGATAGGTAAGCGGCGTCGCCGGATTGAAGACCAGGCCGGATTTCATGCCGTTGTCGCGAATAAGCTGAAGCGTTCGATCGACGTGCTTTGACGCCTCGCAATGGAATGTGATGATGTCGGCGCCCGCCTTTGCAAAAGCGGGCACGAGTTCGTCAACCGGCTCAACCATCAGATGCACGTCCACGGGCACCTTGGAATACGGTCGAATCGCCTTGAGCACAAGCGGGCCAACGGTCAGATTCGGGACATAATGGTTATCCATCACGTCAAAGTGGATCCAGTCGGCGCCGGCCTCGACAACGTCGCTCACTTCCTGTCCGAGGCGGGCAAAGTCGGCGGATAGAATGGAAGGGGCAATTCTGCAAAGTCGCATGATTTAAAAGTTCCTTCTCCGCATGAATTGCGGGTGACGAATATTGACAGCATTCATTGTATAGCGAGACCCGACGACGAATTGAACCAGCGACGCACGCCTTGCACTTTTTACAACCGTCTCTCCCTTTTCGCCTAGAATCACCGGGCGCGACCCGATTCATCCTCACACTTCCAGACGCCTCGACATGCTCTTTAGACTTATCCGTTCTGCAGCACCGATAGCCGCCGCGTTGCTTCTTGCCGCCTGTACGACCCCCGAGGCGCCCATCAAACCCGTCGCCCCCGCTCATCCCGAGGTTGCTTTTGAGGAGAGCTCGTTCGACCGCCTGCCCCAAGTTCAGGATTACACATGGGAACCAGCGCTCGCAGCCTTCAAGCGCTCCTGCGAAGCCATGCGGAACGATCCTGTTTGGAAGGATGTCTGTTCAGGCGCGCTTGCAACTGACCCCATCGGCGCACAACGCTTCTTTCTGGCGAATTTCACACCTTGGAAGGTCTTTGTCGCCAACGAAGAGCCCACGCTTGTTCAGGACACCGGACTCATGACGGGTTACTACGAGCCGGAGTTGCTTGGCAGCCGTACGCGCACCGGATCCTTCATCCATCCGATCTACGGCGTTCCAGACGATCTGCTCGTTATCGAGCTCTCCGAACTGTATCCGCAATTGCGGGGGCTTCGCCTGCGGGGCAAGCTGGAGGGTCGTCGCGTCGTTCCCTACGACGACAGGGCAACCATTCAAAAGAGAACCGATCTTTCCTCACGAGCCATCGCCTGGGTAAACGATCCCGTTGACGCCTTCTTTCTCCACATTCAAGGATCCGGGCGAATCCGTCTGCCCGATGGAACCTTCATGCGAGTGGGATTTGCCGACCAGAACGGACGAAAATACCACTCCATCGGCACCTGGCTCATCAGAGAAGGACATCTGAAAAGCCACGAACTCTCCATGCAGCGCATTCGCCGATGGGCCCGTGACAATCCCTCACTCGTTGACGAAGCATTGGCTCAAAATCCGAGCTATGTCTTCTTTGAAGAACGCACCGGCTCCCCGGACCTCGGACCGCTCGGCGCCCAAGGCGTGCCGCTCACGCCGGAGACCAGCGTAGCCGTCGATCTGCGCTACTGGCGCCTCGGCACCCCCTTCATCGTTGATGCCTCTCAGACCAATCCCCCACTAAACATCGTACGCCCCGTCATCGCTCAAGACACGGGCGGCGCCATCCGAGGCATCATTCGATTCGACTACTTCTGGGGGGTTGGCAACAAAGCAGGCGAGGCGGCGGGCCGGCAAAAAAGTCAAACCCTCTCGTGGGTGCTCGTCCCCATCGGCATGAATCCCGAAGACATCATGATTCAGCCCAAATGAAGTGAAACCCAAAAAAGGGAGGCGCTCAGAGCACCTCCCTTTGTATTGAACTATTCAACCGTCGAAATAAGCTTTTCGAACTGAGCCGCAGCCATGGCTCCCGTCACGCGGTCGCCGCTCTTGAAGAAAAAGGTCGGCGCCCCCGTCACATTAAGGCGATTGGCCAACACAAGATTTCGCTGGAGCATGCTCGTATCGCAGCCGGCCAAAACTGAATTCGGGCGAACATTGTTGCCCATCCACTCGTGCCAAGCCTTTGCACGGTCCTTGGCGCACACGATTTCGCGGGCATTCGTTTCACCGCGAAGCATCGGCGTGATGAAGGTGTAGACCGTCACATTGCCTACCTGAGCGTAGACCGATTCCATTGAACGACAGTAGGTACAGTTTGCATCGGAAAAAACGACGACCTCACGTTCGCCCTTGCCGAAGACCTGTTTGACGGCATCTTGGAACGGCCATTCCTTCCAACGTTCCCGGGCGCGTTCACGAAGGCGCTCATTCGTGAGATTCGTCTGCTTGACCGTATCGATCAGACTGCCGTAAAGCACGTAGCGTGCCTGATCGTCAACATAGAAGACTCGATCCTGCACTACGACCTCCCACATGCCAGGCACGGGCGACTTTTGGACGGCATCCGCCTTGAGCCCGGTCGTCTGCATGAGTGCATCCTCTACACTCTTGGGCGTCGCAGCGACAGCAGCGACCGCAAAGCCGGCAAACAGGGCGGCAAACAAACTCTTCTTAAGCATGATGTTCTTTAAGGTCTCTTCGTTGGTCACAATGTCTGGGCGCACAGAGCGCCTTTGTCGGAGTCTGAGTCTACCTGACAGACATGTTCTCCAACCTTATGTCGTCGACCTTCTTTGTAAACTTCCTCGCCGGGAAACTCAACAACAGTTCAAAATCCGACGTTCCTCACTCTGCATCAGGCGTTTTACATTTTTTCCGTAACCACAGCCGAAACACTCGACCAGACTCAAGATACCGCGTTTGCGGTATCCCGGTCCTCTTTTTCGACCTTGCTATTGCTTTTTTAAAACCCAACCGGTAAAATGGTCGTCTAATTTGCGCGGCTGGGTAGCTCAGTTGGTAGAGCAGCGGATTGAAAATCCGCGTGTCGGCGGTTCGATTCCGTCCCCAGCCACCACTTCCACGTAGCGCTAATTGACAATTTGTCCTGATGGCTGGGTAGCTCAGTTGGTAGAGCAGCGGATTGAAAATCCGCGTGTCGGCGGTTCGATTCCGTCCCCAGCCACCATGCAACAAGGAGCAGACTGCGAACGCAGCCTGCTTTTTTTGTATTCTCATCCGCTCGACATCACGTTTTCGCCGGCAAAAACGGGCGCCGCCTTGCAACGCCGCCCATTTGCCGGTCACCACCCATCAGCGTTCACAATAACGCCGCCAACCCGCCGCCCGAAGCTGACAGGCTGGACACGCACCGCATCCGAACCCCCATTCATGCCGATGCTCGTGGTCTCCCAAATAGCAGGTATGTGTATCGAAACGGATCAAGTCGACCAACGCTCTGCCGCCCAATGCCTCGGCCATCTCCCAAGTTTGCGCCTTGTCGAGCCACATCAAAGGGGTCTCAATGACAAGCGGCGCATCAAGACCCAGCGAAAGCGAAACCTGCAGGCTCTTCAGGGTATTGTCGCGGCAATCCGCATATCCGGAATAGTCGGTTTCGCACATGCCGCCCACCAGTGTGGAAATGCCGCGTCGATACGCAAGCGCAGCCGCGAACGTAAAAAACAGCAAATTCCGCGCTGGCACGAAGGTGTTCGGAATGTTGTTCTCCATAAAGCGCAACGCCTGCTCACGCGTCAGCGCGCAATCACTGATCTGCCCCAAAAGCCCCATGTCGAGCATATGGTCTTCGCCCAGCCTCTGCTCCCACTCCGGCCTGAAACGGCGAAGCTTTTCAAGCACTGTTGTTCGGCACTCGAGCTCAACTGCATGGCGCTGACCGTAGTCAAACCCCAGCGTCTCCACGCGTTCAAAGTTCGAAAGCGCCCACGCGAGACACGTCGTGGAATCCTGCCCTCCGGAAAAGAGAACCATGGCCGCGCCACGGCGGACGGTTTTCATTGCATTCATTTCATTCATGATGTTTGCGTTTTATTCTGCTTTCTCATACAGCAACAACGCCGACACGCGGCTACGGACCGCGAGACATTCGCGGACGTGCTGCTCTCCAAGCCACTTGAAGAGGCCGTAGGAAAGCGCCGCTGCGGCCCCTTGCCCGACAATCGGCAGCCAGCGCGCGGTCTTGCCCGCGCACCATCGGCTGCCAAGCTGCTTAACGATTGTAAGCGCAGCAACGCCCGTTACGGACCTGCCCGCCATTACCGCACCAACTCCGGAAAGCGCTTCATAAACCGCCGCACGCTCATCCATCCCAAGCTTCTCAATCTGCTCCGGGCTCAGGCAGAAAGTGCGATTGACAGCGTTCATCATGCTCACGAGCACGCCGACATCCACCGCCACATCAAAGCCAGGCAGTGGCACCAACACGGCGCCAGCGCTCAACAGCGCACGCCGATTCACTTCCGCACGCGCTCTTCTGGCCGCAAGCGCAAGCTCGCCCGCTGAGACATCCGCCCGTTCATCACGCATAAAGCTCCTCCAGACAGTCGTTCCTTCTTAAGCTATACACAACGTTGAGCCCTATATAATTCGCGCATTATTAAACATTGTTGCAACTTTTTCGTTGCTCCCTCTTTTCATCCCCGACGCGATGCATCTTCTTGCTATAGGTCTCAACCATACTACCGCCCCGGTCTCCGTCCGCGAGCGCGTAGCTTTTGGTCCCGAAGAAATCGCCGAAACCATCGGCCACATGCGCGAGCGGTTCTCCTGCACGCAGATGGGCGGCATTCACGAGGCCGCCATTCTGTCTACCTGCAACCGCACCGAAATCTACTGCGCCGCCGAAGACGCGGACGCTGCCCGGGACGCCGTACTCGGCTTCATTTGCGAACGCAAGAACGTCAGCCGCGCCGAACTTGAACCGCACATCTACACATTCACGCAAGAAGAGGCTGCCAAGCACACCTTCCGGGTAGCTTCCGGCTTGGACTCCATGGTGCTCGGAGAAACGCAGATCGTCGGCCAGATGAAAAAGGCCGAGAAAATGGCCCGCGACGCCCATGGTCTGGGCACCATGCTCAACCATCTCTTCCAGTCCACCTTCACGGTTGCCAAGGAAGTGCGTACGGCCACCGCCATCGGCGCGAACTCCGTAAGTCTCGCAGCTGCAGCCGTACGCCTGGCGCTTCGTCTATTCGGAAGTCTCAATAACGAGCGCGTCCTCTTTGTGGGGGCCGGCGAAATGATCGAGCTCTGCGCGGCCCACTTTGCCGCCCAACAGCCAAAATCCATCACGATCGCCAACCGCACCCTGGAGCGCGGCCAAGTGCTCGCGCGCACCGTGCATGCCGACGCCATCCGACTTGCCGATCTGCCCGAGAAGATCGCCAACTACGACATCATCGTCTCGTGCACGGCCTCCGCCCTGCCGATCATCGGCTTGGGCATGATTGAACGCGCCGTCAATGAGCGCAAGCACCGACCGATGTTCATCGTCGACCTCGCCGTTCCCCGCGACGTCGAACCCGAAATCGATCGGCTCGACGATGTTTACGTCTACACCGTCGACGACCTCGGCAAAGTGGTCAATCAGGGCATGGCCAGCCGTCAAGCCGCCATCACGCAGGCTGAAACCATCATCAGTCTTCGCATGAGCGACTTCGCCGAATGGCTGCGGCAACGCGAGACCGTCCCCTTCATTCAGTCGCTTCGCGACCGAGCGCATCTGCTTGCCGAAGCCGAACTTTCGCGAGCCCTGCGTCATCTTCACCACGGCGACAGCCCTGAGGAAGTTCTACAAATGCTTGCCCACGGACTTACCAACAAGCTCACACACGATCCAACGATTCTGCTTCGCAACGGCGAAGGGCTTGATGACGAAGACCGCGACTTGATGGAACGGTTGCTCAACCGCTTCTATCGCCGTCACGACCGTTAAGCCGGACAATTGATCGTTCTGTTCAATTCGATCATCTCTAGAGGAACCTACGGGTTCCTCTTGTTTTATCAAACCTCTCGCAGGGTGCAGGGCACACATGCACTTCCTGCGTGAAGTAAGATTCTCATGCCGGCAAGAAGCTGGCACTAATATTACGCATGGCGACATTCGGGCAGATTGCCTCAAACGCGCCTCGCAACAATCACAATTCCTTCCGTCTTCAGAGACCGAAGACTTCTCATTCATCCATTCTCCAGCCGCATGGTTTCGGCCTATGCGCCCTCATCGACGGACAATGCCATCATGATCAACGACAACATGCGTTCCAAACTCCGTCAGCTTGCACGCCGTCTCGAAGAAATCGACGGCATGCTCGCTGATCCCGCCTGCGCCAGCGACATGTCGAAATTTCGCGCGCTCACGAAAGAGCGCGCCGACATTGAACCCGTCGTGAAGAAGCATCATGAACTCGAAGCCGTCGACATGGATATCCGAACCGCTCAGGAAATGCTGGAAGACCCTGAGATGAAGGCATTCGCCCAAGAGGAGATTTTTGAGGCGCAGAAAAAACTCGACGTGATTGAGCGCGAGCTTCAGATCCTACTCCTGCCCAAGGATCCCAACGACAGCCGAAACATTTTTCTTGAAATTCGTGCCGGCACCGGCGGCGACGAATCCGCCCTCTTTGCCGGAGACCTGCTTCGCATGTACCTGCGCTACGCCGAAGATCATCGCTGGCAAACTGAGATCGTCTCCAAAAACGACAGCGAACTCGGAGGCTACAAGGAGGTCATCGTCCGCATCATCGGTGAAGGCGCCTATTCCAAGCTCAAGTTTGAATCGGGAGGCCATCGCGTACAACGTGTCCCTGCAACCGAAAGTCAGGGGCGTGTGCACACTTCAGCCTGCACTGTTGCCGTTTTGCCCGAACTCGATGAAATCAGTGATATTGACCTTAATCCCGCCGATCTTCGCATTGACGTTTTCCGTGCGTCCGGCGCTGGCGGTCAGCACGTCCAGAAGACGGACTCTGCTGTCCGCATCACACATCTGCCAACCGGCATGGTGGTCGAGTGCCAGGACGAGCGAAGCCAAACCCAAAACAAGGCACGTGCCATGGCCGTGCTAGCCTCCCGACTCCACGCAGCCCAAGTAGCCGCACAGCAGGCCAAAGAGGCCAGTGAGCGCAAGAGCTTGATCGGGTCCGGGGATCGTTCCGAAAGAATCCGCACGTACAATTACCCCCAAGGCCGCGTGACGGACCACCGTATTAATCTCACGCTTTATCGCCTAGAGGCCATCCTGAACGGTGATCTCGAGGAAATCATCACGGCCCTGACCACACAGCACCAGGCGGAACAGCTCGCCTCGCTGGCCTAACGAAGCACGTATCGCGTCATGAACGAAGTCAAGCTCAACACCATCCGCGCCCTGATAGGCGAAGCGACTCCAAAGATCGGCCGCTTTGAAGCGATGATCCTTCTCGCCCATATCCTGGACAAGCCCAAGGAATATCTAATCGCTCACGATGACGAAGAACTGCCTGAAACCACGATCATGACGTTTGACGTCTACGTTTCCATGCGCCTTGACGGTGTTCCAGTCGCCTACCTCACCGGCCGTCAGGAATTCTTCGGGCGCTACTTTACCGTCGACCACAACGTTCTCATTCCCCGTCCCGACACCGAGGTCCTCATCGAGCAAGCGCTGATCGTCGCTCCGAAAAACCCTGAAATTCTTGACTTGGGAACAGGCAGCGGCTGCATCGCCGTCACGCTCGCCAAAGAATGTCCTGGAGCTCGAGTAACCGCCACCGACACCTCCGAAGATGCGCTTGCCGTTGCCAAAAACAATGCCAATGCCCTCGGTGCCCGTGTCGAATTTCGAAGAGGATCATGGTGGGAGGCCGTTCCCGACAATTCCCGCTACGACCTCATCGTGAGCAACCCACCCTATATCCGATGCGACGATGAGCATTTGCCTGCCCTTCGGCATGAACCTCAAGGAGCACTGACGGACGGCGGCAACGGCCTTTCCTGCCTAGAAGAAATCGCCGCTCATGCCATGGAGCATCTCCGCCACGGCGGCTGGCTCCTTGTCGAACACGGTTGGGATCAAGGAACCGACGTCGCCGCACTCTTTCGCTCCTCCGGGCTTGCGGCCGTTCGCACCGTACGGGACTATGGCGGCAACGACCGCGTGACAATGGGACGCAAGGCGGATGACTGAGTCACCGTGCCTCTAAACCACGACAGACTAGCCGACCAATTCCGCGCCCAACTAAAAACCCGTGCCGCATCGAAAGGTACGGGTTTAGTATTTTGTACAGCCGGATTTCTTGGAACTTCGACGCCCAACGTCGATGACTCCACTCAGCCTCCTATCGTTACCCGTACCAAAAAATATGAAACAGTCAACGCCTTGATTGTCCTTTTCATAACATCACGTCTCAACTAACTTTTCGGGTACTTCCAAAACTGGTTTTGGGTACTTATTTGGGTACTTTAATTTGACGGCTGTAGGCGGTCAAACGCGAACGCGGGCGAACAAGCAAACGGGGAGAAAACCTCGAAAACCCTTGTGGCAAAAGAAAAACCCGCACCGTGGCGAACGGTACGGGTCTAGTGTTTGGTGCCCCTTATCTGACTCGAACAGATGACCTACCGCTTACAAGGCGGTTGCTCTACCAACTGAGCTAAAGAGGCCGGGAAAGCATTTGATTATAGCAGTTTTACTTTACGCGCATCGGCCGGCGCACGCCCGGCGCGGACTGTTCAGAAGATTCCTCAGGTTCGGCGGCGGGCGTCTCGGTTACCTCGAAGTGAAGGGCAAACTGCTGACACTCGAGCGGCGTCACGGCAATGATGCGGTTGAGCGGCACAAGCACGTCAAAGATTTCGTTGTTTTCGCCGAAGCGGGCCTGAAAAGAAAGCTCGGTGTCCGAAATAGACAGGCGGTTCACGGCCTCGTCGGTCAGATCGAAGATGATGCGCCCGTCGCGTACGTATTCCTGCGGCACGCGGCAGGCGTGATCCACCGCCACCATGACGTAAGGCGTCGTGCCGGTATCTCGACAGTACTCGAGAACCGCATTTATCAGATAAGGCTTCATCGGCCTCGGTTCCGTCGTCTGAGCGGTCATTTGAAGGATGCCTCCAAAAAAGAGCGGATCAAAGCAAAACGGCCGGCGGCACATGAATCCGGCGACCGTTTCTCTACGGGGCAGCGCCCGTGGAAAATTTGAACTTTTCCCGTTGCGCCAGCCGATCAACGGCGCATCACGCGCTCGGACGGCGTCATCGAATCGATGAAGGCGGGACGCGAGAAAAGACGTTCGCCGTAAGTCATAAGCGGCGCAGCGCTTCGCGGCAATTCGATGCCGTAGTGAGACAGACGCCAGAGCACCGGTGCAAGCATGACATCAAGAAGAGAGAATTCCTCGCCAAGCAGGTACATGCCGTTCGTCAAGCGACTGCCGATGACTGAGAGCTGATCGCGCAGCTTACCGCGAGCGTTTTCGTGCATCTCATCACTCAGGTTGCGATTTTCCAGAATGCGGACCTGAGAGAAGATTTCTCGATTGAGAATGTAGAGGAACAGGCGGGCGCGGGCGCGATGCATCGGATCAGGCGGCATCAACTGCGGATGCGGAAAGCGGTCGTCAATATACATGTTGATCACTTCCGCCTGGTAAAGCGTGAGCTCACGTTCGCGCAGGATCGGCACTTCACCGTAAGGATTGAGGGAACTGACATCGATCGGCTGAAACATGTCAATATCCTGAATCTCAAACTCGCAGCCCTTTTCGAAAAGTACGAAGCGGCAGCTGTGAGAAAACGGGCAGGTCATGCCCGAGTAAAGCACCATCATAAGTTTTTATCCTTTGAACACACTGTCGATGCGCTCGTCAATAATCGAAGAGCACTGAGATTTACATTTTAGCGGAATTGTCTTTTATTTTCTATTTGCATTTACTTTATATCTTTGCATTCAACTATGGCTCTAGTCGATTACGAAAATGTAACAAGTTTCCGCCTCAAGTCTCAAACCGGATTTTCATCATCAAACCAAGAGATTTCAAGCTCCGGCCACTGACTCTTGAGATGACGTCCGAGCGCCCTGATGCCCAGCGTCTCAGTCGCATGATGCCCGCAAGCAAGATAAAGAATGCCGTTTTCACGAGCTTCGTAGGTTGTCCGTTCGGAAATCTCTCCTGAGATGTAGACATTGCAACCGCGCGAGGCCGCCTCGATGAGTTCGTCCTGAGCGGCGCCGGAACACCATCCCACCCGACGAATCTCCCCGTCCGTTTCGCCCACCTGGACGCGAATGCCGCCGAAGGCTTCAGACACACGAGCCACAAAAGCCTCGGTCTTTACCGCCCCCTCTTTTGGTCGACCGATGAAAAGAAGTTCATGATCTCCGCCCCGTTCCTCGATCTCAAGACCAAGCACTCGGGCAATCTCCGCATTGTTGCCGACCTCCCCGTGCGCATCCAGAGGCAGGTGATAGGCAATCAGGTTGATGTCATGTGCGAGGAGCGCCTTGAGACGGCGCTGCTTCATGCCGACCACTTCAGGGCGCTCTCCCCTCCAGAACCAGCCATGGTGCACAAGAATGCAGTCGGCCTCAATGCTGCAGGCATGGTCAACAAGAGCCTGACTAGCACTCACGCCGAGCACAATGCGGCGAATTTCGGGCTTTCCCTCCACCTGAAGACCGTTCGGCGCGTAGTCTTTGAACGACCCCGCGTTAAGATAGACGTTCAGATGTTCAATCAAGTCTTGAATCTGCATAATGTCGCACTCCCTTTTTCTGTTCCCAATCGTTAGACCCGGAGGACTCCTCCAATGATCCGCAAGCTGTGGCTCATTTTTGCACAAGCCGTCACCGTAACGGCCGGCATTGCGCTCGGCCTGAGCGTCGTCACCGACTGGCGTCCGTCCCTCCCTGTTCAGGAAGCGATGCATATCCCAGACTTCAGCAACGCCGTCGAACGTGCAGCTCCTGCCGTTGTCACCATTTTTGCACGGCATGCCACCCCGGGTACGCGTGCCGAGCAGATCGGAACCAACTGGAACAGTCTGCCCGAAGAGGACTTCAATACACTCGGCAGCGGCGTTCTCGTCTCGGCCGATGGTTTCGTGCTCACCAACTACCACGTCGTCGCCTCCATTCCGGAGCTATACGTCGGTCTGCCAGACGGAGGCCAGAGCGAGGCTGTCATGATAGGCAGCGATCCAGAAACAGACCTTGCTCTCATTAAGATATCCGGCGAGACAGATCTTCCATTCGTCTCCCTCGGCGACGCCTCCAAACTTAAGGTCGGACAATCCGTACTGGCCATCGGCAATCCCTTTGATGTCGGACAAACGGTCACCTCGGGAATCATCTCGGCTCTTGGCCGACACGGACTCGGGCTCAACAGCTATGAAGACTTTATCCAAACGGATGCAGCCATCAATCAAGGGAACTCGGGCGGAGCGCTCCTTAACACGGAAGGCGAACTCATCGGCATCAACACAGCCATTTTCTCACCCGAGCAATCGGACGGCTTTATCGGCATCGGTTTTGCGATTCCAAGCTCGATCATCAGCCGTGTGCTCCCGAGTCTCATGGCCGGCAAGACCGTTGAACGCGGATACCTGGGCTTCGTTCCACGACAACTCTCGCGCGAATTTGCACAAGACCTCGGCCTCGCCGTCGCGAAGGGCGTGATGGTAAGCCATGTTCTCGTCAAAAGCCCCGCCGGCAAAGCCGGTCTGCACGCATTCGACATTGTCAAGAGCCTCAACGGTGAAGAAATTCTCAACGTTAACCGTCTGCAGCAACTCATCGCACGCCTCAAGCCGGGCGAACCCGTCGAAATGACAATACTGCGCGGTGCCCAAACGATCAAGCTTGTCGTAACCCCGGCCGCGCGCCCGAAGAATGCGCATGAGCGCGAAAAGGCGGGCCCGGCCGCCATCAACACGATCTAACGAGAACGTCATGAAAAAAGCGCATCCCGCTTGGAATGCGCTTTTTTTATAGTTGACGAACCTTACTCTTCGTCCTCATCATCCTTGGGCATACCGTCGATGTCGGCCTGCGACTTCCCGAAGAACTTTACCAGCCAGATACCGGCCTGGAAGAGGATCACCAGCGGAAGCGCCAACAACAGCTGCGAAAGCACGTCGGGCGGCGTAAAGATGGCAGCGATCACAAAGGCGCCTACAATCACAAAAGGGCGGGCCTTCACGAGCTTTTCGTAAGAGGCCAGGCCAACGTGGTTGAGCACCATCACAACGATCGGCACCTCAAAAGTCAACCCGAACGCGACGAACATCGTCAGCACAAAGCTGAAGTAGGAATCAATGTCGGGAGCGAAGTTGACGCTGTCCGGAGAAAAGCCGGCAATGAACTGGAACACCATGCGGAACACGATGAAGTAGCAGTAGGCCATCCCTACGGCAAACATCACGATCGAGGAAACCAGAATCGGAAGCGCAAGACGCTTCTCACGTCTGTAGAGCGCCGGCGCCACATATGCCCACAGTTGATAGAGCACATATGGCAACGCAATTAGAAACGCCACGAAGAGCGTCACCTTGAGCGGCACCATGAACGGCGCCACCACGCCCG
>ERZ1026870.804-NODE-804-length-16527-cov-45.008439_pt1 | contig 16527 bp, 16 predicted proteins | sample MGYA00380165_ERZ1026870 | MGnify/ENA primary metagenome ERZ1026870 (study PRJEB33269, sample SAMEA4719801) | human gut metagenome | biome: human-associated habitat; feature: organic feature; material: feces | place: Cameroon | collected 2013-10 ...
GACCTCTTTGCCATCCGAATCATCATCGACGCACCAAGAGAGAAGGAATACATGCAGTGCTGGCAGACATTCGCCCTGATTACAGATATGTATCAGCCGAACCCGAAGCGTATGCGCGACTGGCTCAGCGTGCCTAAGAGCAACGGATACGAGAGTCTGCACACCACCGTTCTGGGACCTGAGAACAAATGGGTGGAGGTGCAGATCAGAACCGAAAGAATGGACGATATTGCCGAACACGGTCTGGCTGCACACTGGCGATACAAGGGCATCAAGCAGGGAGAAGGAGGCATTGACGAATGGCTCGCCAACATCCGTGCCGCCCTGGAAAGCAACGACGACCTGCAGCTGATGGACCAGTTTACCACCGACCTGAAGGAAGACGAGGTATACGTATTCACCCCTAAGGGCGACCTGCTGAACTTCCCTAAGGGTGCCACGGTACTCGACTTTGCCTACTACATCCACTCTCGCATCGGCAACACCTGCGTGGGCGGAAAGATCAACGGCAGGGCGGTAACCTTCCGACAGGAACTGCACTCGGGCGACCAGGTGGAAATCCTGACCCAGAGCAACCAGAAACCACGCAGGGAATGGCTCAACATCGTGCAGACTTCCAAGGCAAAAGCAAAGATCCGACTCGCCCTGAAGGAAACCCAGAAGAAGGACGGACTCTACGCCAAGGAACTGCTGGAGAGAAGATTCAAGAACCGCAAGATGGAGATTGACGAGAGCACCATGGCACGCATCATCAAGAAGATGGGATACAAGGAGAACTCCGATTTCTACAAGGATGTAGCGGAAGAGAAACTCGACGTAAACACCGTCATCGACAAATATGTAGAGGAGCGCGATCACGACCTCAACCCTACCAATGTCACCAAACCAGCCGAAAGTGCAGAGAACTTCGCCTTCGAGAATCCAACCGAGGAACTCCTGAAGCAGAGCGATGACGTGCTGGTTATCGACGAGCATCTGAAGGGTATCGACTTTGAGCTGGCTCACTGCTGCCATCCTATCTACGGAGACCCAATCTTCGGCTTCGTCACCATCAGCAAGGGTATCAAGGTTCACCGCATAGACTGCCCTAACGCCAAGGAACTCCGTCGCCGCTTCGGTTACCGCATCGTCAAGGCAAAATGGAGCGGCAAGGGAACATCAAAGTATGCCATCACCCTGAGAATCATCGGAAACGACGATATCGGTATCGTGAGCAACATTACGAATATCATCTCCAAAGAGGATAAACTCGTGATGAGAGGCATCAACATCTCATCCAAGGACGGTCTGTTCTCGGGCAACGTGACGGTGATGATAGATGATGCAACCAAGACGGATGCACTCATCAAGAAGCTGGCTGCCGTAAAAGGCGTAAAGCAGGTAATGAGAATATAATCCCGCAGATGAATAGCTTAATCCCACAGATGGATATATTTTCAAGTCCCGCAGATTTCACAGATTTACACAGATATCAGGAATCAAGAGATATTTATCTATTAAAGAAAAGGTTCAATTCCATTGGTTTGGAATTGAACCTTTTCTTTATAATAGACAGACACAGAAAAAAATCTGTGTAAATCTGTGAAATCTGCGGGACTTGAAAATATCCCATCTGCGCGATTGTTATTTTACCTTATTGATTCGCTTAATCACAGAATAAGCATCATACAAGCCCAGCTCTCCAGCCTTCGACAAGTCCTGGATACCAGCCTGCTTGTTTCCACTTTTGATACGAGCCAGACCACGGTTGTAATATGCCTCAGCCAGACGCGAATCTATCCTGATGGCAATGCTGTAATCATCGATGGCCTTAGACAACTCGTTTCTGCCAGCATGCACATTACCCCTATTATAATAGATGTAGGCATTATTGCTGTTCAGACGGATAGCATCGCTGAAATCAGCCTCGGCAGAATGGATATTCGTAATACCCTTGCCCTCAGCACGGTTAAACTCATCCATCTCAGCCTGACAGACAGCACGTTGCCAGTAAGCCAACGAACTCTTTTCATCCAGAGAGAGATAATAGGTGAAATCGCTGATGGCTGCCTCGAAATCACGGAGAACACTGTGAGCGATGGCCCTGCGCATCAGCAGACTCTTCTTCTGCTCGATATCCTTAGCCACACTCAGCTCAGCCGACAGCTTATCAATCAAAGAGAAGATCATCAACGAGCTGTTCTCATCCAGCTGCTCCTTGGTACATACGATATAAACCTTATTGGTAGAAGCCTTAGACTGAGCAGCATTCTGCTTGCCGGAAGCACTGCCACTCTGCTTAGCCTGAGCCAGGTGCATATTGAGCTGTTCCACTTCCTTGTCAAACGCCTGAACACCGTTCAGATTCTGCACATTAGGGAAGTAAGAGAGCTGATACATAGGCAGATAGGAAGTCTCCACCTGACGGTTCTGGATGCGTCCACGATACTCGCTCTTGTAATTGTGCTCATACTTAGGTTCATCCTCAACAACGATAGAAGCAAACTTATCCGGATCTACCTCAGAACGCTTGCGCACCTCCTTCCTGGTCTTCGCACTCCATCTAGGCTGAATACCCAGATGCTTGTTCATCTGCGCCTTGAAGATACGGAATTCATCCATCTCGGCCTTTGCAGTCATACCCAACCTTCGGTAACAGCTGGCACGATAGGAAAGACCCGTCCAGAAGTTAGGAAACTGGTCGATGACCGTAGAATAATCACGGATAGCCGCCTTCAGATTACCCGTCTTGTCATGCAGAAGCGCACGGTTGAAAATAGCCATGAAGTTCTTTGGTTCCATCTTGATGACGAAGTCAAAGTCGAGGATGGCACGGTTGTCATCACCCAACTGCACACGCATCAGACCTCGGTTGTAATGAGCCAGGAAGTTGTTAGGATCCAAATCGAGCGCATTATCGTAATCGCTCATAGCTCCACGTAAATTGTTGATGTTGATACGAGCCAAGGCACGGTTGATATAACTGTTCACATTGTTAGGCTTGAAATGCAGTGACTTAGTCAAAGCCTCATCCGCTACCTTCCACTCCTTTCTAGCAAGCGCCATATAGGCACGTGTGGTCCAGGCATCACCGTCATAAGGATTGATTTCCAGGCTCTTGTCTATCCATCTCTCTGCCTGTAGGGTATCCTTCTGCTTCAGATACACCTCAGCCTTGAGGGTATAGGCATTCGCAAAATCCTTCCATTTGGCAATCACCGAATCCAATTCCGACTGCGCCACATCATAATTCTTGCTCTCCATCTGGCAGAGCGCCCTGTTGAACCAATAATTACGGTTACGAGGTTCTATGCGGATGGCAGAATTGTAATCACTGATGGCATCCTGGAAACGGTTCTGACGGATACGGCAGATGGCACGCAAGTCGTAGATATCGTTGATGTAAGGATTCAGATTCAACGCCTCAGAAGCATCACTCTCAGCACCTACATAATCATCGAGATTAAACTTGGCCACACTGCGGTAATACCAAGGCTCATAGAGATAAGGCTTGGCACCGATGGCTAGATTAAAATACTTAATGGAAAGAACGAAGTCCTCGTAATACAAGGCACTTCTGCCGGCAGTGACGAGCCGGTCAACTCTATATTGCGCCGATGCCGACAAAGCGGTCAGCATCAGCACAAAAGTGAAAATAAACTTTTTCATCGACGAATCTTAGTACGATAGCTGCAGCGGAACTTGCCCTTGATGATATTCTTGAGCTTGCCAGCTATCATGTTCTTACGAAGAGGAGAAACACGATCCACGAACATGGTGCCCTCCAGATGGTCGAACTCATGCTGCATCACGCGAGCCAGATATCCCTCAACCCACTCATCGTGCTCCTGGAAATTCTCATCCTGATACTTCACGTGGATGCGGGTAGGACGAACCACCTTCTCATTGATGCCAGGAATGGAAAGACATCCTTCATCAGAAGAATCCTTCTCAGCCTCCTCATCATACTCCAGGATATGAGGATTAATAAAAACATGACGGAATCCCTTATATTCAGGAAGATCTTCGCTCAATACATCGAGGTCGATGACCACCAGACGGATAGCCAGACCAATCTGAGGTGCAGCCAGTCCGATACCATTGCTGGAATCAAGCGTCTCATACATATTGTTAATCAGTTCCTTCAATTCAGGATAATCGGGAGTAATATCTTCAGCCACTTTTCTCAAAACGGGCTGACCATATATATAAATAGGTAAAATCATCTTCTTGACTCTAAATAATCTTGTAAAATAATGGTGGCGCTGATCTCGTCCACCAATCCTTTGTTTTCTCTTCTGGTTTTCTTCTTCACCCCACCCTCTATCATGGCACGATGAGCCAGTACCGATGTAAAACGCTCATCATAATATTCGATAGGAACCTCAGGATGAGCCTTGCGCCAGCGATTGAAGAAGTTCTCCACTCGCGCCAGGTTCTCGCTAGGCTGCCCGTTGGGCTGGGTTGGCTTTCCGATGATAATACGCTCCACCTGCTCCTTTTGGATATACTGTTCCACAAAGGCGAAGAGTTCGGGTGTAGCAACAGTGACCAACCCATTGGCAATAATCTGCAATGGGTCGGTCACAGCGATACCGGTACGTTTCTTACCGTAGTCTATAGATAAAATTCGCATGAATCTACGAAAAATCCTAGTCTTTATCTTTAATATCAGAAGCTGGGATTACTTCTTGAGAAGCAACCAAGCATCAGGATACTTGCCAGCACGGAGCTGATTACGGCTCTTTACAGCACCAGACTTATCTGCGAATGTAGAAGCTACAACACGATACATGTTACGTGCGCTGTTGAATACAATCTGAGCCTCATAACCTGCGCTCTTCAATGTATTAGCCAAACCCTCTGCGTTAGCCTTGAGAGAGAAAGAGCCTACTACTACGCTGTAGTTAGAGAGACCTGAACCCATAATGAGGTCAACATTCTCCTGACGAACAGTAGCGTTATCAACCTCTGTATTTGTTGACTCAGAAGGAGTAGTTGTCTCCAAAGGAGTAACAACTGGTTCCTGAGCAACTGGAGCCTGCTCCTGCTGCTGAGCCTTCTCGAAAGCCTTCTTATAGGCACTTTCCTTAGAAGTACCACAACTAGCCAATGCCAAAACTGCGCACATACCTGCGCACAAAACTGATAATTTCTTCATAATTTTGAAAATGTTTTTATTGATAAATTCTTAATTAATTGCTTATTCTTATGACGCAATACGCCCCATCTTGTAATCGATTCCAACGAAATTGCACTGCGAAAATACAAAATATTTGGCAAATATGAGCATGGAAACCGCATAAAGTTTGTTAATACAGCATATTTAAATAAAAATTAAGACAAATTCACGCGGTTTTTGGAGAAAAATTAGTATATTTGCATTTGTAAAGCAGCAAAAGAGAATGGAAAGTTCACTTTCCTATCCATCATTTGCTTCAACTTTATAGGTATAAAATCGTATAACGTTTAAAACTTAAGAATTATGAAGGCATTAGGTTACATTGGTGCATTCCTCGGCGGTGCAATCGCCGGTACAGCACTCGGTTTGATTTTTGCTCCAGAAAAGGGAGAAGATACACGCAGCAAGATTGCTGGCGCAGTAGATGATTTTTGCAAGAAGCACGACATCAAGTTGAGCCGCAAAGACGTAGACGACCTGGTAGACGATATCAAGGAAGCTGCTCCTGAGGTATAATTAAAGAGGTATAAAATAAATATCTCAAGATGTTCTCTAACGATAAAAACGTAGAAACCATCGGGCAGCTCGTAGAGGTGCTCAAACATTACATCGGGCTTCAGTCAGAGTACATGAAGCTCGATGTTGTGGATAAAGTGGTAAGGCTGCTCACTGCCATCACCATGACAGTGGTGCTCCTGGGGCTCTTCCTCATCGCCATCATCTACCTTTCCTTTGCTGCAGCTTACGGATTGGCAGGCCTGATAGGAAGCACAGCCCTAGCCTTCTGCGTAGTGGCGGGTGTATACCTATTTATATTAATACTATTCATCATCTTCCGCCACCAATGGATAGAGAGACCGCTCGTCAAGTTTCTTGCCAGCATTCTGATGCAATAACTTTTTTCATTCACCTGAAAGAGCTCAGCCCTCAAGGCGAAATTTTTTCATTCATTCCAAATATTCAAAGAGATGATAGAACAAGATGAAATCATAGAATATAACTCGCTGAACGAAATTCGTCTACGCAAGGAATTACTACGCAAGGATATACAGGCTGACGATGCCAAGATCAAGGCTTTGTGGAAATCGCTTTTCACCAAGCCCGAAGCACTATCCAAGAATGCGAGCGCCAGCAAGCGTTTCAGCAGCATGATGAAAATCGGAGCTGGAGCCTTTGATGGTGCTCTACTTGCATGGAAACTTTATCACAAGTTCAAGAGAAAAAGATAAGGCATAATTGCTGAAAACAAAAGAAAGCACATCATTTTCTTCCTATAACAAGAGGAAAATGATGTGCTTTTTTATGCTGGAATTCAGACTTTCTTCCAGACTTTCGGACACAAAAAAGGGCCACCGCCGTGGCCCAACCTTGTTAACCTTAAATCTAATACTATGAAAAACACACGTGCAAATATAGAAAGAATCTATGAGTTTCACAAGCTTTTCCGTGAAAAAACTCAAATCCTAAACTATATTTAACTATTTGTGTCTTAATTTCTTATTTATTTAAATGTTATTAAACCTATTCTATTTAGAACTTAGACAGTTATATTTAGAATAGAAATCTAAATTTCAAAGCTCATCTGATCATAACCAAAGACGAAGCCCTGAGGCAGGCGCGCATTGGCATCATCATGAAAACCTATCTGATGAGTAACATGCGTGAGAATCGTCTTCCGGGCTCCTATCCGGCGGGCAACCCGTATGGCATCCTCTACCAGTTGATGACTATGATGCGGCTTATCGAAGCGGAGAGCATTGATAACCAGCGTTTCTACTCCTTCCAGATACTGATATTCTTCCTCGCCCATCGTCTTCATATCCGTAATATAGGCAAATTTGTCCAAACGATAGCCCAGGATAGGCATCTTATCATGGAGAATACGGATAGGCATGAACTCAATATCGCCAATCTGATAAGAGCGATGAGGCTCTATGGTATGGAGCTTGAGCTTCGGCGCTCCCGGATAAAGCTGCTCTACATCCTTAGGAAAACAGTAAGGCATGGTATGCGGCAAGGAACGGGTTACCAGCTCATCGCCATAAATATGAATATCACCAAACACGCAGAAGCCACGCAGGTCATCTATACCTCCCACATGGTCGTAATGAATATGCGTAATCAGCACACCATCCAACTTGCGGAACGGTTCCCTGAGCAACTGCATCCTTATATCCGGACCCGCATCTATCAGAATACGGGTTTTCTCCGTCTCAATCATCGCAGCACTTCTAAAGCGCTTATCCTTAGGATTATTGCTGCAGCAAACCTCACAATTGCATCCCAAAACAGGAACACCACTCGATGTTCCTGTTCCCAATAAAGTAATCTTCATTAATAATCAAATATTTCCTGAAAAACAAACGAATTCTTCACTCTTCGTTCTTCTCTCTTCACTTAACATTCACCTCCGGATGGATATCAATGCCAAACTTCAGCTTCACATCCTTACGGATTGTTTCACAGAGATTGACGATTTCCTGCCCCGTAGCTCCACCACGGTTCACCAGTACCAGCGCCTGCTTGTCATGTACGCCTGCACGTCCCAGACTCTTGCCCTTCCATCCACACTGGTCAATCATCCAGCCTGCAGGAATCTTCTCGTGTCCAGCATCAATCATATAATGAGGCATCCCCGGATACTGTGCAGCCAGCTCCTCATATTTTGCCTTCTCCACGATAGGATTCATGAAGAAACTGCCCGCATTGCCCTGCACCTTCGGGTCAGGCAATTTGGCATTGCGGATCTCGATGATGACATCACGGAGCTGCTGGGCTGTAGGATTTTCTATTCCCTTTGCAGTCAGGGAAGTACGGATGTTACCATAATCCAGGTCTGGCACAAAGTGCTTGCTCAGGCGATAGATGACATGAGTAACAAGATACTTATCCTTCCACTCATGCTTGAACCTGCTCTGACGATAGCTGTACTGGCAGTCCTGGTTGTCGAAAACCACTAATTTTCCAGTAGCAATTTCCACAGTTTCCACCTTATATATAATATCCTTCGCTTCCACGCCGTAGGCTCCGATGTTCTGGACCGCGCTCGCTCCCACTTCTCCCGGAATGATACTGAGGTTCTCTGCACCATGATAGCCATGCTCTACAGCGTATGCCACCACGTCATCAAACACCTCACCACTTCCGCAGTTCAATAAAACAAAGTCGGGATTTTTCAGATTCTCACCCTCAGCAGCAGCCAGGGTTTCATTATCCAGCACCTCGATGCCCTTGATGGCAGAATGGATCACCGTACCCTCGTAATCGCCTGTGAGCAAGAGGTTACTGCCACCACCCAGAATGAGCAGAGGCTGATCGGCAGCAGTAAGCCCAGCCACAATCTGCTGCGCCTCTTCTACCGATGAGTATTCCAGGAATCGCTTGCACTTGGCATCAATTCCAAACGTATTGTGAGCCAAAAGGCTATAGTCTCGAATATCCTTCATATCCAGCTATTTCTAAAAAACAATTAATCACTAAACAGTAATCACTAATCACTATATTTACATCTCCAGCTTGGTCAGCATCCACTTTCCTCCTATCTTCTTGAAGGTAAGCAGCGTTTCCAACCCATTGGCGATGCCACGAATCACGAATATCTTCTGGCTGCTCTCAGTATATTTCTGACCGTAAATGATGTTGTAAATCATGCCAGAAGGCAACTGAGGCGCAAAGGCAGGCCATGTCTCCGGTTCGATATCGCCCGTCATCGTACTGAAATCATCATCAGGATCAGGACCGGTAAACTTCACCGGATTATGCAGATGCTCTGCCTGAAAGGCTGAATCGGTAGCAAACGAACCGTAAAACTTCAGGAAGCTGGCATTCATGTTGGCATACATCGGCTTATAGTTGATGCTGGTCATCAGCCACTGACCGTTGATACGGTTGAAGAGGAACTGCTGAACGGTATTGGTCTTATAGAACACCTTTTCTACCACAACATGGTCGACGGTAGTATCCTTCACCAAATTCATCTGCTTCCGGTTGTCAAAGATCAGCGTATAATAATCTTGACGCATAAAGAAATGTTCCATCTTCCACCGGCGTTTTTCTATCTGCTTGATTACTTTTCCGTTACGACAGACAGGCAACGGGAAGTGTACACGCTGCCTCTGAAGCTTGCGACTGGCAGCAAAATTGAACAGGAAGTCGTCAAACAACTCGTCTGCAGCCTTAGGCATAGGAGTCTCCTCTATGAGTTTTTCGGTAGAGTCCATAGCCTGCGTGTCAGCGACTATCGTATCGGCAGCCACTGAATCAACAAGAGTAGCGGGCTTCTTATCCTTGCACCCCACAGAGGTGAAACAAACGATGGTAAGGACCGCTAACATTACTGTTATAAAAGATAGTTTCTTCATAAACTTATTAAATTTCTCAAATTTTCATTGCAAAAGTACAACTTTCTTTTGAGATATTTCATATTTTAAGCAAAAAATATTATCTTTGCACTCAAAATAGACAATTTAATAAGATATGTTATTAGAAAAAATAGAAGAACTCTTGAAAGAAGTGGATTCTTTGACTGCTCAGAACGCAGAAGAAGTAGAACAGCTTCGCATCAAGTATCTCAGCAAAAAGGGTGAAATCAATGCCCTCATGGCCGACTTCCGCAATGTGCCAGGCGACCAGAAAAAAGAGGTTGGTATCAAAATCAACGAATTGAAGCAAGCTACCCTTGCCAAGATCAACGGACTCAAGGATCAGATGGAAGAAGCTGACGCAAGCAGCGATGACATCGACCTGACCCGTACAGCTTATCCTGTGGCTTTGGGTACACGTCATCCATTGACTGTCGTAAAGAACCAGATTATCGACATCTTCGGCCGTATGGGATTCACCCTCTATCAGGGTCCTGAGGTTGACGACGACAAGCACGTGTTCACTATGCTCAACTTTGCAGCCGATCATCCAGCCCGTGACATGCAGGATACCTTCTTCATCGAGAAGAGCAACGATGATGACGTAACCAAGAATGTGCTCCTGCGCAGTCATACCTCCAACGATGAGGCACATTACATGGAGACTCATGAGCCACCTATCCGCGTTCTCTGCCCTGGCCGCGTATACCGCAACGAGGCTATCAGCGCCCGTGCCCACTGCTTCTTCCACCAGGTAGAAGGTCTCTATGTGGACAAGAACGTAAGCTTCACCGACCTCAAGCAGGTGCTCCTCACCTTTGCTCGCGAGATGTTCGGTGCAGATACAAAGATTCGTCTGCGCCCAAGCTACTTCCCATTCACAGAGCCTAGCGCTGAGATGGATATCTCATGCAACATCTGCGGCGGCAAGGGATGTAACTTCTGCAAGCATACAGGATGGGTAGAGATTCTGGGTTGCGGTATGGTAGACCCTCACGACCTCGAGGCTTGCGGCATCGACAGCAATGTCTATACCGGTTATGCCTTCGGTATGGGTGTAGAGCGCATCACCAACTTGAAGTATCGTGTCAGCGACCTGCGTCTCTTCTCTGAGAATGATACTCGCTTCCTGCGCGAATTCGAATCAGCTAAGTAACAACACATATTTAATATAGTATATAGGTTTATATGCTAACTCATCATTAGCGTATAGACCTATTTATTTTTAAACCTCAAAACATAAAGTTATGAAGAAATTTATGATTAATGCAGTCATCGCTGTCTCTTTAGGCACCATGACTCTCAGTTCTTGTATCGGCTCATTTTGCCTTACCAACAACGTTTTGGATTGGAACAAGCGTGCTACTGACAACAAGTTCGTCAACGAACTGATTTTCATCGTCATCAGTCCAGCCTACGCAGTATGTTCTGTTGCAGACTTGTTCGTGCTCAACTCTATCGAGTTCTGGACAGGCGAAAAGGTGATTGCCAATGTCGGCAAGACCAAGGACGTAATGGGTAAGGATGGTCGTATGTACGCCATCAAGACATTGAAGAACGGTTATGAGATTACCGACCCAGAGGGTGAGAAATCATACTTCGTATTCAACAAGAAGAAAAAGAGCTGGTCATACAGCAAGGACGGCGATATCCGTGAGCTCTTCAGCTTTAATGAGGATGGCAGCATCCAGGCTTGTCTGCCAAACGGCGAGAAGATGAACGTGCCAGCCGACGAGAATGGCCTTTTCCAGGTTCGTATGGCAATGAACGATGGCTTCTATTACGCATTTAATAAGTAAACTATAGAAAATCGATAAAGGGGTGTGCAGATATTCAAATCTACACACCCCTTCATTATTTTATATATCCTTAAACTTTAAAGAGTTAACCTAATCCCCTCACAGCTTCTTCCATCTGCAGAAGCGCCTGTTTCAGCACGCTTCTAGGCTCTGCCACATTCAGTCGCATGAAACCTTCGCCACCAGGACCAAACATCTCACCGTCGTTCAAGGCAAGATGAGCCTTGTCGATGAAAAGATCCAGAAGCTGGTCATGAGAGAGATTCAAATCCCGGCAATTCAGCCATATCAGGAACGAAGCCTGCGGACGGAGCGGACGGATGGCCGGAATATGCTCCTTGCAGAAATCCTCTACAAAGCGGATATTATCCTCGATATACGCCAGCATCTGCCTGCGCCACTCCTCCCCTTTCCGGAAGGCAGCAACCGTAGCAATCGGAGCAAAGAGCGTAGGCTCATCCAGTTCGTTGGCAGAGAGCCAAGGATAGAACTTGCTGCGTATCTCCTCGCTAGGAATGATGGCATAACTGCTCACGATACCCGCAATGTTGAAGGTCTTGGAAGGAGCCTGGAAGGTGATGCTGATATCGCGCGCATGGTCGCTGACAGATGCAAAAGGAATATGCTTGTGTCCGAAGAGAGCCATGTCTGCATGAATCTCGTCGCTGATTACCAGCAGATGATGCTCATAGCAGAAATCAGCCAGTCTCTGCAGGGTTTCCTTGTTCCAGGTAATACCTCCCGGATTATGAGGATTGCAGAGAATCAGCACCTTGCACTTCTCGTCACATACCTTTTCCAGATTTTCGAAATCCATCTCGTAATATCCGTCCTCACGCATCTTCAACGGATTGAAGACCACCTCGCGGCCGTTTCCCTGCGGGGTGAGCCGGAAAGGATGATAAACGGGTGGCTGGATGATGACCTTCTCATCTTCCCTGGTAAAGACATTCACCACCAGTCCTATTCCCTTCACGATGCCTGGAATAAAGCGAATCCACTCGCGCTCCACATCCCACTGATGATGAGCCTTCACCCAATCGATGATGCTGGGCAGATAGTCTTCCGGCTCAACGGTATATCCGAAGAGCGAATGTTCCAGACGTGCCTTCAGGGCATCGGTGATGAAATCAGGGGTTTCGAAGTCCATATCCGCTACCCAGAGAGGCAGCAGATCGGTTCTTCCCCAGCGTGGCTGCAGCGCCTCGTGCTTGAGGTCGCCGCTACCCAAACGGTCAATTATTTTATCAAAATCGTACTTCATACTTTGAACTCTTTTTACTTTGAACTTTGAGCTTTGAACTTTGAGCTTTGAACTTTGTGATTAGCATCAGCAATTGAATTCTTCGTTCTTCACTTTTCACTCTTCACTTTCTCTGCTCTTCACTTTCTCTGCTCTTCACTTACCCCAACGCCTGCTTGATGTCCTCAAACAGGTCGTCAACATCCTCCAGACCGACGCTCAGTCTTACGGTTGTATCCAATACATCCATGCTCTGACGCATACGCTCCGAGAAACCGCCAAAGATGGTGCTGGCAGGATGGATGGCAAGCGAACGGTTGTCGAAGAGATTGGTGGCACGATGAATCAGCTTCAGATGGTTCAGGAAACTGAAACACGCCTCCTTGTCCTCCAAATCGATGCAGATCATCGCTCCGGCAGTCTTGCCAAACTGCTTCTTTGCCAACTCATGGAATGGATTATCCTCCAATCCCACATAATTCACGCGCTTGATCTGGGGGAGCGACTGAAGCTTCCTTGCCAGCTCCAGCGCATTGCTGCTCTGCACGCGATAACGCGCATCGAGCGTCTCCAGTCCGATGGTCTGCATATAAGCTACCTGCGGAGTCATGTAGGCACCAAAGTTGAAAAGCATCTCACCATAAAGTCGCTTGGCAAAATCGCCATGATATGGTGTACCGTAATCGATGACCACACCGCCAAGCGATGTGGCACCGCCACTGATATACTTGGAACTGGATACCACCTCGATATCCACGCCCAGATCCTTAGCCGAGAACTGGGTGAAAGGAATGATGGTAGTATCAGCCACCAGGGGCACATTCTTCTCGTGAGCCACCTGAGAGAGTGCCTTCAGGTCGGCCACCTCCAGCTGCGGATTGGTAATGATTTCCAGAAACACGCAGCAGGTATCCTCATCAATTGCCTCGCGTACCTCTTCTATATTGGTCAGATCGCGCAGTCGGACCTTCACTCCGAAACGGCGCAAGGTGGCAACTAGCAGGGCATAGGTATTGCCGAAGAGATGCTTGGAGCTGACGATGTTCTTGCCCTGTGCAGCAAGCGCCATCAGCGTATTGCTGATAGCAGCCATACCCGAATTGAAAGCTGTAACATGCTGTGCCCCGGTCAGTGCCTCGATGCGGCGTTCCAGGTTGGTAACCGTAGGATTCTCCACACGCGAATAGTCCGGAGCCATGATCTTGTCAGTAAAGGCATCCGACATGATGGCTGCGTTGTCAAATTCGTAAGCCAGCGTATTATATACCGGAACGCTCAGCGAATCATAAGCGTCTCTGCGTTCGTATGCCACATGAATGGCCTGAGTCTGTTTCTTCATTTTCTATTAATCTCTCTTTTAATTTTGTATTTGCTATATTTTGGCTGCAAAAGTACTAAAAAAATGCGATATAGAAATACCAAAGATTAGGTATTTTATAATAAAAATCAACTTTCTTCGTTAAATACTACATGAAACAGAAATTTTTTATCATTATAATATGCCTGATTGCCACCCTGAAGATGATGGCACAGGAATTCACGCTGCAGGGTAGAGTCACCGATGATGACAACAACCCCGTAGAACTTGCCACGGTTTCCGTCGTAAGCCAGGGAAAGGTGGCTTTCACTTCGCTCAAGGGAGAATTCAGCATGCATCTGCATTCTGCCGACAGCGTAGCCGTCAAATTCTCGATGATCGGCTACAAGACCAAGGTGCGCGTCCTGAGAAAGCCTAGAGGAAAGCAGACCCTCCAGGTGGTGCTACATACCGATGCCACGATGCTGGGCGACGTGAATGTGACGGGAGAGAAGATACAGTCTGACCAGACGCAGGAAATCAAGATCAAGGACATCAAGATGGCTCCTTCTGCCAACGGCAACGGCGTGGAAGGCATCATCCAGCAGCAGGCTGGTGTGAGTACCCACAGCGAACTTTCCTCGCAGTACAACGTACGTGGCGGTGCCTTCGACGAGAACTCCGTATATATAAATAATGTGGAAGTATACCGTCCATTCCTCGTCCGAAGCGGTCAGCAGGAAGGTCTTTCCGTCATCAATCCTTACATGGTAGACAAGATTGGCTTCTCTACCGGAGGCTACGGAGCTAAATACGGCGACAAGATGAGTTCTGCACTCGACATCACCTACAAGACGCTGAAAGCCAAGGGCAAGAAGCCTGTGGTGGAAGGAAGCTTAGCAGCCAGTCTACTAGGTACCGATGCCTATATCGGAATAGGAACCCGGAAGCTGTCATGGCTCAACAGCGTGAGATACAAGACCACCTCCTATCTCCTCGGTTCGCTGGAGACAAAGGGAGAATACAAGCCAAATTATCTTGACTATCAGACCTATCTGAGCTATCAGCCCAACAAGCGATGGAAGATAGACTTCATAGGATATATCTCTGACAATCATTACAACTTCGAACCGTCCGACCGCGAGACATCGTTCGGAACGATGGAGAACGTGAAGAGTTTCAGAGTATTCTTCGACGGACATGAGAAAGACCGCTTCCTCACCTATTTCGGAACCCTCGGCATCACCCGGAACATCACCCGGAAAACCAGTCTCTCGCTCCTGGGAAGTGCCTTCTACACCAAGGAACAGGAGAAATACGACATCCAGGGACAATACTGGCTCGACCAGACCGAGACATCGGAAAACCTGGGTGTGGGAACCTATTTTGAACATGCCCGCAACTATCTCTCTGCCCACGTGATGAGCGCCAAGCTGATGCTGCGCCACAAGGTACAGAAGCACAACGTGGAGGCGGCTGTCACCCTGAAAAGGGAACATATCGAAGAGAATTCCATCGAATACGAGATGCGCGATTCTGCCGGATACAGCGTTCCCCACACCGGAAAGGACCTCTATATGATTTATTCCATGAAAGCCCGTAACGAGCTGAATGCCAACCGTATGGAGACCTACATACAGGACACCTACCGATTCTCGGGCGGTACTGCCGACAGCACTGGAAACGGACAGACGCATTACACGCTGAACTATGGTGTGCGCATGAGTCACTGGAACTTCAATCGCGAGACGATCCTGAGTCCACGTATCTCTCTCGCCATCATTCCGGCAAACCACGAGAACACCACGCTCCGCCTGGCAGCCGGACTATACTATCAGGCACCTTTCTTCAAGGAGCTGAGAGATACGACAACCGTCAACGGAGTGACCGTAGCATCGCTCAACGAGAAGATCAAGAGCCAGCGAAGCATCCATTTCATCGCCGGTTACGACTACCGTTTCCGCATGAACGACCAGCGGTTCAAGTTCTCTGCCGAGGCTTACTACAAGGCATTGAGCAACATCGTACCTTATTCCGTCAGCAACGTGAAGGTGGTATATTACGGTCAGAACGAGTGCAGCGGTCATGCAGCCGGACTTGATTTCAAGCTCTATGGCGAGTTTGTACCGGGTACGGATTCCTGGCTCAGCCTCTCGCTGATGGATACGAAGATGAAGCTCAACGGCAAGAGCATCCCTCTGCCTACCGACCAGCGCTATGCGGTGAACCTCTTCTTCACCGACTACTTCCCTGGCAGCAGGAAATGGCGCATGTCGCTGAAGCTTGCCTTTGCCGACGGATTGCCTTTCGCAGCCCCTCACAAGGAGTTGGAGACCAACAGTTTCCGTGCTACCGCCTATCGCCGTGCCGACATCGGCATGAGTTATCAGCTGCTCGACAACAGCCGTCACGAGAAGAAGAACTTCCTGAAGAACGTAACGCTGGGCGTAGACTGCCTCAACCTCTTCGGCATCGACAATGTGAACAGCTACTATTGGGTAACCGATGTCACCAATCAGCAGTATGCTGTGCCTAATTATCTGACAGGCCGCCAGCTCAATGCCCGTGTTCTCTTGGAATTTTAGAACCAAAAAGTGGAGATTTTTCACAATATTCTAAATATTTAACCGTAGATAGTTCGCTATCTGCGGTTTTTTTCGTATCTT
>ERZ1026870.811-NODE-811-length-16416-cov-163.310067_pt1 | contig 16416 bp, 18 predicted proteins | sample MGYA00380165_ERZ1026870 | MGnify/ENA primary metagenome ERZ1026870 (study PRJEB33269, sample SAMEA4719801) | human gut metagenome | biome: human-associated habitat; feature: organic feature; material: feces | place: Cameroon | collected 2013-10 ...
AGAGCATCTGCCTTACAAGCAGAGGGTCGGCGGTTCGAATCCGTCAGCGCCCACCAAGTTAAAAGGTCTTTCAACAATCGTTGAAAGACCTTTTTGTTTTAATTAAAGCTAAATAATTCTCAGTTTTTCTGTTTTTTCGCAGGAATTCATTAACTTTGCACCCTATATAAATAATACGTATTGTTATGAATTTAGATTTATTGACTGCCATATCACCTATAGATGGTCGTTACAGGGGAAAAACAGAGCAACTCGCTAACTACTTTTCTGAGTATGCTCTCATTCGTTATCGTGTTCGCGTAGAGATAGAGTATTTCATTACTTTATGTGAGTTACCATTGCCGCAGCTGGCTTCTTTCGATCAGTCGCTGTTTGAGCGTTTGCGTGACATCTATCGTAATTTCAACGAAAACGATGCTCAGCGTGTGAAAGACATTGAGAAGGTTACCAACCACGATGTGAAAGCTGTTGAGTATTTTATCAAGGAAGAGTTTGACAAGATTGGTGGCTTGGATGCCTACAAGGAGTTTATCCACTTCGGTTTGACATCTCAGGACATCAACAACACAAGTGTGCCTCTTTCAGTGAAGGAAGCTCTGGAGGAGTGCTTCTACCCTCAGGTTGAAGAGCTGATTGCTCAGCTTCAGACTTATGCTGATGAGTGGAAGGATGTACCTATGCTGGCTAAGACTCATGGTCAGCCTGCTTCTCCTACCCGTTTGGGCAAGGAAATCATGGTTTATGTATATCGTCTTACCGAGCAACTCGATTCTTTGAAGGCTTGCAAGTTTACAGCTAAGTTTGGTGGTGCTACCGGTAATTACAATGCTCATCATGTAGCTTATCCTGAGTATGACTGGAAGGCTTTCGGCAACAAGTTCGTTAGCGAGAAGTTGGGCTTGGAGCGTGAGCAATATACTACTCAGATCAGCAACTATGATCATCTGGGTTCCATCTTTGATGCCATCCGCAGAATCAACACCATCATCATTGACTTGGACCGTGACTTCTGGATGTACATCTCTATGGATTACTTCAAGCAGAAGATCAAGGCTGGTGAGGTAGGTTCCAGTGCCATGCCACACAAGGTGAACCCTATCGATTACGAGAACAGTGAGGGTAACCTCGGTATTGCCAATGCCATTCTCCAGTTCCTGGCACAGAAGCTCCCTGTGAGCCGTCTGCAGCGTGACCTTACCGACAGTACCGTACTCCGTAACATCGGTGTGCCTCTCGGTCATAGCGTCATCGCCATCCAGAGCACATTGAAGGGCTTGCGTAAGCTCATCCTCCATGAGGAGAAGTTGCAGGAAGATTTGAATAATACCTGGGCTGTAGTAGCTGAGGCTATCCAGACCATCCTTCGCCGTGAGGCTTATCCACATCCATACGAGGCATTGAAGGCGCTCACCCGCACCAATACCCATATGACAGAGGAGACCATTCATGAGTTTATCAAGGGATTGAATGTAAGCGATAGCGTGAAGGCCGAACTGATGGCTATCACTCCTAGCAATTACACCGGTATTTAATCAAAAAGCAGTTTCCCTAACGGGCAGCCAAGGATATATCAAGACATATCATATATAACATAATTAATAATAATAGATTTATTAACCCGGCCGTGAGGCTTTTATATTGAATAAATTATGGATTCAGAGTTCGAAAACAAACCACAGAGTCAATCGTCTGAGAGCGAGAACACCCGAGAGGGCTTCAACGCAGGCGGTTATCAGAAGAGTTATCGTAGTGTAGGTCGCACACAGCGTCCACGTATTAACAGTCATCGCCCATCATTCAACAGCGATAGAAGTAGCAGCAGTAGCGAGGGTGGCTTCCGTCCGGAAGGCTTCGGTGCTGGCTTGCAGAGCAGTTCTACCAGCTCTAGCAGCGAGCGTCCACAGCGCAGCTATGGTAGCAGCCGTGGCAGCTATGGCAGCCGTCCACAGCAGGGTGGCTACAACAGCCGTGGTGGCTATAACAGCAACCGTGGTGGCGGTTATGGTCGTCCTCAGCAGGGTGGCTATGGCAGCCGTCCACAGCAGGGTGGCTACAACAGCCGTCCTCGTTTCAATAATAACGCAGAAGGTGACGATCAGCATCCATCAACTGGTGGCTATCAGCCACGTCAGCAGGGTGGTTACAATGGTCGTCCTCAGCAGGGTGGCTATGGCAGCCGTCCTCAGCATGGCGGTTACAACAGCCGTCCTCAGCATGGTGGCTACAACAGCAACCGTGGTGGTTATGGCCGTCCTCAGCAGGGTGGTTACAATAGCAACCGTGGTGGTGGCTATGGTCGTCCACAGGGTGGTGGCTATGGCAACAACCGTGGTGGTGGCTTCCGTCAGCACACTCCAGGATACGATCCAAATGCTAAGTATAGCATGAAGAAACGTATCGAATACAAGGAGGAGAATATCGACCCAACAGAGCCATTGCGCTTGAATAAGTTCCTTGCCAATGCTGGTGTCTGCTCTCGCCGTGAGGCTGATGAGTTCATCCAGGCTGGTCTGGTAACTGTCAATGGTGAGGTAGTTACCGAGTTGGGTACCAAGATTCTTCGCACCGACGAGGTGAAGTTCCATGATGCAGTAGTATCTTTGGAGAAGAAGGTATATGTATTGCTCAACAAGCCAAAGGATTACGTGACAACCAGCGACGATCCTCAGCAGCGCAAGACTGTGATGGACCTCGTGAAGGATGTATGCCCTGAGCGTATCTATCCTGTAGGTCGTCTCGACCGTAACACAACAGGTGTACTCCTGTTGACCAACGATGGTGACCTGGCTTCTAAGCTGACTCACCCTAAGTTCTTGAAGAAGAAGGTATATCACGTACACCTCGACAAGAACCTCACTGCTCACGATATGCAGCAGATCAGCGAGGGTATCACTTTGGAAGATGGCGAGATCAAGGCAGATGCAGTAGCTTATGCTGACGAGCGTGACAAGTCACAGGTAGGTATCGAGATTCACAGCGGTAAGAACCGTATCGTTCGCCGTATCTTCGAGAGCCTCGGCTATCGTGTAACCAAGCTCGACCGTGTACAGTTTGCAGGTTTGACCAAGAAGAATCTCCGTCGCGGTGACTGGCGCTTCCTTACTGAGAAGGAAGTAGATATGCTCCGTATGGGTGCTTTTGAATAAGGATAATAAGATATAATAAGAAAGGAGACTATCTGTTTAGTCTCCTTTTTAACCTATTAATTAACAATGGAAAAAGTAAAAAGAACTAAAGTCGTTGACTTGCTCAAGAGCACAGCCTACGACTCAATCGTGAATGTTAAGGGATGGGTTCGTACCCATCGTAGTAGCAAAGCAGTCGATTTTATCGCTCTTAACGATGGTTCTACTATTAATAATATTCAGATAGTAGTCGACCCATCAAAGGTCGATGAGAATCAGCTCCGCCAGATTACCACTGGTGCCTGCATCAGCGTAGTAGGTACCTTGGTAGAGAGCCAGGGTGCCGGTCAGAGCGTTGAGATTCAGTGCGAAAGCATCGAAATCTACGGTCTTTGCGGCAACGACTATCCAATGCAGAAGAAGGGACAGAGCTTCGAGTACATGCGTCAGTATGCTCACCTCCGTCTCCGTACCAATACCTTTGGTGCCGTGATGCGTATCCGCCACAACATGGCGATGGCTATCCACACCTACTTCCACGAGCATGGATATTTCTACTTCAACACTCCTCTCATCACTGCCAGCGACTGTGAGGGTGCAGGTCAGATGTTCCAGGTAACAACCAAGAACCTCTACAACCTGAAGAAGACAGAGGATGGCAAGATCGATTATTCTGATGATTTCTTCGGTAAGCAGACTTCATTGACTGTTTCTGGTCAGTTGGAGGGTGAGCTGGGTGCTACAGCACTCGGTGCTATCTATACCTTCGGTCCTACCTTCCGTGCAGAGAACAGTAACACTCCTCGCCACCTGGCTGAGTTCTGGATGGTTGAGCCAGAGGTTGCTTTCCTGGATATGGATGGTTTGATGGAGTTGGAGGAAGACTTCATCAAGTATTGTATCCGTTGGGCACTGGAGCACTGCAAGGACGATCTTGCTTTCTTGAACAAGATGATTGACAAGGGCTTGATTGCTCGACTGGAGGGCGTATTGAATTCCGACTTCGTTCATCTCCCATATACCGAGGGTATCCGCATCCTGCAGGAGGCTATCGCCAACGGCAAGAAGTTTGAGTTCCCATGCGAGTGGGGTGATGACCTGGCTTCAGAGCACGAGCGTTTCCTCGTAGAGGAGCACTTCAAGCGTCCAGTCATCATGACCAACTATCCAAAGGCTATCAAGGCATTCTATATGAAGATAGACGAGGAGGAGAGCGGCTTCGGCGGCAAGAGCGGTCAGACCGTTCAGGGTACCGACGTACTGTTCCCACAGATTGGTGAGATTATCGGTGGTTCTGTCCGTGAGGAGAGCTATGACAAGCTGATGGGTGAGATTGAGGCTCGCAACATCCCTATGAAGGATATGAACTGGTATCTTGATACCCGTAAGTACGGTTCATGCCCACACGCAGGTTTCGGTCTCGGTTTCGAGCGTCTGATCCTCTTCGTAACCGGTATGCAGAACATCCGCGACGTGATTCCTTTCCCACGTACACCAAAGAATGCAGAGTTCTAATCTTCGTTGATATCAACGAAAACAGAATATAGGATAAGCGAGGCTTCTTTTTCAGAGGTCTCGCTTTTATTTTGTCAGCCAGGCGCTTATTTTACCGACTAAGCTCTGGGTTTTGCTTATTTTTACATCTTTTCTTCCTCATTCTCATTATTTTATTGTACCTTTGCACCTAAAAATATAAAATCGTAAGAAAATGGGAAAGATTATATTGACGGGCGACCGTCCAACAGGTAAACTTCACCTGGGTCACTACATCGGTTCCTTGCAGCGCCGAGTACAGCTTCAGAATGCTGGTGACTTTGACAGAATGTTCGTATTCATGGCAGACGTTCAGGCTTTGACAGATAACGCTGACAATCCAGAGAAGATTCGCCAGAACATTACAGAGGTAGCACTCGATTATCTTTCTGCTGGTCTCGACCCGCAGAAGTGTACACTCTATATCCAGAGTATGATTCCGGAGTTGGCTGAGTTGACTACCTATTTGATGAACCTCATCTCTGTATCTCGTGTTCAGCGTAACCCAACCGTGAAGACTGAGATCAAGATGCGTAACTTCGAGGCAAACATTCCTCTCGGTTTCTTCTGCTATCCTGTGAGCCAGGCTGCCGACATCACCGCTTTCAAGGCTACAACCGTGCCTGCCGGTGAGGACCAGGAGCCTATGCTGGAGGTAACCCGCGAGTTGGTTCGCCGCTTCAACCAGACTTATGCGCCTGTATTGGTAGAGCCAGAGATCCTGCTTCCAGAGATTGCCTGCTGTCGTCGCCTTCCTGGAACCGATGGTAAGGAGAAGATGAGCAAGAGTCTCGGCAACTGCATCTATATGAGCGATGACGAGAAGACTGTTTGGAAGAAGGTGAAGAAGATGTCTAACGGTGAGCCACGCATGAGCATGGAAGAGCCTGGACATCTGGAGGGAAATGCCGTGTTCACTTATCTGGAGGCATTCTCTACTCCTGAGGACTTCGCTGAGTTCTGGCCAGAGTTCAAGACTTTGGACGAGTTGAAGGAGCAGTATGTGAAGGGTGGTATCGGTGATGGCACCTGCAAGAAGTTCCTGAACAGCGTCATCAACAAGATGCTCGACCCAATCCGTGCCCGCCGTCATGAGTTTGAGCAGGATATTCCTGAGGTATTCAATATCCTGAAGAAGGGTAGTGAGGATGCCCGCGAGTTTGCTGCCCAGACCATGGACGAGGTTCGCAAGGCGATGCGCATCGACTACTTCAGCGATGCTGCCTATATTGAGGAGCAGGCTGCGAAATTCAGAATTTAATGAATAAACGAATATTGCAATTAGCGGTACCGTCGATAATATCCAATATCACGGTACCGCTTTTGGGTTTGGTAGATGTCGCCATCGTCGGACATATCGGCGATGCAGCGTATATCGGAGCCATTGCCGTGGGCTCGATGCTCTTCAATGTCATCTACTGGCTCTTCGGATTTCTGAGGATGGGAACCAGCGGAATGACTTCGCAGGCTTTGGGCAGGAGAGATTTTGCCGAGGTGGTGAGACTCCTGATTCGCTCCCTGGGCATTGGCGTGGGGATAGGACTCCTCTTCTTTATCCTTCAGCGATGGATTATCGGATGCGGATTGTGGGCGATGTCGCCAGAGGCGGATGTCGTGGAACTGGCTCGCAGATACTGCTATGTCTGCATCTGGGGAGCCCCTGCCGTACTCGGACTCTATGGATTCACGGGCTGGTATATCGGTATGCAGAACACGCGCATTCCGATGGTGGTATCACTCTCTCAGAATGTGGTGAACATCGTAGCCTCTCTGGTGCTCGTCTTCGTCTGCAGGATGACGGTAGAAGGTGTGGCGCTCGGAACGGTCATCGCCCAATGGTGGGGATTCCTGATGGCTTGCGTGCTCTATCGGCTCTACTATCGCCGGTTGGGCAAGTATGATTATCGCCGGCATCTCTTTGATTCCGAACCGCTGAAGCGATTCTTCTCCCTGAACAGAGACATCTTTCTCCGTACCGTATGTCTGGTGGCTGTGAACCTCTTCTTTACGGCAGCCGGTTCCAGGGAGAGTACGCTGGTGCTGGCAGTGAATACCCTGCTGATGACGCTCTTTACCATCTTCTCTTATTTCATGGATGGTTTTGCGTATGCGGCAGAGGCGTTGAGCGGCAAGTATTATGGAGCCGGAAACAGGGAGGCGTTCCGGGAAGTGGTGAAGCGGACGATGGGTTTCGGCGTCGTGGTGGCGATTCTTTTCACCTTATTATATATAGTGGGTGGAGAAAACTTTCTCTCTTTGTTGACCAGCGACAGGCAGGTGGTGGCGGCAGCCGGTGCGTATCTGGGATGGGCGGTACTCATTCCGCTGGCAGGCATGTCGGCATTTGTCTTCGATGGCATCTTTGTGGGCATCACCCAGTCGAAGTCTATGCTTTGTTCCACCGCAGTAGCTTCTGCTTCATTCTTCGGAATGTATTTCGCCCTTCATCCTTTGCTGGGCAATCACGCCCTGTGGCTAGCCTTTATTCTCTACCTCGTTTTGAGGGGTATCGTATTATTCGTCATTTACCGTAGAAAACTGCGGTAAATGGCGAATTGTGTTTTAATAGAATATAATAATAGAAATAACGCACATTCTTCTCGAAAAATTGCACACTTGAAATATAGTGTGCGCAGTTTATGTAAAAACTACATTAATTTAGTTTAAAACTTACGCTTTTATTCTTTTTCTTAGCATAATTTTCGTACTTTCGCAGAATAAAACTTTAAAATATATAGAGTAAAATGACAGCAGAAGAGTATTATCAGGAAGGAAATGCCTGGCGAAAGCAAGGCGACTTCAAGCGTGCCCTCGACAGCTATATGGAGGCGATAGCTCTCGATCCCGAGAGTCCTGCCGTAGCAGCCAAGGAGATGCTGGATGATATCATGAGCTTTTATTGCAAAGACTACTACAATCCATAGTAATCTATTGTGGACAGCAGCAGTTTGGGTTACTCCAGAGAAGAATGATAATATAAGAAATAGAAAATATATAGAATATGAGCAAAATTAAAGGGGCTGTTGTGGTCGATACAGAGCGATGCAAAGGATGCGCACTCTGTGTAGAAGCTTGTCCTCAAGATGTCATCGCATTGGCGCAGAAGAAGGTCAATGTGCATGGCTATCGCTATGTTGAGGCTGTCAATGCCGATGCGTGTGTGGGTTGTACCTCGTGCGCCATCGTCTGCCCTGACGGCTGCATCACTGTTTATCGAAAGAAGGAGGACTAAACAATGGCAAATCAAGAAGTAACATTAATGAAGGGCAATGAGGCGATAGCCCATGCCTGTATCAGATGTGGTGCGGATGGCTTCTTCGGCTATCCTATCACACCTCAAAGTGAGATTATAGAGACGCTGGCTCTGCTCAAGCCTTGGGAGACATCGGGTATGGTGGTTCTCCAGGCGGAGAGTGAGGTAGCGGCTATCAATATGGTCTATGGTGGCGCCGGCGCCGGTAAGCGTGTCATCACTACCTCATCCAGTCCGGGTGTGGCTTTGATGCAGGAGGGTATCTCCTATATGGCTGGTGCCGAGATTCCGGGTGTCATCGTCAACGTGCAGCGTGGCGGTCCGGGACTGGGTACCATTCAGCCATCACAGAGTGATTATTTCCAGGCTACCCGCGGCGGTGGTAACGGTGACTACAATGTCATCGTGCTGGCTCCTGCTTCTGTTCAGGAGATGGCAGATTTTGTGGATCTTGCCTTCACCCTCGCCTTCAAGTACCGTAACCCGGCGATGATTCTGAGCGATGGCGTGATCGGACAGATGATGGAGAAGGTGGTTCTGCCACCGGTAAAGCCTCGTCGCACCGAGGAGGAGATTGCCAAGGAGTGTCCTTGGGCTACCATCGGGCGTCCTAAGAGTCGCCCTGTCAACATCATGACCTCTCTGGAACTCAAGCCAGAGGTGATGGAGGAGCGTAACATCGCCCTCCAGGAGAAGTATCAGAAGATTCGTGACAACGAAGTAAGATATGAGATGGAGCAGATGGAGGATGCCGACTATGTAATCGTAGCCTTCGGTAGTGCGGCACGTATCGCCGAGAAGAGCATCGAGAATGCCCGAGAGCAGGGCATCAAGGTGGGTCTCTTCCGTCCTATCACCCTCTGGCCTTTCCCTGAGAAGGAACTCCATGAGCTGGCAAAGACCAAGAAGGGCATTCTGGTTGCCGAGATCAATGCCGGTCAGATGGTTCAGGATGTACGCCTGGCTGTGAATGGACAGGCTCCAGTTGAGCACTTCGGGCGTCTGGGCGGTATCGTGCCGGAGCCGGAGGAAATCGTTGAAGCATTAAAGAAGTTAATAAAATGAATGATATAATTTCACCAGAGAATCTGGTATATAAGAAGCCTACGCTGATGAACGATACCCCGATGCACTATTGCCCGGGCTGTTCGCATGGCGTAGTTCATAAGCTCGTTGCCGAGGTCATCGAGGAGATGGGCATGGAGGATAAGACGGTGGGCGTTTGTCCGGTGGGCTGTGCCGTATTCGCTTATCGCTATTTGGATATCGACTGGCAGGAAGCTGCCCATGGCCGTGCTCCTGCTGTGGCTACGGGCATCAAGCGCTTGTGGCCTGACCGTCTCGTCTTCACTTATCAGGGCGATGGCGACCTGGCGTGCATCGGTACCTGCGAGACCATCCACGCCCTGAACCGTGGCGAGCACATCGCCATCATCTTCATCAACAATGCCATCTATGGTATGACGGGTGGTCAGATGGCGCCAACTACTTTGCTGGGTCAGAAGACCGCTACCTGTCCTTACGGACGAGAGGCTGATCTTCATGGTTATCCACTGAACATCACCGAACTTGCCAGTCATCTGCAGGGCACCTGCTACGTAACCCGCCAGAGCGTGGAGACCGTGGCAAGCATCCGCAAGGCGAAGAAGGCTATCCGCAAGGCGTTCGAGGCAAGCATGCAGGGCAAGGGTTCCAGCCTGGTAGAGATTGTTTCTACCTGCAACAGCGGTTGGAAGCTCTCACCTGTTGAGGCGAACAAGTGGATGGAAGAGAACATGTTTAAGCAGTATCCTAAGGGTGACCTGAAGGATACAACAAATTTGTAAGAACAATGAAGACAGAAATCATTATATCCGGTTTTGGTGGTCAGGGCGTCCTTTCGATGGGAAAGATCCTGGCATACTCAGGACTGATGGAGGACAAGGAGGTGACCTGGATGCCTGCTTATGGTCCGGAACAGCGTGGTGGTACAGCCAATGTAACGGTCATCGTGAGCAACAGCCGCATCTCTTCGCCTATCCTGAGCCATTACGATGTTGCCATTGTGCTCAATCAGCCATCGCTCGATAAGTTTGAGCCGAAGATCAAGCCAGGCGGCATCCTGATTTATGATGGTTATGGCATCATGAATCCACCTCAGCGCAAGGACATCACCGTTTATCGCATCGATGCGATGGATAAGGCTGCCGAGATGAAAAACTCTAAGGTGTTTAACATGATTGTTTTGGGCGGACTGCTGAAGGTTTGCCCTGTGGTGAGCACCGATGGTTTGAACAAGGCACTCTTCAAGTCGTTGCCAGAGCGCCATCATAACCTGATTCCACTGAATATGAAGGCTGTGGAAGAGGGTATGAAAATCATCGAGAAAGTAGAACGATAAGTTTTAAAATAGTACGCTAAGTTAGAGACAATAGGTCGATAGCTTAGCGGACTGATATTAATCATTTATAGATAAGCCGTATGACTAAAAAATCCAACTATCTATTATCCCTTTTCGGGGCATTATTGCTTGCATCTCCGATTCAGGCTCAGAATCTCTTGCCAAAACCGCAGCAGGTTACGATGGGCAAGGGCGTGTTTAAAACCAGCGACGGTGTGAAAGTAGAAAACCAGGTAGGCGCTGATGCCGAGAATATCTATACCAAGGCATGGAATGCCAAGGTGAATGATGCTGCCAAACGAGTGGTGAAGTTCACCAAGCTTGCCAACGCCTCTTCGCCGGAAGCATACAAGTTGCATGTGGCACCTGATGCCATTGAAATCAGTGCCGCCAGCAGCGAGGGTTTCCTCCGTGCCTGGCAGACCATGGAACAGCTTACCACCAAGAAGGGCATCGCATGCTGCGACATCGTAGATGCACCTGCTTACAAGTGGCGTGGCTTGATGCTCGATGTTTCGCGTCATTATTTCCCTATCTCCTTCCTCAAGAAACAGATTGATGTGATGTCGGAGTATAAGTTCAACCGTCTCCATATCCATCTGACTGATGCTGCCGGATGGCGCATTGAAATCAAGCGTTATCCTCGACTCAACAACTTTGCAGCCTGGCGTTCGGGTAAGTTGTGGAAAGACTGGAATGCCAATGGCAACAAGTATCTGGAGCAGGGCAGCGAGGGTGCCGAGGGTGGTTACTATACCCAGGATGAACTCCGCGACCTGGTGAAATATGCTGCCGAGCGCGGCATCACCATCGTTCCGGAAATCGAGATGCCGGGTCATTCTGAGGAGGTGCTTACCGCCTATCCAGAGTTATCCTGTACCCATGAGCCATACAAGCAGGCAGATTTCTGTCCGGGCAACATCGGAACCTACGATTTCCTGGAGAATGTCTTGAAGGAGGTGATGGATATCTTCCCTTCTCATTACATCCATGTGGGTGGCGATGAGGCTGCGAAGAAGTCATGGGGCAGTTGTGCCCTCTGCCAGAAGAAGATGAAGGAGCTGGGCATCGACAACGTGGATGGATTGCAGGCTCATCTCATTTCCCACATGGGCAAGTTCCTGAACGAGCATGGCAGACAGCTCGTGGGTTGGGACGAGGTGATTGCCGGAAATCTCTCCAAGAATACCACCGTGATGGTTTGGCGTGGCACCGAACTGGCACACGAGGCTATCAAGCATGGCTATGACGTGGTGATGTCGCCGGGAGCTTACTGCTACTTCGATATGTATCAGGATGCGCCGGGCACCCAGCCTGTGGCAAATGGCGGTTTCATTCCTACTGAGAAGGTGTATAGCTACGTGCCGGGAAGCGATCTTCCTGAGGCTGAACGCAATATGATTACCGGTGTGCAGGCGAACCTCTGGACCGAGCATATTCCTACTCCAGAGTATGCCGAGTATATGCTTTATCCTCGTGCCTTGGCTCTGGCTGAGATAGGATGGAACGGAACCAAGACCAAGAACTATCCTGAGTTCAAGACCCGTGCCTTGGCGCAGGTGGAACATCTGAAGGCTGAAGGCGTGAATCCATTCGAACTGAAGAAGGAGATTGGCGAGCGCAAGGAGAAGATGAAGCCGGTGCAGCACAAGGCTGTGGGTGCCAAGGTTACCTATAACCATGCTTACAACCGCTATTATCCTGCGGCTGGCGAAAAGACGCTGGTGGATGGCAATATGGGCGGTTGGGCTCATGGCGACGGACGCTGGCAGGGCTTTATCGGCAAGGATTGCTTCGATGTGACCATCGATCTGGGTAATTCTACCAAGATCAGCAGCGTAGGCACCGACTTCATGCAGAGCAGCGGTCCTGAGATTTTCTATCCTTCTCAATATACGGTATCTGTTAGTGAGGATGGCAAGAACTTCACCCAGGTATTTGACAAGAAGTATGAATCGAGCAAGGAGCCGATTCTGAATTTCAAGACGCTTACCTGGAAGGGCAGCAAGACTGCCCGCTATATCCGTGTTCAGGCGAAGCCAAGCAGCTTCGGCGGCTGGCTGTTTGTTGATGAGATTATCGTGAAATAATACGATTTCGTATATGAATTATGCAGATTACATTATGTAGATTACATAATGCAATCTGCTCTTAGTTTATCCATCCAAGCAGGGACACCAGATAGGCGTTCCAGTTGATGGCAATCTCGTTTGAAGCATAGCTGCCGACGTTATCCTGGTAGGATTCATCTGGAATATTGGAAGCATAGGCTGGTACGAATTCGGCATCTTCCTGTCCCTTGTTGGCTCCTCCAGCCACAAGACCAGGTACTGGCTCCTTGATATTGTCGGCTGCAGAGATACGGTGGTGGATATTCATGACCCTCTGGGCGCCGAAGCCTGTCAGGTAGCTATAGCCTGTGGCGTTACGTCCAAAGAAATAATCTAAGGTAGAAAGGGCGGCTTGCCGGCATCTGGGGTGCCAAGGAGTTCCTGGTTTACCCATTGGAAGATGCCCAGACCTGCCACGTTACCCCAGGATGGAATGCTGAATTCATCTGGAACAAACTGTTTTGCCTGTTCCAGGTAGGATGTTTCAGAAGTCGTGAAGTATAGTTCTGTAGCTGCCCAGAAGAACTCGTCTTTGGTGTGGTTGTCACCATAACCACCCGTATGGATGGCTGGTGAGAATTTCTTGTTGTTTCCATCCTGGTCATAAAACACCGTGGGGTGTTTCACAGCCCATGTGTATGCTTTTTCTGCTGATTCTATGGCTTGTTGGCAGAAGCTTTGGAACTCAGGGAATCTTTGGTAGATAATTTTAGTTGGAAATTGTTTCTGTTTTCTTAAGATTTAACATTTCGTGTTACTTTTCCTTGATCGCGAATTCAACAAGGCAAATGTCGAATAGATGCAGATGATCGTGACAGAAAGTCTGGTTCACAAAACATAATTCCTGCCAAATTGACCATTTCCGCAGGATATAATTTGATGAAAATCAAGAAATTGCCCGTTTTTTGAAGTTTTCTCTTAAAAAAAATGTGTACGCACACAAAAAGGCATTACCTTTGCACTCGAAAAGATTGAATAACGAATAATTAAAGAAAGAAAGGGTAACAATTATGATGGTATTAGTAATGACACTGGCAGTTGTAGCTGCCCTTTTTGCAGAGGTTGTAAATGTCAACAAGAAGATTAGCCTCGGCAAGTAATCAACTTTTGAGAGGCATCTAAGCATGCTTCAATGAAGTTGATTTGAAATGGATAAAGATTAGGATAACAGATAAATAGAGAAAGGATAAGAGTATGTTAGTTTTAGGTATGATTTTAGCAATGATCGTTGCCGGATGCGCTGAGTATGGTGCAAGATCTAACATGAAGGACTTCGCTTAACAAGCGGTTCTTCTTTCAATTTGAGAGAATTTAAACAGTAGTTCCATATAATAGATAAAGAAAGGCAGTTGTAGGCATTTGAAAGATGTTTGCAGCTGCCTTTCCTTTTTATATTCATTTATGATAGTTTTCTACTTAAAAGTTGTATCTTTGCAACCAAATTATTGATCTACAGCCCAAGGCTTTGAGCATGCCAAGCAATGGTGCAGGGATAATGGTTACAGTGTATATTAAAATAGATATGAAAATGGATAGAGATTTACGTTTGATAGAAGAGCAACATCCTCTCATACATAACATAACCAATTATGTTGCCATGAACTTTGTGGCAAACAGCCTACTGGCAATTGGGGCATCCCCAATCATGGCACGCGCCCAGGAAGAGGTGGAGGAAATCAGTAGCAAGAGCAATGCCTTGGCACTTAACTTGGGAATTCTGGAAAATGCGACAGCCTACTCTATGTTACAAGCTGGTGACGCTGCTTCCAAGAGCAGAATTCCAATTGTATTAGATGTGGTTGGAGTAGGTGCCACACGGTTTCGAATGGATACTGCATCAAAAATCATCCTTCAATGCCAGCCAGCAGTCATCAAGGGTAATGCCAGTGAAATACGATCATTATACTCGCATCAGATAGGAATGCAGGGAGTGGACAGCCATCTTGAAACTTCTGAGGTTGAGGAACAGGCTCAAATTCTTGCCAGGAAACTGGCATGCATCATCGTTATTACCGGTGCTACAGACATCATCACGGATGGTAAAAAAGTAGCTTATGTTCATGAGGGGCATCCTATGATGGGCAAGGTTACGGCCATGGGTTGTGCAGCCACTGGTATCATAGGAGCTTTCCTTTCAGTAAACCCTAATCCGTTTGAAGCATCTATTCATGCCATGAAAGCCATGGGCATTGCAGGTGAAAAAGCGGGTGCTGTCTCTAGAGGTAATGGTAGTATGATGGTGAACTTCCTCGATGAACTTTGTAATCTGGCATATCATGAGTAAAATTATCAAAATCAAGAAGAGATCATTCATGAGACGATTTTATGCCATCAATCTATTTGGCATTATCATTACTTGCTTAGTCCTGAAATATAGAAATTGGATGAAAGCATATTACAACATCAGATTTGAGAAAGAAGCCTATGCTCACCAGAATGATATGGAGTATTTAATTCGGAGGAAACACTATTGCTATCTGACACGCATTGAAGCAAGACATATTTAGGCATTCCCCAACTTTTTGGGGAATGTTTCCACATTCTTTCCTCATTTTCCACACTATTCATTTTTGGTACAAAGGACATAAGCTTCTGATTATCAATACAAACTAATTTCTCTCATCTTTTTGGCACGCAGATTGTGACTATGATTAGCGGGTTCGATAATGAATCCACAAACAAGTAAGTAACATCAATTAGTAACAATTTTAAAAAGATAAGATTATGAAGAAGTTTATGTTTGCAGCTATCGCAGCTTTGGTTATGGTTTCAGTAAGCAACGTTTTTGCATCAAGCAAAATGGTAAGTAACGCTCAGGTTGCTCCTGTTGATACAGTAGCTCCAGATGCTCCTTCAGATACATTGGCTGTTGGTACTCCTATCCAACCACAGGCTGGTGTTGAGGATTCTACCCAGCAGGAGAATGCCACAGAGGCAACTACAGAAGCAACTCCAACAGAGACTCCAACAGAGAATGCTACAGAGACAACAACAGAGAATACCACCGAAGAGACTCCAGTAGCTACAGAACAGCAGGCTATTGCTGAATAATAGAGAAAATACTGTTCTTTTTGTAAGCGTTATACAGGAATAATAGGGAGGGACGTGGTTTCATGGGGCAGCACATTGAAGCCATGTCTTGTCCCGATTGCAGGAACATAGTACCTCTAGTGGTGGGTGGAGTGAATTCTTTTCTAAACCTGTTTTTCAATCCATGCCATCAATACCGCTACTGCATATTGCTGTTCTTCTCCTGTCAGCTGTCTTCCGGCAGGTATATGATGCCATTTGAAGAAACATCCACGACAGCAGCAGCCTGTAGCATGCTGGGCTATAAATACAGGATGTCCTCTCATCGGCGTCTGCTTGCCGTCATTGGGAATTACGGCAGGAGCAAGGCGTTTGGCAACGAAATCCTCTGCATGCTTACGGATGGTTTCCAAGCCCTTTTCTGCAATATATTCCTTATCCCTCTTCGAAAGGTGAAAACGGCTGCGGAATGCTGATTTGGAAAGTCTTTCAAACAGACCTGTCAAGTCATACTCTTTGTCTGGAGATGTATGGTTTTCCTTGTTTTCTGAAGAGACGGAATCTTTCAGATGATCCTCTTTCTCCTCAGGAAACAAATTGAGTTCTACATATCTGGCATGGTTTGCCCTTGAATCTTTTTTCATATCTATTTATCTCCTATATCTGTTTCATCCTTGTAGATAGATACATTCTTATCGAATTTACAAATAATGGGATGCATTTATGACTTTTCTGTCTCCAGTTCCAGCAAAATTCTCTTTGCTTCCAGTCCTTTTTTGCAAAAATAATAAATATTTTCAGATTTCGCAAGATAAAGTACAATATGGCATTCTTATTTATAATATATTATACTTTTATTGAACTTTTCTTTGAGTTTTGCCATATTTTAATTAACTTTGCCAACAAAACAATCATTAAGAGTTACCCCATTAAAATAAACGTATTATGCAGATATTATTGGCAAATGCCAAAATCATGTTTGAT
>ERZ1026870.812-NODE-812-length-16408-cov-3.844983_pt1 | contig 16408 bp, 14 predicted proteins | sample MGYA00380165_ERZ1026870 | MGnify/ENA primary metagenome ERZ1026870 (study PRJEB33269, sample SAMEA4719801) | human gut metagenome | biome: human-associated habitat; feature: organic feature; material: feces | place: Cameroon | collected 2013-10 ...
GAATTATACAGGAAAACCCCCGTATTGTCAACTATTAAGTGAACCAGTTAATAATCATCATGAGTGAAGAACTGCAGGACGCCCTCGAGGTGCTCGCGCGAACCGAATCCTCGATCGAGGCCCGACTCGTACTCAAGGAAGGCATGTCCGTCTTTGAGGGCCACTTTCCGAATCTCCCGATTCTGCCCGGCGTCGTGCAGCTCAATCTCGTCGAGCAGCTCGCCGCCCGATGGGCGGGACGGCCCCTTCGCATTGGCGCCATTCCTCAGATGAAGTTCACGGTGCCGCTTCGTCCGGGCGACGTCGTCTCGGTGAAGGTTGACCTGAAGCCCAAGGAAGCGGGGCTCTCCGCCGCCTTTGCACTCGAAAAGACTTCCGACGGCGCAACGCTGCCGGCGAGCCGCGGGCGCGTCGACTTTCTCTACAAATAAGGGGAAGGCATCATGTCCGGCTTTCGGCCCGTCGTCATCATTCCCTGCCGCAATCACGGCCTCACGCTCGAGGGCGTGCTCGACGGGCTTGCGCCCCTCGGGCTCCCCGTCATCGTCGTCGACGACGCGAGCGACGCCGAAAGCGCGCAGGCGCTCGATCGTCTCGCCTGCCTGCGCCCGGAGATGACGCTTTTGCGCCATGACGTCAACCGCGGCAAGGGCGGGGCCCTTCTGACGGGGCTTCTCCACGCCGAGTCGCAGGGCTTCACGCATGCGCTTCAGGTCGACGCCGACGGCCAGCATGACCTCTCCGATGCGCCTCGGCTTCTCGAATCCGCCCGCCGGCATCCGTCCGTGCTCTGGTCGGCTCGTCCCAAGTACGACGCCTCTGTTCCGAAGAAGCGTCTCATCGGGCGCTACGTCACCCACGTCTGGGTCTGGATCGAAACGCTGAGCTTCGAGATCATCGACAGCATGTGCGGCTATCGCGTCTATCCCATCGCGGACACGCTCGCCGTTCTGAGAAGGCGGCGCGTGGGCCTCTTCATGGATTTCGACACCGAAATCATGGTGCGCCTCTATTGGCGGGGTCTTCCCGTGCGCTTCATCGAAAGCCGCGTCATCTATCCCGAGGGCGGCACGTCCAATTTCCGCATGTGGGAGGACAACGTGCGCATATCCAAGATGCACGCGAGGCTCTTCGTCGAAAGCCCGCTCTGGTGGCCCGCGCGCATCCGCAGGCTCTTTCGCCGTGAGAACGTCTGAGGAGTCCGCATGATCAAGAACGCTTCAAGCGAACACTGGAGCACCACGCCCGAACGCCGCGGCATGTGGGGGCTCAAGCTTTTGTGGCTTCTCTACCGCGTGGGCGGCCGGCCGCTTTTCGCGCTCATCGGCGCACCCGTCGCCTTCGTCTTCAGGCTGACGGGCAGGCGTGCCCGGGAGGCGAGCGACCGGTTTCTCGAACGCGCGGCCGCGAGGCGCCGGGCGCTCGGGCTTGAACCCAAGCCGGTTACGGGCCGCGCGCATTTTCAAGCCTTTGCCGCGGGCATGCTCGATCGCCTTGCCGCCTGGGCGGGCGACCTGAAGCTCGAGCGCGACGTCGACTTCGCCGACGAAGAGAGCCGGCGGCTTCTCTGCGAACCCACGCCCGACGGCCGTGGAAGGCTCGTGCTCGTTTCGCATCTGGGCGTGGCCGAAGCCACGCGTGCGCTGGCTCAGCATGACCGGGCGGTGCCCGTCTGGGCGCTGATGTTTGATCGTCATGCGCCGCGCTTCAAGGCGATGCTCGAATCGGTTGCGCCCGATGCCTCCCGGCACGTGATCGCCGTCGACCGCCTCGGCGTCGAGACCGCCTCCATGCTGCAGGACGCGCTCGAGCGCGGCGAATGGGTGGCGATTGCGGCAGATCGAACGCCCAACGAGGCCGCCACGCGCGGCGACCGTTCGGTCGAGGCCGACTTTCTCGGACACAAGGCGCCGTTTCCGGCCGGCCCCTTCATTCTCGCTTCGCTCCTCAAGTGCGGCGTCGTCACGCTCTTTGCCGTACGAACGGGCGGGCGCATTCTCATCAAGTGCGAGCCCTTCGCCGACGAGGTGAAGCTCCCGAGGCGGGGACGCGAGGCGGAGCTCGAGCGCCTTGCGGCGCGCTGGGCGCAGCGGCTTGAAACTCAAGCGCTCGAACATCCGGCCCAATGGTTCAACTTCTACGACTTCTGGCATGAGGAACAACGCCCGTGATCCGCTTCATCAGCAAATTCGCAATCTTCTTCATCGCGGCTCTTCTTCTCACCTTCCTCTGGTCCAAGACCGCCGGAGCGGCCGAGGACGATGCGGCGCGGCATCAGAGGATTGAGGCGCTCGCCCAACGCCTCAACGACTTCTCGTCGCTCGAGGCGGACTTCACGCAAAAGCGCACGCTCGGCGCCACGGGCCGCACGCTCACGAGCACCGGCACGCTCTCCATTACGCATGAAGGCGCCTTCACCTGGATTCAGAAGACGCCCTTCGTGCAGACGGTGTCCCTCAAGGACGGCGTCTTCACGATCCGCTACGAGGATGAGGCGCCCGAGGTGATGACGGCCGAAACCCACCCGGCCGTTCTGTCGGCTGCGCGGCTCCTCACTTCGGTCGTAAGACTCGACGTGCAGGCGCTCTCCGATGCCTTCGACTTTGCGCTCGAAGGCGGCGAAAAGGCTGCAGACGCCTGGACGATCACGCTCCGTCCCCGCGACGCGGCGCTCGGCCGCATCCTCGGCACCGTGACGCTCAAGGGAAAGGCTCATGTGGAGTCGATTCGAATGGCGACGTCGCCAGACAACGTCACCGACATGACGCTCGGGAATGTGAAGGTGTCCAAATAGGCGGCACGTGCGCGGGACGAATGACGATCGATCGAATCGACCGGTCCGTCACGTCCATGAAGCGGTTCGTGAGGCGGTCCGTGAAGCGTCAGACGGGTAGGGCCGTCAGGCTTTCTGTTCAACATAATGAACAATAGTGTGTCTGCCTTGTTCAATCGAATGAACAGTTACGGTAAAAACTTGTTCAATCCAATGAACGGGTTGCGTGACGGAGGCATTGCCTCCCGGACATGACCGAAGCGCATCTCTCATGCCGGCCTCAAATCGCGAGCGGCACACCCGCGCGGAGAGTAAACTTTCAAGTTCTCCGTCTGCCGCAGGGGGCGGCGCAGCCCGTCATGCACGGGCAGAACGAAACAGACCAGAGGAGCACGGCCCTTGACCGATCAGTTTTCCATCATTACCACGCTTGTGACGGGTTTCGGGCTCGCGCTCATCTTTGGGTGGCTCGCCGAACGGTTTCTCAAGACGCCGGCCCTTGTGGGCTATATCATCGCGGGCGTGTCCGTGAGCCTCTTTCCGCTCCTGCCGAGCGTCGACCGCGTGGTCACGGAACAGTTTGCCGAGATCGGCGTCATGCTCCTCATGTTCGGCGTGGGGCTTCATTTTTCGGTGGCGGACCTTGCCAAGGTGAAGGGCGTGGCGGTCACGGGCGCGATGCTGCAGATGGCGGCTTCGGGCGCTGCGGGCACCGCCGTGGCACTCCTGGCCTGGGACTGGGCGCTGCCCAACGCCGTCGTCTTCGGCATGACGCTCTCGTGCGCCTCGACCGTCGTCGTGATGAAGGCGCTGGAGTTGCGAAAGCTCTCCGTCACGCCGAGCGGCCAGGTCGCCATCGGCTGGCTCGTCGTGCAGGACCTCGTCACAGTCTTCATCATGGTGTGTCTGCCGCTCGTCGCGCAGGTGACGCAGGGCGAGGGACCGGTTGATCCGAAGCTCATCATTGTTTCGCTTTCGAAAACGTTGTTGGGCGTCGCCGTGTTCGTGGCCGGCATGCTCGTCGTAGGCAGGCGCCTTTTCCCGTGGATGCTTCAGCGCGTGGCGCTCTCGGGCTCGCGCGAACTCTTCACGCTCTGCGTGCTTGCGATTGCGATCGGCATCGCCTACGGCGCGGGCGCGATCTTCAGCGTGAGCTACGCGCTCGGCGCCTTCTTTGCCGGCATGGTGATGCGGGAATCGAGCTTCGCGCACCGGGCCGCGCGCCACTGTCTGCCGCTTCAGGACGCCTTTTCGGTGCTCTTCTTCATTTCCGTCGGCCTCATGCTCGATCTGCACGTCTTCGTGAACGAACCCTGGGCCGTGCTTGCCGTGATGCTCATCATCATGTGCATCACGAGCACCGTGACGGCCGGACTCGTGCTGCTTCTGGGCTGGCCGCTCGATACCGCCCTCGTGATGGGTGCCTGCGTCTCGCAGCTCGGCGAATTCTCCTTCATTCTCTGCGGCCAGGGGATTGCGCTCGGGATCGCGACGCCCGACACGATGAGCATCGTCGTTGCGGCCTCGATTCTCACGATCGCGCTCAATCCGCTGATGTTCACGGCCATCCCGCACGTCAAGCGCCTTCTCGTTGTGCGCCGTCCGTTCTTTGCACGCATGGCCGAGCGCGTCTCGCCCATTGTTCAGGACGAGCCCAAGACCATCAAGGGCCACGTGCTCATCGCCGGCGTCAATGACGTCGTGCTCGCGCTCCTTCCGAGGCTTGACGCCCGCGGGATCGACTTCACCTGCTTCGTGCTGAGCGACGCGACCGCCGAAGTCGTCAACGCCTACAAGCACGGCTCGGCCATCGTGGGCGATCCGTCGGATCCTCAGATGCTCGTTCAGGGGCATCTCGCCGATGCCGAGGCGCTCGTGCTGCCTTCGGCCGACATCGTTCTCAACAAGTCGGTGTTCGAGGCGGCCCGCGAAATCAAGCCCGCCTGCCGCATCATCGTTCGCATTGCCAGTCCCGAAAACCTTCGGGCCGTGCCGTCCGATGAAAACACCCGCATCATGAGCGACACGCTCATCACGTCGGAGAGTTTCGGCGAAGCGATTGCCGACGCGTTCGGCATCGGCGCGCAGGTTCGCCGCGAAAAGGCGATGGCGCGTGGCGAACTCAGGGATGACGACGATGAGGACGAAGGCGCCGCCATGATGGCACAGGCCCGGGCGGAAGCCGAAGCGGCCGCCGCCAGGAGCGCCGCAAGGCGTCTCAACAGCTTGTCCTTCTTCGGCCGAATCAAGACGAAGGTTGAACGCCTGCGCGCCGAAAGGGCGCAGGCGCGCGCCCAAGCCCGGGAGGCGCAGGAGGCAGACAATGACGCCATCGGCGCCGATGCCGCGACGCAATCCGAAGAGCCCGCGGCTCCCAAGGCCGAAAAGCCCTCAATCGTGGCCGGCATGAAGGCGAAGCTCGCCGGGCTCAACGCCGATGTCAAGGAGAAGATGACGGGCCTTCGCGTAAAGGACAAGATCGACAATTTGGACGTGAAGGGCCGCATTGAAAAGCTCGACCTCAAGGAAAAGGTCGAGAGGATCAAGGCCGTCGACGTCAAGAAATGGATGCCGTCCTTCGGGAAGACCGCAGAGGCGCCTCAGACCGAACAGAGCGAACTGAGAGAACAGAGCGAACAGACCGGACCTTTGGAAAAGCCCGATGCAGCCGATGCCGGGTTGAAGGATCAGGTGGCAAACGCTGAGAAGGCCCCCGAGACGGGCGCTCCCAAGGCTCAATAAGGGGCGCTTCAAGATGATGCGGCAACTTTTCGACCGGTTCACGAAACCCGCTTCTCCCGCGCTTGCGCTCGTCTGGGCGGCCTGCATTCTGGTCATCCTGGCAGGCACCGTCCTCTGCTTTCCCAAGGGGGCGCTCTCGACGGACATTCTGGAGCTGCTTCCGACGTCTTCGGCCGACGTGCGAACGGGCGAGCTCGCCCAAGCCGCCGCGCGCGGCGTCGCCGACCGCGTGATCTGGGCCGTGCGCGAAGATCCCGCGCATCCGGGCGCGGCCGAGGCGCTCGCCGGCCAATTGAAGGCCCGCGGGCTCGTCACGACGCTCTCGGGCCGGATGACGGACGAGGACCGGCGGGCCTGGCTCTCGGCCATGCGCCGGGACGTCGTCGGGCTTCTGGATGAAAAGACGGTCTCCCGTCTGCTCGAAAACGATGCGAAGGCCCACATCCGCTGGATGCTCGCGCAGCTCTACAGCCCGGTTGCGGGCGTGACGGGCGAGGAGTGGAGGGTCGATCCGTGGCTGCTGCTTCGATCCGTCATGACGGCGCAGGGCAGAGGCATGCCCACGCTCGACGAAGGCTGGATCACGGCCCGCGACCAAGAGGGCCGTCCCTGGCGGCTTCTCACGGGCCGCGTCCCCGAAGACGCGCTCTCGGGCGACGGGCTCAAGCACTGGATCGCAGCCGAGGCCGCCCTTCGCGCCGAAGTGCTCGAAGGCCGCCCCGACGCCGCCGTTGCAGGGCAGGGCGTTCTCTACTACAGCCACCATGCGGCCTCGCAGGCCGAGCGCGACATGAAGCGCCTGGGCACGCTCTCCTGCGTGCTCCTTGCGGTCTTCATCTTCGGGGCCTTCCGAAGCTTCAGGCCCGTGCTTCTCTGCCTTCTTTCCGTTTCGGCGGGCGCGCTTTGCGGCACGGCCGCCACGCTCGCCGTCTTCGGATCGCTCCATGCCGTCACGCTCGTCATGTGCCTGAGCCTCATCGGCATCTCGGCGGACTATACGACCTACTATCTCGTGCGAAGGCGCTGGGCGGGCGGCATTGAAACGCCCGCAGGCACCTTGGCCGCCCTGCGTCCTTCGCTTCTGCACGCGCTTCTCACCACGGTGGCGGCCTACGCGCTCATGCTCGCCGCCCCGTTTCCGGGCCTCAAGCAGCTCGCGCTCTTTGCCGTGTGCGGGCTCGCGGGCGCGTGGCTCACCGTCGTCGCTTGGTTCCCGTTCCTTGTCAAGGGCTTCCCCGTGCGGCCGCTGCCCGCCCGCGGATTCCTCTCGGCCTATGCGCAGGCTTGGACGCAGAGGCGCCCCTGGACGCACGTCTTCCTTGCGGTCTTTGCCTGCGTGTCGATCTTCGGCATCTCGCGCCTTGCCGTCAACGACGACCTTTCGGCCCTGCAGACGCCGCCCGTCGAACTCGCCCGCGAGGAGCGGGTGATTTCTTCGCTCCTTGGCATCGGCTTTTCCCAAACCTGGTTTGCCGCCGTCGGCAAAACCCCGGAAGAGGCGGTGCAAACGCTTGAGGTCTTGCGCGTAAAGCTGCATGCATTGGAAAAAGAGGGCTTTATTTCGCGTCCCGTCGTGCCGCCCCTGAGAAGCCTTGAGGTGCAGGAAAAGGCGCTCGCCGCCATGCGCGCCGCCGCGCCCGCCATGGCCGCGGCTCTCTCGCCTCCCTGCGAAGGCGAGTCCTGCATGCCCTACGGGGCCGTGGGGCTTGAGGCCTGGCTCTCGGGCCCCTTGGGTGAAAACTACCGCTCGCTCATGGCGGGGACGCGGGACGGGTTCGTGATCTTCGTGCCGGTTTCGCTCGCGGGCGCGGACGCTTCCACCGTCGCGACAGCTGCAGCCCGCGCGGCCGAAGCGGCCCAAGGGCTCGACGGCGTCTTCTGGCTCAACCGCCGTGCGGACTTCGGGGCGCTCTTTTCGATCTTCCGGCTCGGACTCACGGGCCTCATCGCGGCGGGGCTCGTCATTCTGGGCTTCATGCTCGTGCGCCTTTTCGGCGCGAGGCGCGGACTCGTCGCGGCGCTCCCCGTCGCAGGCGGCCTCCTCGCGGGCCTTGCCGCAGCGGGCCTCACCGGCACGCCCGTCAATCTCTTCAGTCTCTTTGCGCTCATTCTCGTCATGGGGATAGGCGTCGACTACACGATCTTCTTTCACGGCCAAGAAGGGAAGGCGAATCCCGACGAGCCCTCCGACCATGTCTTTTACGCGATGGCGGTGGCTCTGGGGAGCACGCTCCTCTCGCTCGGCATCCTGGTGCTGAGCGAAACGCCGGCCGTTCGCAGCTTCGGGCTCGTGCTCTCGGCGGGCGTCCTCTTTGCCTTCCTGCTCGCCCCGGCCACACGCCTTCTCGCCGGGCGCCTTTTCCTCAAGAAGGAGCGTTCATCATGACGTCCTCAATCCTCAAGCGCACGGCGGCGTTCACCGCACTTCTCGTTGCGGGCTGCGCCGCCGGACCCGAATCCCCCGAATCGTCTGAACTCGCCTTCTGGGTCAAGCCCGGCGTGCGCGCTTTGCTTCCCGATCAGCCGTGCGGCATCGGCGGCGCGCAGGGGAGGGTTGAAAACGCCATTCTCACGGCCACCCGGGACGGGCGCACCGAGCGGATCATGACGCTGCGCGCCTGTCGGGACGGCGTGATGTCGCTCGACGTCATGACGCTCACAGGGATGGCCCTCATGAGCGTCACCTACGACGGACGGACGCTCGAGTCGAAAAAGCACGTGCCGCTTCCCGACGCGCTCGCGCCCGAGCAGATCGTGGCCGACATTCTGATGGGCACGCTGGATTCCAAGGCATGGTCCTCGCTTCCCTTGGGGTATCATTTCAGGATGACGGAAAATTCGAGAACGCTTGTGGACGAAGAGGGCCGAACCGTCGAGCGCTTCACCTATGAAGGCGAACGGCTCGCGCGCCTCGAGCACGAGGCCTTCGGCTACTCGATCCGCTTTCGCTATCTCGAAGACGCCGCTCCGTCCGACAACACCCACGAATGAACCGCACCCGAACCGGAGAACGCCCCGTGACCGTTTATGTTGAAGCCCTGTCGCTTGTCAATGCGCTCGGCGACGATGACGACGCCATCCTCGCCAACCTGGCCCAGGGCCGCGCGCCCGGCATGGAGGGACCGCTTGTGCGCACCGTCGACGGGTTCGAAGCGCCGTTCGGCCGCGTGACGATCGACCTTCCCGATGAATCGTCCGGGCCTTCCTCGCGCAACAACCGCCTCCTGCACGCCTGCTGGCTTCGCAAGAAGGCCGAATTCGAAGACCGGCTCAAGGATTTCGACGACGCGCGCATCGCCGTCGTCCTCGGCACGAGCACCTCGGGCTCTCAGGAATTCTCCGACTGGTGGAAGGCGACGAAGGCCGGCGCACCGCTGCCGATCTTCGCCGGCGAATGGCAGGAAATGGGCGATCCGTCGCGGGACTTCGCGGCCTTTGTCGGCGCCAAGGGTCCGGCCTACACGATCGCCACGGCCTGCACGAGCTCGGCGCGCGCCATCATCAGCGCGGCCCGGCTTCTCGAGGCGGGGCTCGCCGACGCCGTGATTGCGGGCGGCGCGGACACCTTTGCCGACATGCCCCTCAACGGCTTTCACGCGCTCGGCGTGCTCGCGGGCGAACGCACGCGTCCCCTGACCGCGCAGCGTCCGGGCATCACGATCGGCGAAGGCGCGGGGCTCATGCTGCTCACCCGCCGACCGTCCCCCGTGAAGCTCACGGGCTGGGGCGAAAGCTCCGACGGGCACCACATGTCGAGCCCCGAACCCGAAGGGCGCGGGGCCGAGGCCGCCGTTCGCGGCGCGCTCGCACGCGCGGGGCTCGCCCCCGACGACATCGTCTACGTGAACCTTCACGGCACAGGGACGGGACAAAACGACGCGTCGGAGCTCAGCGCCATGCAACGCGTCTTCGAAGGCCGCACGCCCATGTCCTCGACGAAGGCCTATACGGGCCACACGCTCGGCGCCGCGGGCGTCACCGACGCGGGCCTTCTCATTCTCATGCTGATGAAGGGCGTGCTCAAGCTTCCGGCGCAGTTTTCGCAAGATCAGACGCCCGACGGGACGCTGCCGCTCGAAGGCGTTCTGCGCACGCCGGCCGTCATGACGCCCGGTCCCGTCATGAGCACGAACCTCGCCTTCGGGGGCAGCAACACGGCCCTCATTTTCGAGCCCAACGCCTGACTTCCTTCTCGACGCCTTTCCCTCAAGTCCATGTCCGAAAACACGCATACCGAATATCTCGATCCTGAAAGCTACCTTCCGCACAAAAAGCCCATGTGCGTCATCACCCGCGTCGTGCACGTGGGCGAGACGGACGTCACGACCGAGGCGGACCTTGATGCGGACGGCGTCTTCGCCGCGCACTGGCGACCCGACGGCGAGCTCCCCGAAGCCTTCTTTCTGGAGGTGATGGCGCAGACGATCGGCATCTGGTCGCACGTGCACGATGAGGCGACCGTCGTCCCCGAGGGCGACCGCAAGGCCGATGCCGGGCTGCTTCTTTCGGTGCGCGGCATCAAGATCGAACGCTGCGTCAGGATGGGAGAAGGCGTGCTTGTCTGCAGCATGACGAAGATGATGCTCGACGATCGCCTCGCCGTCTTTGCAGGGACGGTCAAGTGCGCCGACGAAGTCGTGGCTTCGGGACGACTCACGGTCTTTCAGCCGCTTGAGAGCGAAATCGATGCGCTCCTTGCGGGCTGAAGGCATAATTCACCCTCATGCAGAAAGTCTTTTTATAAAAACGGATCATGACCGAATACAAGAAAACCGTTCTCATCACCGGCGCTTCGCGCGGCATCGGACGCGCCTGCGCGCTCGAGCTCGCCCGCACGGGGCATGCGCTCGTTCTCAACAGCCGCAAGCCTTCCGAAGAGATGGACGAGACCGTTCGTCTTTGCGAAGCGGCGGGCGCTCAAGTGCGCACGCTCTTTTTCGACGTGGGCTCGACCGAAGCCGCCCGCACGGCGATCGAGGCCGACATTGACGCCAACGGCGCCTACTGGGGCGTCGTCCTCAATGCCGGCGTCACCTGCGACAACGCCTTCCCGGCACTCGAGGAAGCGGATTGGAAGCGCGTGATCGACGTGGATCTCAACGGCTTTTACAACGTCATCCATCCGGCCGTCATGCCGATGGTGCGCGCCCGAAAGGGCGGGCGCATCGTGACGATGTCGTCGGTCTCGGGCGTCACGGGCAACCGCGGCCAGACCAACTACAGCGCCGCCAAGGCCGGTCTCATCGGCGCCTCGAAGGCGCTCGCCGTCGAACTGGCCAAGCGCCGCATCACGGTCAACTGCGTCGCGCCGGGCCTCATCGACACCGGCATGGTCGACATGAACGAAATCGCCCGCGAGCACGCGATGGCGATGATCCCGATGCAGCGCATCGGCACGCCTGAGGAAGTGGCGGCCGTCGTCGGCTTTCTCATGGACGATCGCGCGTCCTACGTCACGCGCCAAGTCATCAACGTCAACGGAGGCATGGTCTGATGCGCAGAGTCGTTGTTACCGGCATGGGCGGCGTCACGTCGCTCGGTCAAAATTGGGAATCGGTCAAGGCGGGGCTTCTCGCCCGCAGGAATGCGGTGCGCCGCATGCACGAGTGGGACGACATCGAGGGTCTCAACGCCAAGCTCGGCGCGCCGGTCCTCGACTTCACGCTGCCCGAGCACTACACGCGCAAGCGCATCCGCTCGATGGGCCGCGTCTCGCTCCTTTCGACCCGCGCAACGGAGCTCGCCCTCGAACAGGCGGGCCTCCTTGACGATCCCGTCATCAAGAGCGGGCGCACCGGCATCGCCTACGGCTCCTGCACGGGCAGCACCCGCGCCGTGGCGGACTTCGGCGAGATGATCGCCAACCGCAGCACGCGCGGCATCACCGCCACGACCTACGTGCAGATGATGCCGCACACCACGGCCGTCAACACGGGGCTCTTCTTCGGCATCACCGGCCGCGTCATTCCGACGCCGAGCGCCTGCACGTCGGGCTCTCAGGCGATCGGCTATGCCTGGGAGGCCATCCGCTACGGCGCACAGGACGTCATGGTGGCGGGCGGCGCCGAAGAGCTTTGCCCGTCCGAGGTCGCCGTCTTCGACACGCTCTTTGCGGCGAGCACCCGCAATGAAGAGCCCGAATTGACGCCGCGTCCCTTCGACGTCAACCGCGACGGTCTCGTGATCGGCGAGGGCGCCTGCACGCTCGTTCTCGAGGAGCTCGAGCACGCCCGCGCACGCGGCGCGACGATCTACGCCGAACTCGTCGGCTTTGCAACCAACTGCGACGCCACCCACATCACGCAGCCCAACAGCGCCACCATGCGCATCTGCATGGAGGAGGCCCTCAGGACGGCGGGGCTTGCCGCTTCCGACATCGGCTACGTCTCCGCTCACGGCACCGCCACCTCGCGCGGCGACTGCGCCGAATCGATTGCCACGGCCGGGCTTTTCGGGAACAAGACGCCCGTTTCGTCCCTCAAGAGCTTCTTCGGCCACACGCTCGGCGCCTGCGGCTCGATCGAAGCGTGGCTTGCCATCGAGATGATGCGTGAAGGCTGGTTCAGCCCGACCATCAACCTCACCGACATTGATCCCGAATGCGGCGAGCTTGACTACATTACGGGCGAAGAGCGCAAAATCGAAACCGAGTTCGTTCAGAGCAACAACTTCGCCTTCGGCGGCATCAACACGTCGCTCATCTTCAAGCGTTTCTGACGAAGGACGCGCATGAGGCAGGGGCCTGAAGGCCCGGATCCAATACAACAAAGGGGCGTCCGTGCGGGCGCCCCTTTGGCTTGAGTATTTCGAAGAGGGTTTGACGGGCCCCTCAGGCCGATCGTCAGAGCATCAACTCTTTCTGGAGCCAATCGGTGATGAGCGATTGGGCGCGCTCTCCGTCTTCGAGGCGCAGCGCCTTGAGAACCTCGCGGTCGAGACTCAGCATGTCGGAGTACCAGCTGTCTTCGAGCTCATCCGCGCGGGTTTCGAGATAGTTCATCGTGTGAAAGAGGAGCGACGTGGCAAACACCTGAAGCACGCGGTTGCCGCTTCCCTTGAAGACCGTTTCCCAGAACTGGCGGTGAAACTTGAGCGCGGCGCGGCGGAATTCGATGCAGCCCTCCATGTTCGCAACGATGGAGGAGAGCGTTCCCATCGCCGCGGGCGGCAGGCGGCGAACGGCAAGCGAGATGAGCCCCGTGTCAAAGAGGCGCCGCGCCTCATTGAGTTCGAAGGCGTCGAAATTGCCGATCTTGATGTGGGATTCGATCTGACGCGAGATGTCGTTGGGTTCGGGTTCCGTAAAGGAGATGCCGCGCTTTTGCGTGCGCGTGACGATCCCCATCTGCGTCATGACGTCGAGCGCCTGGCGCACGTGGTAGCGCGAGACTTTGAAGCGGTCGGCTAGACCCGCTTCCGTGTCGGGTTCTGCGCCCGCCCGAGACTGCTTGAGCAGGTGGGCGTGTATGGAGCGGAACAGGCTCTCTTCATCCATGATGGGGGAGGGGAAAAATGAGGGCGGACTTCAGGAGGCCCCGAAGCGCCGCGGTTTAAAAATTGTCGACAATTATACCGTTGTGCGACGGGAACGCAAAAGCGGGCGAGCAGGCTGCGGGCGAGCAGGCTGGGCAAGTCGGCATGTCGGCATTCGAACGCCCCGGACGTGAAGGGCGGCCGGGGCGCTTGAAAGCCAGTGTTTTGCAGGGATCAGCGGAAGACTGCGTTGAGGAGCTTGCCGTCGTTGGGTTCGGAGTCAACGAGATCGTTGAGTTCGACGATGTTCGGGAAGGCTTCCTTCATCTGGCGACGAACCTGGCACGGGATGTTGCAGCCTTCATACTCTTCGCCGAGGTCGACGTCCTCGACGGGAATGTTCTTCTCGGCGGCCTTGGCTTTTGCGTAGCGCGTGCAGACCTCAATGTCGGAGAAAACGGCGGGCGAGTTGATTTCCTCGGGCGTGAGCTTGAGTTCGCATTCGTTCCAGATCGTGAAGCGCTGCATCATCAAATAGGCGACGCCGTCCTTCTTGTAGTCGATCACGACGTTGTCCTTGAAGAGGAACATCGGATTCTTGATCGTAAATTCGTGCTTGCTGGAGCCCAGACCGAATGTGAGGGCGCTCTTGCCGAGGTTGCGCGCGAACACGGCACCGGTATTGTGACCGACGAGCGCATAGCCCGCGACCGTGTTGCCGTCGGAGGTCTTGCCCAAGGTTGTCGGCGTGCCGAGCATTTCACGCACTTCGGCAAGCGTGGTCTTGTTCAATTCGATGTGGGGATCGAGCTTCGAGAGGTCGTAGCCGGCGGCGCTTTTGTTGACGCTCGCGCAGCCCGTCAGCGTGAGGGCGGCCGCAACGGCAAGACCGGCGGCAAGGATGGAATGCTTCATATGTGAGGGTATTGGTTGAGATTTGGTTTCGTCTTCTGCCGTTCGACGAGCGGCATGATGCATATCTTACGCCGATGGCGACACTTTTGAAATCAATTGCCTCGAACCCACGGCATTGTTGACGTCCCGGATCAGGATGCCTTCGGTCCGGCGATATTGTTGACAATTTGGACGCTTTGGGCTCAAAAACACTCCGGCGAACGATGAAAACAGCGGCATAGGGCCTTGCCTCAAGGCTCTTTCACGCCCGAACGTGACGATTGTCGACAGGGACGGGTAAGTCCCAAGAAGATGCGCCGCCTCGTGCAGCAGAGGCGTTTTCTTTGAATGGTTCTGAATTGGAGTTGATGTTTTCGCCTTATTTGCTTAAACAACTCTTTTAATTGTCGACAATATAGACTATGATGGCGGCATCGAGATCGCAAATGTCAAGTGAGAGGAATAAGCGACGACAAAACGATCCGACATAGTCAACCGTGACATTCCAGACCAATCAAGGAGAACCCAATGTCCAACGAAGACAGCAAGAGCCGTTCCGGCCGCTTCGATCTTCCCGCCAACGAGCTCGTCGAAGCCTTCAACGCACGATCACGTTCGAGCAGCGCGTCTGCCCGTTCGACATCGAGGACAGCAAGGTGCACGCTACGATGCTCGCCCGCCAGCACATCATCAGCAGGGAAGACGCCGAAGCGATCTGTCGCGGCCTTGACCAGGTGGCCGAAGAAATCCGCGCCGGCAAGTTCGTCTTTTCCATCAAGGACGAAGACATTCACATGGCCATCGAAAAGCGCATGACGGAAATCGTCGGGCCCGCCGGCGGACGCCTCCACACGGGCCGCAGCCGAAACGACCAGACGACGACCTCGACGAAGATGTACCTTCGCCATGAAATCCGCGAAGTGCAGAAGGCGATCCGCGCGCTGCAGGCCGTCTTCGTGAAGACCGCCCGCGCCAACATCGACGTGATCATGCCGGGCTACACGCACATGCAGACGGGCCAGCCGATTCTCTTCTCGCACTGGATGATGGCCTTCTTCTGGATGCTCGAGCGCGACTTCACGCGCTTCTCGGACCTCTTCAAGCGCATGGGCCGCTGCCCGCTCGGCTCCGCCGCGCTCGCGGGCACCGACTTCCCGATCGACCGCGACTTCACAGCCGAGCACCTCGGCTTCGACGGCCCGACGGAAAACTCCATCGACGCCGTTTCCGACCGCGACCACATGGTCGAATTCAACGCGGCCGCCGCCATGTGCTACATGCACCTTTCGCGCCTTTCCGAAGAGCTCGTGACGTTCTCGACGCAGGACTTCAAGTTCATCGAACTCTCCGACGACTTCTGCACCGGCAGCTCGATCATGCCGCAGAAGAAGAACCCGGACATCGCCGAAAAGATCCGCGGCAAGACCGGCCGCATGTACGGCAACCTCATGGCCATTCTCACGATCATGAAGGGCATTCCGCTTGCCTACAACACCGACCTTTCCGAAGACAAGGAACAGGTCTTCGACAGCATCGACACGCTCCTGCAGTCGCTCGCCATCATGACGCCGATGGTCGAGAAGATGCGCGTCAACGGCGAAAAGACCCGCGCCAACGCCGATCTCGGCTATGCCAACGCCACGGACCTCGCCGACTATCTCGCCAAGAAGGGCATGCCGTTCCGTGAAGCGCACCACGTCGTGGGCGCCATGGTCAACTACGGCATCAAGCACGGCAAGCGTCTCGACGACTTCACGATGGAAGAGTACAAGCAGTTTTCCGACAAGATCGAAGAGGACATCCGCCACGAGATCAGCCTTGAGACCTGCGTGCGCGCCCGCAAGAGCTACGGCGGCACGGCACCCGACATGGTCGCTCTGCAGCTCGAGCGCGCCGACGCTGTGCTCGAGGCCGAAGGCCGCGTCCTCGGTTTCTGATCCCCTCTGAAGATCTCTGACGATCGCTCCGATCGGGCCGTCCGGTTCACCGCTGTCAACCGAACCGGACGGCCCGAGCTTTTCCAAAACCTCCGTATCCAACCCCTCGACTCAGGACCATCATCATGGAAATGGATCTGAACTTCTGGCTGCAGCTCATCACCGTTGCCGTGTGCATCGGCATCGGCGGCCGGTTCGGCGGCCTCGGCCTCGGCGCCGCAGGCGGCTTCGGCGTCTGCATTCTCGTTCTTCTCTTCGGCCTCAAGCCGAGCTCTCCTCCCGTCTCGACGATTCTCATCATTGTGGCCGTCATCTCCTGCACGTCCGTGCTGCAGGGTGCGGGCGGCCTCGACATCATGGTGAAGATCGCCGAACGCATGCTGAGGAAGTGGCCCCGCGCCATCACCTTCGTGGCGCCCTTCGTCTGCTCCTTCTTCGTCATCTTCGTCGGCACGGCCTACGTCGCCTTCGCCGTCTATCCGGTCGTTGCCGAAGTGGCCGCGCAGGCCCGCGTGCGCCCCGAGCGTCCGATCGCCGCGTCGGTGATTTCAGCCGGCATCGCCGTCGTCGCGTCTCCGATGTCGGCAGC
>ERZ1026870.813-NODE-813-length-16403-cov-5.781441_pt1 | contig 16403 bp, 16 predicted proteins | sample MGYA00380165_ERZ1026870 | MGnify/ENA primary metagenome ERZ1026870 (study PRJEB33269, sample SAMEA4719801) | human gut metagenome | biome: human-associated habitat; feature: organic feature; material: feces | place: Cameroon | collected 2013-10 ...
GGCCCCGACCGAGGCCGTCGAGGAAGCCAAGCCCGCCGTCAAGCCTGCCGAGGATCTCTTCGCGGGCATGAATGTCGCCGCCTCCGATCTCGTGCAGATCGAGACGACCGTCAAGGCCGAACCGTCCGACTACGTCGAAGCCCAGCCGCGCGGCCGCAAGCCCGTGCAGCAGTCGACCGACGCCGCCGATGAGCCGCTCGTGCAGATCGAGACGCGTCCCACTCAGGATGCGGAACCGAAGAGCGAAGAGGTCAAGAGCGAAACGACAAAGAGTGAAGCCGACCTTTTGAAGAGCCCCGAGCACATGGCCGACGTGGCTCAGCTCATCACGGAAAGCTTCGAGAAGTCCGATCGACGTCCGCGCCGCAACCGCCGCAGCAAGATCAAGGCCGATGACGCCGTGAAGACGCATCTCAAGCCGATCGCCGAAGCCGTCGCAGGCATCGTCGCCGAGGCTGATCCTCTCGAGAAGATCGCCGTTGCAGCCGCCAAGGCCCACGATGCGAAGGAGGAAGCGCCCAAGGCTGAGCCCGTCGCGGACGAACCGCTCCAGACCGAAACGCCCCAGACCGAAACGCTTCAGACTGAAACGCTCAAGGTCGAAGCGACGGAAGTTGAAGTCGAGACCGTTGTCGAAGCCGTGCAGGTCATTGAAACCGACGGCGCCGCTGAAGCCGAAGTCCTTGTCCGACCGCTCTCGGGCGACGTGGCCGAAGGGCTCGACGCCAACCTCGCCCGGGCCGGTCTGCACCAGGTGCACACCAAGCCCGAACTCGTGACCTTCAAGGGCTACGAGGTGATCCGCTACAGCGGCCGCCCGATGCCGGTCAAGGCCGAAGGCGAAGACGAAGGCCCGCTCGAGCAGGTGCATACCCGCCCCGAGCTCTGCCGTCCGGTTGTCTATGAGGCCGTCCGGTATCCCGGTCGTCCCTATCAGGCGCCGGCCGCTCTCAACGAAGAGCCGCTCGTGCAGGTGCACACCCGCAAGGCCTGATGACTGACGGGGCCTGCGCCCCGCTCAGAACCCGCAAGGGCGCCGAACGCTTCAACGCGTGCGGCGCCCTTTTTCCAATCTCTTGAATTCGCATCTTCCCATGTCGTCCTACCGCGGCCGCTTCGCCCCCTCGCCCACCGGCGCGCTTCATGCCGGAAGCCTTGTCGCCGCCATGGCCAGTTATCTCGACGCACGCGCCCACGAGGGCGTCTGGCTCGTTCGCATCGAGGACATCGACCCGCCCCGCGACATACCGGGCGCGGGCGAGCACATCATCCGCACGCTTGCCAAGCTCGGACTCGTCTCCGACGAACCCGTCCTCTGGCAGCATGACCGATACGGGGCCTATCAGACGGCGCTCGACGAGCTGACCCGCGAGGGACGCGTCTACGGCTGCGCGTGTTCGCGAAAGGAGGCCGCCCTCAAGGCAGCCGAACTCGGACTGCCCGCCGGCGTCTATCCGGGCACCTGCCGCTGCGGCACGAACGGACGTCCCGTCCGGGCCCTTCGCTTTCTCACGAGCTCGGGCGAGACAACCTTCACCGATCGCCTCTGCGGCAGCTTCACGCAGGATGTCGAGCATGAGGTCGGCGACTTCGTCCTCAAGCGGGCGGACGGCCTCTGGGCCTATCAGCTCGCCGCCATCGTCGACGACATCCATCAGCGCGTCACCGACGTCGTGCGCGGCGCCGACCTGCTTGACAACACGCCGCGTCAAATCCAGCTCATCCGAGCGCTCGGCGCGCCCGTGCCCCGATACATGCACCTCCCTCTCGTACTCAATCCCGAGGGGCAGAAGCTCTCGAAGCAGCAGGGAGCGACGCCGCTTGACGACGCCGATCCGCTCGGCGAACTTGAGCGCGCCTGGACGCATCTGGGATTTGCACGGCTCGGCGCCGACACGGTCGACGCCTTCTGGCGGGCGGCGCTTCCGTTATGGAAAGCCCGCCACGGACAATCCTGAGCGCCCGTTCGGCCGATCCGGATGGACAAAAGGCGGCATTTCCAAAAGGAAAAGCCGCCTTTGATGCATCATGTTCGTTCGGACGCGCTCATCGGATGATGCGAGGTGCGGGCGAAGCCATCCGGGCCATGGGAGAGTCGTCGTGATGCGCATGCGCATCGAGCATGCGGTCGAGCGCCTCCTCGTCTTCATCCTCATCGTCTTCGTTCACGATGCGGTCCGCAATCGAGAGGAACCCCGGGACGACGACGTCGTCGTCGCCCACGGCGTCTTCGCCTGAAGGCTCGGCGACGTCCGTCACCCTAACCTCGAACTGCAGCGCCATGCCCGCGAGCGGATGATTGGTTTCAAGCACCGCCATGCCGTCGGCAACGTCGGTCACGTGCCAGCGGCGGCCGTCGTTGGCCTCGCCGGGCACGCCCTCAAAGACAAGCCCCCTCACCACCGTCTCGGGATTGCCCAAACGCTCCACGGGAACCATGACGATCGAATCGGGATCATATTCGCCGAAGGCATCTTCCGGCTCAAGCTTGATGAAAAAGCCCTCCCCTGCAAACCGTCCCTCAAGCGCAGCCTCGAGCTTCGGGAAAATGTCCCCATGGCCGTGCAGGTAGGTGAGGCCTTCGGGGCCCGATTCCTCAAGAATCTTTCCGGACATGTCCGCCATGCGAACGGACAGAGTTACGAGCATGTCTTTCTTGACGGCAAGCGCCATGTTTACACTCCCAGCCGCACTCAGCTGACCGCATCCTCAAGACGTCTCCAGCCCGTGGGCCGTTCGACGCCCGGACGCAGCAAGAGGTACAGCATCAGAAAAAGATTTGCGCCAGGACAGATCACAAAGAGCGCCCAGGCACCCGAATGGCCGGCATCGTGCAGCCTGCGCACAGCCGACACGGTCATGAAGATCAAAATGAGGTTGATGAAGAGCGGATAAACGACGCGGCCGATCCACATCAGCATCTCGTCGCTGATGAATTCGGCGTCCGCAATCGGATTGATCATCAGCCAGAGGATGAGTCCCGCCAAAAGCGCTCCTGCGGTTTCATACGCATAGAGCCTCCTCCCGGTGCGAAACTGGGGACAGAACCCGATGGCCAATCTGCTCCAATGCATGCCGTCCCGCCTCAAAGGCCTTCCATGATCTGCACCCAGCGCACGAATGCGGCCTGCGTAAGGCGCCCCTCGCTGCGGGCAGCGACAAGCTTTGCGCGAAGCGCGGAGATCTCGTCCTCACGCGTCTCGGGCGAAGCCTTGATGCGCACGCGAGCCTCGGCCATGAGCGAGGCGGCCCAGTCTTCGGCTTGAGCACTCACGCGCTCGCCGATGACGGTGCCCTTCGAATCAGGTCCCGGCTCTACGACCTCGCCTTCGAGCGTTTCTCGCACCTCGGGCACGGATTCCGAAGGAGCGGCGCGCGGGGCGCGGCAAACGGGCACAGCGTCGTGCACCGTCATCACGGCAAGCGGATCGGGCCCGAAGCGGTTGAGCCCCTTCTTGCCGGGCATCAGTCCGAGAATGACGAGCACGATGATCTGAAGGCCGGGCACGATCAGAAAGATCGCCGCAACGGCTCCATAGCTGATGTCATGCAGACGCCTGACAACGGCGGACACGAGAAAGGCGGCCAAAAAGAGCAGCCCCCCCCACATGAAGAGGTCGAGCCCCTTTTGTGCGGCGTTTCCGACGGCAAAGCCCGAGAGCGCCGATCGGGCCATCAGGCCTGCGGCGGCAAGCACGCCCAGCGCCGCAAGCGTGCGCCAATAGGCGCTGCGGCTTGCGCGTCCCTTTAAGGAGAGCGAAAAAATCTCATTGACGGCCACGGTCATGTCTTCATCGTTCCCTGTTGGCGGTCCTCAATCCGAAAAGCCCCGGCCGGCCTCTATCGAAGAGTCCTGATCCGAGGCTTTGGACAAAGGCCTGCGGCAAGCCGCAGGCCGGGACCGCCTTTTCTACGGTCAGCGAAGCTGTTCGGCGAGCAGCGTCAGGATGTTCACGGCCGATCCCGTCGCATCCTCGCCGCCGTCGGCACCGAGCACCTGAATGCGGGTCACGGCGCCTTCATCGCCGAGATGGATGCGGTATTCAGGCGCCTCGACGGCCTCGTCGGAACCGAAGACGCGCTTGAAGAACCCGCGCTCGGACTTGACCTTGGCCTCGTAAGCCGGATCAAGGTAGCGGACGATGAAGTTGCCCGCGGCGCGGTCGCGGTCGACAAGTTCAAAGCCCATGCGGTCGATGAGAAGGCCCGTCGTGCGCCAAGCGCGGTCAAACGGCTCCTTGAGAACAACCGCCTGAATCGCGCCGTCGGCGGTCTTCACGACGTCGCTGCGGGCTTCACGCTTGGTGAGATCCTCGACAACCGCGGCTTCGGCCTTCTTGATGGGTTCAGCGTCGGGGTTGAACTCTTCGTCAATGCGAATGGCGAGACGCTGAAGCATTTCAGCTTCCATCGTCGGGTCGGAAGGACCGGGCTGCCAGACCGTGGAGTCGTTCTGCGAACCCGTGACGACCTCGACCATCGAGCGATGCGTCAGGAAGATGTCGCTCGTGCCGTCGTCGTTGCGCTCGATGCGGCAACGGTACTGGTCGCGCTCACCCGTGGAATAGGCGAAGTCGAGCACCTTGCCGATCGTGCCGCGGATGATGTCCTGCGGAAGCTTGGCCTTGTTCTCCGCCCATTCGGTTTCCAGATAGCCCGTCTTGGCATCCTGACGGCGGATCGTGAGGCCCACGCTCGGCCAGAAGTCGGTGACGACCGTCCAGAGCGGTTCGGCGTCGGCGTTTACGCGCAGCCAGCGCTCATTGCCGTCGCGCATGACCTTGGCGACGACCGTGCGCTGCACGATGGAGCCGTGTTCCTGAGCCGTTTCGCCGGCGAGCTGCGCACGGGCCAACTCGTTGTTGGCGCTCACGACGCCCGGACGGGACGGCACTTCGAAGCGGTTTTCATTGGCGACCGGCGCAAGGTCGGGCGGCACTTCGAGATTGGCACGCGTGTTGGAGGCTTCGTACTGAACCTTGTCGTCCGTAAAGTTGATGCCGAGAGCCGAGCAACCGCCAAGGACCAGCAGAGCCGGGCAGAGGGCGGCGGCACGCAGCGTACGCTTATTCATCGGGGTAATCCTTTGCTAGAGAAACCAAAGCGGAATCGGACAACGGACGTCGTCCGGAACCAGTTCCGCGAAAGAACGGCTCCGCCCTTGGCGGAGTCCGCCGACCGTCGGGCGGCCGGCAACATATTCAGGAGAGTTTAGCAAACTTGAACTGCTCAAGGCGATGCAGAGGCCGGACGATTGCGCAAATGACGGCGCCAAGCCCTGCATCCGCCTCAAAGTCCGAGACCAGCCTCAAGCGGCGCGGCATAGGCTTCGGCCTCGGCGTGCTTCATGAGCACGATCCGCGCCACGCAGGTGTTGGCAGGCGTGAGCCCCTCCTCGTACGCAACGATGCGCGCATCCGCAGGCGCCGCACGCAGAAGTTCGCCCTCCATCAGATAGTGGTCCGGGTTTCTCGGATGCGCCCAAATCATCATGTTTGCTTCGGTGAAGGTCTCCATGATGAGAACGCCGCCCGGCATCAGGCTCTCCCAGTAGTGCGGAAAATGCGGCCTGTGCAGATAGTTCGTCACGATGATGCCGGCAAAGCGCGCCGGCTCCCAAGGCCAAGGCTCGTTCTCGAGATCTCGGCACTCGACGGTGACGTTGCCGGAAGCGCCGAGCGCCTCGACGCCCGTGACGTCGATGTCGCAGGCCAGCACGCGCCGGCCCTCAAGCGCGAGAAGCGCCACATGGCGGCCCGGCCCGCAGGCCACGTCGAGGACTTCGCCCTGTCGCGAAAGGAGATGCTTCCAGCGCATCACCCAGGGAGAAGGCTTCCTGAAGCATTCCGAATAGTCGTTTCGCGCCACGGCACCTCTCCTCAAAGCACGAGTTCAACGAGCCAGTGGCCCGCTTCAAGGAACGGACGGGCGAGGAATCCGAGCCCGCCGCCCGCCATCAGCACGACGAGGATCACCATGCCGTAGGGCTCGATCCTGTCCATCAGGCTTCTGCCGCCCGAAGGGAGAAGTCCCCTCAGGATGCGGCCGCCGTCGAGCGGCGGAATCGGAATGAGGTTGAAGGCCATCAGCATCAGGTTGACGGAGATGCCCGCAGCACAAACGCTGATGACGAAGCGCTCGGAGATGCCGAGCATGACCACGAGCTTGAGCACTGCGGCCCAGCCGAGCGCCTGCAGCAGGTTCGACGCCGGTCCCGCAAGGGCCGTGAGCATCATGTCGCGGTTGTAATGCCTGAAGTAACGCGGATTGATCGGAACGGGCTTTGCCCAGCCGAAAACGAAGCCCGCGCCGCCCGTCAAAGCCGACATCAGCACGAGGGCGCCGGGCACGAGCACGGTGCCCACGGGATCAATGTGCGCAATGGGGTTGGCCGTCACGCGGCCGAGAATCCAGGCGGTATCGTCGCCTAGCTTCTTCGCCGCCCAACCGTGAGCGGCTTCGTGGAGCGTGATCGCGAAGATGAGCGGAATGGCGTAGACGCAGATGATCTGAATGGCGTTTTCAATCATGGATTGGGATCAAGGGTTCGGGAACGCGAAGCGGAGTCCGCGTTCCGGGAGTTTTTCAACCGTGAAAGTCTGCCACAAACTAGTGCCGCGCACGGCGGACATTCTGCGGAAATGTCGACAGTCTGTTTGAAAATTTGTCAGCGCCACCGCGGGACGATGCTCCAGACCGGCGGGAGATCCGACGGGATCTGCGGTTGACGGCCCGGGTTCGGGCGAACGGTGCCCGGCGCATGCCAGTCGGAGCCGGAACTCGCCAGAAAGCCCATCCGGCGCGCGACGTCCGCAAAGAAAAGGTCGGCATCGCGAGACTGCGAACCGGAGCAGACCTCTATCGCCTCGCCGCCCGCCTCCTTGAAGGCCTTGAGAAACTCGTCGAGCATCCACGGCTCGCTGAAGGCATAGCGCCCGGGATGAGCAATGACGGCGACGCCGCCCGAATGATGAATCACCTCGACCACTTCGGCAAGGCCCGGCCAGTCGATGTCGATGCAGCAGGGCCGTCCGGTCTTCAGAAAGCGGTCGAAGGCCTCCTGATATTCCTTCACGATGCCTTCCTGCATGAGCCAGCGTGCGAAGTGGGTTCGCGACAGATTGTCCTTGTTGTCGGCAAGCGAAAGCGCACCCTCGTAGGCGCCGCGAATGCCGTAGAGCGATTCGAACCGCTCGCCGATCAGACGGCCGCGCCTGTCGCGCTTGATGCAGATGCTGTTGAAGAAGGCGTCGATGCCGGGCGCACAGGGATCAAGTCCGAGCCCGACGATGTGCACGACGCGTCCGCCCCACCCCGTCGAAATCTCAACGCCCGGGATGAAGTCCACGCCGAGCTCCTCGGCGCAGGCCGCAGCCTGGCATACGCCGTCCATCGTATCGTGATCGGTGAGCGCCATGAGCTCCACGCCGTTGTCGTGCACGAAGCGCACAAGGTCTGCGGGCGAAAGCTTCCCGTCGGAAACATTGGAGTGCATGTGCAGGTCGATGATCATCCGAAGCCCTTCTGCTGGATTCTGCTGGAGGAACGTAGCAAGTTTTGATTATACGGCCCGCCTCCTTGCGGCGCGTGAGGCGGACATCGTATTCAGCTCACCTTGACGGCACGAAGAAGGACGAGAAAGCAAAGAACCTCACTTGAAAAGCCGTTCTTTCGTCCCCATATAGAAGGCATTGATTCTCAGAGCGCAGGCCCGATCAGACCGCAGCGAACGCACAGTTCCGAGCGCGCCGCCCGCACTGCGCCGCCATACAGGACTTTTTATCGATTATGGATGCTCTTCAGAAACTGCTTTTCCAGCGTGCCGCCGTTCGCGGTGAAACCGTCGTCCTTCACGACGAATTTCTCCGTTCGGTTGAACATCAGCACCTGCCGCTCGCCGTGCGCCGGCTCGCAGGCGAAGTGACCGCCTCCGCGCTTCTTGCCGCCGCGGCTCTGGAGTTTGACGGCACGGTGTTGCTGCAGATTGCGGGCGACGGCCCCGTCAAGCTTCTCGTTGCCGAAGTTCGTCCGGGCCTCGCCTTCCGCGTCTCCGTCACGATGCGCGACGATGCGGACGAGATCAGCGCCGACGCGGGCATGACCGAGCTCGTCAACGCGGGCGGCCGCGGACGCTGTGCTCTCATTCTCGATCAGACGGGACGCGATCCGGACATGCAGCCCTACCAGGGCGTTGTGAGCCTGAGCGGCAATACGTTCGCCGAGGCCATGACGAACTACTTCGCCGCGAGCGAGCAGGTGGAAACGACGATCAAGCTCGCGAGCGACGAAACCGAGGTCGGCGGCCTGATGCTTCAGAAAATGCCGCTTCTCGGCGGCAAGGCCCTGCCCGAAGACTTTGACGAAGAGGGCTGGCAGCGTCTCAAGCTCTTTGCCGACACCGTCAAGAGCGAAGAGCTTCTCACCCTGGCGCCCGAAGAAATCAACCGTCGTCTTTTCTGGGAGGAATCCCCCAACGTGACGCTCGAAGCGGCGCCCGTCTTCAAGTGCCGCTGCTCCGACCAAGGCGTGCAGAACATGATTCGCTCCCTCGGTCGCGAAGAGGCCGACGCCATCATCGCCGAACGAGGCTCGATCGATGTGACCTGCCACTTCTGCGGCCAGGTGCGCACCTTCGACAGCGCCGACGTCGCCGCACTCTTCGCGGGCACGGCCGAGCTCTCCAAGACGCTCAACTGATCGACGGCCTTCAGGGAGAAGGGCTGACGCTCTCTCTCCCTTCACGAGCCGAAGGCCAGAACACAAAAACGCACGGTCCGTTTGCGGCGGACCGTGCGTTTTTGTTTTGTTTGAGCCTGACGGCCCCGTGCCGTGATTCCTACTGGCGCTTCGTGCGAGAGGGAGGCGCACGAAGATTTTTGGGCGCATGGTAGAGGTCGGAGCGCTTCGCGGAGAAGGTGGGCGCCGCGCCCGGCTTGATGTCGGGCGAGCGATAGTCCGGCATGCTCGCGAGCTCGCGGGCCCTCTGCTCGTATTCGGCCGGCGTCTCCAATCGGAAAAGCACCTCGTCGGCCTTCACCATGTAGAGCTCCCTGCGGGCGCGTTCCTCAATGGCGTCCCGGCGGTGTTCGAGCGAGTAGAGCTCCGCCCCGAGCGCTTCGTTGCGGTCCTGCTGAACACGGTTGGCCTCATTCTGAAGCGCGAGCGACTCCTCAAGTTCGGCGGCGCGAAACCATGCGCCGCCGGGCCCGAAGAGCTGGAACCCCACGACGCAGATGCCGGCCGCCAACACGAGCATGAAGATGCGCGTCATCGCTTCAGGGCATCCTTCTTACTTGCGAAGGCAGTAGAAGGCGTCGCGGCCCGGGTACTGAGCCACTTCGGCGAGGTGTTCCTCGATGCGAAGGAGCTGGTTGTACTTGGCCATGCGGTCGGAGCGGCTCATGGAGCCGGTCTTGATCTGGCCGGCGTTGAGACCCACGGCGATGTCGGCGATCGTGCTGTCCTCCGTCTCGCCGGAGCGGTGGGAGACGACAGCGGTGTAGCCGGCGCGCTTGGCCATTTCGATGGCTTCGAACGTTTCGGTGAGCGTGCCGATCTGGTTGACCTTGATGAGGATGGAGTTCGCAACGCCCTTTTCAATGCCTTCCTTGAGAATGGCGGGGTTCGTCACGAAGAGGTCGTCACCCACGAGCTGCACGCGCTTGCCGAGCGCGGCCGTGAGCTTGGCCCAGCCTTCCCAGTCGCCTTCGGCCATGCCGTCTTCGATCGAGATGATCGGATACTTGTCGCACCAGCCTTCGAGAACGGCAATCCATTCCTCGGCGCTCAGCGCCTTGCCCGAAGACTTCTTCATGACGTACTTGCCGTCTTCGAAGAATTCGCTCGAGGCGCAGTCGAGACCGATCATGATGTCCTTGCCGGCTTCAAAGCCCGCGGCCTTGATGGCTTCAAGGATGAGCTCGATGGCTTCCTCATGGCTTTCGCACTTGGGCGCGAAGCCGCCTTCGTCGCCGACGGCCGTGGACATGCCGCGCCCGTTGATGATCTTCTTGAGGGCGTGGAAGGTTTCGGCGCCGTAGCGCAGGGCTTCACGGAAGGACGGAGCGCCCACCGGAATGATCATGAATTCCTGCAGGTCGAGGTTGTTGTTGGCGTGCGCGCCGCCGTTGATGACGTTCATCATCGGGACGGGCATCTGCAGAGCGCCCATGCCGCCGAAATAGCGGTAGAGCGGCATGCCGGCCTCTTCGGCGGCGGCGCGGGCCACGGCCATGGAAACGGCGAGAATGGCGTTGGCGCCGAGGCGGCCCTTGTTTTCAGTGCCGTCAAGCGCGATCATCGTGCGGTCGATGTAGGCCTGGTCGGAAGCCTCAAGCCCCATGAGGGCGTCGGCGATTTCGCCGGAGACATTGGCAACGGCGGTCAGAACGCCCTTGCCGCAATAGCGCTTCGGATCCTTGTCGCGAAGCTCGAGCGCCTCGCGCACGCCCGTGGAGGCGCCGGACGGCACGGCAGCGCGGCCCATGGCGCCGCTCTCAAGCCAGACTTCGGCCTCAACGGTCGGGTTGCCGCGGCTGTCGAGAACTTCACGGCCGATCACATCAATAATTGCGCTCATCTTGTGTCCTTTCGTTTGGATGAAAAAGGGATGTCAAGGAAAAAGATTCCCGCGGTTCGGCGACGTTGCGTGCGGATCGCGGGCATATCGAAATATTTTACCCGTTGATCGTGTCTTCAAGGAAGGGGCGCGCCTTCACGAGGCGGTCGATCTCCACGAGGCTCTCGAGAAGCTCGCGCATGCGGCCGAGCGGCACGAGGTTCGGACCGTCGCTCTTGGCGGAGGCGGGCGTCGGGTGGGTTTCCATGAAGAGACCGGAGATGCCGGAGGCGACCGCCGCGCGGGCAAGCACGGGAACGAACTGGCGTTGGCCGCCCGAACAGGTGCCGTTGCCGCCCGGAAGCTGCACGGAGTGCGTGGCGTCAAAGACCACGGGCGCCTGCGTTGCGCGCATGATCGCCAGGCTGCGCATGTCGGAGACGAGATTGCCGTATCCGAACGAGGCGCCCCGCTCGCAGACCGTAAAGACGTCCGGATCAAGGCCGGCGGCCGAGGCGGCCTCACGGGCCTTTTCGACCACGTTGAGCATGTCGCCGGGCGCAAGAAACTGCCCCTTCTTGATGTTGACGGGCTTGCCGGAAACGGCGCATGCGCGGATGAAGTCCGTCTGACGGCAGAGGAAGGCGGGCGTCTGAAGCATGTCGACGACGGAGGCCGCGACGGGCACTTCGGCCTCGGTATGCACGTCGGTGAGAACGGGCACGCCGACCTTCTCGCGAACGGCGGCGAGGATGCGCAGCCCCTCATCCATGCCCGGACCGCGGAAGGAGTGGGCGGACGTGCGGTTGGCCTTGTCGTAGCTTGCCTTGAAGAGGTACGGGATGCCGAGCTCGTCCGTCATCTCCTTCATGGCGGAGGCAATGTCGACGGCCATCTGCTCGCCCTCGAGCACGCAGGGACCGGCGATCAGGAAAAACGGGCGGTCAAGCCCGATGTCAAAGCCGCAGAGCTTCATGTGAATTGTCCTCTCATGTGAGGGCGGCGCCCCGGACCCTTCGCCCGGACGCGACGGCGCCCCGAAACAAAAAAGGCAGCTCCACGAACTGCAGAGCCCGTTGAGCTGCCTTGCGTCTAGGTCGGATCAGTCCGGCTTAGGCCTGTGCCTTCTGGTCGGCGTGCGCGATCGCAGCCTCGATGTAGGCCTTGAAGAGCGGATGGCCGAAGCGCGGGCTCGACGTGAATTCCGGATGGAACTGGACGGCGAAGAAGAAGGGGTGATTCGGAAGCTCCATCATTTCCGGGAGGTGTTCCGTCGGGGTCTTGGCGGAGATGACCATGCCCTTTTCCTCGAACTGGGCCACATAGGCGTTGTTCACTTCATAGCGGTGGCGGTGGCGTTCGGCCACGACGTCGCCGTAGATCTTGTGAGCCAGCGTGCCCTTTTCAACCGGCACTTCCTGACGGCCGAGGCGCATCGTGCCGCCGAGATCGGACGACTCGTCGCGCTTCTGGACGCTGCCCGTGCGGTCCTTCCACTCGGTGATGAGCGCGACGACCGGATGTGCGGTGTCGGGATCAAGTTCGGTGGAATTGGCGCCGCCGAGGCCGCAGACGTGGCGGGCGAATTCGATGACGGCCATCTGCATGCCGAGGCAGATGCCGAGGAACGGGATCTTGTTTTCGCGGGCGAATTCGATCGCCTTGATCATGCCTTCCGTGCCGCGCTTGCCGAAGCCGCCCGGAACGAGGATCGCATCGACGTCCTGAAGAATCTTTTCGGCGCCTTCCTCTTCAATCTGGCCGGCGTCGACGTAGCGAATCTTGACGCGGCTCTCCGTGCGGATGCCGGCGTGGATGAGCGCTTCGTTGAGAGACTTGTAGCTGTCGGCGTAGTCGACGTACTTGCCGACCATGGCGACCGTGACTTCGCGCTTCGGGTTCTTGATGCGGCGGACGATGTCCTCCCAGGCGGAGAGGTCGGCGGGCTTCGTCTCGAGGCCGAGCTTCTTGCAGACGAGGTCGTCAAGATGCTGGGCGTGGAGCATGAGCGGCACTTCATAGATGGTGGAGGCGTCGGCGACGCTGATCACGCAGTCCATCGGCACGTTCGAGAAGAGCGAGATCTTGGCGCGTTCGCCTTCAGGGATCATGTGCTCGGCGCGGCAGAGGAGCATGTCGGGATAGACGCCCTCTTCGCGCAGCTTCTGAACGGAGTGCTGGGTCGGCTTCGTCTTGAGTTCGCCGGCGGACGGGATCCACGGGCAGAGCGTCAGATGAATGAAGCAGGTGTTGTTGCGGCCCACGCGGAAGGACATCTGGCGAACGGCTTCGACGAAGGGCAGCGACTCGATGTCGCCGACCGTGCCGCCGATTTCGACGACGGCCACGTCGGGCTTGCCGTCAAACGTGCTCGCGGCGCCGCGCTGGATGAACTCCTGAATTTCATTCGTGATGTGAGGAATCACCTGAACGGTCTTGCCGAGGTACTCGCCGCGGCGTTCCTTGCGGAGCACGCTCTCGTAGATCTGACCCGACGTAAAGTTGTTGGGCTTGTGCATCTTCGTGGAGATGAAGCGTTCGTAGTGGCCGAGGTCGAGGTCGGTTTCCGCCCCGTCTTCCGTCACAAAAACTTCACCGTGCTGGAAAGGCGACATCGTGCCCGGGTCAACGTTGATATACGGATCGAGCTTGATCATGGTCACCTTCAGACCACGAGATTCCAGAATAGCCGCCAACGAAGCGGCGGCGATGCCCTTGCCGAGAGAAGAGACAACGCCGCCGGTCACAAATACGTACTTGGTCATGAAGAAGAGCCCCACGCAAGGAGGTACAGGAAAAAATTAAAGCCGAGATTATACCTGAAGTTGGACCGAGCGCCCCTGCGAGGATCTCCATCCCTGCACCGCTCCGCCCCCGTTCAGGCCGATCCGTTCATTGTACGAGAATTCCTCCGGCGCCGACACGACTTTTTGACGGGCGCCGAACCGGTCCGTGCGGCGCCCGGAGGCGGCCGTCTTCAGAGCAGCTTCTCCGCGTCGAGCACCGGTGCGGCGGGCGCCGCCTTCGGATCGTCGAAGTCCGCTCGGCAAGCCGCGCCGAACTCGGCGTTGCGGCAGACCTCGCAGTCGTCTTCGCTTCCGCGGAAGTCCCACTCGGGCTGAACCGTGACGTGGTCGATCTGAAACTCCTCGTGCAGCTGACGGCGCAGCACGTCCAGAATCTTCGGCCAGCACTCGGGGCTTTCGATGTGCACATGGCACTGAATGGCGCCGTGTCCCGGACTCATCGTCCAGACATGCAGATCGTGCACGCGGTTGACGCCGGGAATCGCCTCAATGGCACGCCCGACGCTGAAGTAGTTGACGCCCTCGGGCACGCTGTCGAGCAGCACGCGCGACGAATCCCGCAGAATCTCCCAGGTGGCGTGCAGCAGCAGGCAGCAGACGACGAGCGACAGAATCGGGTCGGCGATGGTGGGGCCGCCGAAGTAGATCACAGCACCCGCCACGATGGCCGCAACGGACCCGAGCAGGTCGCCCATCACATGGAGGAGCGCCGCGCGCGTGTTCATGTTCTTGCGGTCCCGCGAGAGCGACCATGCGACGAGAACGTTGATCACGAGACCCACGGCCGCGATCGCCATGACGGAAAGCCCGGAAACGGGTTCGGGCGTCATGATGCGCGAAATGGCCTCGAAGAAGATCCACCCCACGACGCAGAGCATCACGAGCCCGTTGATGAAGGCGGCGAGCACCTCCACGCGGCCGTGTCCGAAGGAATGGTCGTCGTCCGCGCCCTTCTGGGCGATCTTGTTCGCCACGAGGGCAAAAAGCAGGCTTGCCGAATCGGTCACCATGTGGCCGGCGTCGCCGATCAGGGCAAGCGAATTGCCCCAAAGGCCGCCGAGGAGCTCAATGACGGAAAAGGTGAACGTCAGCGCGACCGCAAAGCCCAGCACGCTCGTCTTCGTCTTTTCCGCCGCGTGCAGCCAGTGGCTGTCGCCTCGCCCATGGCTGGAAAACTCGGCGTCTGGTTCTGGCTTTTGAAGAATGTCGTCGAAATGCTTCTGTTCGGACATGATGAAATGGGCCGGATGAAACGGGCCGGATGGAATGGACCGGTAGGAGTGAGCTGCGCGCAAACGTGCGCAAAGCCCGGGCGGCCGCTGGACCGCCCGGGCTTTGATTCAAATTTGACTGAATTATACGGCGTCCGCCTCAAGCGAAGCCCGCTCTTGCCGAATCCGCTCTTGCCGGACCGCCGCTTCAGCTTACTTGCCGGTCAGCATCGCCACCGAGCCGCTGCCGGCGAGAAGGCCGGCGTTGGCATAGATGCCGAGCTTGGCGCGCGTGTCCGTGATGTCGAGATTGCGCATCGTCAGCTGGCCGATGCGGTCGACGGCGGTGAACATCGAATCGCCCTTTTCCATCGTGAGGCGGGACGGTTCGTACGTCAGGTTCGGGCTCTTCGTCGCGACGATCGTGTAGTCGTTGCCGCGACGCAGCTCGATCGTCACTTCGCCGGTGACGGCGCGGGCAACCCAGCGCATCGCGCTTTCGCGAATCATCAGCGCCTGGCTGTCGAACCAGCGGCCCTGATAGAGGTAGCGGCCGAGCTTGATGCCGTTGATGCGGTACTCGGCAATCGTGTCCTCGTTGTGGATGCCGGTGACGAGACGCTCGTAGGCAAGGAAGAGGAGCGCCATGCCCGGGGCTTCATAAATGCCGCGGGACTTGGCTTCGATGATGCGGTTTTCGATCTGGTCGGACATGCCGAGGCCGTGACGGCCGCCGATGCGGTTCGCCTCTTCCATGAGGGCGACCGGGTTCGAGAACTTCTGGCCGTTGATGGCGACGGGAACGCCTTCCTGGAATTCGACCGTGACCGTTTCGGGCTTGACGTCGACGTCGTCGCGCCAGAACGCAACGCCCATGATCGGCTCGACGATCTTCATGTTGGATTCAAGGCTTTCAAGATCCTTGGCCTCATGCGTGGCGCCGAGCATGTTGGAGTCCGTCGAGTAGGCCTTTTCGGCGCTCATGCGGTAGTTGAAGCCTTCCTTCTGAAGGAAGGCGGACATTTCGGCGCGGCCGCCGAGCTCGGTGATGAACTGCACGTCGAGCCAGGGCTTGTAGATCTTGAGGTTCGGGTTGGCAAGAAGACCGTAGCGGTAGAAGCGCTCGATGTCGTTGCCCTTGTACGTGGAGCCGTCGCCCCAGATGTTGACGCCGTCCTCGCGCATGGCGGCGACGAGCATCGTGCCCGTCACGGCGCGGCCGAGCGGCGTGGTGTTGAAGTAGAGCTGGCCGGCCGTCGAGATGTGGAAGGCGCCGGACTGAATGGCGGCGATGCCTTCGTTGACGAGCTGTTCGCGGCAGTCGATCAGGCGGGCGTTTTCGGCACCGTACTCCATGGCGCGACGCGGAATGGCTTCATAGTCGGTTTCGTCGGGCTGGCCGAGATTGGCCGTATAGGCGTAAGGCAGGGCGCCCTTGTTCTTCATCCAGCGAAGTGCTGCGCTCGTATCGAGGCCGCCGGAAAAGGCAATGCCGACTTTCTGGCCGACGGGAACGCTTTGGAGGATTGTTTCAGACATAGTTGGAGTTTCTTGTGAGTTCGTGTTGTTGTTTACCCAGCAACCTGGGGCCTGTGGCGATGATTATCCGCTCTCTTTGCGCCGCTTGCCGCATGCGCCCGCCACTATGTGACACTTTTTGAAGAGTCCTCAAACAGCTTGAGGAGTAGTACCTAGTTCCATCGGAACTTTGGACAAATGGTCGACATTAGGGCGCATTTGTCCGCCCGGATGCGGCAGTGCTTCGAAGAAATGTAAGCTCCCTATCGCTTAGGACGCAAAATCTGCAGGTAGGTGAGAATGGCCCGC
>ERZ1026870.814-NODE-814-length-16403-cov-4.356129_pt1 | contig 16403 bp, 10 predicted proteins | sample MGYA00380165_ERZ1026870 | MGnify/ENA primary metagenome ERZ1026870 (study PRJEB33269, sample SAMEA4719801) | human gut metagenome | biome: human-associated habitat; feature: organic feature; material: feces | place: Cameroon | collected 2013-10 ...
GTCGGCAGCGTCAGATGTGTATAAGAGACAGATCTATACTTTTTTAGAACACTTTCCTACAAATATGTAAACGAATCGTATCCAATAAAGAATAAGTATCCATAAATGCTTCTAATGATTGAGGATTGCAAGCTCTTTTCCCTTCAACTGCATCCACAAAGCTCTTTATAGCAGTATAATATCCCTGCGTAAATACTTGGTTGTTTTGCATCAACGGTTGGAAATTATTTCTACCAAACAGTTCGGCCGTCACATTCACATGCATCAAAACCTTTTCCAAGGGAAGTCCACAAAAACGATGTGGCTTCCGCTGGAAAGTGAGCGTTTCCATCTGTTCCAATGAGTAAATACCCTTGTTGGTGTTGATGGTCATACTCTCCTTTGCATCAGACCATGTATAGTCGGTGGAAAGCTCAAGAACTCCTATAGCATCAGCATGTTTGAGTACTAACATCACGGTATGTTCGTCAATGGGTTCCACACACCTTACCTCTGCCTTTCCAAACAAATAGACGACACAATCTATCGGATGAATGAATAGGTCGAGCAGAGCGTCTCCCTCGGGGTAAGCGCCGGTTAGAAATTTTAGATTATAAGTCTTTGTTCCCTTGCTCCCCTGCAACTTCTTCTTCAAGATTTGCATGGCAGGTGCGAAACGCTTTTGCAGATCGACCATCGCCAAAACTTGAGTTTGCTTCTGCAATTCTATTAAGCGTCTCAATTCTTCGGTATTCAAACACGGAGGTTTCTCTATGAACAAAGCCTTTTTATGCGCTAACACCCTAGATGCGATAGAGAAATGCGCCTTTGAAGAAACAGATACAAATACACCCTTTATATCTTCATCCGTTAAGACTTCGTCCAATGACGTAGTTGCACGGACGTGAGGAAAGACTCCTTCTATCAAGTGCAGCTTACCAGGAGTTTTACAACAGATGTATTTTAACGGTACATGTAGATAGTTGAGCACAGGATAAAGGTTGTTTGTACTATGATTTCCTATACCCACAAAGGCATACTTTCCTTGGTAGGCTTGCTGCAACATTTTCATGTTCCGCACATGCTTATAGCGTTCTATGACATTTTTAATGTGTTCCATTAAAAACCAATCTTTTTGATATATTTTCTGTAAGTCTCTGCTCTATTGCCTGTCCATTGGTATTTACCATAGAAAACTTCGATGATGCTCTTAGGAAAAACCTTTTCAAGATTACGCAGCAGGATAATGTCATACTTGCGATGGAAGTTGATCCAGCAACCATTGCATTCTCTTGAATACTGGCACTGCACCTTGGTAGCTTCTCTCGAATTGAAAATTTCGTCCAATGATGCTCATAGACGTTACCTAACATTACGCCCAGATTCTGGCACAACGGCACATCACCGTTGGAATGAATGACCAATTCGCTAAATATGCTTTGGCAACGTAAACGCAGACGACCATTTCTCCATTCCTTATACAATGCCACAAAGTCAAAATTTTCTTCTGTGCCATGAATGCTCTTGGGGATATTCTGAATGTAATGGGCCATATCGGCAGAAAGCAAGTCGGCAGTGGTGTCAAAAAAATCCATTGTGCCATAGATGCCTATGCGCACATCCACATCGTATCTCTTGGCGAGACCTATCACATAGTCCATGTCCTCAAAAGTATTCCATGGCGAGAGGCAAAACATCAGAGAGACTGGAACCTCGTCCTTTAAAGTTTCTATCACTTCCAACACCTTGTCATGGCCATTACAACCCCTCATGGCTTTGTATGTTTCCTTGTTGCCATCGAGCGAGACGTACAGATGGCTCGGATGATACAGTCTCACTGCCTCTATTACCTTTTGAGGTGCGAGACAATTCGACAATAGCGTATAGTTGGGATGGTTGTCCTTGAACCACTCCATGATGGCATTAGCCTCAGGATGAAGCAAGAATTCTCCACCCTCCAAACCAACAACAGTGTGCTTTGTGACACACTGGCTCGCCATGATCATCTTTATCATTCTCAAGGACAGATGCTCTTCTGGCTTCTGCCATATTGAGCAATGCTTGCAACGCGACTGACACTTGGTGGTAGAGTAAATCATCAAAGTGCTCAGTCGCTTGTGATGCGGGCGAATGATGTTGTTGAGGTATAGCACCCCATTGCGTAAATAGTCGCTTGTTTTGTACATGATTGTCTTCCAAAGTTTTTGTTCATCTATTAGGTAAGAGACAACAAAAAACAGAAAGACTGCATGAGGACACCATTACCAAGTGAATCTTAGGCCGAAGGGAACAGTAAATGTGAACGGATGTTCTGTCCATATAGTATGGACGGAACTACCATTCGGCACATACCAGTGGAGCGAAGGTTCTATGTAAACGCTCCACTTGGTAGCAAGCTTGTATTGTACTCCTATGCCAGTACTCACACTCCATTGCAGCGAAGGTATGAAATGCCAGTGATTTGTACAGGACGTGATAGGTCCGACAACATACTTTTCGTCTGTTTTACCATAGACCGGTATTTGCAGACTTCCGCCCAACGAAGAATATATAGTCCAATTCTTGACATCAAGCCACTTATACGACACATGCAAAGGCATTCCCAAATAATGCACATGTTGGTTTCGCTTGATATAACAAGCATCCTCTCCTAACGTGAAGTTGGACTTCAAGAGCGAAAACTGCAGGCCAGACATCAAACTCCATTTTTTCCCCAATGTCTTTGTTACCGAAATACCAAAACTAATCGGTTTGTCATGATGCTCATGCTCCACGATTTTCCCATCGTTCTTGATGTTATTGTTGATATTGTTTTTATTGTTGAAGGCTATTTCCATGAGTGCTTTCTCCTCCTCCGACAAGCCTTCGTGCTCTTTGATCTGCAAATAACGATAGTACTCGTCCCAAGTGGAGAACTTGTCGGGAGCCACAGGACCATCAGGCCCGTCAACGTCTGGCAGACCACCTCCCGAATTGCCAGTAAGCATTCTGTAAGCGTTTTGCGCTAAAGCAGACCCCAAAGAACCAGCAGCAAGCAACTGCCAATGGTGCTTTTTAGGAAGTACCGTTTCCTCTGTTATCAACGGTTTGTCGTACTCGTGCCAGCGTATTCTCATCGTATCACTAAAGATGCTGTCGTCTATTATTCCCGCAATACGAATGTTGTCCAAAGTACTTGGAGACTGAAGCGTATCAGTTGCAGGTATTGTGTCAACTATTGCTTGGACTACACGAGGATAGATGTTGCTTATTACCACATCCACTTCCTTATCCTTTTGGCTTTGATCCTTTGTGGCCTGCTTTTCCTCCACTTGCCTGTTACCCAGACTTGTTTGTCCTTTATCTTCGTTCTTAACCTGTGCCGTATGATTATTTTTCTCCTTCGCCTTGTCCTTTCTCCATAAAACACGACAGATCGGTATGCTAATGAAGATGATTGTAACGACTGCCAGCATACGTTTGCTGATCATTTTCCTCAGCATTGCTTTGGCTCTTGCCAGTTGCGACGATGAACTGTGGGGTTCGATTCCCATCCTTTCTGCTATTTCCTTATGGGAATATCCTTCGATCACGGCCATCTGAAAGACCTTGCTATAACCTGTAGGTAATTGGCGGACAATGTCCATGATTTCCTTTTCTCCCAAGTAATTCTCAGGCGTAATACTCCCTTCTACATCCAATTCTTCGTCCGAGAAAGACGAAAATGGAACGACACTTCTTTTCTGCTTGCACTTCCGAAATTTCAAGGCCTCATTTTTTGCTATAGCAGAGACCCATTCGCCAAACTTTGAAGCATCTCTAAGTTGATGAAGAGAATAATAAGCACGGATAAACGCCACTTGGACAAGATCATTCAATGTGTCCTCGTCCTCATGGGTGATGTTAAAGCACACCTTTCTCAACATAGGAGAATAGGCTTCGATAAGTTTTTTCAGAGCAGTTGTATCACCTGTCTTTACTCGCTTGATAGTCTCTTCTATATCCATATTTGGGATCAAAGCACTTTTGCTTTCTTCATAATAGGATAACCAAAAGCAAGAAATGACTGCGCCGACATTTATCAACAACCCTTAAACAAGCCTCGGGATTGTTAATGGAAATTTTCTCTGTTTGATCGATTTGGGTTGGTTGTCATAAAGTAAAAACAGTCAAGAGGCCGTGCTAACGATGTTGGCACGGCCTCTTGACCCTCTATAGCAGTGTGGGCAACTCGAAGAGGCGGATACCGTTGCTGCCTTTGATGAGAATGGTGCGCCCCGAGGGTTGCTCCTCGGCGATAGCACGCCGCACGGCCTCAACATCAGGGAAGGTGCGGTAAGCGGTGTTGGTGGCAGCAAACTCGGGACCCACGAGCCACACGTCGTGGAAGCCGTCGCGCTCCAGGAGGTCCACAATGCGCTGGTGCTCTTCGGCAGAGGCCTCGCCAAGTTCGCGCATATCACCGAGGATAGCCATTTTGTGGTCGGCCTCGGTGAGACGGAAGTTTTCTATTGCCGCAGCCATACTCGACGGATTGGCGTTGTAAGCATCCACTATGAGGCGATTGCGGTCGGTCACGGTCAGCTGCGACCGGTTGTTGCTCGGCTGATAGTCTTCCAGGGCCTGGGCGGCGTCCTGCGGCGACACGCCGAAATGGAGACCAATGGCAACGGCGGCGAGCATATTGCTCATGTTGTAAGATCCGATGAGCTGAGACCGCACCTCCAATGGCTGCGGTGTGAGGGCCGCGGCAGCCTGGAAAGAGAAATGGAGGAAGGGGGCACAGGAGATCAGTGTGCCACGGACGTCAGCGGTAGAATCCGTGCCGTAGGTAACTACGCGGTCAAACTGGCGCTCGGCAGCCACCTCCATCAGATCGGCATCGCTCTCGTTGAGAAAGAGGAGGGCGCCATGGGCCCGCATGAAATCATAGAGTTCACCTTTCGTCCGTTTCACACCCTCGAAAGATCCGAAGCCCTCCAAGTGGGCACGCCCCACATTGGTGATCATGCCACAAGTCGGCTCAACATAATCCACAAGCTGCTGTATGTCGCCCGGATGGGAGGCTCCCATCTCCACGACCGCTATCTCATGTTCCGGCGTGATCTGAAGCAGCGTACGCGGCACGCCTACATCGTTGTTGTAGTTGGCCTCGGTGTGGAGCACACGGTATTTTTTGGCCAAGACCGCGGAAACCAGTTCCTTGGTTGTGGTCTTACCATTCGTACCCGTGATGCCGATGACAGGAATGTCAAACTGGCGGCGATGCTCACGGGCCAGTTCCTTATAGGTGGTCAGCGCATCAGTCACGACGATATAGCGTGCGTCGCCAGCCACGGCATATTGCGGTTCATCAACCACGGCATAGCTACAGCCCTTTTCCAAAGCCTGGGCGGCAAAACGGTTGCCGTCGAAGGATGCACCCTTGAGCGCGATGAAGAGACTGTTCTCTGGGCAATGGCGGCTATCGGTCGTCACGCAGGAGCAGCGACGATATAGTGCGTAAAGTTCTTTGATGTCCATAATCTTGCAGATGATAAAAACGATACGGGGCGCGGTGGCACAGGCAATAGCTGCGCCCGACGGGTTCACCATCCTCCTGTATCCTTCCCCACTGCAAAAGTAATGCTAAAAGCTCAAACCCGCAAATTATCACCGATTATTTTGCAAATTCAAATTAATTATCTACTTTTGTCCGCTGTTGCAAAAAAGTACTGACACATGGAATATACAATACAAGTGAAGGGGCGGCTCGTCAGCCTTCGTGAACCGCAGGTCATGGGAATCCTCAACTGCACGCCCGACTCGTTTTTCGCCGGGTCGCGCGTACAGACCGAGGAGAGCATCGCCCGCCGTGCCAACCAAATCATCGAGGAGGGCGGCACCATGATCGACGTGGGTGGCTTCTCCACCCGCCCAGGCGGCGTGGAGGTACCGGAGGAGGAGGAGATGCGCCGCTTGCGCTTCGCCCTGCCCATCGTGCGCCGCGAGCAGCCCGAGGCCATTCTCTCGGTCGATACCTACCGTCCCAACGTGGCACGAATGGTAGTAGAGGAGATGGGAGCCGACATCATCAACGACGTGAGCGAGGGTGGCATCACGGGCGTGGTCGATACGCCGCTGGAGCAGACGACCGACGAATATCCTGCCATTTTCCGCACGGTGGCAGCCTTGGGCGTACCCTACATCCTCATGTCGGTAAAGCCCACCATCCACGACATGCTCTTGGCTATGGCACGCGAGGTGCAGCAGCTCCGCGATCTAGGACAAAAGGATATCATCCTCGATCCTGGGTTCGGTTTCGGCAAGACGCAGGAGCAAAACTACGACGTGCTCCGCGAGATGAACCGTCTGAGTACGCTCGGCCTCCCCATCCTCGCTGGCATGAGTCGCAAGCGGATGATAGTCCAGCCGCTGGGCACCAATCCCGACGGCAGCCTCAACGGCACGACCGTTGTCAATACGCTGGCCCTGATGAACGGCGCCTCCATCCTCCGCGTCCACGACGTCAAGGCGGCAGCGGAGGCGGTACGCCTCTTCGGCTGCTACCAGGCTGGATCGAAGAAATAGTACCGAGGCTGCAATAGAGAGAATTCTCGCCAATCCCCCACCAACAACCCAGACACAGTCATGTTTTTTGAATTTGGAATCAAAGACGTAATCGACATTCTCCTTGTCGCCCTGATGCTCTACTATCTCTACCGGGTGATGAAGGAATCGCGATCGCTCAATGTGTTCATCGGCATCATGGTCTTTGTCCTCGTCTGGCTCTTCGTGAGCCAGGTGCTGGAGATGCGTCTTCTGGGCAGCATCATGGACAAGCTCGTCTCCGTCGGTGTCATCGGCATCATCGTCCTCTTCCAAGAGGAAATACGCCACTTCCTCTACAATCTCGGCGCACGCCGCCAGGTGCAGAGCGTGCTGCGCATCTTTTTCAGTAGCAAGGATGAAGAAAAGGCGGACAAGGAGGCCATCATGCCCATCGTGATGGCCTGTATGAGCATGAGCCGTGGCAAGGTGGGCGCGCTGATCGTCATCGAGCGGGGCATCTCGCTCAGCGACATCTGCGATACAGGCGACTATATCGACGCGCGCATCAACCAGCGCCTCATCGAGAACATCTTCTTTAAGAACTCACCCCTCCACGACGGTGCGATGGTGATTACGAAGAAGCGCATCCGGGCCGCTGGTTGCATTCTTCCCGTGAGTCACAACCAGGACATTCCCAAGGAACTGGGACTGCGCCACCGTGCCGCCATGGGTATCTCGCAGGACTCCGACGCCATCGCCATCGTCGTCTCCGAGGAGACGGGACGTATCAGCGTGGCTATCAAGGGAGAATTCCAGCTGCGCCTCTCGGCAGAGCAGCTGGAGAGCGTGCTCACCAAGGAGATGATGCCCGCCACCTAATCTTGGATCCGCTGACGGATATCCTGGCTGATCGTAGCGGGATCGACAGGACGAAGGCCGTCGGGAGAAAGAAGAAGAAGGAGGTCAGCCAACTCGGCAGCCAACTGGAGGTCGTGGGTGGAAAGGAGAATAGTCTTGCCCATGGTGTGGGCCAAGCGCGAGAGCAGCCGGAGCGTGTCGATGCGACTGTGGAAGTCGAGGAAGGCCGTCGGCTCGTCGAGAAGAATGATGGGGGTCTCCTGAGCCAAGGCGCGAGCAATCATCACCTTCTGACACTCACCGTCGCTCAGCGAGTCGATCTTACGGTCACGAAGCGGCCAAGCCCCCGTCTCGACAAGACTTTGGCGCACGGCCAGCTCGTCGCGGGCAGCAAGGTTGCCCCAAAAGCCCGTATAAGGACTGCGCCCCATGCCGACGAGGTCGTGGACGGTGAGTCCACCCATTTCGGGCCGCTGGGTGAGAACGATGGAAATAATCCGTGATCGCTCGCGCTGCGAGAGACTATCGGCCTCGCGGCTACCCAGCCAAATCTCTCCGCCCACCTTCGGCTGAAAGCCCGACAGGGTGCGCAGGAGTGTCGATTTGCCAATGCCATTGTCGCCGATGAGACAAGTCAGGCGACCTCCGAGGATAGTAATGTTGATATCACGGGCCACGACGGGACCACGGCGATAGCCGATGGAGAGATGGTGCAAGCGGATGTCCATGGCGCAAAAGTACGCATTTTATTTGGTTCTCTCACCATTTTTCACGATATTTGCAAACTGAAAAAATCATATACTCACAGGATAAGAGTGAACTAACGACCAAGGATAAGAGTGAACGAGCAATGACAATCAACGAGAATGCCCAACAAGCCCTCCAACGGCAGAAACTGCTGCTGCAGATGGAATATTACGCCGAGAAAGAGGCTTTCCGCAAACAGACGGAGGTCGTGGGAATGCAGCGCAAGGTGAAGCGCGGCGACGCATGGTTTCCCCTGCGTGTGGGCAAAAACTACTATAATAGCCTCAACCAGCGTGTGGTGGAGGTGTACAGAGAGCAAGACTTGGACATAGAGCACAATTTTGAGTTTGGCAAACCCGTAGTCTTCTTCCGCCAAACCACCGAGGGTAAACTCCATTTCTTTTCCTTCACGGGCACCGTCTCCTACGCCGATGGCGAGCGGATGGTAGTAGTCGTCCCCGATAGCGCTCCCCTACTCGACCTGCAGTCCGACGGCGGACAGAAGATCGGTTGCCAACTCTCGTTTGACGAGACGAGCTATCGCGAGATGCTCGATGCCCTCGACCGCGTGATCTCGGCAAAGGGCAACCGCCTGGCCTACCTGCGCGACCTCTTCTACGGTCCCCAGCCAGCACAGACCTATGGTTTCGGTCCAGTGCGCCTGCCGTGGCTCAACGGCGCCCAGGAGCAAGCCGTCAGCGAGGTGGTACGCGCCAAGGACGTGATGGTCGTCCACGGCCCTCCAGGCACAGGAAAGACGACGACGCTCGTCGAGGCCATCAACGAGACACTGATGCGCGAGAGTCAGGTGCTGGTGTGCGCACAGAGCAACATGGCGGTGGACTGGATCTCGGAGAAACTGGTCGATAGGGGCATTCCCGTACTGCGCATTGGTAATCCCTCGCGCGTCAACAACAAGATGCTGGGTTTCACCTACGAGCGACGCTTCGAGGCCCACCCCGACTATCCCCAGCTTTGGGCCATACGCAAGGCTATACGCGAACTGCGGGCACAGCGTCGGCGAGGCGGTTCGGAAAACTACCATCAGAAACTCGAAAGGCTGAAGATCCGCGCCACAGAACTGGAACTACGCATCAATAGCGAGCTCTTCAACGAGGCACGTGTCATCGCCTCGACCCTGGTGGGGTCCAACAACCGGCTGATGCAAGGCCAAAAGTTCAACACGCTCTTCATCGACGAGGCAGCACAAGCCTTGGAGGCCGCATGCTGGATTGCCATCCGACGAGCCTCGCGGGTGATACTGGCTGGTGACCACTGCCAGTTACCACCCACCGTGAAAAGTATGGCCGCACTCAAGGGCGGACTAGGCAAGACTCTCATGGAGCGCATCGTAGAGCGGAAGCCCGCAGTGGTGACGCTGCTGAAGGTGCAGTACCGGATGAACGAGGAGATCATGCGCTTCTCCTCCGACTGGTTCTACCACGGCGAAGTGGTGGGCGCACCACAAGTGAGCCACCGTGGCATTCTCGACTATGACATCCCAATAGACTGGATAGCCGTAGAGGGCGAGGCGGGAGAAGGTGGCGAGGAGTTTGTCGGCAACAGTTTCGGGCGGGTGAACAAGCGCGAGGCAGAACTCACCCTCGACGTGCTGCGCCGCTATTTTGTGAAGATCGGCAAGCGACGCGTGCTCGACGAGCAGATCGACGTGGGCGTCATCTCTCCTTATCGTGCACAGGTACAGTACCTCCGCGCGCTGATCAAGAAGGACGCCTTCTTCAAACCCTTCCGCCACCTCCTCTCAGTCAATACAGTGGACGGTTTTCAGGGCCAAGAGCGCGACGTAATCCTCATCTCCTTGGTGCGTAGCAATGCCGAAGGCCAGATCGGCTTCCTCCGCGACCTGCGCCGAATGAACGTCGCCATCACCCGTGCGCGGATGAAACTCATGATTCTGGGCGACCCTGCCACGCTCTGCCGCCACCCATTCTACAAGCGACTCTACGACTACGTACGATCTTTGGGCGGAACGGAGGCAGCAGATCCCGAAGCTACTCCGTGATGATGATGCAATAGGGCATGGGCTTCTCCAGCTGCATGAAGGTGATGGTCGGCGCATCGTCCTTCATGTAGAAGAGCGTGCTGCTCTTGCCGTCGGCCTTGTCGGCCTTATACCCCATCTGCACGGCCTGCTGCTGAAACTGCTTGTAGCAAGCAGCGTTGAAGATGCAGAGATACAAGGACTTGCCGTTGGCGTCGAGGAGAATGAGGGAGGAGTTGCCTTTGGCAAACTTCGTGGGCAGGCCGTCCTTGGTCAGGTCCATATTCTTCACCCAGGTGTATTCCTTGCCAAAGGCCGTCGAGACGCCCTTGTACTGGTAGCCCTGCTTCGTGAGCAAGTCGTTGGCGGATTGTTGCCTGGGATTCTGAAAGATACGCACGGCCTGTGCCAGACTCACCACGTCGCTTTGCGCATGGACCATCAGCGTGGCCGCCATCAGGAGGAACAGAAAAGAAAAGATCTTTGTTTTCATGAATGTCGTCTTTGGTGAGAGATGGTCGTAGGACTATTTCACTACGGTGGCACGGACTACACGGATATCCTTCAGCGGGCGATCGTGCTCATCGGTGGCAGCCTTCTCGATACGTCCCACGACCTCCAGTCCCTCCACGACCTCGCCAAAGACCGTATAAGAGCCGTCGAGGTGGGGTGTGCCGCCAAGCGTCTTATAGACCTCGCGGATCTCCGGTGTGAGTTTCACTGTCCCCTGCGTCATCTGGTCTATGCGCTGCTGCAGTTTGTCGAGCGACGCATCGTCCCACTGGCGTCCCCAGACAATATAAAACTGTGTGGCCGAAGAGCGGCGCTCCGGATTGACATCGTCGCCCTCGCGGGCTGCTGCCACGGCCCCGCGCTTATGAATCAGTTGCGGGAATCGGATCTCGGCCGGAACGGAGTATTTCTCCGGCGTGTCGCCGAGGAGCTTGCCCTGCGGCGCACCGATGCTGCCGAGGTCGCCCGTCTGCACCATGAAATTGCTGATGACACGATGGAAAAGCACGCCGTCGTAAGCATGAGCCTCCACCAGTCTGAGGATATTGTCACGGTGCTGCGGCGTCTCGTTGTAGAGCGCGATGCGCACATTGCCGCTGTCGGTCTCCAGGAGAATCTCGTGGCGCGGCTCGGAAGTCTGGGCCGACACGCTCAGGGCGATCGTCAGCAACAGGCTAAGCAGGAAGGTTGTCTTTCTTCTCATCTTATTATTTATTATTGATTTTTTACTTTTGTGGAACATGATCTTGAGGAACACAGAACAGCTGCAAGGCCATCTGCTTAGCAGCTGACCATGCCGTTGTCCTCTCGTAGTTTCTCGTTGGCGATCATCAGTTGGATGCACTCCTCCAAATACTTGTCCACCTTCTGTCCCACGCGGGGGAAACCAAACTGGTGGGCCACCACGCGTTTCAGTTCGTTGCTTGGGATGGTACCCTGCTGTTGGACAAGATAGGCGATACAATTGCCGATCTCGCAGGGTGGTATCTCTTCTATCTCGCGCCCGCTGGCCTTGCGGTATTTATTCCATCCTCTCAGCCGGTCCTCAGAGGTCCAGACCGTGGGATTGGTCTCAGAGTCTCCCTTATCGAAATAGCATCCCAAGGCCGCATGCCGCACCCAGTCAGTGAGACGGATCGTGACACGTGGTATTTTCCACTCCTTTGCGATGCGCTTGGCGAGGTAGCTGAGACGGATGGGCTGCTCCACCCTCACGATCTCCTTCACGCCCATAGTGGCGCGTCGGCCATTGAGAAGCAAGACCTCGAGGCCACCCACGCCGACGAGATGGTTTATCTCCGCCACCTCGTAAGTCTCCAGCAGCGATTCGTCCTCGGGGTAGATGATCTCCTCCGCCGAGATGTTAAACGTGGCGGAATGCTTTTGCTCTTGCGGCTGCTCCTTGGTCTCATAGGGCGAGAACAGGTCGCCGTCGTCGTCAGCCTCCTTCAACAACACTTCCAGGGCCTGACACAGACGTTCGAAGGTCGCCTCGGGGTTGAGGAACCAGTCCACGCTCCAAAGGCGAAGCAGCTTCCAGCCCAGATGGCGAAGCACCTCGGGACGACAGATTTCGCGGTCGCGCACGGTCTTCGTGACATAATATTTCGGGTTGTCGCAGAGAATGCCACAGAGGTAGCTTCCCTCGTCGTGCGGATTGCGCACGGCGATATCGACCTTGAAGGCCGAGCGTCCCACATACAGATCGACCTGGTAGCCCCGACCCTGCAGCATCCGGGCCACTTTCTGGGTGACGGCGTCATTGGCCGTCTCCTCATTGCCCGTCTCCAGCGCTTCGGCCTGTAGGGCCAGGCGTCCCGTCTTCGCATACTCCAGGAAGCGTTTTAGTCCCACCACGCCCGCGGCCTGCGTTCTCCGCAGGTCGATCATCTCGGGCTGCAACGTCGAGAAGACAATCATCTCGTAGCGCGCGCGGCTCACAGCCACATTGAGGCGTCGCTCACCTCCTTGGTTGTTGAGCGGTCCGAAGTTCATCGACACCTTCCCCCGCTTGTCCGGACCGTAGCCCACGCTGAAGAGAATGATGTCGCGTTCGTCACCCTGCACGTTCTCCAAGTTCTTGATGAAGATCGGTTCCTCGGCGTCATAGGCCAACTGCTCCATCTCTGGATTTTTCGCCAGCATCTCGGTGAGAATATCCTCTATGAGTCCCTGCTGCACCTTAGAGAAGGCGACGATACCGATGGAGCGTCGTGGATGGGATGGATGTTTTATATAGTCCTGGAGGATGCTCACCACCTTGCGACTGATGGCCTCTGCCTCGGCGCGATTGCTGCGCGTGCGTCCGTAGTCATAGACGCCATCCACGGGGATGAAGCTCACCTTCGACGTGCGGTTGTCCACCGAAGGGAAAGTGTAGAGTTTGCCGTCGTAGTATTGGTTGTTGCTGAAGGCGATGAGCGACTCGTGACGGCTTCGGTAGTGCCAGCTGAGGTAGCGCGAGGCCATGGAAAGCGTGATACAATCGTCAAGGATCGACTCCATGTCGTCGTTCTCAGCTTGGCTCTCGTCCGTCTGCTGCATCTGGAAGAAACTCGTCGGCGGCATCTGCTTCGGGTCTCCCACTACCACGAGCGATTTTCCGCGCGCTATCGCTCCCACAGCCTCGGAGGTCGGCATCTGCGAGGCCTCGTCAAAGATCACGAGGTCGAAGGGCGGCTGGTCGAGGTCGAGAAACTGTGCCACGCTCATCGGGCTCATGAGCATACAGGGGCAGAGGCGCGGCAGCAGCGTGGGTATTTGGTCGATGATCTTGCGGATGCTTGCCCCGCGTCCTCCACTGGCTATATAGCGCTTGAGAATGCCCAGCTCCGAGGATTTCGACGCCTCGACCTGAGCTGACGGGATAGTGGAAGCCAGCTTGTAGTAGAGTTCCTTCTGCGTGAGCACTTCGTAGCGAGACGCTATCTCACGGTATTTTCGTATCTCTTCCTCGAAAAGTCGTCCGTCGAAGAGGTTCAGCGGCTTCTTCTCGTCGATGATATTCATGGCCACCCGCTGATAGACTCCCTTGGCGAAGGCGTCGGCTATCTCTGCCATCGGCATAGTGGGATTGTCCCAAATCTCCTCGACGAGGTTGCCGAGATGATGGTCGCGGAGCATCTGCTTGCGCTGGCACCAGATGGTCCAGTTGCGCACACTGTCGAGATGGTCCGCCCACTGGTCGATATGCATTCCTAGGAAGGAAAGCGTGTTGTTGTCGGGGGTACACCCCATCTTCTCCATCTCCTTCAGCTGCGTCGCCACAAGGCGCATGGCCTCGACCTCCTCGTCCGTAAAAGGCAGGGCGGTGGCGGTAGTGTGCTCACTTAGCAGTCCGTGATATTTGCTGAGCGCGTCAAACAGAGCCTCGACGTCCTCCTCCCTCATCCCAGGTCGGTAGGCGCGGAGCTGGCTGAGCACCCTCCGTTTGCCCATCATGCGAGGCAGCCACCATTTCGCGCACGCCTTCCTCCATTCGTCGCGCACCTGGTGGTAGTCGAGGTCGAAGATCTCCCTCGTATAGTTTTTTTCTATCTTCTCCTGCTCCTCTGCGGCTATGAGAATCCAGTCCATACCCCGCGTCGATTCCTCCACGGGACGATCCGTCGCGTCGTTGAAGCGTCCCACGGCCTCGCTCACGACGCCGATCTTCTCCCGTACCACCTCCATCGGTCCGCGTAGTTGGTTCTCCAGTTCCATCGACGCTGAGGTGATGGTCAGTGCGCGCAGCGGATGGGTGGCAGGGTGGCCGCTGACGGCGAAGACGGTGTCGAGCGTGCGTATCTCCTCCAGGTCCTGCATAAACTGATCTATGGAGAAGTGCTTTATGTAGAAGTCGCCCGGCGCAATAGGTTCGCTTTCCACTGCCGTGATGCGGGTGATACACTCATAGAGCGACACCCCCCACCTCTGCGGGCGGTGATACAGTCGCTCCACGTAGAGGGCGAGGCGACGGCGCTGGCGGAAGAGCTGTCGGCTCTCCTCCATATACTCCTCAGGCTCCTTGATGCGGGTCACGTCCAGGGCCTCCTGAAGCTGACGTAGCAAGTGGCTCTTGGTCATCTTGTTGGAGTGCATCTCGAGGCAGAACGGGTGGAGCTGCATCTTGCGCAGGCGATTCTCCACTACCTGCAGAGCCGCCATCTTCTCGGCCACGAAGAGCACGCGCTTGCCTTTGTAGAGGGCATTGGCGATCATGTTGGTGATGGTCTGGCTCTTGCCCGTTCCCGGCGGACCATAGAGGATGAAGCTGCGGTCCACGCCCGACATGAGGATGGCCTCGAGCTGCGACGAGTCGGCGGGCAGCGGTACGGCGGAATAGTTGGGCGGATCCTTCTGGTCGCTGAGGCGCACGTTGACAAGGTGGCGCTTAGGCTGATGGAGCTTGAGGCGCTTGGCGATGAGCGACTGGATGATGGGGTTGCGCTCCATCTTCTCGCAGTTGTTGTGAATGTCGTTCCACATCACAAACTTCGAGAACGAGAAGAGGCCGAGCATACATTCCTCCACCACGTCCCAGCGCTTCTGCGTCTTGATGGCTCCACGCACCATGGCGAGGACACGTCTCACGTCAATGCCGTGGTCGTCCGTGGGTAGCGGGTCGAAGTCGGGCATGTTTACCTCAAACTGCTGGCGCAGCATCTCCGTCAGCGTGGTGTTGAAGATGGGGTCTTCCTCACGCGTCCGGATCACATAGCGGTTGGCCCCCTTGCGAACCAACTTCACCGGCAGGAGCAACAGCGGGGCGTAACGGGGCCGCTCGCTCCGCTCCGTCTCGTACCATTTGAGCAGTCCGAGGACGAGGAAGAGCGTGTTGGCACCATTCTCCTCCAGCGCCGTGCGCGACTCGCGGAACAAGCGTCGCTGCGAGAGTTCCAACGCCTCATCGTCAAGATAGGAGACCAGTCGTTTGCGACGCAGGCTGGCATCGGCCAGTTCGCCCAGATCCTTCTTGTAGCTGATGCTGTCGTAGATGCCCCAGCCGTTGGGCTGCGTGCTGACCCCCGCGGGCTTGCCGACGAGTTCGATGTCGGCACCATCTTGCAGCTGGTTTTCGAGCGTGTCGATATGATAGGAGACAAAGGGAATCACCTTTTGTCCGATGCGCATGTTGAGGAGGTTGTTGCGGAGAGAGAAGTCGAGGAGCTTGCGCTCCCAGATCTGCGTGCGCGTGAGCACTTTGGGCTGCGCCTGCACTTCCTCCTCGATGGTCTGCTGCTGGCGCACCCATGATGTGGTGTCGCCATGACCCACGCCCTCCGTTTCCACCGTCTCGCCCTCCGTGGGGAGCGGCAGGATGTGGTTGACGCGGCAGCAATATACATCGACGAAGCAGACGATACTGTCGGCCTCGGCTGTGACATAGCGCTCGGCATTGGCCACGGCGTCCTCGAAACTCACGTCGGCCGAACTCGTCAGGTCGATGCTTTCGAGGAGCACCATCTCGTTGACGCCGTCGCTCATCGCCTTGGAGAGGAAGGCGGCGTCGTCGGACGTGGTCTGCTGATAATAGTTGTCGATGAGCCAGCAGCCCACGAAGGCGTGGCCCTTCTTGATGACCACCAGCGGGTGGAGGCCGGCAGCCTCCAGAGCCGAGGCGAGCAGTACGGTGAGGTCCAGACAGGTGCCCAACTTCTCTTTCAGCACCTGCTGGGCGAGGCGCACGCGCTGCCCCTTCTCCTCAAAACTGGCGGGTGGGGCTGCATAGACGATGCCCAAGTCGCGGATGGCCTGGAAGATGGCGGCACACTGGGCGCGAACGCGGTTGGGCTTCTGCTGCTGATACTCGTCG
>ERZ1026870.820-NODE-820-length-16299-cov-6.970081_pt1 | contig 16299 bp, 7 predicted proteins | sample MGYA00380165_ERZ1026870 | MGnify/ENA primary metagenome ERZ1026870 (study PRJEB33269, sample SAMEA4719801) | human gut metagenome | biome: human-associated habitat; feature: organic feature; material: feces | place: Cameroon | collected 2013-10 ...
TTCTTAGGCCTTTCTAAGCCCTCCCCGACGGGGAGGGTTGGGAGGGGCTTGAGGGTTGGGAGGGGCTTAGTATTCCTCATTCTTCAGATTCGGGTTCGCTGTGAGATCGGTCGACGGAATCGGGTAATAGTTGTATTTGTTGTCGACAGCCATGCCGTCCTTCGTGCCACCCTTCCATTCCCAAACATACTTCGAGGTGGTGAACTCGCCGAAGCGGATGAGGTCGGTGCGGCGATAACCCTCCATGTAGAGTTCGCGGGCGCGCTCGTCGATGATAAACTCCTTGTTGAGCTGACTCTCCTTGATGTTGCCGCTCTCGTCGCCGTATGCACGCTTGCGCAGCTCGTTGATATAGCCGAGCGCCGTCTCGCGCGAGCCACCGTTGCCGCCGCGCACCACAGCCTCTGCATACATCAGATAGACATCAGCCAGACGGAAGAGCGGGAAGTCGGTTGCAGCGCCGTACGATGCGGTGTTAGAAGCCGTCTCACCGTTGTCCTTCAGGTTGGTCCATTTCGTGAAGAGGTAGCCGTCCTGCTGATTGGTGAAGTCGCTTATGTACTGCTCCTGACCATCGGTGAAGAACATGTAGCGCGAGTCTTTATCGCCATCGGCGAACTTAGCCGTCAGATTGCCGCGCGAGCGGAAGTTGCCCCAAGGCGAAGCCACGCCAAGGTCGCCGGCGTTCTGTGCGGTAGACGTGCTCGAAGCCGATCCGCAGATGAGGTAAGTCGTCGAACCGTATGTGAGCAGATGGTCGGGGTCTTGCGGCAGTGCGAAGATAATCTCGTTGGTGCGCTTGTCGTTGTCGGCGTTGAAGAGCTGCGCATAGTCAGGGTTGAGCGTGTAGCCCTCGGCGAACACCTTGTTGCAGGCGTCGATGCACTCCGTGTACTTCGCTGTGCCGGTATACACCTCGGCGTTGAGATAGAGCTTTGCGAGCAGCGTGTAAGCCGCGCCCTTCGACGCTTCGCCGTACGGACAGTCCGCCTTCGACGCCATGTCCTCAACACACTCCTTCAGTTCCTTCTCGATGAACTCGAACGTCTGCTGCGGCGTGTAGCGTGGCGGAACGTACGAACCGATAGGGTCTGCCTCGGTCACGAACGGAATGTTGCGGTAGAGGTCGAGCGCATGTGTGTAGAACAGAGCGCGCATGAAGCGTGCTTCAGCCTTATAGCGGCGCAACTTCTGCTGGTCGGCAGAGGCGAACGCCGAGATCTTCGAGTCGGAGCAGTTGCGCAGAAACTCGTTGCAGAGCGTAATGTTATAGTATATGCGATAGTACATATCCGACACCCATGTGTCGTTGGCGTCCCACTTCATGAACGAGATGTTGGTCATATCGTCGCCCGTGAGCCACGAGTAAGCCATCTCGTCGGTAGGTCCCTCCTGCAGGTTGATGAACATACGCATGTAGTTCTCGCCGTGGTTAGAGGCGTAGTCTACGCCCGAGCTTTCCTGACCGGTTGCTGTCATCGAGGCGTATATCTTGCCCAGCACAGCCTCGTAGTTCTGCACGTTGGTGTACACCTGCTCCGAGGTGGTCTCGTTGTGCGGATATTGGTTGAGGTCGTCGGTGCAGGCGGTGTTCAGCGTGAGCGCTGCTGCAGCGATGCAACCCATTATATATTTGTTCATAAATCGATTCCTTTTTGTTAGTTATTAGTTGTTTTCTTCTTTAGAAGCGGGCTGGCAGTGGGGTGTAGGGTGTAGGGAAAAGTCGCCGTTTGCGTTCGCCGCCCGATCGGATCGCGTTCGGTGTCCGATCAGATTCCGTACGCCGCCCGATCAGATCGCGTTCGGTGTACGATGACTCAAGCTCGGCGTTCCTACTGTTTTCCTTCACACCTTCCACTGCCCGTAGCCTACTTCCTGCTTATTTAAACTTACTACTTATGCTTTTATCTTAGAACTTCAGACCCACGCTGAGCGTGTATGTACGCGGACGCGGATAGAAGCTGCTGTCTACGCCGTTAGGCACTTCGGGGTCGGCGCCCGAGTAGTTGGTGATGCAGAACACGTTCTGCACCATAGCCGACAGCGAGAGCGAGCACCACTTGGTGATTTTTCCGAAGTCGTAGCTCAGGTTGATGTTGTCGAGCTTCAGGAACGAGGCGTTCTCTACGTAGTAGTCAGAGAGATACTGGCGTGTCTGGAAGCCCGTCTTCATATAGCTGCGGTTGAGGTTGTTCAGCTGCAGTCCGTCAGCCCATGTCTCCAGCTCCCAAGCGCCCGTGTTCATCGCCGTAGCGTTGTATACATAGTTGCCGATGTTGGCGCGGAAACTCATGCCTAATGTGAGCTGCTTGTAGCGTACCGACGTCGAAAGACCCATGATATAGTCGGGCATCGGCGAGTGGTAGCGGTAGCGGTCAGCGTCGTTGATAGTGCCGTCCTTGCTGATGTCGGCGTAAGCGCCCTCGATAGGCTTGCCGCTGCGGTCGTAGAGCTGGTGGTATACGTAGAACATGTTAGGCGCGTAACCCTCGGTGAGCACCTGAATCATGTTGTTGTCCTTCACCGTCGGACCCACCATCATGTTCGTCTTCTGGTCGGTCTGCACCAGCGAGAGGTTCTTCACCTTCATCTTCTGCCAAGTGAAGTTGTATGAGAGGTTCCACTCCCAGTCCTTTGTCTGAATCGGTGTGGCGTTCAGCGTCACCTCGATACCGTGACTGTCCACGTTGCCCACGTTGGTCGTCACGGTCTTGCCGAACTGTGTGCCGGCGGCTGCCGGAACCGTTGCTATAAGGTCCTTTGTCTTGCGTGTGTAGAAGTCGAACGAGCCCGAGATGCGGTTCTTGAGGAATCCGAAGTCGAAGCCCACGTTCCACGAGTCGGTGGTCTCCCACTTAAGGTTCGACACGTAAGCCTCCGGTCGGTAGGTCTTTATCCATGTTCCGTTGACGAGAGCCTCCGCACCCGTAGCGCTGTATGTGTAGACGGGCAGGTAGTTGTAGTTGCCGCCTACCTCCTGCTGACCCGTAACGCCGTACGAAGCGCGCAGCTTGAGGTTGCTCAGCACCTTGTTCTCCTTCAGGAACTTCTCGTTGCTCACGGTCCAGCCCAGACCTACCGACGGGAAGGTGCCCCAACGGTAGTCGCTTCCGAAGCGCGAGCTGCCGTCGCGACGCATTGTAGCCGTCAGCAGATAGCGTCCGTCGAACGAGTAGTTCACACGTCCGTAGTAAGAAAGCAGCGTGTGGCGGTAGTCTTCAGCCTTATGTGTCTTCAGCTGGTCGCCGGCGATGTTGTATTCGGTCGTCTCGGGTGCGGTCGACTTCCAGTACTGGTAGTCGTAACCGATCGTAGCGTCTACGTTGCTCTTCGCAGCCTCGAAGTAATGACCGTAGTTGGCGTATACGGTGAGCAGGTTGTTCTGCTTCTTCTGCGGACCGTAGTTGTAGCTGTAGCCGCCGTCGAAGTAGTTGGACGCAGCATAGTCGGGAATTATTGTGTGACCCTTGCCCTCTGCCATGTCGGTTCCCGCCGTAGCGTGCAGCTTCACGTCGGGGAAGAAGTGCAACTTGTAGTCGACATCGAAGTTACCGATGAATCGTCTCACGGTGCTGCCTGCGTCGTACATGTCGACAAGTCCGCGCGGGTTGCGCTGTCCTGCCGCCGTGTTGATAGGATTGCCGCTTGCGTCGAGCGATTCGGTGTATCCGCCCAGCTTGTCAGAGCCCGAACGCACGGGCAGGGTGGGGTTGAACGTTGCTGCAGCCCAGATAGCGTTGCCGTTGTAGAATGTGTTCTTGGCGATAGAGCCCTTGGCGTTGAGCGTCAGCTTCAGATGGTCGTCGAAGAAGCTTGGGTTGAGCACCAGACTACCCGTGAAGCGCTCCGACTTGTCGCCGCGTATTATGCCGTTCTGGTTGGCGTAGCCCAGCGAAGCGCGGAAAGGCAGACCCTTCACGATGTTGCCCGAGAGCGAGAGGTTGTTGTCTGTAGAGAGCGACGTGCGATAAACCTGGTCGAGCCAGTCGGTGTTAGCCGTACCGAGCAGCGCCTTCTGCGCGTCGGTGCCGTGAGCGTTGATGACAGAGCGGAACTCGTCGGCGCTCAGTATGTCCACCATCTGTGCACGGGTCTGTACTGTGTTGGTTGAGGAGAACTGTACGTTCAGTTTCGAGTCAGATCCCTTCTTCGTGGTGATGAGGATTACGCCGTTCGAAGCACGCGAACCGTAGATGGCTGTTGAGGCTGCGTCCTTCAGCACCGTCATCGACTCGATGTCCTGTGGGTTTATCATGCTCAGGAAGTTGTCGGCGCCCGAGATGCCGCCAAGCTCAAGAGGCACACCGTCGACAACAATCAGCGGGTCGTTGCTCGCGTTGAGCGAAGCGCCGCCACGCACGCGGATGGTGCTGCCCGATGTGGCAGAACCCGAGTTGGACATTATCTGCACACCCGACACCTTACCGTTGATGAGCTGCTCGGGTGAAGAGATAGAACCCTTGTTGAAGTCCTTCGCCTTCACTGTAGCCACCGAACCCGTGAGGTCGCTCTTGCGCGTCGTGCCGTAACCAACGACCACAACCTCACCAATCTGGCGGTCGTTCGTGTTGAGTTGTATGGTCATAACGCCGCTTTTCAGCTGCACGGTCTTGGCTACATATCCAATATATGAAACAGAGATTTGCTTTGTTCCTTCAGGAACAGAGATAGAGAAGTTGCCGTCGATGTCGGTCACGGCGCCCGTCTTGCCACCGTCGAGCATGATAGTGGCACCCATAAGCGGTTCCTGGTTGTTGGCGTCTACTACGCTGCCCTTCACAATGCGGTTCTGTGCGAACGCCGATATGCCCGATGTGGCAAGCAGAGCGGCAAGCAGCAGCGAGAAACGTCCAGCGCTTTTCTTTCCTTTAGCTTGGTTCATGTTAAAACGTTTAGGTAATATTATTTGTGGTTTTTAATTCTTTCGATTCTCTCAGGTCGTTGTCTTTCCCCAGATTGAGGGCGTTGTCTTTTCCGATGAAGATTTGAAACGGATTAGGCTTGTTCTTACGGCTGCAAAATTACGTTTCTTGCAAGAAAACGGACGCCATAAATTGGACAAATGGCAAAACAAAACGGACAAAACCCTGCGGAAACCCTCGTAAAATAGACATTTGTCGGATATGTAAAGAGCAGAATGGAAGATTTGTTTTATTATCTCGGCTCTACGTTTCGCTATGTGGCAGATTTTTTGTAATTTAACGCCGTGAAAGAAAAAATGAATAGGAAATAATGAAAAAACTATATACGATACTTCTTATTGCGATGCTCGCCCTCGTCTCTTCTTGGGCTGAAGCACAGAACTTCGACAACGTGAACATTGCCGAAGCGTCGTCGGTTTGCTCTGTGGCGCAGGACGAACGCGGCGTGCTGTGGTTCGGCACCGACAACGGACTGTTCGCTTACGACGGCTACCGCACAATTACACCAACTCAACAACTCAACACCTCACCACCTCACCATCTCACCACCCCAACACCTCAACATCTCACCACCCGCATCCACTCGATGCTCATGCTGCACGATGTGCTATACATGGCAACCGAGCGCGGACTAATGGTTTACGACATACGGCGTGGACGATTCGAGGCACCCAGCGGCTCTACACACGGAGAGATGCGCGCCGTGACGATGTACGGCGGGCGTGTGTGGTTCGGCGGCGCGCAGGGGCTGTTCAGTATCGACACGAAGAGCGGTGCGGTGCGCACCGAAAGCGCACGCCTGCGCAATGTCTACTCGCTGCTCGCTACGAAGCACGGACTTCTCGTGGGCACAATATCGGGCCTGTCGCTCCTGCGCGGTGCAAAGACTCAGCCCATACCTATCGGCGAAGGGCATCAGCCGCTCGTCAACGCACTCCTGGGCGACGGCAGTGCGGCGTGGATAGGCACGGAGGGCGCACTCTACAGATACGACGGCAGGCAGATGCAGACTGTCAGTGCGCTGGACGGCAATTCGGTAAAGGCGCTCGCCGCTCATGGCGACATGATATACGCTGGCACCGACAACGGACTGTACATATATAATAAGGTGACGCGCAACGTGACGCACGCTCTGCACGACGCGCGCTCGCCTCACTCCATTGCCAACAACATTGTGTGGACTGTGTTCAGCGACCGATGGGGAAATCTTTGGGCTGGAACCGATTTGGGTGTGTCGTGCCTCAGACAGAGCAAGTTCTTCAAATATACACTGCTTAGCGATATCACTAATACCGGCGAGGGCAACTGCCTGCATCAGATACATCGCGGCACAGACGGCACGCTGTGGCTCGGAGGAACCAACGGACTCATCTCCTATGGCGCCACGCGCAGCTTCATGCCCGTGGGCGCAGCCGACATAGTATGGTTCCGCCAAAGCTCGCCAACCCACTATATGTCGCACAACCGCGTGCGACGTGTCTATACAGACCTCGACGGAAGGGTCCTCGTCTGCACCGACCACGGCCTGAACATCTACAACCCACAGACCCGACAACTGCGCAACGTGGTTGTTGTCGACTCTTCGCGCCGCTACTCTACGGCGTGGGCTTACGACATCATCGACGACGGACGCGGACGCTATTGGATTTGCTCGTACATGGGCGGCGTGTTCATAATAGAAAAACAGCGTCTGCTCGCTGCTTCGACACCCGTTGTGGTAGCCGACCGTCATATTGCGAAGCAACTGCAGGGCATACATGTGTGGCAGCTTGCCAAAGACCGCAAGGGACGCATCTATGCACGCATGTACGACAACGGACTCGACCGCATCGACCCAGCTTCTCTGCGTGTGGAGCACGTCGTGGGCAAAGACCGCTTGGTCAACTCGCTCATATCCGACCGCCGCGGAAACGTGTGGGCTGCAATGGACGGCGAGATACGCTGTTTCGGTGCCGACAATCGCTCAGACCGTTCGTTCCGCATCGCAGGCTACGGCGGCAGACCAGCCGACATGTTGTGCGAGGTGGAGGGCGATATTTGGGCTGTCATGGGCTCCGACTGCTGCATAATAGGCAGCGACGGGCGTTCTACACGCTTCGCCGTACCGGGTTTCCGCCCGCTTGCTATCTGCTACGACCCCATTTCGCGCTGTGTTCTCTTGGGCGGCAACGACGCTATAGTGAGCATTCCCACGGCTAATGTCAACACCTCAACACCTCAACATCTCACCACCTCACCACTTTTCCTTTCGGGTCTCACCGTAGATGGCAGGCAGTTTGCCACAGACGAGGGCTGTCCGACGTATCTTTCTGAGGTTACGCTAACGTCGAAGCAGAACAATCTGACGTTCCAGCTCACCGACTTGCCACTGTCTGGTCAGCAGCCGTGCGTATATGCCTACCGCCTAAAGGGAGTAGACCGCACGTGGCAGTACATGCATGGCGAGCGACTCGACATAAGCTACAACGCCCTGCCTCCGGGCAGCTACACGCTCGAGGTGAGGCAGGTAGACGGACTGGGCGAGGCGTGCCATGAGGTGCTCTCCTACGGCGTTACGATTCTGCCACCCTGGTATCTGTCGGTATGGGCAAAGGCTCTGTATCTTGCGCTCATGCTGTGCATGGCGGTGTGGGTGACGAAGTTCTGCCTGATGCGTCGCCGTCTGCGCGAGGAGCGCGAGGCGAAGGAGCGCATCATGCAGGAGTCGGCGGCACGTTCGGCGTTCTTCGACAATCTCTCGCTGCAGCTGAAGAAGCCGCTCGCCTCGGTCTTTGCCTCGGTGCTCGACATGCTTCATTCGGCAAGCGATACGGCGGAGGTGAGAAGTCTTGAGCGTATGCGCCGCAATGTGGTGGACATGAACCATCTTGTGTACAATGCGCTCGACATGCAGCAGGGCGGAAACGCGAATGAGCCTGCTACAAAGACCGCAGTAGATATAGCCGACTTCTGCCGCCGTGCTGCCGACGACGCGCGCAGCAAGTATGGCAAGGCGGTGGAGATAGTGTTCCGCACGAACGTGCCGAAGGCGTATGTGGATGTAGACGTGATGGCGCTGCAGCTCGCCGTCGACCAGCTCATAGGCTTCGCTGCCGACAACCGCAGCGGAGAGGATGCGGTAAGCGTAGGCGTGTCTGCCGATGCGGAGAAGGTGAGCGTGTCTGTGGGCATTCCCGGCTTGACGATAGCCAAAGCCGACATGCCGTTCGTGTTCAACCGCTACTACTCGCCAATTCAACACTCTGACCCTCACCATCTCAGCCCCTCACCATCACAACACACCGCCTCTCTTCCTCTTGTGCATGAGCTTGCGGAGCGCAACGGTGCGCAGAGCATGGTGGATAGCGACGAGCAGGGCACAAGCGTAACGCTCGTGTTCGCTTCTCAAAATTCTGAATTGAACAACTCACAATCGGCGCAGCCGACAACTCTTGTTCAGGCAAACGTCTCTACGAGCCGAGCGCAAAATTCAGCGTCCGCTGACGCTCGCCTGCTTGCGAAGATTACGGAAGCGGTAGAGGCTCACATCGCCGACTCGGAGTTCAACGTGACGCGCTTGCAGGAGACCTTGGGCTTAGGCTCGAAGCTGCTCTACCGCAAAGTGAAGCAGATGACCGGCAAGACACCCGTCGAGTTCATACGCCACATACGTATGCAGCGTGCAGCACTGCTGCTGCGCGACGGCAGATTCTCGGTGTCGGAGGTGATGTATATGGTGGGCTTCTCCAACGCGAGCTACTTCTCGAAGGTGTTCCAAAAAACATACGGCATCACGCCGAACGATTACTCGCACGGGTGATGCCGTATATACGTTTTTTTTCAGTATTGTAAAGTAGATCCTTTGCTACTTCAGGTTATAGACAGCGTATTTCGCCTTGCCTTTGACCATAACCTTGTTGTAGGACTTGGTCGGGAATACGAGGTTGGTCATAGCCATGCGTCCTTCTGCGTCGAACGCCTCGATGCTGCAGCGGTCGATGAACACTCTGAGCTGAGTCATCTTGCCGTGAACCGGAGCCGTTGTGACGGCAGCGAAGTCGTCGCTGAAGTCCTTCAGTCCGCTCTTTGAGCGGTCGACGGTGAATGTGCGAATCTTGTCGTCGTAGACCATCACTACCTTCTCGCCCTTTTCGTTGAGGAGAGTGATTGTGGCTGTGCCCTTGAGTGTAACCACCAGTTCGCACGACTCGCTCAGCGTCTTTGTAGACTTCTTCGGGCGAGCTGCTGTCATCTCAGGCGACGGAGTTACGCCGCAGTAGGTGTTGCCCTGATACTCGTAGAGATCGAGGTCGCGCGGAATGGAGTTGCTCGAGCGATACTGCTTTGTAGGCACCTGGTTGGCATACTGCCAGTTGCTCATCCATGCCATAGCCACGTGGCGTCCGTTAGGAGCGTTGTCGAAGGTCACGGTAGCGTAGTGGTCCTTGCCGTAGTCCATCCATCGTGTCACTTCGGGAGCCGTCTCGCATGTGAACTTCTTACCGTCGAAGTCGCCTACGAAATACTGTGTAGCCGAACCACCGAACGGGCCGCCGGGGTTGATGTTGCACATGAGAAGCCACTTATATGTGTCGGTGCCGCGCACGCGCAGTTTCATAAGGTCGGGGCACTCCCATACGCCGTCGTGGTTGCCGTATTCGGCGCCGAACTGGCTCTCGAGCTTCCAGTCTTTAAGGTCGTCAGACGAGTAGATGTTCATGTGCTGACCCTCGGCAAGAATCATGTTCCACTTCTTGATGTCCTCATTCCAGAACATGTGCGGGTCGCGGAAGTCGGGTGTGCTGCCTGTGATTATGGGGTTGCCCTCGTGTTTTGTGAACGTCATGCCGTTGTCGTTGCTGTAGGCGAGGCTTTGCGTCTGGTTCTCGCCAGCCGATGTGTACATAGCCACTACGGCATCCTTACCGAATCCGGCAGTATTGTTGTGGTCTACCACAGCCGAACCAGAGAATATAGTGCCCCATGCGTCAGGCTCAATAGGCGTACCCTCAAACTTCCAGTGCATGAGGTCGGTAGACGTAGAGTGACCCCATGTCATGTTCTCCCACTGCGATCCGTACGGGTTGTACTGGAAGTAGAGATGCCATACGCCGTCCTTGTAGAACATGCCGTTCGGGTCGTTCATCCATCCGTAAGTAGGAGTGTGGTGGTAGACGGGGCGATACTGCTCGCGGTTGGAGAGGTCGAGCGAGTCGGCGTACTTCATGTTCTTCCAGCAGGTGAAGCTCGCGATGCCGCCATCGTTGCGGTAGGTGCCGTTCACGTGGATGTCGAAAGAGATATTGCTGTTCTCCTTATACTCGTCGAGGAAGAACGGCACATAATAGTCGATGTGGTTCGAAGCCAGGCGTATGTTGAACGCCTTCACCTGATGGTTGCCGTCTATGACCTTCACGTTGCACATCTCAGCCTTCTCCTGCACCGGCAAGAGCAGGTATTTCTGCGATTTGTCAACACGATAGATGCAGTGGTTGCCACTGAGAAAATGGGTCTGCTGCGCCGAGGCTGTCATTGCAAGTCCTACGAGGAGCGACGCTGCCGCTGTGCGGCTGAAGAAAGATTTGTTCATATTTTATATAGGTTTTTAGAATAATCGAAATTGCCGAGCTGGTAGACTCTCGGTTTCTGTTGCAAAATTAAGCTATATATCTAAATCTATATACCATTTATGTTTCCTAAAATTGCAGAAAACAGCGTATGAAACAAATCTTACACTAATTGTTTAAAATATTGTGTACACTTTTCGATAAATTACTTAACTTTGCTAACAAAAGCATTAAAACCTTACATGTATTTATGAAAACCAGAATCTCTAATACATTATTTATTTTATTAGCGACGCTTGTTGCGCTCAGCGGTTGCACCAATCACTATAAATATAAAATAGGTGTGTCGCAGTGCGTAGGCGGACGTTGGCGCGAGAAAGCCAACGTAGAGATGCTCTCAGCGCAGCACCTCTACGACAATGATGTGAAGGTGATAATAAAGAACGCCGACAACAACAACGAACGCCAATGCTTGCAGATAGACAGTCTTGTGGACGAGGGTGTCGACCTGCTTGTGGTGTCGCCCAACGACTACCATGCCCTTAACGGCAGTCTGCAGCGCGCTCGCGAAAAGAATATTCCTGTTGTTTTCTTCGACCGCACTACAGCATTGAAAGACTATACCGCTTATATCGGCGGCGACAACGTTGAGGCAGGACACAAGATGGCGGAGTATGCGGCTATGCTATGTCGTGACAGCGTTAAGACTGACGGACGACGCCCTATTGCGCTGGAGATGACCGGACCGCTCGCAATATCGCCTGCCGCACAGCGCCACGCCGGATTTAGCGAAGTCATCAGCAAAAATCCGTCAATCGACTATCGTCATTTGCCAAGTCAATGGTCGTATGACGACTGCAAGCGCATTATGCGTGAATGGCTGGAGAATGGCAAGACGGTAGATGTAGTGTTCTGTCATAGCGACCTTGCTGCTATGGGAGCTTACGAGGCTGCAAAAGAGTTGCACAAAGAGCGTGAGATACGCTTTCTTGGCATCGACGGACTGCCGGGCGAGGGTCTTGACGCTGTGCAGAACGGACAGCTCGCCGCCTCGTACATCTATCCTACGCATGGCGAGGAAGTGATAGCTCTCGCTCTGCGCATACTTGAGGGTAAGCCGTTCGAGCGTACGAACAACCTGAAAAGCATTGTCGTAACACCGCAAAACGTAGCCGACATAGCGCTTAGCAGCAATTCGCTGCAGAAGCAGAACTCCTATCTCGCCACTATACAGTCGAAACTCGAAACGTATCTCGGCTTTTATCATATCCAGCGCGCGCTGCTCGCTGTGGCATTCCTCGTTATTCTGTTGTTGGCTGTAGCCGTGTTCACTACATGGCGTGCCGTGCGCGCCACACGCCGTGCCAACCGTCGCATGCGGAACTGAACGCCGAGCAGACTCGATTCTTCACAAACGCATCGCATCAGTTGCGCACGCCGCTCACGCTTATAGCCGGACCGGTCAAACAACTTGCAGAGGGCAAGGGCGACCGGCAGCAGCTCGTGGGCATCGTGCAGCGCAACGTAGAACAGTTGCAGCTCCTTGTGAGCGACGTGCTGCTGTTCCGTCGCGAGAACAGCGCCACCGTTGACGACACCACTGCAACTACCGACGAACAACTCCTCGCAAGTCGCAAGGCTGTGCAGGAGAGTCGTCACGACACACTTATCAACGACAATGCCGAAGAACTCGCCACGGTGCTCATCGTCGACGACAACGCCGATATGCGTGCCTATCTGCGCACGCTGCTGCTCGACCGCTATTATGTTATAGAAGCTGCCGACGGACAGAGCGGACTGAAGCTCGCGGTGGAGAGCGTGCCCGACATCGTAGTGTCGGACGTGATGATGCCCGTAATGGACGGACTCGCCTTCTGCACCCGTCTTAAGCAACACGAGGCAACAAGCCACATTCCCGTGTTGCTGCTTACAGCACGCAGCAGCGAGCAACAGCACATCGAAGGATTGCAGACCGGTGCCGACATATACATGACAAAGCCGTTCAGCGCCGACTTGCTGCTTGCCAACATCGCCTCGCTGCTTGCCAACCGTCAGAAGCTGCGCCAACTGTTCAATACTCAAAACCTCAATACTCAAAACCTCAACACCACACCATCTCAACACCTCACCACTCAAAACTCCCCTTCGCCCGACCGTCGCTTCCTCGATACCTTCCTCAAGGCAATGGAGAAGCACATGTCGAATACCAATCTCAAGATAGAAGATCTGGGCGACGAGGTAGGACTCTCGCGTGTGCAGCTCTATCGCAAGGTGAAGGCGCTTACGGGCATGACTCCCGTCGAGATTTTGCGCGAGACACGACTCAAGCACGCCATGCAGCTGCTCAAAACAACAGATAAAACAGTATCAGAAATAGCTAACGAAGTGGGATTTGCCACCCCTGGCTACTTCTCCTCATGCTTCAAAAAGCAGTATGACAAGTATCCGACAGATGTCAGAGAGGAGATGAAGGTTTAGCTTTTCGTGACAAAATATGAAAGCAACTCAACGTTTTTGACTATTCAGTCAACGATTGTTGCATGTAACATGAGTGATATTTTGTGAACGATTCATGAAATATCACTCATCTTTTGTTTTATAACTTTGCAACCGTAAAACTTAAACCCAAAACAAAAAACGTAAAACTTATGAAAAAAGCAAAAGTAGCTTTAGTAGGTATGCTCATGCTCGCTGGGTCAGGCGCATATGCTCAGACCAACGGCATCGGTGGAACAGTGACCGACAACGCCGGTGAACCTATTATCGGTGCATCGGTTAAGGTTAAGGGCGCCACGAACATGGGTACAGTGACGGATATCGACGGCAACTTCAAACTTGACGTGAAGCCAGGCGAAACCCTTATCATCTCTTATATAGGTTGCAAAGACCAGGAGGTGAAGGCAGGCGAAAACCTCAAGATTGTGCTTCAGGACAACTCGGAGGTGCTCGGTGAAGTGGTAGTAACGGGTTATCAGGTGCAGCGCAAGGCCGACTTGACGGGTTCTGTATCTGTAGTAAGCACCAAAGATCTCAAGTCGTCAGCCGACACAGATCCTATGCGTTCGCTTCAAGGCAAGGTGCCGGGCATGACTATCACCACCGACGGTTCGCCAGTTGGCACCGGTACGGTTCGCATTCGTGGCATCGGTTCGTTCAATTCTTCTCAAGATCCTCTCTTTGTTATCGACGGTGTGCCTACCACCACAACCCTCAACTCGCTCAACATGAACGATATTGAGAGTATGCAGGTGCTCAAGGATGCTGCTTCGGCATCTATCTATGGTTCGCGTGCTGCCAACGGTGTAATCATCATCACCACAAAGCATGGCAAGAAGGGTAGCAAGCTGAATGTAGACTTCTCTGCAAACCTTACAGCTCAGTTCTACAACTCGCAGTCGATGATGAAGCTCTGCAACACCTCAGAGTATGCCACAGCGATGGCTCAGGCTGCACTTAACGACGGCATAGACCCCGTGGCTTATGCCCACAACTATGGTCTTGACTTCAATGCCTCTACCGGCCGCACCATCAAGGCATACGATCCTGCCTCAAAAAGCTATAAGACATATACCGTAAACGGTGCATACGACGGCTATATCAATGCAAAGAAAACAATGCGACTGTCGGACACCGACTGGCTTGACGAGATTTCGCGCACCGGTTTCATGCAGAGCTACGACCTCTCTCTGTCGGGTGCCACCGATAAGTTCACTGGTCTTTTCTCGGCAGGCTACAAGAAGAACGACGGTATCTTGAAGTATTCTAACTTCGAGAACTTCTCAGCCCGATTCAACTCTACATACAATGTGAACAAGATTGTAAGTGTAGGCGAGAACGCTACGGTTACTTACTCAAAGCAGGTGGATTGTGCACCGATGGAGAATGCGTTGAAGATGTCGCCTACGGTGCCCGTATACGAAGAAGACGGCACTACATTCGCTGGTCCGGTGGGTGGTATGAGCGATCGTCAGAACCCTCTGCGCGAGATGTACATGAACCGCGACAACGCACTGAAGATATGGCGTGTGTTCGGCAATGCCTATGTAGATGTGAAACCGCTGAAGGGCCTTGTGCTCCGTTCTAATTTCGGTCTCGACTACTATCATTCGTTCATTCGCTCGATGAACCACACGTTCAAGTCGGACATCGTGAACAACAACATACCGAGCACCACACTCTCTGCCCACGACGATGTGCGCTGGACATGGAGTAACACAGCCAACTACAACTTCAAGATTGCACGCGACCACGACTTCACGGTGCTTGCTGGTATGGAACTGCACAAGCAGACCGTAGAGGATATGGGTGCGTATGCCCAGAGCTTCGTGATAGAGGACAAGGACTATATGTGGCCCGATGCCGCTACGGGTATTGAGCGCGCTACGGGTATCGGCTCTGGCTACTCGCTGGCTTCGTTCTTCGGTAAGGTCGACTACAACTGGCAGGGTCTTATCCTTGCTTCGTTCACCATACGTCGTGACGGCAGCTCGCGTTTCGGCAAGAACAATCGCTATGGCAACTTCCCGGCCGCTACTTTGGGCTATCGTCTTTCGAAGAACCTCAAAGCAAACTGGATTGACGATCTTAAGCTTCGTGCATCATGGGGTAAGACTGGTAACCAAGAGATTTCCAACACAGCACGCTACGGACTATATGTAGCCGACTATGGTGCAGACCGTGTGACATCCACCGCTTACGACCTCTATCGTCAAGGTACTGGCATCTTCCCGTCAGGCTTCCGTGCCACACAGACTGGCAATGATAATCTGAAGTGGGAGACAACAATACAATATAACGTAGGTGCCGACTTCATGATGTTCAACCAGGAACTCTATGGATCAATAGACGCATACATCAAGGATGTGAAGGATATGCTTATCTCTCCTGCTTATCTTGCCACTATGGGTGAGGGTGGCGCAAGCTGGTCAAATGGTCCGTCGCTTCGAAACATAGGTATGGAGGCTAACGTGGGCTATCGCCACACCACCAAGTATGGACTGCGCTACGACGTGACTGCCAACATCGACTTCTTCCGCAACAAAGTGACGTATCTGCCTTCTACCACAACCGGCTCGTATGCACACACAGTGAAGGAGAACCTCGTGCAGTCGAAGAAGCCTTACGGCTCTATCGTGGGCTACGTTGTAGAAGGACTCTTCCAGAACAGCGAGGAGGCAAAAGCCTCTGGTCAGCCTAACGCTCGTGTGGGCGGATTGAAGTATGCCGACCTCGACCACAGCGGCACTATCGACGCAAAGGACCAGACATGGATATTCGATCCGGTGCCCGACTTCAACTGGGGTCTTAACGTGCAGCTCGGATACAAGAACTTCGACCTCTCTATGTTCTTCCAGGGAGTATGCGGCGTAGATGTCTACAACAACCAGAAATTCCAGACCGACTTCTGGAGCCTCACCGACGCCGGAAGCAACAAGGGCAACCGTATGCTTGGCGCTTGGACCGAGGACAACACTTCGTCTAAGATACCGGCGCTCACAACCAACAACACCGGTGACGAGGGACGCGCCTCTACTTACTTCGTAGAACACGGCAACTGGATGAAGCTCCGCACGCTGCAGCTTGGCTACAACTTCAGCGACTCGCTCCTGAAGAAGCTCCACATGACATCGGCTCGTGTATATGTTTCGGGTCAGAACCTCTTCACATGGAAGAGCAGCAGCTTCACCATCTCCGACCCCGAGAACCCCAACTGGGCATATCCTCACTCTTCGTCAGTGTCGTTCGGACTGCAGCTCAGTTTCTAAGGAGCTATTGATATTACAAAGAAGTCAAAACAATTTAAAGAATCAGAACAATGAAAAATTTATATA
>ERZ1026870.822-NODE-822-length-16281-cov-5.978676_pt1 | contig 16281 bp, 7 predicted proteins | sample MGYA00380165_ERZ1026870 | MGnify/ENA primary metagenome ERZ1026870 (study PRJEB33269, sample SAMEA4719801) | human gut metagenome | biome: human-associated habitat; feature: organic feature; material: feces | place: Cameroon | collected 2013-10 ...
TCGCAATATTACGTATACAATATTTTTACTATACCAATAATACAGCAAAGGCTGTCTCCCCATAATCGCAAGGGAAGACAGCCTTATTTTTACTTAAGTCAAGAATATGCGTCGCCAACATTTCGCAATAAAGCGAACGCTTTTATTTTTATTAAAACACTAATTGCTTAGTTATCGAAACGTACGGCTACATCATCGTAAGCAAAATATGCCGGTAGAGATAAGCCATACTTATTCGTCACAGAGCCTTCCATATTGAAGTATACCATCATAACCTTACCCAATGAATGAAGATCCCAGCGAGTCCAATTTTCGACCATCTTACCGTCTTTAGCTAAATAAAACTCACTTGTTCCGGTCTTATTACCATCAGCATCCACACCAATGGCTATAATCTTGAACCAATCATTAGGACCTATTTTATCAGTAACACCATTCCCATTCTTCTCTGCATTCAGAACATAAGTAGTAGGACATACGAACATGTGATCTATAACACGAGCATTTCCATCGCTAAAATATATGTTTTTCAACGACGCTTCATATTGTTCGGTACTACCATATCCATAGTGTACACAGAAGTTCTTTGAGCCGTTATTACCACCAAATCCAGTTACAGGGTCCTTAACAGGGACAGATAACTGAATGTCAAAATCGCCTTTCTTCAAATCTGTTTCCACATAATTAGAAATAGCTTCTCCACCAACCCAATAGGCCATATAGCTATCTTTATCAACTTCAAATTCGTGAGCCAAAAAAGTATTATTATTGTCTATCCAAGAATAGAAAGTAGATTCTGCCCCACTTTCGCCATACAACAGCTTTCCATCATATTGAGGATTATCAATTAATGATGTCCAATAAGAGCTACTTGCTTCGTCTTCGAAAGTAAGTATACGCATATTAGTCAGTTCCATTTCGAGCACGCCACCGTCCATCAGCGTAAATACCACTTTCTTTCCTACTATTGTTACAGACTTAATGAATGAATCTCCATCCTGACCTTGAGCTTTCACTGGCTTACCGTCGCTTAATATACGCTGCACACCATTGCCTGTATCTACAGTCCAATAGCCTTCGCTATCAACGCCCATAACAGGAGTTGTTCCTGAGACTTTCAGTTTACCGCCTTCGGCATCCTTCAGGAATTCGGTTTTGCCATCGGTAGTAACAGTCCAATAATATACTCCGTCAGTATCAGCCTTCACACCAATTACCGGAGCATCCTTACCATCTTTACCGTTTTTCAGCGTCAATGTAGAGCCATCGCTAAGCGTAAGAACATACCCGTCGGCAGTAGATTCAGTCTTGGTAATTACCTTTCCGCCATTTAATGCGTCAACAATGCCTTTCAATGACGTAATGGATGTATTCATCCCCTTAACAGTAGTTTCAAGGGTCTGCACTCTGCCATCAAGGTCGTTTACCTTATCCCACAATGCGCTGTCGTCGTAAGAGCAGCTCCAAACTGTCGCACCTAATAAAAGCACTGACAATAGCCTAAATGTCTTTTTCATTTTAGTCTGTATTAGTATTAAAAATAAAAGTCTATTACTGCTGAACTACAATTTCGATGTCTTTTTCAACACGTACACCGTTTGATATTACAGACAGCTTGCAAGTTGACACACCTTCTGTAGCTCCGGCTGTAACTGTCAATACGCCAGCTTCAAGTTGTACGGTTGCATTAGATGCTTCAGATACCTCAAACTGCATAGAAGCAAATGTATTATCGTAGTCTACAACCTTTTCTTTCAAGTCGACTTCTTTCTTTTCTCCCGGTGTAAGCATTACCTGATTAAGCAGAATCTGAGGTGCGTTAGCATCTTCGAATACCGGTAAAGCAGGGAACCAATAATAGCCGCTATTAACATCTTCAGAATCTGCAGTTCCACCGTTTACTTCAAAATGAGTGATTTCAGCTCCAGTATTGTCGAGTTTGTATATCCAGTTATTATTTGTATATCCGTAAGCAAGTGTAAGCACAAGTTCATCGGTCAACGGGTCTACACGCAATCCAGCACTATAGATCTGCAACTGTTGATTTTTATCAGACTTTCCAACTTCATAAATCATAGAACCAGACTTGGCATCAATATCATATTTATAAACCCTATCAATAGTCCAACTACTTGCACCGGTAGTCCAATAAAGAACATTTTCCTGAGTACTTGCACAGAATCCACCTGCAGTCCATGCATACCAAGTTCCATAAACAGACGCTCCATCAGGATAAGCCATTGTTTCCGTCTCCAAAGTTGTTGGGTTATAGCAAGTCAATCCATCTTTACCTGCTACCCAAACAGAACCGTCTTTGCTACGGGCCAAAGTATAGTATTCGCCGTCGATAGTATTCTCTAACTTATCGGTCTGAGCGTTGATAATAAACAAGTGTCCGCTAGATACTGCAAATACACGACCAGAAGCATAACACATCATACCAATCTCTCCTGATACACCGTCAATTTGTTTGGTAATCTGGAAGGAAGTAAGATCGAACACAGCGATACCCTTAGAATGCCCTGCATACGCTTTAGTTTCTGAAATACCTACAAAGCCACGTCCATCACCGCCCAATTCTGTCAAAGCAGCTTTCTTCTTCATCGTTTTGGCATCAGCCACAACCAAACGGTTTCCTTGCTTTGACATCATATAAATATTGTCACCCCATACTGTTCCAAATTGAGTTGTTACTCCCAACTTTTCACCGTCATTCGCAGCACGGTATACACGATAAGAAGGGGTGTACGATGTAGCAGAATTCTGCTTAAAATAGTTCACGCTTCCATCATCATGACCAAACCAGTCTTCGTTTACAACCCAAAAGCCATTAGACTGTACCTTAGCTTCGGGAGCATCGTCAGCTTTTACCTGAATTCTGTTATCAGCATCATCATCACTACAAGAAGTAACACACACGCCAGCAAATAAAGCTATACCTACTGACAACCATTTAATTTTCTTCATTTTCAATAATTATATAATTGTGTTTTTATTATTTACGAGTTTCAATATCTTGTTCAAGTATATGCAGGTCTTCTACCCCACTTACCTCGGTAGAGCATTCACCCAACCAACCGTTTTCTTGATTTACGCCTGTATAAATCTTAATAAAGTCTACACCCGGCAAATGAACTTTATTTCCGTTGGCATCAACCGCCCAGTCGATATCAATAGCAGACTCATCTGAAGCATTCAACTCATTATCGGCATATCCATAAAGGAAAGTATAACAAACATAGTAAGTACCCTTTCCACTCTCGTCGATTCCATTTTGCGGCAAGCATGTTCCCTTAAAAGTCAGTTTATCTTCTGTAACCCACTTAGGATAATAAGACTGTTTGTGGAATACGTTCTTTTCCTTATATCCACCTCCGCCTTGATTATCTTTCCAACGGATGTATTCCTTAGCCGCACCAGCAGGCTCTGTCTCCGGACGATAATAAGTTATTTCGTAATTATGATAAGTATTTACGTCGTTACCTGCAGCTACAGCCTTATCATACCAAGCCTCATTCTTACAATCGGTATATGAGCTACCTGCTATCTCATACCATTCGTTCTCATCGGGCACTCCGTTATGATTACGGTCGTAAGCCACCATTATGATACCCGGCTCTGCACTTCCTCCTTTGGGTGCATTAGGATCGGGATTGGCATTAGAGTAAAACGCATTGCCAAGAACACGAAAGTCGCGATAGCCTTTTTTATTCTTAATGGTATGGTCGAATCCCACTACTACATATCCTCCGAATCCTCCCAAAGTAATCATACCTCCTTCGTCATTTCCGATAGCTTCGAGAACCTTCTGATTCATGGTTTCTTGAGTATCGCCTTCTTCATATTGAGGCAACACGTTAGTAAACTGTCCTACTGCCGGCATATAGTCAAACACTTTTGTGATATATGCAGTAGCACCTTCGGGCTTCTCTGGAATTTCGGGTTCTGGTTCTTCCGGTATTTTTGGTTCAGAATTATCACTACTGCACGAAACAACACCTAACGCAAGGGCCACACAAAATGTAGCCGACAAGAAATAGTTAAATCTAATCTTCTTCATATTTTTTTAATTTAAGAATGGCTTATCTGTAAATACCATGTGAGCGGGAATATCGCCTGTGGTGACCGACCACTTTTTCTTTCCGTCGGGACTGAAACAAATCAGTACTCCCGGACTTACATAGTCTTTTGCATCGGTTACAAAGAACTCTTTAGTCACCGGGTGTACAGCTATTCCGTATGGCACTTCTATCTGATTATCGGTGCCATCAGTTATAAAGTGTCGGGTAACAACCTGCTTGGTACGAGTATCGAGTATAGCATAAGCTATCGTCCAACTTTCTGTGACATAACTGAAGTCTGTGCTATATACATATAAGGAGTCACCGCACAATGTCATATTGCTATTGGGTAAATCCTCTAACACATCGGTAACTTTATCTGTCTCGGTGTTGATAATGTAAGTCTTCGATGGAATATTATAGTAATCTCCACGCGAAGACACATACAGATTTCCGTAGTTATCGGGTTCTACTCTATGGAGGTTGATATCGACATCTATCTTATACATCTCTTGAAATGTAGTCAGATTGATAACTGATACGGTACGGTCGTAGTTTGGGACACGGTAACCTCCCGAATTGGCTACATACAACTTATTACCCACTATCGCCATTTCTTCGGGTTGATAACCGACAGTGACAGTACCAACAATTTCGTATGTAGAAGGGTCTATCTTCGCCACATAACCGATACGGGCATTTTGGTCTATCTGCACCGGACCGGCGTAAGAGCTTACATATACATAACTACCATCGTACGCCAGATAGCGGCAATTGGGTATGGCAATTTTAGCAAGATGACGTGCCGTAGCCACATCCATCACCTCTACATAGTTAGAGCAGTTGATGACCGCCCACAGCTTATCGCCGAAAATCTTTATATCGTTTCCCACATCGCCAAGGTCTTTCACCTCTGTGGGGTTCATCTGCCCATAAATATTTCGATAATAATATCCGGTGGTATAATCATAATAGTCGATAGAAGCTTTGTTGCTACCCATGTTCCCTTCGTTTAGTAGGTACATGCCACAAATGCCTCCCGACACTTTTTCTTGCAGATTGACCAGCACTCCTTCGGCAGGCAACACAAACTCGGTACGGTCGCACGATGCCAAAAACATCAGTGCGGCACATAGACTCAATATATAATGTATTATTTTCATATCGTAACGCTCAAACTGATTTTGAAATTAGTGCCAGGCATGGGATACCACTTAACTACCTCATACTGCTGATTGAATATGTTATTGATTTCGGCTGTAGCATTCATCCGGACAGTTCCCAACTGAAATGGTTTCGATATTGACATATCGTGTGTATACCAAGGTACTATCCTGTTGACGGGAATATTTCCGCCAAGCATGTATCGCTCGCCTGTATAGATAAAGCTGTAATGAAGGTTCCATCCCTTATAACCACAAGCCAACGCTACCGTGCAGCTGTGCTTTGGCACATAAGGTATCTGGTCGCCATAAGTGTTGACATCGCCCAAGGTGTTTTTCTTACTTTCTGTATAGTCGCGGGCTATCTGCCATGTGTACGACAAGCGAGGTGTTATATCGACATTGCCGAAACGGAACTGGGGAGTGACATTCACATCGATGCCATGTATCTTTACATAGCCCAAGTTGAGCATGGTCCACACCAACTGGTTTGATGTAGGGGTGGCAATTATCTTATCGGTAACAGTATTATAATATCCGTCTATCGCCAGATTGATTCCCTTAAACCATCGGCTACCGAACCTGGAGTTATAAGATACACCAAGGTCGTACTGGTTGGTATACTCCGGACGCAATGAGCGATTGCCCATCTGTACATAATAGAGGTCGTTGAATGTTGGCAAGCGGAATATCTTTTTATAGAAAGCACGGAAATGCAGACCTTGGTCGCGCCACGGCTTATATGATAACAGAACCGACGGAGTAAATACATGCTTATCGGGGGCAGCCGCAGTCTTGCCATTTCCTTTATCGTGAACATAAGTAAACAGCACGCTACCTTGTGCGCTCAGTCCGAATGGAAAGTCTACCGATGTAGACAAAGCTGACAATGCCGTGTATCGGCGTGGCTGGATGAAATTAGCGTTCAATATCTCAGAGCCATCAGCTTCCAATCGGTTCCATTGAAAATCGGTCGCCCAATTGACGGACCATACCTTAGTCAACTTAAACAGATTAGATACCGATGCGTATGCCTCTTGCTGCCAGTAGCGGTCGTCGGCCGACTTGACCGTAGACGTTGGCGGCATATAGTAATTCATATAATCCTTGGCATACTTGGCTTTCAGCATCAAGTGATAGAAAGAAGAGAACTGATGAGTAAAAGAACCTTGTACGAAATAGTTGCGGTCGGTCTGTCTATCCTCATTTAGCAAAGATATCTGATAGGCTTTCTTCACTGCTGCTCCGGGGTATCCCCTCTTGGAATAATAGAAATAGCCTTTAAGCAACCATTCGGTAGATTGTGTCTTGCCGAATAATCCAGCTTCGGCACGAGTGAAGAAGACATCACCGTTGCGTCGAACCTCGGTAGTATCGTAACCTCCCATCTTAGAATAACGGTATTTATATTTACCCGATGTATTGAGCACCTCAACATTGGCAGAAGCCGATATGGTCTCGGACAACTTATGCTCGTAAAGCGTAGAGAAGTTGATCACATCGAACGAACCGCCCTTCAACTTAAAGGTAAGGTTATAATCCTTATCATCGAACACCGGACGACGAGACACCATATACAGTGCCGAAGCGGAAGCGAAATCTTTAGCTGTCTGAAACGTGGTACTCTTCTGACCGTTATATACAGAAAGCACTTCCATATTGTCCATAGAGAACTTACCCAAATCGACTGTTCCGTTTTGAGCGTTTCCTATCTGCATGCCATCGTAGAACACTCCTACGTGCTGACTACCCATACTACGGATATTGATTGTCTTAAGTCCTCCTACACCTCCGTAGTCTTTTACCTGAACTCCCGAAAAATATCGAAGGGCATCGGCCACCGAATTAGAAGAAAGGCTCTTCAGTTGCTTACCCGACAAAGACTGAGCGGGAATTACCTCGCGGATAGCACGCGCCGTTACGACAACCTCTTTCAAAGTATCGGCCCAAGCGGTATGCGACACCGACTGTGACAATGCAGCCATAGTGCCCTGCAGGAGAAACAAGAGAAATAAAAAAAGTCTGTTCATTATTACTCGTTTTTCCCGGAAGATAAAGACGTCACTGATTGAAATGAAACGAAAAAAAGGATCACAATCGCATATTCCGTCAGCAATACCCCACCTCCCGGAGGTTACTGAAACGTTGCTTAGCAACGCCTGTTATTGGCAGGTCTTCTGACTCGTCTCAACCGTTGCGCCTTCCCGACAAACAAATATCAGTGGCTAAAAGAATGCAACGGCCCTTTTAAATAAGACACACAGCAGCGGGTACTGTTTCGGATTCTCACCGAATTCCCTATTAAGTCCGGCAGAAAGTCATGTTATCTCGGACACCATTAACAGCACAAAGATAGGGATTTTATATATGTATGTGCAAAAAAAGATAAAAAAAGAGTGCCATCCCCTATCAGAAGAGAATGGCACCCTTAAATGATTTATGTATTATCTACATCCTATGCGGATGAAATAATTATTCTACGTCGCTATAATCGAGTACATTCTTGCGGTTAGCCAAGATACGATCGTATTCTTCTTTAGAACCTACAATAATCTTCTCGAACTCACGCTGACCAGTACCGGCAGGAATCAAGTGACCGCAGATAACGTTTTCCTTCATACCTTCCAACTTGTCAACCTTACCGTTGATAGCAGCTTCATTCAATACCTTAGTGGTTTCCTGGAATGATGCAGCCGACATGAAGCTTGAAGTCTGCAATGCGGCACGAGTAATACCTTGCAGAATCTGAGTTGAAGTAGCAGGAACAGCGTCGCGAACCTCTACCGGCTTCAAGTCACGGCGTTTCAACATACTGTTTTCATCGCGCAACTTACGAGCTGTTACAATCTGACCCGGCTGCAAGTTCTGAGAATCGCCAGCGTCAACAACTACCTTCTTACCCCATACACGGTCGTTTTCTTCGTTGAAGTCCAAACGGTCTACAGTCTGCTGTTCCAAGAAACGAGTATCACCCGGCTCATCAATCTGAACCTTACGCATCATCTGACGAACGATGATTTCGAAGTGCTTATCATTAATCTTCACACCCTGCAAACGGTATACGTCCTGAATTTCGTTAACGATGTATTCCTGTACGGCAGTAGGACCCTTAATGGCCAAGATGTCGGCAGGAGTGATAGCACCGTCTGACAACGGAGTACCAGCACGTACGTAGTCGTTCTCCTGAACAAGGATCTGCTTAGACAAAGCAACCAAGTACTTCTTCACATCGCCAGTCTTTGAAGTAACGATGATCTCACGGTTACCACGTTTGATCTTACCCATTGTGATTTCACCATCGATTTCAGAAACCACTGCAGGGTTAGACGGGTTACGAGCCTCGAACAATTCGGTTACACGTGGAAGACCACCGGTGATATCACCTGCCTTACCTACGGCACGCGGTATCTTAACCAAAATGTCACCAGCCTTAGCAATCTGCTTGTCTTCTACTACTACGTGACCACCTACCGGCAAGTTGTAAGTACGCAACACGTTTCCGTTTTCGTCAAGGATATGCAATGACGGGATACGGTTCTTGTCCTTAGACTCAGTGATGATGATTTCACGCAAACCGGTAGCTTCGTCAGATTCTACCTTATATGTTACGTTCTCGATTACCGATTCAAATTCAATCTTACCGGCAACTTCGGTACAGATAACGGCGTTGAACGGGTCCCACTTAGCGATAAGCTTACCTTTTTCAACAACCTCACCGTCTGAAGCATACAACTTAGAACCGTAAGGTACGTTGTGAGTAGAAAGGATGATACCTGTATTTACATCGATGAAACGAAGTTCGGCCAAACGTCCTACAACAATCTTAACCGGTTCGCCTGTTTCTTCAACAGCATCTACAGTACGCAATTCCTCGAATTCCAGACGAGCATCATTCTTGGCAACGATACTTGCATTAGCAGCCATGTTACCTGCGATACCACCGGCGTGGAATGTACGCAATGTCAACTGTGTACCCGGCTCACCGATAGACTGTGCAGCGATGACACCCACAGCTTCACCTTTCTGAACCATACGGCTAGAAGCAAGGTTACGTCCGTAACACTTAGCACAAACACCCTTCTTAGATTCACAAGTCAATACCGAACGTATTTCAACGCTTTCGATAGGAGAATCTTCGATTTCCTGTGCGATAGGTTCTGTAATTTCCTCACCAGAAGCAACAATCAGCTTACCTGTAGTAGGATGTATTACATCATGAACTGATACACGACCCAAGATACGTTCGTACAGAGTAGCGATAACTTCGTCGTTGTTCTTCAACGCTGTACAAACCAAACCACGCAATGTACCACAGTCTTCTTCGTTAATGATAACGTCGTGCGATACATCGACAAGACGACGAGTCAAATATCCGGCATCGGCAGTCTTCAACGCGGTATCGGCCAAACCCTTACGAGCACCGTGGGTAGAGATAAAGTACTCCAACACTGACAAACCTTCCTTAAAGTTTGAAAGAATCGGGTTTTCAATAATCTGACCACCTTCGGCACCGGCTTTCTGCGGCTTCGCCATCAAACCACGCATACCAGACAACTGACGGATCTGTTCTTTAGAACCACGGGCTCCAGAGTCAAGCATCATAAATACTGAGTTGAAACCTTGGTCGTCGTTCTTAATAGTCTTATAAAGAATATCCGAAAGATCGCTGTTTACGTGTGTCCAAGTATCGATAACCTGGTTGTAACGTTCGTTGTCGGTGATGAAACCCATGTTATAGTTCATCATGATCTGTTCGATTTCTTCGTTACCACGCTTAACCAGTTCTTCTTTTTCCTTCGGGATGATGATATCGCCCAAGTTGAACGACAAACCACCTTCGAACGCCTTGCGATAACCTAAGTTCTTGATTCCGTCAAGGAATTCGCAAGCACGAGCCACACCCACAGTCTTGATAACATTACTGATGATGTCGCGCAAAGACTTCTTAGAAATAATGGTATTGAGATAACCACATTCTACAGGCACAATCTCGTTAACGATAATACGTCCTACAGATGTTTCCTTTATCATCTTCTTAACGATGTTTCCATTTTCGTCTACATCGTCAGCAATAACACTGATAATGGCATGAATATCTACCTTCCCTTCGTTATAAGCAATCAAAGCTTCTTCTGGACCGTAGAAAATCAAGCCTTCACCCTTGGCTCCCTTACGCAACTTGGTGATATAATACAAACCAAGTACCATATCTTGCGCAGGCACAGTGATAGGCGCACCATTAGCAGGGTTCAAAATATTATGTGACTGAAGCATCAACATCTGAGCTTCGAGTACAGCTTCATTACTCAAAGGCAAGTGAACCGCCATCTGGTCACCGTCGAAGTCGGCGTTGAACGCTGTACATGCCAACGGGTGCAACTGGATAGCCTTACCTTCAATCATCTTAGGCTGGAATGCCTGGATACCCAAACGGTGCAATGTCGGCGCACGGTTCAACAATACCGGATGACCCTTCATTACGTGTTCCAAGATATCCCAAATAACAGCTTCCTTGCGGTCTACTATCTTCTTAGCCGACTTAACAGTCTTAACGATACCGCGTTCTATCAACTTACGGATGATAAACGGTTTGTAAAGTTCGGCAGCCATCAACTTAGGAATACCGCATTCGCCCATCTTCAATTCAGGACCTACAACGATAACCGAACGTGCAGAGTAGTCAACACGCTTACCCAACAAGTTCTGACGGAAACGTCCCTGCTTACCTTTCAAGCTATCAGAAAGAGACTTCAAAGGACGGTTAGCGTCGGTCTTCACTGCGCTCGATTTACGAGAGTTATCGAACAATGAATCGACAGCTTCCTGAAGCATACGCTTTTCATTACGCAAGATAACTTCCGGAGCCTTGATTTCGATAAGACGTTTCAAACGGTTGTTACGGATGATAACACGACGATACAAATCGTTCAAGTCTGAAGTCGCGAAACGACCACCATCCAACGGAACCAACGGACGAAGTTCAGGAGGAATAACAGGTACGATACGTACAATCATCCACTCCGGCTTGTTGCGGCCACGTGAAGCACGGAAAGACTCAACAACCTGCAGACGCTTCAAAGCCTCGTTCTTACGCTGCTGAGAAGAGTCGCTGTTTGCCTTATGACGCAATTCATAAGAAAGAGCATCCAAATCAATGCGAGTCAGCAAATCGTAGATTGCTTCTGCACCCATCTTAGCGATGAACTTGTTAGGATCTGAATCTTCCAGATATTGGTTATCTTTCGGAAGTGTATCGATAATATCCAAGTATTCTTCTTCTGAAAGCAAATCGTACTGGCTAACGCCGTCTTCTGCTTTCACACCCGGCTGGATAACTACATAACGTTCATAGTAAATAACAGCATCGAGTTTCTTAGTAGGCAAGCCCAGCAAGTAACCGATCTTATTAGGCAAAGAACGGAAATACCAGATGTGCGCTACAGGCACTACCAACTGAATGTGTCCACTACGTTCACGACGTACTTTCTTTTCGGTCACTTCTACACCGCATCGGTCGCAGACAATGCCTTTATAACGTATACGTTTGTATTTACCGCAATGGCACTCATAATCTTTAACCGGACCGAAGATGCGTTCGCAGAACAAACCGTCACGTTCCGGCTTATAAGTACGGTAATTGATGGTTTCGGGTTTCAAAACTTCACCATAAGAGTTTTCAAGAATCTCTTCGGGCGAAGCCAGTCCGATCGTAATTTTGGAGAAATTACTTTTTATCTTAGTATCTTTTTTAAAAGCCATACTTTATATATTATAGATATGAAGTGTTATATTATTCTAATGTGATGCTCAAGCAGAGACCTCTCAATTCATGCAACAATACGTTCAAAGATTCAGGTATACCCGGAGTAGGCATAGGTTCACCTTTGACGATTGCTTCATAAGCTTTAGAACGTCCTACAACATCATCAGACTTGATTGTCAGAATTTCCTGAAGTACATGAGCCGCACCGAATGCCTCGATTGCCCAAACCTCCATTTCTCCGAAACGCTGACCACCGAACTGAGCCTTACCACCAAGTGGCTGCTGAGTAATAAGTGAGTACGGACCGATAGAACGAGCATGCATCTTGTCTTCAACCATGTGACCCAACTTCAACATGTAAGTAACACCTACAGTTGCAGGCTGGTCAAACTGATCACCTGTACCACCATCGTACAAATATGTCTTACAGTAGCGAGGCAATCCGGCTTTATCTGTCCAATCATTCAAATCATCCATTGTAGCACCGTCAAAGATAGGAGTAGCGAACTTAACGCCCAACTCTTTACCGGCACGTCCAAGAACGGCTTCAAAAATCTGACCGATGTTCATACGAGAAGGCACACCCAACGGATTCAATACGATATCTACCGGAGTACCGTCTGCCAAGAACGGCATATCTTCCTGACGAACCACGCGAGATACGATACCCTTGTTACCGTGACGTCCGGCCATCTTATCACCTACACCGATTTTACGTTTCTTAGCGATATATACCTTAGCCATCTGAATGATTCCTGAAGGTAACTCATCACCGATAGTCAGAGCGAATTTCTTACGCTTCAACTCAGCGTCGAGTTCTTTATATTTCTTCAGGTAATTCATAACCAAGTCACGAATCATATCATTCTTATGAGCGTCGGTAGTCCACTTGCTCAACTGAATAACAGTGTAATCCAAAGAAGACAAATCGTGTTTAGTAAACTTGGCACCCTTAGCAATCACTTCAGCTCCCAAATAGTCTTTTACACCTTGAGAAACCTTATCATTTGTAAGAACCAACAGCTTGTCAACCAAAACTTCTTTCAGTGCTGCTGCTTTTTCTTCAAACTCTTCATTCAGCTTCGGAAGAATTGCCTTGTCAGCATTCTTTTCGCTACGTGTCTTGATAACGCGAGAATACAATTTCTTACCGATTACAACACCACGCAATGACGGAGAAGCTTTCAAAGAAGCGTCCTTAACATCACCAGCCTTGTCACCGAAGATAGCACGCAACAGTTTTTCTTCTGGTGAAGGATCTGATTCGCCCTTCGGAGTAATCTTACCGATAAGGATATCTCCCGGTTCGATGCGAGCACCTACACGTACGATACCGTTTTCGTCAAGGTCCTTAGTAGCGTCTTCACTAACGTTAGGAATATCAGAAGTCAACTCTTCCATACCACGCTTAGTTTCGCGCACTTCGAGGATATATTCATCAACGTGTACAGAAGTCAAGATGTCTTCGCGTACTACGCGTTCGTTCAATACGATAGCATCCTCATAGTTATAACCCTTCCAAGGCATGTAAGCTACCAACAAGTTCTTACCCAATGCCAATTCACCATCAGCTGTAGAGTAACCTTCTGTCAGGATATCACCCTTCTTCACGCGCTGGCCTTTAGAGCAAATAGGACGCAAGTCGATAGTCATGCTCTGGTTAGTCTTGCGGAACTTAGGAATAGAATATTCTTTCAACGCAGGTTCAAAGCTTACAAACTCTTCATCATCAGTACGGTCGTAAAGAATACGGATAGTAGTAGCATCTACGAATTCAACTACACCATCACCTTCAGCCGCAATCTGAGTACGAGAGTCTTCGCACAATTGACGTTCGATACCAGTACCTACGATAGGAGCTTCTGTCTTCAACAAAGGAACTGCCTGGCGCATCATGTTTGATCCCATCAACGCACGGTTAGCGTCATCGTGTTCCAAGAACGGAATCAAAGAAGCTGCGATAGAAGCAATCTGCTGAGGAGAAACGTCCATCAATTCTACCTGATCAGGAGTAACAACCGGATAGTCAGCATCACGACGAGCCTTAACTTTATCGCGGATGAAAGAACCATCATCATTAAGCGGAGCGTTACCCTGCGCGATAATCTTGTCTTCTTCTTCTTCAGCCGACAAATATTCAATGCCTTCTGGAGACAAGTCTACCACGCTATCCTTAACCTTACGATAAGGAGTTACGATAAATCCGAGGTCATTAATCTTAGCGTATACACACAAAGAAGAAATCAAACCGATGTTCGGACCTTCAGGAGTCTCAATAGGACACAAACGACCATAGTGAGTATAGTGTACGTCTCGTACCTCAAATCCGGCACGGTCGCGCGACAAACCACCAGGACCTAACGCAGACAAACGACGCTTGTGAGTAATTTCAGCCAGCGGGTTAGTCTGATCCATGAACTGAGACAACGCATTCGTTCCGAAGAAAGAGTTGATAACAGAAGAAATAGTCTTAGCGTTGATCAAATCAATCGGAGTGAACACTTCATTATCACGTACATTCATACGCTCACGGATAGTACGTGACATACGAGCCAAACCAATAGCAAACTGATTGGCCAATTGCTCGCCAACAGTACGCACACGACGGTTGCTCAAGTGGTCGATATCATCTACATCTGCCTTAGAGTTAATCAACTCAATCAGATACTTGATGATTTCGATAATATCTTGTTTTGTCAATACTCTGACGTTCATGTCCGTATCAAGATTCAACTTCTTGTTGATACGGTAACGACCTACGTCGCCCAAGTCATAACGCTTTTCAGAGAAGAACAAGTTATTGATAACTTCACGTGCACTAGCATCATCAGCAGGGTCTGCATTACGCAACTGACGATAGATATAAAGCACGGCTTCTTTTTCCGAGTTACTCGGGTCTTTCTGAAGAGTATTGAAAATAATAGAATAATCAGAAGCATTAGCTACTTCGTTGTGAACCAAGATACTCTGCACACCAGATTCCAAAATCAAATCGATATGCTCTGGTTCCAGAATAGTTTCACGGTCGATAACTACCTCATTACGCTCGATAGTTACAACTTCACCGGTATCCTCATCAACGAAATCTTCTGTCCATGTCTTCAAAACACGAGCTGCCAATTTACGTCCGATAATTTTCTTCAAGTTGGCCTTGTTAACCTTAACGTCTTCTGCCAAATTAAAGATTTCAAGAATATCTTTATCGTTTTCAAAACCTACGGCACGCAACAAAGTAGTTACCGGAAGTTTCTTCTTACGATCGATATAAGCATACATCACATTATTGATATCGGTCGCAAATTCAATCCAAGAACCTTTGAACGGAATAATACGTGCCGAATACAATTTAGTACCGTTGGCATGAACGCTCTGTCCGAAGAACACACCTGGAGAACGGTGCAACTGCGAAACTACAACACGTTCTGCTCCGTTAATAACGAAAGTACCTTTAGGGGTCATATAAGGGATAGTTCCCAAATAAACATCCTGAATTACCGTATCGAAGTCTTCATGATCGGGGTCGGTACAATAAAGCTTAAGCTTAGCTTTCAAGGGAACACTATAAGTCAATCCACGCTCCAAGCATTCATCTATAGAATAGTGAGGCGGGTCGATATAGTAATCAAGGAACTCGAGCACGAAGTTGTTACGAGTATCTGCAATAGGGAAATTCTCGGCAAACACTTTATACAAGCCATCGTTCTTTCGTTTTTCAGGCGGGGTATCTAACTGTAAAAAGTCTTGGAATGACTTCAACTGCACTTCCAGAAAATCCGGATACTTCATCGGATTCTTAATAGAAGCAAAATTAATTCGTTGATTATTAGTATTTGAAGACATCTGTATGGAGTTAAAAAATTAAAAAACTGACTATACGTCAAACGCTATATTCAATGCAACTTAATATAGACGCAAAAAGGTTAAGAATCCCCTTTATCGGGGACTCTTAACCGAAACACCTGATTTACAGGATAATCTTATTTAAGTTCAACTTCAGCTCCAGCTTCTTCCAAAGTTTTCTTCAAAGATTCAGCTTCGTCTTTAGCCAAACCTTCTTTAACTGTTGAAGGAGCACCGTCTACCAAGTCCTTAGCTTCTTTCAAGCCAAGACCACAAGCTTCCTTAACTGCCTTTACAACCTGCAATTTTGCAGAGCCAGCGCTCTTCAAAACTACGTCGAATGAAGTTTTTTCTTCAGCAGCGGCTGCACCAGCAGCAGCAGGACCAGCAGCAACTGCAACAGCTGCAGCAGCAGGTTCAATACCGTATTCTTCTTTAAGGATAGTTGCAAGTT
>ERZ1026870.823-NODE-823-length-16279-cov-32.060219_pt1 | contig 16279 bp, 14 predicted proteins | sample MGYA00380165_ERZ1026870 | MGnify/ENA primary metagenome ERZ1026870 (study PRJEB33269, sample SAMEA4719801) | human gut metagenome | biome: human-associated habitat; feature: organic feature; material: feces | place: Cameroon | collected 2013-10 ...
TGACGGTAAAGCGGAAATCGTTCTGCACCAGCCGGTGCAGCCCTTCCAGACACCACAGCAGGATGCCCTCCAACTCGGCGCACATCTTCTCCACAAGGAAGGGGTCGTCCGTGCGGTCAGCAGGCTTGTTCTTGGTGGTCAGGATGAGTTGGCGACGAAAGAAGCCGTCCGAATGGTCGTACAGCGAGGTCAGCGCACCATTGCCGAAGCAGAGGAACCGGGCGTAGATGTCTCGCTGGTAGCTCTGGACACCCTTGCGCTCCAAGTCCAGCTTGGCTTCGGCGGTCACGATGGTCTTGATATAATTCGTCTTGGGCAGGGCGTTCATGTCCATATCATCGTCGATCATCAGCAGGCGGCGTTCCAGATCGGCACGGGCAAAGCGGTTGTTCTCGACTTTCTGGACGCTGCCGTTGCTGGCGGCATCCCCCATGAGCCGTTTCAACACCAGCCCGATGCGGGATTTGCCTTCGCCGCCCTTGCCGACAATGAGCATCATCTTCTGTCCTTTGGTGCTGGGAATAAGGCAATAGCCCAGATATTCCTGCAAAGTGGGGATGTCGGCATCGTCCAGCAGCTCGTGCAGGAAGGTCAGCCAGCGGTCAGGACTGGCTGCTTTCGGGTCATACTTCACAGGCAGGCGGTTCTGACAGAACAGGCGGCTCTCCTGAAAAGAGCCGTCCGGCAGATGATACACGCCGTTCTGGAGGTGGATGCAGTCCTGTTCGATGGGGAACGGGTCGGAAAAGGCCAGCAGCTTGATGGTCTCCAGAATGTTGGTGACCTTTTTGGACAGGCCGGAGGTGACATATTCCTCGATGTTCTCCAAGATGCGCTGCTTGATCTCGCTTTCGTCCTCCACCGGGCCGTCCAGCGTGTACAGCGTTCCGTTGACGCATTTCAGCGGCCACTGTTCCAGAAAGGCACGGCCAAACTGGACTTCATCGATCTTCTTGCCGTTGTACCAGTCCGGCCATAAAGGGTTGCGGGAAATGTTTTTCTTCATGTGGTGGTTCTCCTTTAGAAAAGTGAAGTGGTGGGTCTCACGGTGAGACCCACCACTTCGGGTGAATAAATTATTAGGCGCACTTTGCCAGAGCAAGGCGGTCGGTGCGCTCCTCCAGCATCAGCAGGTACGACCCGGACAGCAGTCGTGCAGCGGCATCGGCCTTCTGCTGGGGCGTTCCAAATGCAACGCAGTCCGTCAGGTGCTCGACGGTCTCGGTCATGTGGAGGGCTTCTTCAAACCGTGGGTCATGCGGCTCCTCCGGGGTGGCGGGCTTGTAGCGCTCCTGCCAGTCGTGCAGCAGGTCAAGATAATCGGTCAGCACCCGCAGGCAGTAGGCGATGTCTGCCCACTGCTCGTCCGTCAGGCCACGCTTGGGCGGCAGCAGAGCGATGGCATTGGCGGGCGGCTTGTCCGGGTCAAGCCCGAAGTCAGTTATCAGCTTCTCGGCGGCTTGCCGGGGGTTCAGGTCGAACAGTTTGGCGGTGAGGTCGATGGCATCGCCGTTGGCTCCACAGCCAAAGCAATAATAATAGGTGTCGTTCAGCTTCATGCTGGGGTCGCTGTCGGAATGGAACGGACAGCACACCATGCCATGGCGGTCGGGCTCCATGCCGTACATCTCTCCCACCTGCCGAACGGTGATGGCGGACTTGATCTTTTGATATAAACTCAAAATTTCTCCTTTGGTCAAAGGTTTTGGCACGGACCATTTTGATCCCTGCCACGTTCAAAGTCACCGGTGTTCCCAAAATGGGAACTTCGGTGAAGCCGGTCTCCCTTGCTGCCTCCCGACAGGAAATCGTTTTGGACTCTGTGTCGGCCCCATGCAGGGCGCTCGCTCCCCCGATGGGAGGTCTTGGCGGTCTGGGCAGTTCGGACGGTCATTCTGTTGTCAAGGTCCTGTTATGAAAGATATTTCAGAGGGCTTTCGCGGGAAGCCCTTAATATGTTCGCTGCTGGGGAGTTATATGTTTTCTTTCTGTCTATAGGATAGCACCGCAATGGCCGCTGTGCCGTATATCCAGAAAGCCGGATTTTTGACAAAAAATGCAAAAAATCCAGTCCTCTGGAAAAACGCTGCTGAAGATGCTATACTGAACAAAAAAGGTCGGAGGTGCGAAGATGGAAACGAAATTGACGATTGGTGAACGACTGAAAGACCTGCGCGTAGAACGTGACTTGAACCAGAAAGTCGTTGAAAGTCAGGCTGGAATCCCATCCAGTACGCTCTCGACCTATGAGAACGACACGGTAGGCAACGTGAATGTGGCGGCGATTATCAAGCTGGCCGAGTTTTACGATGTGCAGCCGGAATACCTGCTCTGCCTGACCGACAACAAAAAACGCCCAGATGCAAGTATTCAGGACTTGCATCTGAGCGATGGTACGGTGGATATTCTGTTGAAGGACAAGGCACTGAACCACCGGCTGCTTTGTGAGCTGGTGGAGCATCCGGGTTTCCGGCAGCTTATGATGGACCTTGAGATATACGTCAACGGTCTGGTAAGTGACCGCATCCGGGATGCCAACGCCATGTTGGAGGCTATGCGGCAACTGATCTGCGAGAAGTACGATGCGGAAACCGATGTGGAAATACGCACCTTGCAGATAGGGCAGCTGGTAGAGGATGAATACTTCGGACGTACGATCTACGAAGAACTGTCTGCGATTCTAAAGGATATTCGCACCGCCCATATTACAGACGATACCACATCGGACGGTTCTGCCATTGAGCGGGTACGGCAGTCCATCGAAAGTGCAAAATCCTTCGAGGGTTCCGCAGAGGAACAGCAGCTTCGGGCACTTTGTAAGCAGGTCGGCAAGGACTTCGATTCGCTGAACAAGGCGGATGTAGCAGCTACCATGCGTATCCTGCATGAGTTGACACCTAAGACGCCACAGCAGGGCCGTGCCGTGCGAAAGAGCATGGATAAGCAGATGCGTGGAAGAACACGCCGGAAACGGTAAAGAGGATTCGTGTCAAATTGACACAATTCCTCCCGGAAAGAAGAAACGCTGCTGCGGCAGGAAGGAGAACGTACACCATTGGCTCCTCTGCAAGCCTGCGCTGGGTGGGCAGAGACCGTTAACTGCCATCCCCATCCGCGCATCCTTCTGCCACAGAACAGGTGCTTGCCGGAACCTCTCGCAGCCCCTTTTCCGCGTCAGCCGGAACCAAGGTGTAACACACTAGACTTTGCAAGCAAAGTCGTGTGCCAAAGGGGTGCTGCGGCCCCTTTGGAAACCCAAGAGAAGCGCCCATCAACTGCGCTGCTCGTCCTCGGCCAGTGCGCTGATCCGCTTGCCCATAGCCTTGACCAGCAGAACGACGAGCGCATTCCCCATGGTGAAATAGCGCAGTCGTTCCGGCATCCCGGCTGTCCAATCATCCGGGAAGCCGTTGAGCCGTTCGCATTCGATGGGCGTTAGCGTACGCAGACGTTGGGTCCGTGGGTCTGCGACTACATGGGTGCTGCGGGAAACGGAGCCTTCGCTGGTAAGCATCGTACGGGCAGGAAGGTCGGAACGATCAGGAAACGCCATGGAACCTTCCGAAAAGAAATAAGTAGAACCGTTCCTGCGGCGGCGGGTCTCTTGCTTTGCGCCCTTGAGATACCGCCAGTAATCGATATCGGCAGCAGAAAGGAAATATCGCTCTGCAAGTGGGGCGGTCTCCAACACGGAGCAGAGCGGCTTATATGGGAATTGAAGGGGGATGCTCTCGACGGAATAGAAGCGACCGTTGACCATGAGCCCGGAGGCGTAGAAGTGGCAGGATTGTGCGGCAGACAGATCCTTCAGATTGAGGTAACGAAACTCATCGAGCCATCCCTCGCTGTATTTCCGTTCAAAGCCATACAAGGGGAAGATGGGAGCAAAGAAGCCGTCCTGCAGGAGCAACTGATGGGCACCCTTCAGACCCTCCACACAGATGAGGTCTGCCGCTTTTCGGAACAGAGCGGTGTTGTTTCGGAAGGCAAAGAGAAAGGTTCGCCGCCTGCGCTGCGCTTCGCCATAGTCGGCGGCGTTTATCACCCGCCATTCAACGGCATAGCCTGCTTCATAGAAGCACCGCAGGATGATGGAAAAGTCACGCCCTTTTTGCCATGCCGGAGATTTGATGAGTCGGTCTACGTTTTCCAAAAGGACATAGCGAGGCCTGTGTGTCCGTAGGATAGCGTTGATCTCCCACCAAAGAACGCCCTTCTTCCCTTCTATCCCTCGTGCGCCCTTTTTGGCGATGGAATAATCCTGACAGGGAAAGCCGCCGACCAAAAGGTCGTGTGGAGGGATGTTTTCTTTGGCGGTCACAATGTCCTGACAAACGTGTTCTGGGCGATGCCCGAAATGCCGTTCATAGCAATCGAAAGCAAATTGCGCCTGCATGGATGGTTCCCACTGATTCGCCCAGACAGTTTGAAAGCAGGAGGAAGCCTGCTCCAGCCCAAGGCGAAAGCCGCCGACCCCGGCGAAAAGCTCAACAACACGGATCTGCTCCATGATAGGGCACCTCTTGATCGTGACGAAAAAGCATAAAAACCAAGGCCGACTAAGCAGCCTTGGTTTTTGTTATAAGATATTCAATAATTGCTTGCCCATCTGGGTGATGAGCGGAACGACAAGGGCGTTGCCCATGATGAAGTAACGTTGACGCTTTGGCATCCCGGTGTCGGTCCAGCCCGTCGGGAAACCGTTCATGCGTTCGCACTCCTCCGGCAGCAGGATACGCAACTTCCCTGTTTTAGGGTCGATGATCGCATGGGAGCTGCGGTTCTTGGTGCCCTCGCTGGTGAGCATCGTACGACCGGGACGGTCGAGAGGGTCTGGAAATGCAATGGGACCTTCGGAAAAAGTGTAGGAGTAGCCGGTCTTGGAAGTGCGCTCGATGGTCTTGGCACCCTTCATGTACTTCCACTTCTCCAGATCCTCGTCCTCGATGAAGAAACTCTTGTCGATATCACCGTTGACAACGATATCGCCGAGCAGCATCGGCTCCTTGCCGTTCGGGATGGCTTCCAGAGAGAAGATCTTACCGTTGCACAGCACACCGCTGTTGTAGAAAGCGGCTCTGAAACGGTTCGTTACGTCAACTGTGTCGGTATATTCGTTGAAATCGACGGTGGTCACTTTCTTAGGGTCTGCGACCTCAGAATGCACCGGGAACGCATGGGCAAAGAAGCCCTCCTGCATCAGCCAGACACGACCGTCCTTTGTGTCCTCAGAGAAACACGAGGTCATACGCTCATACTGCTTGGTGGTGTTCTTGAATGCGAAGATGAAGGTGCGCCGTCTGCGCTGGACGCAGCCATATTCTGCGGCATTGATCACACGCCATTCGACGCCATAACCTTCTTCCTGCAAACACTTCAGGATGATGCCGAAATCACGGCCCCGCTGGGATGCGGGAGATTTCAGCAGGCGGTCTACATTCTCCAACAGAACGTAGTTGGGATGGTTCTTCTGGATGATTTTATAAATCGACCACCAGAGAACACCTTTTTTGCCCTCGATGCCCTTAGCACCGGTGCTGGCAACAGAGTAGTCCTGACAGGGAAAGCCACCCACCAGAAGGTCGTGCGGCGGCACTTGGTCTATCACGGTGGCGATATCTGCATTCACACAGTGGGAATCCTCGCCAAAATTTTTGTCGTAGCACTTATAAGCCCATTGACCAGCTTGGCCGGGTTCCCATTGGTTTGCCCAAATCGTCTTAAATCTTTCGGAACAACGCTCTAATCCAACGCGGAAGCCGCCGACGCCGGCAAATAGCTCCACAACACGAATATCGCTATTTGCTGACACTTTCATAACACCCCATTCTGTGATATACTTAAACTTAAGTATACACTTTTTTGAGGAAAAGATCAACCACTTTTTGTGATTTTGACCGTTTTCTCACCATTATTATAGCAAAAACCTACCGAGGGATCAACCCCTAAAATTGGAGGGTAAATCATGGAGCAGCGGAAGTACAAAACGAAGGCAGAAGTTCTCGCTCGTGGGCAGGAAGCAGTCGGTAAAACGCTGGGCGAGATTGACAAGACTGGGCGCATCGCAACAGGCAAAGGTGCCATCGGTACCGTTGTGGAGGAAAGCTGGTTCGGGTATAAGCCCAATAGCAACCCGGCTCCCGATTTTGAGGAAGCGGGCGTTGAATTGAAGGTGACGCCCTATCGGCAGACCCCTCGTGGCATTCAGGCCAAGGAACGGTTGGTCTGCGATATGCTGAACTATGATGAAGAATACTACAAGACCTTCGAGACCAGTGCATTCTGGATGAAATGTGCTTGTATGCTGCTGATGTCCTATGAGCACCGGGATGGGGTGCCCAAGGTCAACTTTACGATCGACAAGGCGGTGCTGTTCCAGTTCCCGGACGAGGATCTGGAGGTCATCCGCAATGACTGGAAGATCCTGATGGACAAGATCAAGGCAGGACAGGCACACCTGATCAGTGAGGGCGATACCATGTATCTGGCAGCGTGTCCGAAAGGCCGTAACTCGCAGGATACCCGGTCGCAGCCGTTTAGTCCTATCCCGGCCATGAAGCGGGCGTACTCGCTGAAGTCCAGCTACATGACGCAGATCCTACGGCGGTACATCTTCGGGGACGAACCTTGCGAGAAGATCATCAAAGACCCGGCAGCGTTAAGAACGACCAGCTTTGAAGACTGGTTCATCGCAAAAGTCCGGCCTTATGTGGGTATGAGCAGGACGGAACTTAAGGCGCGGCTGGGCGTGGAAACGAATGCCAAGAACCTCAACGAGCTTTTAGTGGCAGCGATGCTTGGCGTGAAAGGGCATCTGTCGAACACAGAGGAATTCCAAAAGGCAGGCATCCAACCGAAAGCCATCACTGTGGAGGTAGATGGAAGTATCGAACAGAATGTGTCCTTCCCGAGGATGGATTTCTGTGCGATGATGAACGAAACGTGGGAAGAGTCTGCGCTCTATGACCTTCTTGCACCGACCAAATTCCTGTTCATCATCTTCCAAAAGTCGAAGGACGGCGAGTGCTACTTTCAGAGGGTGAAATTCTGGAATATCCCGGCAGAGGATCTGGAAGAGGTGCATCATGTGTGGCAGCGTACGGTCGATACTCTACGGGAGGGCGTTCACATCTGGAAAGATGCCAGCGGGCGGAACCGCAATAACTTGCCTAAGGCATCGGAAAGCCGTGTGGCTCACGTCCGCCCCCATGGGCGGGATAGTACGGATACCGCGCCCCTGCCTACGGGTGGTTCTATGACGAAGCAGTGCTTCTGGCTGAACAATTCGTATGTTGCGGAGCAGATAAAGGAAGTATAAAATGGCAGGATATGTATTTGCTATCGGCGGGGATACCGAGATAATAAAGATCTGTGCAGAACGAGGGGTTTATGCGACCCGGTTGAACAGTTTGGCTTCAAGGCCGTTTGAGGCAACGCTGGCGGATTATGTGTCTATGAAACCGGGAGACAATGTTTACTTTTTTAGTGAGCGTAAAATCTATGGTATCGGAGAATTGGTCGCAGTCGGGCCGGATTGCAAGTACTCAAATTTTCCGGGCTCATCAACTTGTGCAGCGGTCGAGTACGCAGATGTGAGAGATGACCTGCTGGTTGATTCTGGTGAGGATAGTGTCTGGTACCGATGGTTGTGCACTTTTAAGGCATCACCGTACTTTTTTGAGGAAGGAATCGACACCGATGAGGTGCTGGTCTATAAACCGAACACGTTCAAGATGCTTCGTGCCTTTTGGAACGTCTCGTTTATAAAATTGGGCGATGAAGAAAACGAGTCCCTGAAAGAGATATTATTGCTTCGGCATCAGCAAGAAATGCGAACAGGTCAGTGTGTTTGGGAAAGAAATGAAGAGATACATGACCTGATAGGTGCACATGAGTTAGACCGATATTTGATCAAACCGGAGAGTTTGCTTTGCAACTGTGTAAGAGCAGATAGGGTGAAACATGAAATGGCCCTAGAGGTATCGGTCGTTTATGACTTATGTAATGATGGAATCCCGAATCTTGGCAGATGGGATTATGTGTCCCATCAAGTGGTAGCATCTCCGTTCAAGCCAATCAATTATATGGACAAGATCGATGTGTTTGCTGCGAGATATTTGGAGGGGACAAGGATCCCGTGCCAATATTTGACCATTGAACTAAAGAAAGATAAGGCAGAAAAGTCGACGATAGACCAAGTCTTGAAATACGTTGATTGGGTGTGTGCAGAGTATGCGTATGGTGACTATGAAATGATAGAAGCCTGCATCATCGCAGCAGATTATGAGGATGATCTGAACGAGTACTATCGAGAAGTTGTACGACGGTACTATACGCTTGGAAGTCACCCGGTCCGCAATAAACAATGGAATCGGCTGAAGCTTTTACGGTACATCTGCGTCGATAATAGGATCGTTTATGAGGATGTAACACCTCAGATACGGTGATAAAACCAAATGAAACATCCAAAATCATATGATACGACCCCGGAAACATCCAAACGGATGTCTCGTGTCCACCTGAAGCAAGGCAAGGCGGAAGTTCTTTTGGCAAAGCGTCTGTGGCATCTGGGGTTTCGGTATAGGCTGAACGATAAGCGTCTCCCCGGATCTCCCGACATTGCCGTCCTGAGATATAATATCGCTATCTTCGTGGATGGTGAGTTTTGGCATGGGCAGAACTGGGAAGAACGCAAGTCGAAGCTGAAACGTAACCGGGAGTACTGGATAGCCAAAATCGAGGAGAATATCGCACGGGATATTCGAAACGACAAGGATTTAAAGGCGAAGGACTGGTATGTTATCCACTTTTGGGAGAAGGAAGTGTTGAAAGATACGGAGGAATGCATCAGTTCGATTCGGGAACTGGTTGAAAGCCGAAGGGAAGAATGGCTGGACTTGTGAATCAATGGTTGTTTGGCATAAAGTGACTAATTGGAAATCCTAAAAAAGTGGATTGTTCTTCAGGAGAAAGTTTTGAAAAGTGTACAGTGGCTGCAACAGGTGAATCCAATAATAAGTAAGCACCCACATATATTTGTTCATCTTCTTGAGGAGATTCGGTGAGTTGGTATAAGTCGGCTTGTTCGGAAACCGTTAATTTGCGTGACCGTTTGATAGCCTGATAATGATTGATGGTTGTGACAGAGGGCAGAGAGAAAGTGTCATTTTTTCGCACCCAGTCAGTAAGTTCTATAACTGCTGAGAGAATGTCTTCTCTCGTAGAATTGCTACAATCATATGCATGAAGCATTTCAAGAATGAGAGTGTTGAGAGACTGCGAGTATTCTTCGGAGAAAGGGATTCCCTTAAGTGTGTCGAGCATGATGTCGTAGTCAATATTATCACACCACACCATGAGGTTACGATTTAATTGGACATAATAAGAAGATGGATTTTCATTGCCGGAAGAATCCTCTGTCGTAAAAGTTATAGGAGCTTGATTGAAGTCATAAACGTCATAGAAATTATCGGTTCCCTCAATGGGAAGTGTGCATAAAAGAAGATTTAGATTGGCAACATGGCAGGGTCTAAAAATAGAGTCAGAAGGAACTAATTTGACTGATTTTTTGTCCAGAAGTGCGATTTTTAAGATGTTAAGACAATTTTGCCCGGCTTCATCGATAAGCGAGGGGTCTAAATCCTTTTTCACATGGAGAAGGTTTAGAGTGTCCTGCATACCGACCAAGAAGTCGAGTTGTTTTTGGAGGGAAGAAACGTCAATGAAACCGGAACTGTTGGAAGATGCGCCACTAAAATTTAGTACGCCACCATTTATTTCGTATTGCTGAGCGTTTAGTACAGCAATAATGAATCGAGCATCTCGGATGCGTTCGGAAAGTGAACCCGACAGAGAAAAATGAAAATCAGGTTTGGCTTGAGTGCCAACTTGTAGAGCTTGATGAATATCCGCACCAAAATTTATGGTTGACAAATTTTTCGTGCGGGAAACAGTATAGTGGTCGTAGAATACTACTGACTTTACACTAATTGGGGCATTTACTGTATAGTTCACAGTCTCGACATTTTTTAGATGAGCAATGGGCAAGGTCACATCGTGTGGCTGCTTAACATAAAGATATGTTTCGTGGTCGAAAAAATAGTCGAAGGGAAATTGATAATTTCGTGATGTAGTAGAATAGCCCATAGTAAGTTCTATATTGGAAAATTGTGCAGGATCAGATGTGCACAACGACTCTAAAGTAACAGGGGTGCTGTTAATGGACGCACGCTGCATATTCATATGATGCGTGAAGTTGAGGAAAACATCTGCGATGTCGTTTTTCTTTTTGGGAAATGCTTTCAGTTCAATGCTCTTATACTTATAAGGATCTCCGTCATATGCCTTTAGATGTTTCTTTAGGTCGTATGGAAGCAAGTCTACATAATATATAGCTGCCTTATCGCCAGAATCGTTGATATAAATAACAAAAAATATGGTTCCGCCTATAGCAAGATAGTTCTTCAAGTCGGCGTATTGGATAGAGTATTTAATGCTCTTCTTTTTCAAGTTTGGTTTACAGTGCCCTTTGACTTGGACAGGGACTTTTAGAATTAAATCGGCCTTAGCGTGGACGTGACCAGCTTTTCGGTATACTTCAACATCGCCATCCCAAGAGGGTTCCTTATCATTGGAATTGATATGGGCGACTAAATGGTCAGTCTTGCCCAAGGCAATTTGAAGATAGCTAAGGCCAAGCATTTCAGAATTCATGTTGAACCTCCTGTGTAGCGGTTACAAAGTGAGTAAGAAATCGATGTGTCTTGATTATACACCCGAAATCACAGAAAGATCAACTGGATAATAAAAATTCTTGAGAATCAGAAAATGAATCGAAAGAAAACGCAAGATGCTTGCCCACGAGGTTTTCTGGATAGATAGACGGGCATTGTCGGTAGGATTTGCGCTGAGTCTTACACTAAAGGAGCGTTTTACGCTGACATTTCAGGATTTACGCTGAAAATACGCTGACTTGGTATGGTTTACGCTGAATTTGCGCTGAAAACGCGCAATCGCGCGAACAAAGCGCGAATAAATCCGGCTGACCGCGAATAAACCGCGAACAAAAATCGCACGGCGTGCATTCTTCATGTGTGGGAAGATGCGGCGTGAAGGTGAGAACTTGTAAAAATAAACTGTAATACGATTGAATTTTGGAAAGGCGGAATCGCACGCTGGAATGCACGCGTGCAATGTTGCCTGAATAAAAGCCGGCAATAAAAACGCGCGCCGCGCGATTAGCGGTTTTACCGCGCGTTTTCTGTGGCTCAATCCTCCAGCCTGCCGTGGTCACACCCCAGCGACAGGTAGTGCTCCATCTCCCCTTTCAGCACCATCTGGGCATACTCTAGTGGCTTATTATAGAGCAGCCAGTCCAGTTCTGCCCGCTGTGCCGGGGTATTGCCGTACTCGTCCTCCACGGCGATGCAGTCGATGGCAAGAGTGGTGCCATCCTCGAACCGGGCTTCCACCCGGTTGGTGTCCATGTTGTAGCGGCAGGAAAACAATTTCGTCATAGTCGTATCCTCCAAGACTTGATTTTTGGTGTGCAGTCACGCGAACCAATGCCGTCAAGTCGTTGTCGGATGAAGTGGTTTTTAGTTTGTCCGGGAGTAAGTGCACGGTTTCTGCACGGTTTTTGCACGGTTTCAAAACGTGCAAAGGGTGCAAATCGTTGCAAAATCGGACAAAGGGTGCAGAAACTCAGAGCTCAAAACCTGCGATGTATCGCAAAGAAATGACGTTAAAACGTAACTTCCAAAAATTGAGGGAATCGCCCGGCGTGCGCTACGAATCAGTAGGCCGGGGGTTCGAGTCCCTTCCATCGCACCAAGTGAAATCAAACGATTTACCGTTTAAAATACGGTGTAAATCGTGGGGTTTCTTGTTTTACAACGACCCCGAAACGGCTGGAATGTGCCTTGTGGCTCAAAAAATGCCTTGCCGGAGTGCCTTATGTCAGTGGTTCGGGCGATTGGGTTGTGCTGCTGGGCTTCTGAACATGAGTTTATGAAAATCACTATATTCATTTTGAAAATCCTTGAAAAATTACAGAAAATTCGTGCGGAATTGCCTTGACGAGTGAACTTGTTTCCGTTATCCTAAGGACAGGAGGTGTCATCTATGATTTTGAAGTCGTTGACGGTAGGCGGGTTTAAGAATGTGAAATCCACCAGACTGAATTTCACAAACAGGACCCTTGCGGTGATTTCGCCCAATAATTATGGAAAAAGCAATCTGCTGGAAGCATTAGATTTTGCAACAGATTTTATTTCTGCGGGTGTGAAACAGCGTACAATGATGATGGCTTGGGTTGATGGAATCCCTATTGCTAGAAATTTAGATTGTTCGCCGTTTCAATTTGATATGGAATTTGAATTGCCCGAACAGAAAGAATATAGATTTGTTCACTACGGATTTACTTTCTCGTGGTATCGTGATGATAAAACAGGTCAAAAAATTTTGGATGAACGGCTGGAAATGCGTCCGACAGAAAGTGTGCGCTATTCATCTTATTTGAAACGACCGTCTAATCAATACCGAAAAGGTAAGTCTACAGGCGTATTTCGTAACCTTACGCTAGAACCAAATGTATTAGCAGTTGATGTACTTTCTTCAATCGAAGATTTGGAGTATACTCCTATTATACAGGCAATTCGAGCTTTTGAATATCGCGTGTGTGACACATTGGATGTCAAAGAACGCTTTCAGCCAACACCCATTAGATTAGCTGATGATGACGATAAGCATATTCGCTTTGATGATGAGGATATTCCACGAGCACTTCACCAACTTAAAGAGATGTATCCGGATCAATACTATCAATTTGAAGATGCGGTATACTCCTTGTTCCCTGATTTTTCGTCCATTGATATACAGGCACATGAGCTAAATTTGGTTGAAGGCAAAAATATGCGGCTGATTTACTCTAATGCAGCTGATGCAGCTGACGAAAAAGCTGAAGACATTCCAGCAGTGCCGTTTCATCTAAAAGATAAAGTGTATAGAGTCACAATTCGAAGTGATGCGCTCAACCAGCCGGTTAGTCTTGCCTCTATGTCTACCGGAACAAAGCGGATTTTTTGGCTGTTGACAAATATTTTTATTGCAAGCTGCAATAATGTTTCCTGTATTGGAATCGAAGAATTAGAAACGAGTATTCATCCTAAAATGCTAAAAGATCTATTGAATATTGTTTCTGAAGCATTGGAAAATACTTGCCTTGTGATTTCTAGCCATTCGCCGTATTTGGTGCAATACCTCAAATCCAAACAGATTTATGTAGGTACTATGCAAGAACTTGGTGTTGCACAATTCCGAGGGATTGCGCCGGCTAAAGAGAAAAAGCTCTTAAATGCAGCACGCTCTTATGGTTTATCCGTTGGAGAGTATTTGTTTGAGCTGATGTCAGGTGAAAGTTCTTCTTTTAGAACCCTGCAGAATTATTTGGAGGGCTTCTAATGGAAAATGCTTATGAAAGTGGCTTTGCGTTTATCCTAGAAGGAGCAACAGAACGGACCTTTTATGATAGTTTGTTGCACTTTTTTGCTCAGAAGCACAAAGAATGTTCACTAGAAGTGCAAGAGGATCCAGAAACATTTGAAACATTTTATCTTGTACGTGGGCCATTTGGTGTACGGATTATTCGAATGAATGCAGTTGGAACGATTACCCAGATTCATAATTCTGCCAGCTGGTTTCAAAATACTTGCGTTCATGCAAAAGGAAAATCAATACCGTGGACGGTTTTTCTTTGCTATGACACAGATTCTTATAGTGCTGATGTGACTAAGTTCCATGAAGATGATTGGGCAAATTTTCGTAAAATGATAAAAGGCCGAAGTGGTGCAAAGAAAATCATTGACTTGGCCGTTAGTGCGGATATAGAGGATGTGTTTTTGCTGGATTTACATGGAATTAGCTGTTTTATGGGACTGGATACAGACTTGACACAGGAAGACATTCCCTGTGGTCGAAAGGGCAGCGCTAGAATAAAGCAACTATTTATTAAGCAACGTCAATTAGGCCGTACACAAGCTGTTTACCATAAAGGAGAACGTGCCAAAGGATTGATAGAGTTATTAGATATGCAAAAGATTTTGGATAGTGGTATTTTACCTTTTCAATGGGTAGAAGAAATCTTTAAGACAGAATGAGTTGAACTTTTGAGACCCGAAAAGTTGAACTCGTTGATTCAGATGACCGCTTTAGACACTGTTTTTGAAAATGAGTTGAACCTAAAAGTCGATTTCATTATTTTGATACGCTCAATGAACATAGAAAACAGAAAGTTTTAACACCTGATATAAAGATCAAGCTCGAATATGAATGGTTGTTATACGATTCTCTCAAGGAAAATTGGTCGGCCTCTCAACGATGTGCATTAGATCGGGTTATAAAGCCAGAGGACGGAACCGGCAGCCGTCACCCTTTGTTTGGAGATGCGGGAAGAGTCACCCCGTCTGGCATTAGGCCGTGGCAGAGATCACCGTTGTGAACTTCCCGGATTGTGCAGCATAAGCCCGCCGGGGCTGCCTGAGCGAGGACAGAACCAACGGCAAGGAAACACACCCACAGAAAGAAGCAAAGCCCTCAGACGTGCGCTGTCGCGGTCTGGGGGCTTTGTCATGCGGCGATTTTGTTGAGTTCAACAGAATCGTGCAGTTGAAGTGCTGCGCCCGGCGGGTGCTGCACGTTCAAAGGGTTTGGGATGCTTGCAAGTGGATTTTGCATTGTGCTATAATTTTTCTGCTAAAATCTATCGCGCAGGCAGCATCTGCCGATCGTATAGGGAGGTCTGTTTCATGAATACCACATTGCGGCGGGACGCCGATGCAATTGTCCGTTCCAGCATTCAGTCGGTGCTTCCAGACGAAGCTGTGCGCCGTGCGCTGGAAGCCTTTCAGCCAAAGGGCGGCAGAGTGCTGCTGGTGGCAGCGGGCAAAGCGGCATGGCAGATGGCGCACGCCGCCGTGCAGGCACTGGGGCGCGTGGACGGCGGCGTGGTGGTGACAAAGTACGGCCATGTGAAGGGCGGGATCCCCGGTGTGGATTGCTGCGAGGCTGGGCATCCGGTGCCGGATGCCAACAGCTTTGCAGCCACCGAAAAAGCTTTAGCGCTGGTACGGGGGCTGACCGCAAAGGACACGGTGCTGTTTCTGCTTTCCGGCGGCGGCAGCGCCCTGTTTGAAAAACCTCTCGTCTCCGGCGCAGAGCTGCAGGACATCACAAATCAGCTGCTTGCCTGCGGAGCCGACATTGTAGAGATGAACACCATCCGCAAACGGCTGTCCGCAGTCAAGGGCGGGCGGTTCGCGCAGCACTGCGCTCCCGCAAGGGTGTTCAGCATCGTGCTCAGCGATATTCTGGGCGACCCGCTGGATATGATCGCCAGCGGCCCGGCAGCGCCGGACTCCTCCACCTGCGCACAGGCGCTTGCCATTGCGGAAAAATATCGGCTGAACCTGTCGGAGCAGGCAAAGGCGCTGCTGGCGCAGGAAACGCCGAAAGCCCTTGACAACGTGACCACCCGGATCACCGGCAGTGTGCGGGAACTGTGTACTGCCGCCGCCGATGCCTGCCGGAAGCTGGGGTATGAGCCGGTCATCCTTACCGACCGGCTTTGCTGCGAAGCCCGGGAGGCGGGCAGCTTTCTTGGCTCCATTGTCCGCACCCATGCGGGACAGGGCAAAAGGCTGGCTTTTATCGCGGGCGGGGAAACGGTGGTGCACCTGATCGGCAAAGGGCTGGGTGGGCGAAATCAGGAGCTTGCGCTTGCCGCAGCCCCTGCCCTTGCGGGGCTGGAACACTGCTGTGTGTTCTCGGTGGGCAGTGACGGCACCGACGGCCCTACCGATGCCGCAGGCGGCTATGTGGACGGCGACACCGCCGCCGCACTGGCTGCAGCAGGCTGGAATGTTTTTGACGCTTTGCAAAACAACGATGCCTACCACGCCTTGCAGGCAGTGGAAGGGCTGATCCTCACAGGGGCCACCGGCACCAATGTCAATGATGCTGCCGTGGCACTGGTCTGACGCAGAAAAAGCCGCTCCGGGCACACCCGGAGCGGCTTTTTTAAGGAGGTAACGAGGTAAATGAATAAGGATCTCCCAACGCTTATCCCGGGGTGCAGGCCCCGGACAGGCGCTCAGGCAAAGAAGGAAATAACAAGTGCTACCAGGAAGCCCACGCCGCCGACCAGCGTTTCCATGATGGTCCAGGTCTTGAGGGTGGTCTTTTCGTCCATGCCCACAAGGCTCTTCACCAGCCAGAAGCCGGA
>ERZ1026870.828-NODE-828-length-16205-cov-101.613994_pt1 | contig 16205 bp, 9 predicted proteins | sample MGYA00380165_ERZ1026870 | MGnify/ENA primary metagenome ERZ1026870 (study PRJEB33269, sample SAMEA4719801) | human gut metagenome | biome: human-associated habitat; feature: organic feature; material: feces | place: Cameroon | collected 2013-10 ...
AGACGCTCTCTTTGAGTTACACATTCCGTAATTGCTTTAATGACTGGATTCAGGATTTGACTCTTTATGGCACAGCCAATAACCTCTTTACGATCACTAACTATAAGGGACTTGATCCTGAGGTGAATATGGGTGGCATTGACCCGGGTATCGATTATCGTTGGAGCCGTTATCCACATACACGTACCTTCATGGTGGGTGTTAAGATTAATTTCGGTGGAAGCAAGAAGAAAAAGGCTACGCCACAGTATATCGACCGAGAGGTAATCAAGGAAGTACCAGTAATCAAGGAAGTGGTTAAGGAGGTTCCAGGAAAGATAACTTTCGTACAGAGCACATACGTTGTGACATTCCCTGTAAATTCTGCAGAGATTGGCAATACTTCAGAACTTGATGGCATCAAGAGTGGCTCTAATGTCGAGATTGTAGCATACGCTTCTCCTGAAGGCAAGTCTTCTGTAAATCAGCAGTTGTCTCAGAAACGTGCAGATGCAGTAGCTAAGTATCTACAGAATAAGGGCGTGAATGTGACTCGTATTATCGCCAAGGGTGCGGATACCAATCATGCTAACCGTATCGCTATTGTGACTGTTAAGTAATAACATTTAATCAGATTACAGAATATGAAACTAAATAGATTGTTTATTTCAGCTGGATTGTTTGCCATGGCACTTACCGGCTGTACGGACTTGGACATGAGTCCAAACTCGCAATATACTGAAGATCCTAGTCAAAACTCAGGAGTTGATCCTATGATTGTTGTGGAGGCAAAGATGGCAGATGTATATTACCATCTTGCAGGAACATTGGGTCGCCGTTATATGGAGGCACAATGCTTGGCTTCCGATGAGTTTACTTCACTCGCTTTTGCTGGCGGTTATTATGACAGTGGTACCTATGCTCACCAAGCACTTCATTGTAGTTCTCCTAATGATGCATCTATCGGTTGGTATGATGATGTGACGGCTGGTATTACAAAGGCGAATACCATCTTGGAGGAATTGGGTAGCGGAGCTTCTGCCCAGATGAAAGCGCCAGCTCGTGCCATACGTGCTTATTATACCTGGATTTTGATGGATAATTATGGTGATACGCCTATTTTGGATAAAGTTCAGGCTGAAGGTTCTGTGGTACCTCGTTCTTCACGTAAGGAAGTTGCGGAGTGGATTGAGAGTGAGCTTAATGACATTATTCCTGTATTGACGGATGATGTTACTGAAAATTCATACGGCAAGCCTACTAAATGGATGGCAGAGGCTCTTCTTGCCAAGCTATATATCAACTGGCCTGTTTATACGGCGGAGTCGGTTGACCAATATGATGCTGCAACTGCTGCAAATCCAAAGTTGGATGCTTGTATTGCTGCTTGCGATGAAATTATCAATAGTGGTAAGTTCAATTTGGGTTCTGTTGACTATCTTCATAAGTTCTCATACGACAATGGCTGGAAGGTGGAAGACTTCATATATGCAATACCATATGATGCTATCAACCGTCAGGGTATGCAGTATGCTCGTCCTCGTACATTCAAGGATATGAAAAATTTGTTGCCAAATGTCTATGGTTCAGCAGATAAGTTTACTCAGTCGTTTGGTGGTAATATGGTAGTCACTCCTGAGTTTGCCAAATTGTTCTCTCTGGATGGGGATATTCGTAATCTCTGCATTCTTCGTGGTGATGTCTATGTTCGTGACCCAAAGACTTTACGTCCTACAACTGAACCTTTTATGTATAAAGGCAACCAGGTACATTTTACGGAAGACATCACTCTTGCAAAGAAAGATAACACCATCGAAGTTGGCAATGACGCTAATGCTTATCAGCAGGGTTGTCACTCCATCAAGTGGTTTACGACTCCCGCTGACTATAATAATGGTCGTAACCAGTCTAATGACCTGCCAATCTTCCGTTATGCCGACATTCTTCTTATGAAGGCTGAGGCTCTTACTCGTCAGGGTAGTAGTGGCGCAAAAGCTCTCTTCAATCAGATTCGTTCATATGCAGGTGCTCCAACGATAGCTAACGAACCTACCTTGCAGGAAATCTATGATGAGCGTGGTCGTGAATTCTTTGATGAGAACTGGCGTCGTAACGATATGATTCGTTTCGGTCATTATGAGGATGAGTTCTTCCCTCATTACAAGGACTTTCCGGATGCAAGCTTTGACAAGCGTCATCGCATCTTCCCAGTGCCACAAAACACAATCAATTTGAATGGTTGGGAGCAGAATCCTGGATATTGATAAATCATGTGATTTAGATAGCAATAAGGGAGGGTGGCAGTCTGCTGCTCTCCCTTTATTGTTACAGTAACGCACTCTTTTACCGCAAATTCAGAAATAAAAAATGAAGCGAATCTTGGTCTTGACAGTATTTTGTATTCTTGGACTATCTTTGTTGATGGCGCAGGATTATTCCCGATACGTTGATCCACGTATCGGTAGTGAGGGATTGGGTAGAACTTTCCCCGGACCTTGCATGCCATACGGTATGGCGAAGCCGGGACCGGATGCCGTGTCTATGCCGAATGCAGGATGGGCGCCGATGCCTGAGCCTGTCAAGGGATTCTCGCAGATGCACGTCAGTGGAACGGGAGGAGGACAGAAGTATGGCAATATCTTGATTCTGCCTTTCTTGGATGCTGGGGAAATTATCCAGAAACGGGTGGATGAGAAGATTGCCTTGGGATATTATGCCTGTACTTTTGAGAATGGAATCCGGACGGAGATTACCGCCTCAGAACGTTGTGCCTTCTATCGATTGGATTATGGCAGAAAGCAGAAAGGAAAACTCCTGATAGATGTGGCTACTTTCCTGGGTATAGATACGATTCCAGATAAGCGCGAAACTCAGCAGTATGTGGATTCGTATGTAGCCTGTGATGGGAAATATGCCGTCTCTGGATGGAGTACGGTTCGGGGTGGCTGGAACAATGGCGGTCCTTATACCGTATATTTCTATTTGCAGAGTGATGTGCCTTTATCTAATTGTGATGTCCCTTTATCTAATAGCGATGCGCCTCTATATAATAAGGTGAAGGAATCAAAAACAAGATTGGATGTTTCCTTCTCGAAAAGTACCGCCAATCTGAAGATTGGTATTTCGCATATCAGTATTGCCCAGGCAAGGCGGAATATCCCGTCTTGTGGTTTCGATACCCAGTTGAAGAATGTGCGGAAAACTTGGAACGGAAAGTTGGGAAAGATAGAAATCTCAGGCACCGAAAAGCAGAAGCGGATGTTTTATACAGCCCTTTATCATACGATGCTGATGCCTGTGGATAAGTCGGGTGAAAACCCTCATTTCTCCGCTACGCCTTATTATGATGATTACTATGCCATCTGGGATACTTATCGTACTTCCATGCCTTTGCTTACGCTGATAGAGGAACCGCAGCAGCGTGATATGGTCAATTCCCTGCTCAATATCTACAAGCATGACGGTTATATGCCTGATGCTAGAAGTGGCAACTGGAACGGCAGGACGCAGGGTGGCAGCAATGCGGATATAGTCATAGCCGATGCCTTTGCCAAAGGAATGAAAGGTATCGATTATCAGCTGGCGCTGAAGGCGATGATCAAGGATGCCGAAGTGCCACCAACGGATGATGATGGCTTTGTGGGCAGTGTGCCTGAGGAAAAGCATGGTAGAGGTGGATTGATGGAGTATAATACGCTGGGCTATATTCCGTATGGAATAGACCGTGCCGGCAATCGTACCGTGGAGTATAGCTATGATGACTGGTGTATTGCCCAGGTGGCAAAAGGACTGGGCTTTCCGGAACTTTACGATAAGTATATGAAACGTTCGCATAACTGGCGCAACCTCTGGCGTTCTGATTATGAATGGCAGGGGATGAAGGGATTTATCATGCCGAGAGATGCGGATGGCAGATGGCTCGATTCTGTGCCTTGGGGCAAGTCGAAGGTCTATCATCCTGTGATTCCTTATCGTCCGGATACCAAGGTGGCACCCTGGTATCTTCCATGGTGGTCAACCTTCTTCTACGAGGCTTTGTCGGCAGAATATAGTCTCAATATTCCGCATGATGTTCCGGGACTGATTGAGGCTTGTGGAGGAAAGGATGCTTTCATCCGACGGTTGGATACCTTCTTCGCCAATGGTCATTTCAATGTGGCGAATGAACCGAGCTTCATGACTCCTTACCTGTATCATTGGGTAGAACGCCCGGACTTGAGCATTCTGCGAATCCAGCAGATCGTGAATGATAACTATGATGATTCTCCTGGCGGTTTGCCGGGTAATGATGATGGAGGAGCAATGTCGTCCTGGCTCGTTTTCAATATGCTGGGATTCTATCCGATAGCCGGTCAGAATCTCTATATCGTAGGTTCGCCGATGATTCCAGAATACACCATCCATCTATCCAATGGACAGGACTTGAAGGTGGTGAGAGAAGGAGAGCTATGGAAGCAGATGTTCATAACTCACGATGTGTTGATAAATGGTGGAAAACTTGTTCTTCCTGATTTTAAAACAGAGGAAAAGGGTGTTGATAAAACGCAGAAACTGCTGATAATGAAAGGAAAAGAGAAATCCACAGTTTTTGCACAACCTGTGGATAAGTATTTGAAAACTATTCCGGCACAGTATGTGGCTCGTTTCATAGTCAACCGACAGTATCGTAACTGGGAGGTAGGAGTAGATTCTACGAGTATGGCTGATACGCTTATTCTGAAATGTAATCAATCTCTCTATCTGATTCCTCGCAAGGTGGTGGATGAGGCTGATGGCTTCTGTTGGGATAGTCCGCAGAAAGGCAGGAATCTCTATGTGTGCGATATGGGACCCAACAAGGGTATGCGTGACGGCACCTTCCTGTTTATCTCCCGAAAGGCACTGCGCCAGCTTCAGGCAAACGGATCCTTTGTCTATAATGGGATTTTATGGCGGAAAATATCAGCAGATGAAAAGAGAATCACCGTCAAGGCTGAACAGGATGGAACTGTGATGCAGATTGCAGTGAACCTCGGTCTCCCTTGGGTGCTGCGTATGGATGGAAATCCTTTAGGTATTGATTGGAGGTTGGAAAAACAATAAATGGGAGTATTCTCCGTTTCATATATTATATGAATAGAAAAGTAACATTATTATATATCTCTTTGGCTTGCGTGCTATCTGTGCAAGCTCAGACCCGCCAGCAGATGGGTGGCGTCTATTATGCTTATCCGGAAGGTCCTTCTGCCAAGACAGGAACTTTTGGTACGGCTACCTATGTGCTGTCTGATTCTCTGAATGTTCCTCAGGGATATGCACCCTTTTATATCAGCCATTACGGTCGCCATGGTTCCCGTTGGATGCCGAAGGATGACCGGTATGTCTGGATCTGCAAGCATTTTGAAGATGAGAGTAATCTTACTCCACTGGGTTTGCAGGTGAAGGGAATGCTGCTGCGGGTATGGGAAAATGCCAGAGGTAACGGTGGCAGACTGAGCAAGCTGGGGGCTCTTCAGCATCAGGGCATCGCTCATCGTATGTTTGAGCGTTATCCGCAGATCTTTGCTGCGGGCAATGCGGTAAAGGCTCGTTCCAGTGTGGTGGATCGATGCGCCAAGAGTATGCAGGCTTTTACTTCGGAATTGCATAGCCTTCAGCCAGGCTTGAATCTGGATGTCAAGACCGATTCTGCCGATATGGCTTGGATAGCGTATGTCTCTCCTGAAATAAAAGCTTTGGAGAATCGTACGCATGTGCAGGCACATGTATCACCTCGCCGTTTCCTTCTTCAGTTATTTAAGGATGTCTCTCAAGTAGATGAACCCTTGAAGCTGATGACCGAGATGCATACGGTAGCCTCTTCCATTCAGGATGTAGGCTTGAATTTCCCTACTTATCCGCAGGATATAGAAGATGGGTTGAATGCGCTGTTTACGGATGAGGAGTTCCGGGCTATCTATGATGCCAACAACCGTCGTATGACCATCAATAATGGCAACGACCCGACCAACGAGTCGATTCCGGCACGCTGTGCCATCTCGCTCTGGCAGAATATCGAGGCTGAGGCTGATGCAGCATTGCGTTCTCCCCGTTCTTCAGCAACCCTTCGCTTTGGTCACGATACGGCTCTTTACCGTCTTCTGTCGTTCCTTTTCGATACGGCTTCTCTTCCGCAGAGTGCCAGAGAGGATGAGGAAAAGGTGGTCTTGGGTAATGGGGTAGACAGGATGGACCGTGTGGTTCCGATGGCTGCCAACCTGCAGATGGTATTTTATAAGAATGCTCAGGATTCGGTCCTTTTCAAGTTCATGCTCAATGAGCGGGATATCCAACTGAGTGGTCTTGCTCAGGTAGAATACGGTACTTGTTATTATTCCTGGAATACATGGAAGCAGATGATGCACGAACGCATCCACAATCTGGAACATATCCGCCAGCTCAATGCCCTCAATACGATGGTGGGTACAGCACAGGCGAATACCCAGACTGCCGGCATGTTTGGCAAGGGTAGCGAGGAACATGGACAAACCCTTCCGGCTGTCCTCGTTCCGAACGGACAGAACTTCTGGACGCCGCAGACACAGGATACCGAACAGAAATGTATTGCACCTTATTATTATAAGGATACCCACTTGCAGGGTTTCCGCAACAGCCATTGGATAGTGGGAGGCTGTACGCAGGATTACGGTTCCTTTACCGTAGCTGCATTGGGTGGTAACCTGCGTCTTCAGCCAGAGCAGCGTGCCACGCCATTCAGTCATGATGATGAAATATCCCATCCTCATTACTATGCCGTTCACCTCAAGCAGGAACATCTCAAGGCAGAGCTCACGGCATTGAGTCATACTTCCATCCTCCGTGTCACGCCCGACAAGGATGAGCTGGTGCATCTGGTCATTAATCCGAACAGTGACGAGGGACAGGGGTATATAGAGATTGATACCGTCAACCATGTGGTATATGGCTATAATCCTGTTCACCGCATTTATCAGGGATGGGGAGAGCCGGCTGGCTTCAGCGGTCATTTCGTTCTGGCATACGATGAAGATGAGCTTGTGGATTACGGTGTCTTTGACGGTGATAACAGAATAAGTAGGGGATTGAAGATGCAGGACAAAGCTCGTATTGGTGCCTGGCTCACCTTCCGTGGCAAGGCAGGCAAGTCGATGGAGTGGCTGTCGGCTTCTTCCTTCACTTCCCGTGAGAATGCACTGGGAAATCTCAATGGCGAGAACTATATGTTCGGAGGCTTGGACTTTAACAGTATGATGCAGTTTGCTGCTGAGTTCTGGTGCGAGCGTTTCCATACCATTGATGTGGAGAGTAAGAATCAGTCCAAGGTGAACCAGTTCTATGGTGCCCTTTACCGTTCTTCATTCCTGCCTCATGAAATCAGCGATGTGAATGGTGATTATCCGGAGTTCTCTACCGGTACTCAGGTTGATTATTCTGTTTATGGAAACTATTCTCCATATAATGCCCTGAAGAAGTATGGCGATTTCTCGATGTGGGATATCTATCGTGCAGAGTTGCCGCTCTATAGTCTCATCACTCCGAAGCTCTCTGGCGAGATGATGCAGTCACTGGTCCAGATGTATCGGGAGGGTGGCTGGATGCCTATCTTCCCATGTTGGAACAGTTATACGGCAGCGATGATTGGCGATCATGCGAGTGCTGCTCTTGCTGATGCCTATGTGAAGGGCATTCGTAACTTTGATGCAAAAAAGGCATACGACGGCATGCGACAGAATGCCTTCTCCACTCCTTATTACAGCAAGGATTATAAAGACGGCAAGGGTCGACGTGCCATTACCTCGTATATTGAGAACGGATATATTCCTCTGGAGAATCCGGTGGCAGATGCTTTCCATACCAACGAACAGACATCCCGCACTTTGGAGTATGCCTATGATGATTTCGCCGTGGCTCAGATGGCGAAGGCTTTGATGGATTCTTGTCAGAATATTTCTCAACGTCAGAAGTATCAGGAAGATTATCAGCTGTTGATGCGCCGTTCTGAAAACTGGCGCAATGTCATCAATCCTTCTACGGGGTGGGCTGACGGCAGAACAGAGAAAGGTAAGTGGGAAAACAATCGTGATCTGGTTCATCGCAAGAGCTATATCACCGAGGGTGCTACCTGTCATTATACCTGGTATGTGCCACAGAATCCGGAAGGACTGTTTGAGGTAATCCGCAACAGCAAGTCGGCTAAGGGCGATGATCCTGTGGTTACCCGTCTGGATGATATGTTTGACAAGGGATGGTATTGGCATGGCAACGAACCATGTCATCAGATACCTTATCTCTATGATGCGGCTGGTGCACCGGAGAAGACTCAGGAGCGTGTTCATCATATCCTGAATACCGAGTATAATGATACGCCGGGTGGATTGTCGGGCAATGATGATGCGGGTCAGATGTCGGCATGGTATGTTTTCTCTTCCATCGGTTTCTATCCGGTTTGTCCAGGTACGCCAGAGTATTATATCGGAACGCCAAGCTTTGATAAGGTGACGTTGAATCTGGAGAACGGCAAAAAGTTCGTGCTTTCTGCGGATGGAGTGTCGAAGGATGCTTTCTATATCCAAAAGATGAGCTTGAACGATAAACCGTTTTGGGGCTATAAACTGTCGCATAAGGATATTTTGAATGGTGGTAAACTTAAGTTTCAGATGAAAAAATGACAGAGCATATTACTTTCTTTATTTATGGATTGTGCGTGATGTTCTATTCGATGATGGTTTGGATGTTCTATCGAAAAAACAAGGAAAAGCTTTCTAGATTAATCACTTGTCTGATGGCTATCTTGGATATGGAATGCCTGAAGGACTTGTTGCTGTTTGTGGATGGCATTGGTGCGCAATCGACTATTTGGTATCTGATGAATGCTATAGATATGGTCATCATACCTTTCTACATGTTCGTCTTGATGGAGTTGGTGAAGCCAGGATGGCTTACTTGGGGCAAAGGCATTTTGCATGAGGCAATCTTTATATTGCCTCTAGCCGTGTATGCTTTCACTCGCAAGGTTTGTTGGTTTGATGTTCTTGCTGGTTGCGGTGCCGTTTATGGAACCGTCACTTATGTGCTGATGTTCTTCTATATTGCTCGTTATCAGCGCCAGCTCAAGGAGCGTTTCTCTTATCAGGAAAATGTCAATCTCCATTGGCTCAGGGGCATTCTCACTTGCTTCTTCATCATTCTCATAGTTTGGTCGGCGAGCTGCTATATGTTTGATGTAGATTTCGACAATGCTTATATGCTCTGTTCGTTGGTTGCGTGGATGGTAGTCTCTTACTTTCTGTATAGGCATGAGTCTGTGTTGGATGAGTTGCAGGAGCCTGATGCAACACAAAGTGATGGAGATACAGGTAAACCGGTATTGGAGGGAGACATATCTGCGATTATCAACAAATTGTTTGTCGAAGAAAAGCTGTTCCTCAATCCACGTCTTAAGTTGTCGGATGTGGCACGGCTTGTGGGAACGAACCGTACTTATCTCAGTAGATTTTTCAATAAGGAAAATGGATTGACATTCTATGATTATGTGAATAATCTCAGAATCAAACATGCCGAAGAGCTCTTGCTGACCACTCAACACTCCTTGGTTGAGGTAGCTGAGAAATCGGGTTTCAATTCGCTCTCCACTTTCCGAAGGGTCTTTGAGGGAAGCCATCATTGTACTCCTAATGCTTTCCGCTGTGTTCACCTTCCCAAAAAGGAGGAGTGAAAATGGATTGATAATGAGCTGATTGTATGATTTGACGTGTCGTTTTACGGAATGACACGTCATTTTTTTACGCTATGGTTTAGCATTTTTACCCTTTGAACCCTGATTTATCGACAAAAACGCTACCTTTGCAATATCAGAAATGATAATGATATTGAAAACCTTTAATAATATAAACGAACGTATGAAGAAAATCTTAACTCTATTTGTAGCTCTTATTAAAAAAGGTTGGCTACTTTTTTACGTTATAGCTTCTTGTTTTTTACGACTTGAACATTGTTGTAAGATAACTTATAGTTACTTTGCAACCAAAACTTATTGATAATAAAGTTTATTCAATCTAAATATTGTATTTATGAATCTATTTAAAAATCTACGTTCTAAAGGTAACACTTATGATGGACAAGGTGATGAGCGAAAAGGTTTCATTGATAATGTCTTTGTAAATCTAGAGAAAGGATGCCTAGTTCACAGACATCCTTACGACAATTTATCCACTCATGCCAAGGTTACAGTTCAAGAGGGACAACAGATGGTTTTTATGTCGGAAGGAATGTACTCCGACTTATTGAAGCCAGGTGGTCACACCCTCTCTACTAATAATATTCCTTTTTTGGAAAAAAATAGTAAATATTCCATTTGGTGGGGAGACTGCGTTTAAAACCTCTTTGTATGTTGTAAGCACTATAAGACATCGCTTTGCTGGTGATGATGCTGGATGGGGTGTCGGTCTTACCATTCGTGATTATTCTTTGTGTGATGAAGGATTGACAATCAAAGTTGGTGCTTTTGGTAGTTATGAATTTCGAATTACTAATGCTATCGCTTTTATTAGAGAATATGTAGGAACAGAGCATGATGTATATTTGGAAGACTTTGCAGATGAATTCTCTTCAGCGGTCTCTCAAAGAGTAACTTCTGTTATTAGTCAATATTTTAGTCAGAAAAGAGTTGGCGTTACAGAAGTCAATAATTATCTCCTTGATATTTCTGATTATGCCCGTAAGCATATTAATGAGTATTTTGAGGAGTATGGCTTGGAGCTTACGAAGTTCGATGTGGAGGGAATAAATCCGCATGAAGATGATTCCAACTATCAACAGATTCTTCAAGCTCAGTCTGAGGCAGGTTCAATGGATTTGGAAAGCCGTGCATTGGCTAGAAAACGCCAACGTGAAGGATACTCTTATCAGCAGGAGCGACAGTTGGATGTAATGGAAACTGCTGCCGGTAATGAGGGAACTGCAGGCAATATAATGGGAGCAAGCATGGGACTCGGAATGGGGGTTGGCATTGGTAATGTCTTTGGAAGTCAAATAGGAACCGTTGCACATAGTGCTATGTCTGGAGTTCAGGCTCCACCTCCACCCCCACAGTCCATGCAAATATATGTTTGTCTCAATCAGCAACAAGCTGGTCCTTATGACTTGCCTATTTTGCAGCAATTGGTATCGCAAAATCTTTTAACTCAACAAACGTTGGTATGGAAGGCAGGGCTTCCATCATGGGTGGCAGCTGCTACTTTGCCAGAATTGGCGGTGTTGTTTACGTCTGCCACTCAAACTCCACCACCTGTTCCTCCTGTACCTCCTATTGTTCAACCGTAAAATTAATTTAAAAATGAAAGAAAATCCGTTTTATTCATGGTTAACTCCTTTGCTCGCATTTGGGGTTACACTGTTGGGATTCCTGCTTTTGATGCCAGATTCCCCTACGGCGTTTTATTGGATTAATATGCTCTATACTTTCTTCTTGGAAGCCTTGTTCTTCGTATGGCTTCAAAAGGGGCATGCAGAAATAAAGAATATAACGAAGCAGACTCCTTATTTTAAAGTCATCCTAGGTATTAGTACCTTGTATTATATTGGTGCTGCATTTTTATGGATGATTTATTTCTTCTTGTGTGGTACTGAGCTGGGGCGTCAAATTCTTTGTATTCATTTTGATCTTCCTGAAATACTAGCAACATTTCCAGAAATGTCGATTCGTCTTTATCTTTTTGGAATATTGGCTCTAACAGTGATTTGGGTGGTTGTTGCAAGTATAGTAGGACGACATGACATGGAATACAATGTGCAACAAATTCAATTAGAAGATAATACCAACGATGTTAGAATGTTGGTGAAAGAACTGACAGAAATGGCAGAGCAACATATGACTTCCGACAGTGAAAGAGAGTGGAAGAAGTTAATACGTGAAGCTGAATCTATAATACCTTCTGAGGTGGTGAACGAACGTGCTCGTTTGCTTTCAAAGGCAAATAGATTACTTAACATAAACTAAACGATAGATAAGATATGGCACAGTTAAAAATCCAAAGATGTAAAGTCTGCACAAGTCCATTGCCAGTAGGCATTGCTAAGTGTCCTAAATGTGGAGCGGAACATCAGTTTGTTCCAGAAGTGGTTAATCCTTTGTTATTTTCTGCAAGTCAAGCAGAGAATCTGAGAAAGGCTTTTGAAACCGATCCAAAGAGTAGTCCTCGTGATGTGAACTCATTGTTCGGAAAAGGCTTGGTTTATTTAGCTTTACAAAACTATGAGTTGGCAAGTCTTAATTTTAAGACGGCAGTCGATCTGACTCCGAGTGATCCTGATGTTTATTATTATTATGCATTGTCTCTTTTTGCTCATCGTTCACCTGTGCTTTTGTCCGATCTTGAGGCTGAACGCATAGAAATGTGGTTGCAGACTGCTATAAAAATTTTACCTAAAAGAAAATATCTTATCTTAGAGCTGCTTCTACTTCAAGGTGCATTTAAGGGTAAAGGAAAGGCAATCCCTGCCGATAAAAAAGAACCAGAGCAATTGTTGTTGCAAGCCAAGCAAACTGTTCAGGAGGAGGATGAACTTTACGAAATTGAGCAGCATGTCCTAATAACTGATGAACGCAATTTGGAGTTTGTCAGTCAGTTGCGAGGCAAAGACGTGGAATCTCATTCTTGTGATGATATTCTTAAGCAAAGTATGTGTTGTTATGCCAATGTATGTAGCTATCCAAAAGGACATGATGACGAGGTCATAACTGATGATGGTGTCGCAAAATTAATGAATCCATCGGAGAGAAAAAAATTCTTCTTGGGCATCAGTAAACCGGAAAAACCTTGTTTGGAGAAAAAAGATACTTTTGTGGAGCCTTGTTGGGTCTGCTTGAAAAGCTTTGCAGTTGGTTTTGCAGTTTGGTTTGTGTCTGTTATTATTCTTTGCTTTACTGGATGGCTTGATGGAGCGAAAGTGGATAGATTTACTCCAGGTGATACTGTAGAAAAATATAAGGAGAGCCATATTGTTGTGGGATATTTCTATGATGCTTCGGAAGGTAGGGTGAACGTATGGCATGAACCTACGGAGGAGGAAATCGCTTCTTTGCCAGCGGAAGTAAAACAATGGGAAGTTAATGGAATAGCAAGTGGGTGGCGTTTTCTGGCAACTATTGCTCTGTTCTTTTTTGGACCGTTGATATGGATTAGTAGAACATTCTTGAGTTTCCGAGAGACCATTCTTTCTAGAAGATATACAGAGCGAAGAAATGTTCGAACAATGGCCGATTATCAGGAGAGGTTAACTTGTTTCTTGCAAAGACCTACTGTTGCGGAATATATGAAGTTCTGCCAGTTGTTTGCAGGACCTAATGCTGGATTGGTTAATCAAGGTGATTTTGTTTCAAATGCATTGCGTCAAGCTCATATTTCAGAGAGAGATGTCACCAAAGGTAAGGTATATTTCTTTAATGGTTTCTTTGATGCTAGATCATCGTCTCCAGGCGAACCACAAACTATTTTGAGAAAAATGAGAATTAATGTGGCGATAGCGATGACCGATCGCGTGCTCTATATGCATGGTGTTTGGGATACTTTAGAGGATGAAATCCCAATGTTGCAACGTGACGATCTTTTGTATAGTCTGATAGCTATGTTTAAGAAAGAGGATGGACAAATTTCTATTGTTTCCAATACTGGCGTTAACTTGGCACCTATTGTTACAGATAGTTCGGGATTGCCTTGTTTGTTCCAGTATCAGTCGTATGATAGTCAGAATGTTTTGACATATAGTAGAACTCGTACAACCAATTGTGCCGATTTTTATACGTCTCTGATTGATATGCACGGACGTTATAACAAACAAGGTGCATAAAGATGGAGTTCTAAGATAATCTATCAATTTATATATCGTAAAAGAACCTGTTCAGATTGTTTCTGACAGGTTCTTTTTAGTCCTTGTTGCTTCCTCCGAAGATGCGGAGCAGATAGAGGAAGAGGCTGATGATTATCTCATCCAGTCTACCACCTTGAATGGAAATCCTTGGAGTGATTATCGCATTTCCCATCAGCAAATCTTGCAGGGTGGTGAACTGCACTTCGAGATGAAAGCCACGAAATAAATGTTAAAATAATAGTTTCATTCCTATATAAAAAAGTTTCATTCCCCCCAATGAAACACCTATTTGATAGGAATGAAACTATTTTTTTGCCGAAAAATTTGGAGCTTTACGATATTTTCGATAACTTTGCATCACAAATATGATAAAACAGTATAGACTTTATCATTTGCTTTTTCTAAAAAAAATAAAGATGGTTAACCCGTTGATGGGCCAGCCAACTTTCTTTTTTATATGATTCTTAAAACTTAATCCTTGTTGCTTCCTCCGAAGATGCGGAGCAGATAGAGGAAGAGGTTGATAAAGTCGAGATACAGGGTCAATGCACCGAGCAAGGCGAGCTTCTGGGCTCCTTCACTTACGTCGTATTGTGTCTGGAGCATCTGCTTGATCTTCTGGCTGTCCCAGGCTGTAAGACCCGTAAAGACTGCCACACCCACATAACTCAGGATGTAATCAAATCCTGGACTCTTCAGGAACATGTTGACTACGGTCGCGATAATCAAGCCAATCAGAGCCATGAAGAGGATCTTGCCGATAGAGGTCAGGTCCTTCTTGGTGGTATAACCGTAGAAAGCCGTTACGCCAAAGGTTCCCGCTGTGATGAAGAATACCTTTGCGATGACTATCGGACTGTAGACGTAGAAGATGGATGAGAGCATCGCACCGTTCAGTACCGAGTAGCCGATGAACATCAATGTGGCTGTACCCAATGACAGGCGGTTGATGGCACCGCTCAAGGCGAAGACCAGAACCAGCTCTGCGATAATCAATCCCCACATCATCTTATGAAGACTCATGAAGAGGGTAGGACTGGCAGCAACACCAAAGGCGGTGACACCGGTTATCAGGAGAGCCAATGTCATCCAGGTATAAACCTTGCGCATCAATACAGGGAAGGCACCGCTCAATCCGCGCTCTCGTTCGTTGAATGCAAAGCCATTGCTCTGCTGATTGTTCTGATTATTTATCAGATTGTACATTTCTTTTTCTGTCATAATTTATCTTACTTATTTGTTTGAAATCTCAAAGAACTAAGCGCAAAGATAATGCCAATTATTGAAACTAGCGATTATCTCTGCGCTTTATTAACATTTATTCCGTAATATTACGTTATTCCGACTGTCTTTTTACAGTTTACCATCCCTTCACTCGGATGAAACCTCTTTCTACGGTACTGACGGTGACAACTGACTTCATGTCAGTTGTCATATGGTTGAAGCTAACTATCGTCACTGTCCTTTGGAACGTTGCTATATTCTGCAATCTGTGCCTGGTTGACGTTGATTCTCCCTTATAGGAGATAATGGATTATCTGCAGTCCTATATCTCTGTAAGATAGGAAATTATCTCTGTGAAATAAAAAAATATCTCTGTAAGATAGAAAATTATTTCAGTAAGATAAATCCTTTTCTCCGCTTCATATTTCCCTGCAGGAGTGTGGTAAAAATATTTGAAACCCCAAAAATGCAGTATTTTTGAAGGAGAGAATCGCGAAAACTGAAGGTTCTGAAGGATGGGTATCACAGAATGTGTAATTTCTGTTAAAAAGTAAACTGTTTGGACAGATTTTGGGGCTGAAGGAACTGAAGGCAGTTTTCAAACATAATAATATCCTACTAAAAATGCCATTTTAACATATGGTACAATAATCGGGTAGTATTCTGATAATCATATAATTACCTCTATTTTGCTCTACGCTGCATATAAAAATGATTTTTTAATTTCATCCTTCAGTTCCTTCAGTGTATCCTATCCTTCAGTTCCTTCAGTTTTTTGAAGGGTATCCTTCATTATCTTTTTCTTACAAATTTACATCGAATGTAATACCATGCTTCCACTCGAGGTCTACTGCAAAACCTACGTTGATGCCTGATGTTCTGAGGTCAATATTACATTTGTAAGTACTATATTCTGCACTATCCGCCCCCTCGTTCAGAACCTAATTTAATTTATGCGTATGTATGCACACCTGTGTGCCTGTGCCAGCGCACGCACAAATATTATAATGTGTCCTTTTGAATTTGGATTGATGAAGTCTTTATAAGTGTTAAAATGAGACTAAAAAACAAACTTTTTTCGGAAAAGATTTGGTGGAATGGAAAATAGTTAGTACTTTTGCACTCGCTTTTGAGAA
>ERZ1026870.829-NODE-829-length-16174-cov-8.749736_pt1 | contig 16174 bp, 15 predicted proteins | sample MGYA00380165_ERZ1026870 | MGnify/ENA primary metagenome ERZ1026870 (study PRJEB33269, sample SAMEA4719801) | human gut metagenome | biome: human-associated habitat; feature: organic feature; material: feces | place: Cameroon | collected 2013-10 ...
TTGTAACATCTATAATTTATCTCTAATAATTTCTTTCATAATAATTATATATTGTAATTTTCTATAGCATCTGATAAAATTCATATTATCATATTTTAAAGAATATCGCAATAATATTGTCAAGGAGATACCTTACTGCATGAAGTCGAATCCCTATATCAACATTTCTGAAACAGAACTGATTAAAAAATATAATTCCTTCTCTGCCCCTTGCGAAGAATCAAAATCTATCCTCACCTATTTGTGGAATAATTATCAGTCATTTATTGTCAAACAATGCAGACAATATTTTTCTACAAGTTCTTATATTGACTTTGAGGACATCCTACAAACATGTTTTATTACCTTTTGCGAAGTCATCCAAACATATGATTCCAAGCTTGGAAAATTGACAACTGCTTTGTCTCGTCCCCTGCAGCACACCTTCACTCTTTATATTGCAGATGCCCACGGCTTCACGCAGCATGAGAACCTAATGGTAACCCGCTATGCTACGATTTTAAAAGAGAACGACCTCTCTGGCAACGAAGATATTCATCTGTTAACGGCTCTCTACAATAAAAATTATAGCAATACTCCTATTACCACAAAATCCATGATGCGTTATCGTGACTACTATCTCATGCAGGACATGGTACGTCTTGATCAATACCCTATCGATATTTCGAAACCGGATATCTCACAATCAACAGACTCCGTATGGCAGGGTATCGCTGATCTCAGTACCTGCACTACCGTCCGAAATTATATACAAAAAACAGAAGGAAACGATCGTCTCCTCCTGCTCTTTCTGTTCGGCTTTATTCCCTCCATAGAAATTGAAGGGCATCTTTATTCTGTTCATGAAAAACCGCATCCAATCAAGCCTCTGCGGAAAGCCTATGACAGGATTTTTCCGGAACTATCCCGGTATTTATACGAAAGCGCCTGTATTCCTGACACAAATCCAAAATCACTGATGACTTTCCTTTGCAATTTTTTCGCACTTAAGTTTTAGGGATATCAGACTTCAATTATGTAAACGCTCCATAGGTTTACGGCAAAACTGGGCATTCTGATGCCCCGGTTGCATGATAGCTACCGGATAAATAGCACAAGCGTTGATGCTGAACATGATAAATCAATGCGTGAGGCATATGGCCTGGATAAAGCATTACGCGAGTAAACTCGCATAAGCGGTTTCCGCGGAGTGTTTCTTGTATAATAAAATTTGTGCTTGTAAAAAACAGTGAGGGTGGCTCTCATCCACCGTGGGACTGGCTCAGTTTGACCGTGCAAGTGGTTCACTTGGAACGAAATATACAATCCACGATCTTTTGCTCGCAATTCCGCGAAAGTGAATGGCACCAACAAATCTGCGGCAGTGAAAGTACCCTGGCAGATACCATTATGGATCGTATATCGTATGACTCATATAAAATCGACATTGAAAGTATTGATTCATCCAAAGATCTCTCCATGCGAGAGGTGTATGGATTAGATCCGGCAATGGCAAAGTAACTTATCGCTACAGAGAACGGAGTGGCTCCGTTAGTCCGGACAGGTGGCTCTCGCCACACCGGACTGGCGGCTCCGCCGCACCGTAATATTCAATAGGTTTCCACCACCGGAATGGTGGTTTCCTTAAAAACGGATTTGCGGTTTCCTATCCCCGAACAGTAGGGACACGGAGACCGAATTATTCAGCAACTCAATCAATTGATGAAAAAGCGTGATGAGATACGTAATAAAGAGTTACTTCAGGCCATCGAGTATAGCAGCCGTTCATTTGAGGAAATCATGGACTTCCTTGGCACTGATGACTTCCAGGATTAAACCTGGAAGTCATCGAGAGTTAATTTTTCAGGAAGTTCACATTTAAATATGGTTTCATCATTACCTCATATTTTTACTCCACCGTAACGCTCTTCGCCAGATTCCTGGGCTTATCCACATCCAATCCCTTTGCCACGCTGACGTAGTATCCCAGCAGCTGCAGGGGCACCACCGCCAGACTGGCCATGAAATGCTCATCCACCTTGGGCACATAGACGGTGAAATTCACCTGATCTTCGATTTCGTAGTTGCCGTAAGTGGTCAGGCCCATAAGGTATGCTCCACGACTCTTGCACTCCAGCATATTGCTTATAGTCTTCTCGTATAACTCATCCTGTATCAAAACACCGATTACCAATGTCCCCTGTTCGATCAGGCTGATAGTTCCGTGCTTTAATTCACCGGCAGCATATGCCTCCAAGTGAATATAGCTAATCTCCTTCAGCTTCAGGCCGCCTTCCAGGCAAATGGCATAATCTATACCACGTCCTACGAAGAATACATCCTCTGCATTGGCATACTTTGCAGCGAACCATTGCAGAAGTTCTTTATCCATGTTGTTCTCCATAATTGTAGTTGTTGTAGTAAAATAATCTAACTACGATTATGAAGTTAGCGGCGGTTATTGACTAGCCGCAGGATTATTTGGCGCTTACTTTGAAAATTTCAAAAGTTAATTTCACCTCTTCGAGATTCTAAACCAAATAAGTAACTTTTCCATCTGCATTAGCCTTTTCCAAGAACTCGGCAGCCGTATAGTGTTGATTGTCATCTTGGATTGTAAAATAACACTCTACTTTGGCTAATTTACCGACCTTTTCATAAAAAGGTATCGACTTGTTCCAATTTTTATTCCACTTATCAGCTGTAGAAAGCCATCCTGTTACAGCTACATTTTCCTTAATACAGTAATATTCTTTAAACTCCTTAATCACCTCGATTACATGTAGCATAAGACATTTCCCAATACCTTGATTTTCAATTTGGGCATGAACATGTAAGCAATCAAACCCCACATGCAATTCCTTTAGATTGTTTTCCTTATCAACAACTTGAACACAAACCTCAACACTTCCGCGCCAAAACTGATTTTCTTGCTTTCCGCATTGAAGTTCCCCTTTTATATATTTCCCTTCATTATAATTTTGAAAGATTTCTTCTATATAGAACGAGCCTCTTTCCATCTTGTTGTTTTGTTTCTCATAGGGATGGTCAATTATTCTTTCTATGAATTCTCGATTCATAAATTTATACACCTCCATGTCTTGATAGATGCTATTGTGCTTTTGTTCTTTCCAAGTGCAAATTTTCAAATTTTCACTCATCATTGCTTTCCATATTCTCAATAATCCTTCCTTTACATTCAATCATTTTATCCCATTGTTCTTCTTTATAATATCTTTTATAATTTTTCAATACGATCATAGCGTCTTCGACAGCATGTTTTTGCATATCTTCATTTTTCTTTTTCATTAAACGCGAATCTTTTTTACAAAGTTTTTTCAATTTATTTATTTCTATTTCGCCAAAAGCAGAACATGTATTCTCCATCATTATTAATGATAAATCTATTGTTCTTTGCCCCAAAACTCCCTGCTTTAACGACGATTTTACAACACTTGTAATATAAATAGCCAATTCTTTAAAATATAATTCCGTTGATCCAGTCGCCGCTGCATTTGACACTGCACTTCTAAAGGGATCATTTTCAACACCATCATCAAGTGTTGCCGCAATACTTTTATTAAGAATATGAGAAGAAACTGTTCTGGTTGCGGCTCTATTAATATAAAATGATAACTTTCTTATTGCCTGTCCTAAACCAGGAAAGCGCAAAATTATTGAACGCTCTGCATCCTGAAGCATTTTAAGCATTTCTTTAATCTGCTTTACTTCATCACAGCGTTTTAAACCAGAATATATTGCTTGTGCTTTATAATTATGTGATTTTTCATCACTAAGTAAAAAATTTGAGAAACTTTCAAGTGATTGCCCCTTTTCGTGTAATTTTTTAAGTTCATCTGCAATACTATTTCCTAGCGCAGCAAAAAATGGTTCAGATAGTAAAATATTAATATCAGAACAAATAGTTGGTATCTTTAGAATATTATCTTTTATATCTAGCAAATTTCTATTGTCATTTTCTTTATGATAAACATGAATTGCCCATAATACAGATCCTATTGTGCCTATCGCAGCTATTAACTGAACTAATATACTCCACAGGTTAATATTTTCCAAATTTATCATATGTTTTCCTCCTAATAATTATACGGTCCTTTTTTTATACTTTGATGCCTTTTTAAACTGTATTTGCTTTTACTTGCATTTTCAACTTTCATAATCCTCTTATACTCTGCAACAGTGATTTTGGAAACAAAATTTCCATTTATGTACTTTTCCATAATTATCGATTCAAATAATACTTTTATACTTCTTTCTAGTGACCTTACGCCTGACTCAAGTGAATGAACCGTAATCAGATACTCTATCAAGTCATCACATAATTCTATATTAAAATCTTCCACAGCAAGCTTTTTAGACAATTCAGGCACAATATAATTTTTCAAAATTTTGACCTTTTCTTCCTCCGTATAACCTGCTAAGTGAATAATATCAAGCCGATTTAATAAAATTGGTGAAATAGATGCTATTGAATTTGCCGTTGCCAAAAAAACAATATTGGACAAATCTATAGGAATTTGAATCAAATCATCAATAAACTCACTTCTATCGCTATCCAAAACATGCAACAACACGTGCTCTGGATAGCCATGCGAATCCGATCCACCCATTTTATCTATTTCATCAAGCAAAATAAGCGGGCATAAAGACCCTGTCTCTATAATTCCCTCAACAATCAATCCAGGTTTGGGATCCTGATAATTACTATCATATCCTCTTAGTGGTCCGGCATCACTTATACCAGCAAGTGGAATTTTAATAAATGGTCGATTCATAGCTTTAGCTACCGCCTTAGCAATTGATGTTTTTCCTACACCTGGTGGACCTGTTAGTAATAAAACATCCCCGTATGCTCGCCCTAGGTGCTTTTGGCACGTAATATATCTCATCATTTGTCGTTTTACATCTTGCATTCCATAATGTGATTCTTCTAACGTTTTTTGTGCAAAAGAAATATCAATTTCAGGATGTGAATCATTTAGCCACGGGATTTTCTTTATATATTGAATTTGCTGTTTGGAAAAATTCCCATTTTCAATTTTTTGTATGACAAAATCAGGCAAACCCTCATACAATTTCTTTTTTTTCTCTTTTTCAGCCTCACTTCTCCTACGCTCCATTTCTTCAAAATCAAATTTCTCCATTAATATCTCCTTCCATAATAATCTTTGTTTTCTCTTGTTAACTCGATTTTTCTTACATTTTCATATCTTCATAGAGATATTATCTAAATCTAGTCGTCCCCTTAAAATAAGTCATGGATCTATTATATTTCCTACTAAAAAACTCATCTGGTAATCTGATTTTCATCCAACAAATTATCTGTAGGATATTTTAATGCTACATATGTCTCCATCTTATTCATCAACTTTTTCAAATTATATTTCAATGTTTCTATAGAAATATATGGATCATAAAAATGTTGTTCGTCAAAATACTGATATAACCCTTTTCCAAAATCAGAAATTATTGAATCATACCTTCCTGTTATCTCATCATAAACACTTCTTCCATAGTTCTCATCACTTGGATTCTCTAGAAATGCCTTGCATCTATCGATATCTTCCACCAGCATTTGTGCTATTACCTTATTTCTCATTGTATTTTCTTCCTTGCAAACTTTTTCACCTTCAATGTAGGTCTCAAAATATATGCTCATCTCTAATGTGCTACAGAAAGCTCCATAATATTTTACAGCATTGCATAATTTATTATCAGCAATCCCACTTTTTGTTTACATAATCATATTATACTATTAATCATAGCTTATAGTGCTTCGATTTATTCGACAACTAGTTCTTTTTATCGAAATGATTTGATGTTTACAAAACAAGAGCCCGGCTTTTCGCCAGACTCTTTATTAGCATCACTAAGAAACATCGTCATGCCGGTGATTGGAACCCTTAACATAGGTTCTTAAAATGTAATTGATGTAAGTTAAACGCTCCATAACATTTATTAAAAAACTAGTAGATTTTTAGAAATTTCAAAATCATCTGTCTTATAAGTTGCAATTCTAGGAATTCCATGTCAAATAATTTCTTAGAATATATAGCAATATAGCTCAGTGGATAGAGCGCGTCTCTTAGAAAGGCATGGTCGCGGGTTCGAGTCCCTCTATTGATTACAATGCATCTACCTAGTTAGATGTTATATATATCTTTACATCATCCAACCTCAATGGTATGCTCATCTGCTCTATCAGGTTCTCCTCTTCATCAAAATCCACCCCACCCCTACATAATAAGGCTTACCTAAATTACAATACTACCATACATTTTCCAACTTCATTTCTCCGTTTTCCTCATTCACTACATATAGTGTTTCGTCGGTGACCTCACCATTCATAGTATATCTCCCAAGAATCTCCTGAACATTGTCTGAAGTAACAGATACATATAAATAGCCGTCCTCTCTTATACAATTCATTACGTCATTCCAATATTCCGTATTCTCCGCTCCCCATGTTGATACATTTGAACTGATATACCTTTCATCTATTCGCCGGTCGTCCAAATAATAACTTATAAAAAAAGTATCTACATCATTATGATCACTAATCAGAAAAACGTTTGTTCCTTCCGGGACATTTTCCTGTATGCTTTCCGCCTGATCTCTATAAGTCACTACACCTTTTTCTTCAAATGCCAGCGGCATCAATTTGGGTAATCCTTCTTTCCCCAGCAATAGCAACCCTATTCCCAACATGCCACACACCAAATGACAGCTATAGATATTCTCCTGTTTTCTATCAATTAGTTTCCAAACCAGCAACAGTAAAACAACATATTCACTGACAACATAAGTACTCATGTATCTCTCATAGCTCGCGAGTCCGCTCATCTCAGCTTCGCTGAAGCCAAACATATACATAACCATCATTGCAAAAGCATACCCTATGCTTCCCAACGCAAAAAGTACCACGTAATGCACTATCTCACCACGATGCACCACGTTTCTAAATAGATATTCCACTACCGCCAAAATACAAAAGGCTAAAATAACAGCCCCTATGTAAGTCATCGGAATTAATCCCGTACCTATATTTGTGGTGAAAAGTGCCCTTACAAATCTGACAAAAGTCAGATGCTGTATATAATCACCTCTCCCTGCCAGAATCTGAAAGACTGTGCTTATACTGATTCTCTCAAGAGTGAATTGCCCCCGTCAAACCCAACCCGGATATATAGTTATTCCATATCAAATAACTGATAATGGGGACTACCAGCATTATCAGCGACTCGGATCCTAATATCAGCCTTCCCCGCGCAGTGTCTGATCCCCGTTCTTTCACTTGTAATACTTCCGACATCGTATAGAAAAACCATACCAGCAGTGCAAACGCTATCCCCATCTGCTTCGTAAGAATAATTCCAAACTGTCCGATCAAAAGAGTGGCAAAACCCAAACCAGATCTACAAAATTCTCTGTCGGATATCATCATAATCATTGATGCATAAAAAAGCGCCAGAAACAAGTCCACGTTAATCGTCATGGCCTGTATATAATCAAAATTAAAAATTAAAAGCAGACATATTACGACCAAGACAAGCCGTCCGAAAAATCTCTGCAACTTTCCGTCCCTTTCTCTGCATTTGAATTGCTCAAATACCGGTGGCAATATCATTGAAAATCCAAAAACATGTAGTGCTGTGGTCACAGCTCCTTCCGTATATCCCAAAGATAATCTACACCAAAACATCTCAAATACAACTGCAAACGGCGGGTAATCCTTGTGTACCAATAAATTCGACTGTGGTTCAGAATAGAATCTGTCTATCCGCAGCATCTCCTTAACCATTTTCCCCCAATGTGAATACTCATCCCATGTGGATAGGAAACGACCATAATCCATAATCAAAAAAAAACAGAAAAATCGCTAAAAATGACCAAATACCGACCGAAAAGCACCGTGCTAAAAAGTCACGGTCTTTTCTTCTCCATATTAATAACACCACACCCATAATTGCCAGTCCAAGGCATAACAGGATTCCAATATTAAATGTTTCAAATAACAATTAGCTAAAATAAATCAATACTGTCGTTCCCGTCAATGTCACCGGCAGGGTTTTTCCAAATGATTTTTTACTGCAAAACACAATATTTAAGTTTATCAATATTAATATTATAAAAGATATCATATTCCATCCCTACTTACGATACTTACAACACTTCGTCGATCCAGCCCACGTCTTCTCCATCTCCGCTATCAGAAGAATCGGATCCATTATCAACACTGCCGTTATCAGAACCACCATTGTCATTCGAATTGTTATTATCGGCTGCAGGCTGCTGTGCAGGTGCAGCTGTTGTTACCGGCGCCACATCCACCCACTGTCCCGTAGCATCCTGTGTTCCGCAGCCTGTCAACAGAAGACCTGACAACAGAAAACTCGACAAATTTGCTCTAAAATTTTCTTATTTTTCATTCGTATTTTCACTTTCTATATTTTTTCATGTAATATCTTTGCACTCAATATAGCAATAACCGCTCTGCTTTCTAATTAGTGTTTTCCGATTCACGAAGCCATTCATAATATATCTATCCGTAAATCACTTTTTTACCATGACCATGTAATTTCCAAATGTATAGGAATCAAAATCATCCTCCGTCACACCGTCCACCAGCGATAATACATAGACCTGCGCATAGCTGTAACAAGTCACCACCTTCACATCTTCCCATGAACACTCACCTGTTAAAGCATCTGTCAGCTGAACTATATTTTTCCATTCTCCGTTTACATTGGAATACACCTGCGTTCTGTCATGAACTTCCAGCCAGCATTCCGTTGCCAGATCTAATTCCTCATCTCCGAAAGCACCCACAATCCGATCTGTCTCTCCCGTGTTATCCAGAATACATTGAAAATATTCCCGGATCCACTCGCCATCCTTCGCATAATCTCTTGCTTCTCTCACCGCTCTCGGCACTGTCAGAATCAACAATACCAGCAATACCAATTGATAAATACAGTTCCGAAACCTGTCTTTTCTGAAAATATGATTCCCCAGCAGCACAAACAGCAACGCATAGGCAATAATATACGGGAACAAATATCTTCCCCACATTTCACTTTTTGCATGAGCCACCAGTTGTATTCCCATAGCACAGAGCAAAATTATACACAGGCTCACATATCTCCATATATTGCATTTTTCTACCAGCTGGTAACATAAAAGCATCATAAAGACCAGCAATCCCGCTATCACAGTGTTCCATTTCATATTCACAAACAGACTGTCACTGATTCCATGCAGATATTGATTCAGACCTGTATCCTGATGAAAGCCGGCATAACTGACTTGGTCAACTCCCACACAGAACAAAATCATGTAAACATTAATCACAAATGCTCCTAAAATGCACAGGTATACCGCCAGATTCTCCTGCACCCGCCGGAGCAACCGTCCTCTTTTACGTGTTCCCAGCCAGGTTTCATCGCATCCATCCCAGTATTCCAGCCAAAGCTTCAACATCGGGAACACCGGCATGAACAAGGTAAAGCTTTCTTTTGCCAATCCGGACAAGATAACCAGAATAACAATAGGGATATTATATACCGGGCTTGTATATCTGCCATGAGCATATTGTGCCGCTATCAGGCAAAGTACCGCTGCACATAGTAATAATCCGGTACTCTCCTGGTTGGCACTACGATACCAGGGAGTAAACTGCGTTCCCAGCATGATTACCATGGGGAAAATAAGGCTTACCGTTCTGCCTGCTTTTACATATCTGGCACTCAGATATAACAAAGCAAATGCTAAAATTCCCTTTACAGCTGTCCATATGTTCCATAGCATCAGGTTGCTTCCCATCAAGTAACAAGCGGTTACTCTCTCTATCCAATAGAGTGGACGGAATCGCCAGCTCATATCGTTTTTTATCCATGCCCTTAAGAGATCATGCAGCGACATTCCCTGTGAAAAACTCTGTTCCATACGGAGTAATTCATGATCATCCAAAAAATGATACCCGGACCATATCGTCCGTGCAACACAGAGACTCCCTGCCACAATGATAACTCCAGACAGTATTGCTATCACAACATCCTGCCATACTACCCTGCTTCCTCTTACCGTTCTTTTACCCATTGTCTGTATAACTCACTTTCTTCTTACATTCCTAATATACCTTTTAAATTATTATGAAAGAACAATTGCATTTTTTCATTTGGTTTTCCATATTCTATTAACGCATATGCTAGTATATCATCTTGCGGGGATTTTTATTTACCAGAATCTCTTTTTGCTTGGCAAGGTTCACGTGGGTGTATATTTCCGTGGTCTTTATAGAGCTGTGCCCTAATAACTCCTGAATGCAACGAATATCCACATCCTGATTCACCAGAAAAGTAGCAAAGGAATGTCTGAACATGTGTGGGGTAAGATGGAGAGGAATCGACGCCTCTCCGGCAATCCGGTTGATCATGTTGCGAACGGACTGATCCGTCAGGCGCCGTCCGCAGTTATTAATAAAAAAAAGCCGGTGTCCTGAAGCTCCGTAAGCGCCAAATAATCCGGCGGCACCTATAAATTTACCCCAACCTATTTTCGGTTGGAGTATTTTGCTACAAATTCATTCTCACATTTTTAGAGTTTGGAGTTTTTCACTCCAGGGTGCCAGCTCTGCAAGCTGTTCATCACTCCAGTTTTCATTCGGCCTTTGTTCCAGAACGTAGCTGAGGTATTGATAAATGTTCAGGTTGTGTGCCTTCGCCATCTCTACCATCGTGTAGGCAATAGCACTGGCTTCTGCACCTTCTACGGAATCACTGAACAGCCAGTTCTTACGTCCTACTGTGAAAGGCCGGATGGCATTCTCGCTAAGGTTATTAGTAAAACTGCAGCGTCCGTCCTCCAGATAGGTCATGGATGTTTCCCTACGGTTCCTCACATAGGTCAGTGCCTTATCCAGGCGGCTGTTGCGGACAGGATTCTGGCTGTCAACCCACGCCCAAAAGGCCTCGAGAACCGGTTTTTCCTTCTCGAGACGCATTTGTTTTCTTTTTTCATAATCCGTTCCGCACTTGCCGGAAATGTTGCTTTCCAGTCTTGCCAGGCGGTCGCAGTAATGCACTCCCTGTACTGCCGGCTGGTTGTAATCCAGCTGCTTTCCTTTCGGGATCGCATCTACAAAGTATCTGCGGATATGTGCCCAGCAGGAGCACCGTTTGATGCCGGATACTTTGTTATATCCCTGGTAACCATCGGTTTCCAGATATCCCTGAAAGCCGTCCAGAAAGTCTGCTGCATTGTCTCCGCTCCTTGTCGGGGTATATCCGTACAGCAGGATGACCGGAAGGCCATCTTCCCCGGTGCGGTACAGCCACATGAAGGACTGGCTTTCTGCACTGCGTCCGGGTTCTTTCAGGACCTGTACCCGGGTCTCATCTGCCATGAGAAATTCCCTCAGCAGAAGCTGGCGGTGAAAGTAATCATACAGTGGCCGGAAATAATGCTCAGTACTGTAGATGATCCAGTTTGCAAGGGTCGTCCTGCTGACAGCAGCGCCGTATTCCTTCCAGTCCTTTTCCTGACGATAGAGGGGCATGCCGTTTGCATACTTCTGATAGATCGTCCAGGCAACCGTGGAAGAAGAAGCCGGGCCTTTGCCAATAAGTGCGGGTGGTACTTTGGATTTGACGATCACAGACTTTCCCGTATCGCCCTTTCCCTCCTTGCAGTCAGGGCAGCCATAGCTTTCCGTGTAGTATTCATAAACTTCACATTTGGCAGGAGTAAAAACAAGTTCCCTGCGGACGTATTCTTCTCCGATACGTTCCATCGGGGTACCGCATACCGGACAGACCTTATCTTCTTCATTCAGCGGTATTACTTCCTTATGAACCTTGAGACCTTTAAAAAGTTCCGCATGGGTAGCTTTTTTCTTCCTTGGACGCAGCTCCCGGCTGTAGTCTTCTTCCGGAAGTTCCGGATCCTGTTCAGCTTCAGCTTCATTAAACAGATTCAGCTGTCCGGGAATGTCCGCCGGTGTCTTTTCGCTGGAAGTGCCGAAAAGTTTTTTCGTCAGAAAGTCCACCTGTTCCTGAAGCACCATCTCATGGGCCGTCTTTTCCTCAATGATCGTTCTGAGGGAACGGATCAGTTCTGTCTGTTCGGACATCATCATGTTCAGTTGTGAAATGGTATCCTTCAGCTCTTGCAGCTGAATGTCCTTTGCACTGGAAGCCACGCTTTTTCTCCTTGGTTTTGATACCTTTATTATACCAGAAAAAGCAGGTTTCCTAAAGAAAAATCACTCCTGAAAAACGCTGAAAATATGCGGTTTGCAGGCGCTTTTCTGTGCATGTTTTTATTCCGGCTTCAGGGCTTTGGGCTGGTCGATATCGATACCTGACATGAGCCAGTCAAACTCTCTCCAGGTCAGATTCCTGACCTCAGACTGTTTCCTCGGCCACTGATATCCGCCATGCACTGTCAGTTTTTTATAGATCAGTACAAAACCATCTGCATCGCGGTACAAGGCCTTGATCCGGTCCCGGCGTCTGCCACAGAACAGAAACAGGGAACCGGATGCAGAATCCAGCTTCAGCTGCTCCTCCACGACTGCACAAAGTCCGTCAATGGATTTGCGCATATCGGTGTTTATTTCAGTTCTCGAATAAACACGGATTATCCGAGAAGTATTATTATTCGAGAAGATTGCTGAAACTGTCTGTAGTTACAGCATTCCTTTTAATTCTTCTCGAATAACGATAACTCAATTATCCTTATTGTAAAACATACGATAAGGAGGCATTTAATTATGCAGGAAAGGTACAATTCATTTGATGTGTTAAAAAATGAGCTTTTGGACAGACTAAAGGCTCGCGGCTGTTCTTCTATAACAATTACAGGGTATAGATATTTATGTAACAGTATTATTTCATGGTTAATGGATAACGGGGTGGAGTTATATACCAGAAAAGGTGGTAATGCTTTTTTACAAGATTATTTAAGTAAGCACGGTAATAATCAGTATTACTCAAATCTTAAAACTGTAGTATATCGGCTGAATGATCTGGTCGATGGAAAATGGGAGGATGTGCATTCTGATAAAGGGAAACATTTTGTTCTCTCTGATGAGTTTATCGATATTGTGAATAAATATTGTTCTTACGAAACTGATAAAGGGCTTGCGTGTGGAACAATAAGGTATAAACGTTATGCAATATCCTGGTTTTTTCATGAATTAGGAATGCTTCAGTGTTTTTCGTTAACGCAACTATCACCAAGGCTGATTGTCATGGCTTGTACCAGAATAACGGATCATAATCTTTGGGGTGAAATAAGATTATTTTTCAAGCACTTAGTTGTAGAAGAAAAGCTAGAGGCAGATTATTCAACACTTATTCCTCATTACAGCAAACCATATGTAGTTCCAAGTGTGTATTCAGTTGATGAGATAAAACGTATTGAAAAATCCATAGATACTTCTAACATACAGGGAAAGCGTGACTACGCAATAATCCTCCTTGCTTCAAGAATGGGATTACGTTCGGGTGATATTGTAAAGTTAAAAATTGAGGACATAAAAGGAAAAAATGAATTAAATATTATTCAGCAAAAAACAGGAAATATTCTTCATCTTCCACTTATTGATGAAGTATCATCATCCATTGTTGATTATCTTACTGTTAGACCTTCATCAGTGGCTAAAGAAATATTTTTAAGTGTTTGTGCTCCATATAATCCGATATCAACTGGAACAATTAGAAATTCCCTGAAAAAATATATGACCGATGCAGGTATTGATGTTGGGAATCGCAAGAAAGGACCGCATGCTTTGCGTTCATCTTTAGCCAGCTCCATGGTTAATGATGATATATCGTATGAAACTGTCAGGAAAGTCTTAGGACACAGTTCTAATAATGCAATAAAGCATTATGCTAGAATCGATGTTGAAAAGTTACGAAAGTATTGCCTGGAGCCACCAAAGGTATCTGGAAATTTTAAGGCCTTCCTAAAGGGGGAGGTGATTTAAATGCAATACGAATTAAAATCTATCTTTAAAGATGAAATGAATTTACATTTGACCCTTCGAAAAGAAGAATTAAGTCCCGAGTCCTACAGGCACTATAAACATACCGTGATGTTATTCGATGAGTATCTTCATAGTATTAATCTTTCGGAAAAATCAATTGATGAACAGGTTGTAGAAGCCTGGATTAAAAAGATAAGCGATGGCATTTCTATCAATACTGTAGGTGGACATGTTCACTATATTAGGCAGTTGCTTTTATTCTTAATAGATAATGGTTACTATTGCTTTATTCCTAAAACGATTGCATCAAAAGATACATATGTGCCATATTTATATACAGACCATGATATTGAAGCCATTTTCAAAGTGGCCGATTCATTCACAGCACCACATGCTGTAAAAAACAAAAGTATTACTTATGAAATGCCATTATTATTGAGATTACTTTTCTGTTGTGGGATGCGTGTAAGCGAAGCAATAAATATCAAGGTTGGAGACATAGATTTTGAAAGAAAACTCTTTATTCTGCGTGTCACAAAAAAGTATAAGCAAAGATTGGTACCTTTTGGTCCTGAGCTGTCAGAAATCATATATTTGTATTGTGTATCAATGGGAATTCTCAATAATTCTGGGGCATACCTGTTTCCGGAGAATGACCTATATACTCATATCAGCGCTAATTCCGCAGGAAATTATTATCGCATTATCCGAAAGAAAGCCGGAATAAATAATCTTCAACAAAGTAAAAATGGTCGGGGTGCCTGCCTTCATTGCTTTAGGCATACTTTTGCAGTAAGATCATTTGACAAAAACGAACGGGGAGGCATTAGTCAGAGAGAATCTGTTCCGTTTCTATCAACATATTTGGGACATGACAGTTTATATGAAACAGAGAAGTATTTAAAATACAGTGGAGATTATTTTGAGGATACTCTTACAAGGTTCGAATCCTTCGCAGGAGATTTATTCCCGGAGGTGGATATTAATGAGTAGACGAAAAATAAACTTTATGTCTCTTTTGGAAGACTACTTTGAAACATATTTGCCATATAGCAGGGGACTTAGCTTAAATACAATTAATTCATATAAACAGAGTTTTCTGCTTCTAATGCGTTACATGTTAGAGATAAAAGGTATTGTTGCAAACGATATTAACTTTTCTCATTTAACCTATGAAACACTTTTAGAATTCCTTAACTGGTTGGAAGCTGATAGACTATGCAAACCAGCAACACGAAATCAAAGATTATCAGCGATTTCTGCATTTTCGGAGTATGCACAGAATAGAGATTTTGATGCAGCATCCGTTTTTAGAAGTGCTGTAATAAAGTTGCCTGTAAAGAAATCAACTCCAAAGCAGCGTGCAGTATTCACCAGAGAAGAAATAAAGATATTGTTGAATCTTCCGGATGAGAATTATGAAACAGGATTACGGGATAAAGTATTGCTCTCATTAATGTATGCAACTGGTGCCAGGGACCAGGAAATATGTGATTTGAAAGTAAGGGATATCCGTATGAATGATACATCCGCATCTATTACACTAATGGGGAAAGGATCAAAAACTCGTCAGGTTGGAGTATCAAAGAAATTAGCAGATACGCTACGCAGATATATAGTTCATAAGCATATTGAAAAATATCCAGAAAGACATATATTTTCCAGTCAAACGCATGAGCAAATGACGATATCCTGTGTTGAAGGTATTTATAAAAAGTATGTTGTTATGGCAAAGAATCAAAATCCATCTTTATTTCGTGAGAATAACTATCCGCCTCATTCCATGAGACATAGCACAGCATGCCATTTACTAGAGGCTGGAGTTGATATTGTAACAATAAAAAATATATTAGGACATGTTTCAGTCCAGACAACACAGATTTATGCCGAAATGTCTCAGGATACAGTTGATAAGAAATTAAAGGAATGGAATGAAACATGGTTTGGTGATAATCAAAAAATTGATGTAAAGGAAGCAACAGACAATATTCCAGACTTTTTGAAAAAGAGATAGGATTTTATTCGAGAAGTTTTTGATGTAATGCTGTAACTATAGGTGGTTACAGCAATCTTCTCGAATAATAATACTTCTCGGATAATCGGTGTTTATTTCAGTTCTCGAATAACACGGATCTGCGCAAAGGGATCGATGGGCTGTCCATGATCATCGGAGACAGATACCAT